>Ga0080064_1000465_pt1 | contig 107715 bp, 69 predicted proteins | sample Subgrocontami54m_FD_69260 | JGI IMG/M metagenome (GOLD analysis project Ga0080064, IMG submission 69260) | Subsurface groundwater microbial communities from S. Glens Falls, New York, USA - GMW46 contaminated, 5.4 m (SPADES assembly) (version 2) ...
CCGCTGTTGGCAATGATGATCTGGCCGTCCGAACCCGTGCTCGCCGTCCTCAGATCAATGAACCCGCTCCCGTCGGCCGTCACCGCCTGGCTCACCGTCAGGTTCCCGCCCTGCGTGGTCAGCGTGATGTTGCCGTCGTTGCTCGTCGTCAGACCCACCAGGCTCGCGCTGTTGATCCCACCGATCGAGTTGTCCACCGCCGTCGCATTGACCTGGTTCACCGTACCCACTTCCAGCGGATCAGTCGTGCCCAGCTTGCGCACGAACAAACTATCCGTGGCCACCCCGCCTAACGTGCGCGCCGCCAGCTTCGACACATTCGCCAGCTCTATTCGCTTGTCATCCGCACCGATCGTCGTGCCCGCCTCCAGCAACACGTGACCCGCCGTGTCGATCTCCGTCGCCGTGTCGTTCGCGCTCGTCGTCGTCAGCGATGTCCCCGCAATCACCTGCACCGTGCCACTGCCGCTCACCAGCTTGCCCGCATCGGCCGCCGCTCCCGCCGTGGGCACCTCACCCGTGGCGTTATCCACCGTCCCGCTGTTGGCAATGATGATCTGGCCGTCCGAACCCGTGCTCGCCGTCCTCAGATCAATGAACCCGCTCCCGTCGGCCGTCACCGCCTGGCTCACCGTCAGGTTCCCGCCCTGCGTGGTCAACGTGATGTTGCCGTTCAGCGCGCTCGTCAGACCCACCAGGCTCGCCTTCGAATCGACCGCGGTCAACACCGTGTTGTCCACCGTGTTGTCCAGCTGCGTCGTCCCGTTGGTGCCCTGCACCTCACGCACCGTCCCCACCTCCAGCGCATCGGTCGTGCCCAGCTTCCTCAGCCAGATGTCGCCCTGCACGCTGTTCGTGCCCAACGTCTGACCCGCCAGCTTCGACACATTCGCCAACTCTATTCGCTTGTCATCCGCACCGATCGTCGTGCCTGCCTCCAGCAACACATGACCCGCCGTGTCGATCTCCTTGATCGTCCCGTCGGTCGCGCTCGTCGTCGTGAGCGATGTCCCCGCAATCACCTGCACCGTGCCACTGCCGCTCACCAGCTTGCCCGCATCCACCGCCGCACCCGCCGTGCCGGTTTGGTCCAGCACGCCGCTGTTGGCAATGATGATCTGGCCATCGGTTGCACTGCTCGCCGTCCTCAGATCAATGAACCCCGCCCCGTTCGCCGTCACCGCCTGGCTCACCGTCAGGTTCCCGCCCTGCGTGGTCAACGTGATGTTGCCGTTGTTCGCCGTGGTAATCCCCGCGAGGCTCGCGCTGGCTGGGCCGCCGAAGCCCTGACTCAAGGCCGTGTTCGATCCGCTCAGGCTCGCGTCCACGTTCAGGCCGTTGACCGTGCCGACTTCAAGCGCGTCAGAAGTGCCCAATTTGCGGACCCAGATGTCTCCGCCCGCGGTCGCCGCGAGCTTCGCCACGCCGCTTAACTCTATGCGGTTGGTATCGGTGCCGATTGCTCCACCGGCCTTGAGCACCGTGTGACCGGTCGTGGTGATTTCGCCCGTCGCTCCCGTTGCCGCGTTAGTGGTGATCGCCCCACCGGCAATGAGCTGCACCGTGCCGCTGCCGACCGCCGCGCCATTCTTCGACTGCACGGTGACCCCGTTGATCGCGATGCTGCCCGTACCGCCCGCGCGCAAATCGACCGAGCGGTTGTTGCCCGCGGTCACGTTCTGTGCAAGGGTCATGGTTCCCGTGAGGGTCGCGACCTGGATGTGGCCGTCCGCGGTGTTCACGCCGAGCGTCGCCGTTCCTGCGTCCTGCCCAGTGACGCTGCCGATGGTGAGGGCCTGGTCGTTGCGGAAGCCGAAGTTCGCCGTGGTGCCGGTGACGTTGGCCGCGAGCGTGCCGATGACGTGCCCGCCGTCCGTGGGGCCGCCCGTGGCCGTGGTGTTCTCCAGCGTCGTGGTGTTCTGCGCGTTGATCAGCAGGTTGGACGCCGTGAGATCGACGTTCGCGGTCTCGGTGATGGCACCCTTCTTCGCCTCGAGAGTCATGGTGTTGGTGCCGCCGGCGAGCACGTCGTCGGCCAGCGCCAGGTCGCCGGTGGTGGATCCGGCGTCCTTCGATGCCGAGATCCGGATCAGGCCGTCGTTGGTCTGCACCCCATCGATCGCGGTCGACGTGATGTCGTTGACCGTTCCGACGGTGAGCGCATTCTTGTCCGAGTACACGAACTGCCCGGAGCCGGTGACGCGCCCGGAGAGCGTCGCGACGTCGTTGGTGGTGTTGTCCAGCGTCACGCCGGTGACGCTCATCAGGTTGAGATTCTGGGTGGTGACCGGCGACGTGGCGTTCTGCGTGATCGCGCCCGCCACCGACGCAAGCTTGACGGTCTTGCCGTCCGCCGTGCCCCCGGCGGTGATGCCGGCGGTGGCCGTATCGCCCGAGACGTTTGCCGCGAGCGTGCCGACTGCAACATCGGTGGCGTCGCGATAGCTCAGGTTGTATCCGGTCGCGTCAGTCGCACTGGTGGTGGCCGCAAGCGTGGCGACTTCGTTGTCGATATCGGTCAGCGTCACGTCGCCACGGCTGCGCACCAGCAGCCCGGCGGCGGTGATCGGATCGGTCTGCGTCACCGTTGCACCGCCCGCACCCGCCCCCTTCGTGTCGATGAGCACATTACCGCGCGTGGTAACGCTGCCGATCGTGAATCCGTTGGTGGTGCTAAGCGTGTCGGGGCTGGTGACGCTGCCGACGACGATCGCCTTGCTGTTGGTGTAATCGAGCCCCTGTCCGTCGCCCGTGATCGTCGCCGCGACCGTGTTGACGACGTTCTGGTTGTTTAGCAGCGAGGTGTCCTTGGCGGTGAGCCGCAGCTTGTCGGCCGTCACGATCGCAGCCGCCACGGCGGCGTTCTCCTTGATCGCGCCGTTCGGCGAGGACAGATCGACGGTCGTGCTCGTTCCGCTGCTCGATGCCCCGGTGTTGACGAACTGGTCCAGCGTCAGGTCGCCGGCCGCGACGTTCGCCGCAGACAGCGTGACCGCGCCCAGGTTGGTGGTCACGCCGGTCGTGGTGTTAATCGACCCGGCATCGCCGCTGCTCGTGCGCGCGCCGACCGTCAGCGCATTACGGTCCTTGAGCGTCAGCGACTTGCCCGCGGCGACGAGATTGGCCGCCAGCGTGCCGACGTCGTTCGTGGTCCGGTCGAGATTCACCAGGCCCGTGCCCACCGCCAGTTGCAGGCCGCTCACGCTCACGTCCTGCGTCTGCGTGAGATCGCCGTCCGGCAACTGGATAGCGACGGTCCCGTTGACGGCGCTTACGCCGTCCCGGTTGGTCACGGCAACCGAAATGCTGCCGTCGCTGTTGGCGGTGCGCCCGGTGACCGCTACCTGGTCGAGCACCAGGCCGGCGCTCGTGTCCTTGATCTCGAGACCCTGGTCGCTGATGCTCGCGGCGAGGCTGCCGATGGTGTTGGAATTGTTCAGCAGCGAGGTGTTTTTCGAGGCAACGTACAGCTTCGCCGCGTTGACGATCGCCGCCTGGGCAATCGGCTCGAGCACGGCGCCGTTGGTTGCGGTCAGGCTGACCGTTCCGGTGCCCGCGTTCACGTTCTTGAGCAGCGTCAGATCGCCGCTTGACAGTGTGATCGTTACGTCCTTGTCGGTCTGCGTAGTGCCCGCAGTGTTGGATGCCCCGTCGACCGCAGCGCCGATTGGCCAGCCGGTGAACTTGTGCACACCCTCGTTGCTGTACGAGGTCGTGGTGGGCGTGGTCAGCGGCGAGTTCGTCGTGAAGCGCTGGCTGGTGACCGAACCGATCGCCAGTGACTGGCCATTCTTGAATTCGAGATTGCCGTCGATGTTGGCCGCCAGCGTATTGACGAGGCTAGAGCCGTTTAGCACGAAGTCTCCAGTGCCGAGTAACTGAAGGTTGTCGACGGTGATCGCGCCGGCCGACGTGCCGGTGACGCCCTGTCCGCCGACGTCGATCGCGAGCGTGCGCCCGCTGTTGCTGTTCGGCTGCTGCTTCACGGTAAGTGCTGCATTAACCGCCACCGCCGAGCGACCCAGCGTGGAAGGCGTGCCCATGAGCAGCGTGAGGTCGTCACGAACCGTCGTTGCCGCCGCCACGGCCATGCGGGCCGTCGAATCGCTGCGACCGATGGTGATGTCGGCGAATCCCTTGTTTGCGTCGGCGACAAGACTCGTCGCCTGCGGCGCGCTGAAGTCAACCCGGAAGCTGCCGCCCCCGTTCGCGGTCGTTCCAGCGGACGCGATGCCGGCCGTGACGAGCGCGGCCTGAATGTTCGACGCCATCGTCGCGTCCGTCGCGCTGTAGGTGATGGGGGCGGTCACTAACGTCCCGTCGGTGAGCGTGAACGTGCCGCCGCTGTTTCCTTCGATGCTCAGCTGCTGTTGGATGCCGCTCACTACCGACACGGTCACCACCGGACCGGGCTGGAACACGCCGACCGAGCTGCCGTTGAACCAGTTGTTGCCGAGGTACAGCGTCTTGGTGCCGCCAAGCGAAATTGGCAGGGTGCCGGCCGTCCCGAACTCGATGGCCGTGTCCACGCTAAGCGGCCGAAGCAGCAGTTCTCCTGAACTGGCGACGCGCATACGCGAGCTCCCCGAGGTTTCGAACTGCATGGCGTCGGCGATAAAGGAGATGTCGCCGGTCGCGGAGCTGCCCGTCGCATCCTTGCCGACGTAGATGTTCGCGCCCTTGGCATAGATGCCGTAGCTGTTGTCGCCGGACGAGGTCGACGTCTTGCCGCCGGATGTGCCCGTGAACACGATGTTGCCCTGGGCCGAGAGCACGCTGGTGTTGTTGCCCTGGAGCCGGATGCCGTGGTTCTCGGAGGTGAAGCTCTGGTTGCCGCCGCCGCCAGTACCAGTAATGTCGATGTCCCCGGTATCGGTCTTGAGCACCGCCAAGTCGAGAATGACGCCGTCATAGCGCGAGCCTCCGGTGGGCGTCGTACCGACCGGCGAGGCGTCGCCTGTTACAGTAAGCTTGCCGCTCGTCGTCTCCAGCCGGATGCTCGAGCTTCCATCACCGAAGATCACGCCGTCCTTGTCGCCAGAGGTCTGGCCGGCGACGATGCCGGCGACGGTGATGTCGCCGGTGGTGGTAGTCAGCACCGTGCTCGCGCCGGACACCCTCACGCCCGCGCTCGAAACAGATGTACTCGACGCCGTTTTGCCTTTAATTAAGAGCGCTCCGCCGGCGGTGGTGAGCACCGTGTCCTGCAGGTTGATGCCGTCGAAGACGCCGCCAGGGTCGGAGGCAAATCCAACCGCGAAGCCGGTGCGGCTAGCCGCACCCAGGTCGATCGGGCCGCCATTGGTCAGGATACTCGCGTTGTCCATGACGATCGCACCGCCCGTCGCGCCCGCGGCGGCGAACGGTTTAAGCGTGACCGAAAGCGGATTGACGCCAGCAACGCCCGCGTTGGTTACCCCGTCGATGCCGTGGTTCTGAATCTTGATCGAGCGATCGGAGGTGAAGGTCAAGGTGCGCGTAGTCGCGTCGGCCACCCCGATGTCGAACGAGTCCTGCACTAGGTCCGTGTAGCCCGCAGCGAGCCCGGCTACCGTCCCGCCGGTCAGGTTGAGCGACGTCGTGGCGGCGTTCAGTACAACCTTCGGAGACCCGACGACGCTGGTCGACGCTTTCAGTACGTCGCCCGAAGTGCTGGCGAAATTCATCTCCCCAGCCTTGAGATCGATGGTGAGCGGCCCCGTCAACGTCAGGCTGCGCAACGGGCCAGTCGTGTTCGCGATCAGCGAGGTATCCTTGATGATATCTCCGACCCACGACCCGATGATGTCGGTACCCGTCGCGCCCAGCGTAATGAGGCCCGGCGTTTGTGTCGAGGTGGTGTCGATCGTCAAGGCCTGCGGCGACCAGACCGTGCCGGGATTGCCCGAAATAATGCTGCCCTTGACATCGACCGCTCCGCCGTTCGATACGTAGACGCCGCTGCTCTGGCCTCCCTGGGTGTTAATCGTGACGGAGTAGCCAGGCGCCGCGAGCGTCAAGTCCTTGTGGAATGTGACGTTTCCTGCGTTGGTCGTGGCGTTGCCGCCCGCGCCAGGCTTGGTGGAAACGGGCGAGGCCTGCGCGAGCGTCGTCGGCTTGTAAAAGTCAACGCTGCCGCCGTTGGTCGACAGCGGCGCGCTGACCGTGATACTACCCACGGCAGTGGGGGTAGTGCCGAAGTTGAGCCCTAGGGTGCCGGAACTCGCGGAAATCGACTGGTTGACGAAGATATCGCCGTCAGCGTCGAGCGTGAGCGTGGCGTTCCCTGTCCCGGCGATTTTCGAGATCGCCGCCCCGACCGTGATGTCGCCGAGCGCTGTAGTCGAGATCGTGACAGTGGTATCGGTGCCCAAGGCTGCCGAAATAGTGTCAGCGTAGACTGTCGCCGTATCCGCCGGGTAATCGCCCACGGGGGGCACAGGATCGCTACCCGAAACGACAACCGAGTCGGGATCAAGCAGCCAGGACCCGCCGCGGCCGCTTGGCGCGCCAGCATCCACACTGCCGCTCACTCCAAGGGCATGACGGCTGGAGGTTTCGACCGTGCCACCCGTGCCGTCACCTGCGCCGCGCGCCTTGATCGTTCCCGCGTGCTGGGTCAACTCGCCTGACCATAGAACGACCATGCCGCCGTCGCCGTTCGCCGTTGCGTTCGCGGACACGGCCGCGCCCTGCTCTACGGTCACCTGCTTTGCCTCCGCGATTGCCGGATCTTTCCCCTGCCACCCGCCGCCGACGAGCACCTGGCCGCCGCCTGCGGCGCCCGAGGCATTCAGCGCGCTGCCCGCTGCCAGCGTGACCGATCCGCCGGTCGCGACAATCTTGCCGCCCTTGTCGCCAGCGTTTGTACCCACTGCCTGCACCGTCCCCGCGATGCGCGTCTGCCCCGCGCCGCCGTCGAGCCAGATCTCGCCATTGCGGTTCTGGAGCGTGTCGGCGCGTACGACGCCTTCCTGGTTGATCGCGACTTCGAGCGCGTTGCCGGCGCGATTCGCCGTGAGCCACACGCGCCCGCCCGCCGCGTCGACGACGCCGGCGTTCTGGACCCGCGCCGCGGTCGCCGCGTCGACGTCGACCGAAATCAGGCCGCCCAGCCCCAACTCGAGCCGCGCGCCCGAACCCGCCGCCAGCGCGACCTGCCCGCCTGGTGCGCTGATGCTGCCCGCGTTCGCGACCTGCGCGCCGACGAGGGCCACGTAGCCCCCCTCGCGCGCTGCCAACTGTCCGAAGTTCTCGACCGTTCCGCCGGCGCCGCTGAACACGTACCGCCCCGCCATGAAGTCCTCGGTGGACAGCGCCATCGCAGAGGCGACCACGCCAGCGGCATTCACCTGCGCACCCGGTCCGAACACGACCCCGAACGGATTGACGATGAACACCTGCCCGTTGGCGCTCAGGCGCCCGTAGATCTGCGAGGGGTCGGCCGACAGCACCCGGTTGAGCACCATGGAGCTGGCGGAGGGTTGCACGAACACGACCGAGGCCGCCGGACCGATATTGAAGCTCTGCCAGTTCGCGGCCAGCTTCGGGGTGGCCTGCTGGATCGTCATCGCCGCGCCCGCCTGCGAGATCGCGCCCTGGCCGCCGACGATCTGCCCGCCGCTCGGCAGGGCACTCGGCGCCGGCGGCCCGGCCTGGGCGCCGAGCGCCGCGACGCCGGCGACGAGCACCGCGCTCCGCAAGGCGCTCCGCAGGGTTCCTGCCCCGAAACGCGCGACGCTTTCGTCAGTCCCGGCACGGCCTCGGCGAAAGATGGATCCGGCGATGTTCCTGGTGAGGTCCATAGGTATCTCTGTACTCAGAAGTTGATGTTTCCGATGATCCAGATACGCGCACCGCGATTCTGGCCATCGGCGTCGGTGTTGCCGATCGTCGGATTCGGATTCGATCCGATCTTTTTCGCCCACATGACTTTTGCGCCGCCGCGCTCGCCAAAGCCGAGGCTCGCGCCGAGACCGAAGCCCTGCAGTGTGAAGTCGTTGGGCCGGTTAGGCAGTGCCCCGGGCCACAGCTTCGCGTACTGCGAGACACTGCCGACGTCGTAGAACCCGACGGCCTGGGCGTCGCCCAGCCGCGTCTCGCCCAGGCGATAACGCACCTCCGCGTTCGCCAGCCAGCCATTGTCGCCGAGCCCTTCGCCGACCGGGTACGCGCGCACGCCGCTCGGCCCGCCGAGTTGGAATTTCTCCGCGGTGTCAAGGTTCTTGCTCGCGTACTGCCCGGAGGCCCCGACCTGCCAAGACCACGATTTGCTCTCGCCGATCGCGGCTGAGCGCGAAACCTGCCAGTTCAACTTGGCAAAGCGTCCCTGCGTCTGCGCCGTCGCGGCGTCGACGGACTGATTGAGCGCGTGTCGCGACAGGTCGGTATTGCCGTAGCCGACCCCGAGGTTCCAGCGCGTCTGCCCGCCCCAGGTGTCAATCAGGTCGCCCGTGGCGCCAAGACTCGTCAGCCCGATGACCCGGTCGTTCTCTCGGCCCCAGGTCAGGTCGGTGATGAAGTGCTTGTGGTCGTAGCTGCCGATCAGGTTGACGTTGTTCTGCGCCGAGCGAAGCAGCGGATAGCTGACAAACAGGTTGCCGACGTCGGCCGCGCTGTTGAGATCCAGGATCGCCACGTTCAGGCCGAAGTCCGCGGTCATGTGCGTCCAGGACCCGCCGACGCGCCAGCCGTTGCTCCCGACAGGCAGCTGCGCACCGAGCCGCACACTGCCCAGCCCGGAGGACTTCACCAGGTTCAGGCTCAGCTGCTCGCCGTAACCCGAAGGGCTGTTCAGCAGCAATTGACCGAGCAGGCGGTTCTCGCCTGTATAGCGGCTACCGTAATTGTCCCCCCACACGGCGCCGCTGAAGAGCCGCGTTTCCTCGACCGCCACCTTGACCTGCGTGCTGCCTGGACTCGAGCCGGGCTCGATCTGCGCCTTGACGTCCTTGACGCCGGGCAGATCGCTCGCGAGCATCACCGCGCGCTCCAAGTCCGCGGTGCGCAGCGGCTCGCCCGGCTTCGCGCCGCGTGCGAGGAAGGCTTCGATCACCCCTGGTTTGACGCGCTCGCCGCCACCGCTCACTGTGACGCCGCCACGGCCGCTGGCCGCATCGACCGGACCTTCCTGCACCGCGATCTCGACGACGCCGCCGTCGACGCGCTGCGGCGGCAGGTAGGCCTGCACCAGCGGGTAGCCCCTGGCGCGCAGGTGGTTCGCGACGCGCTGGGCGGCCTGCTCCATCTCCGCCGCAGTCAGGGGCTTGCCCGAGAGGTCGGCGACCAGCGCCTGCAGTTCCTCCTCCGAGGCGAGCGTAACGCCGGAGAAGCGGAATCCCTTCACTTCCACCTTGGGCCTGACCTCCGCGGCGGCGGTCACCGGCTTCGCGGTCGACAGCCCTTCGATCGCGATCATCACCGTGCCCCGCCCCACCACCGCGCGCGACATGCGCACCTTGGCGCCGGGGTGCCCATTGGCGCGCAGGTAGTCGGCGACCGCGTGGATCGCCTTTTCGTATTCCGGAAAGCTCAGCAGGCGCCCTTTCCACGGCGCGAGCACCTCGTCGAGCGCCTCGGGCACCAGGCGCGGATCGCCTTCGATGCGGAATCCGTCGAGCGACAGCTTCAGACTCTCGGGGGCCGTCTTGACCCCGGGCATGTTGGCCCGGATTACCGCCTTGCCGGAGCGCACCTTCGAAACGCCGGTGTCCGCCATGAGCGATCCGGTCGGCTCGGTCGGCGGTGACGCCTGCGCGGCGAGCGCGACCGGCACCACCAGCAGCAGTACGCTGGCGCCAAGCGAGGCTTCGACGGAACGGGCCGCGCGCCGCGCGCGTCGGTTCACCGACCAACGCTCAGCACGTGGCACGGCCCCGGCGGCACCGGAACCCGCGGCTGGTGGCCGCCGAGATAGGAATAGCTGTGGAATCTTCACTGGTTCGGCTCTCAGAAATTCACCGCGCAGCGCTGGCCGGCAGGCAGTTCGAAATTCGGGTTGGGGAGCATGAGGCGCACGCGAAACGTGCCGCTCGCCGAGTCGATGATGCGATCCACGGTGCTGACGCGCGCCTTGACGACTGTCAATGTTAGCTGGAGTTTGACTCCGTAGGTCTGTCCCGGCTTGATCCGCCCGAAATATTGCGCCGGGACGATGGCCTCGACGTGCAGGGGATCGAGCTGCGCAATGCGAAAGATGCGCTCTTGCTTCACCAGGTCGCCCAGGTGGCGGTAGCGATCGACGATCACGCCGCGGATCGGGCTCACCAGGCTGCGCAACCGCAGCTGCTCGCGACGCTCGCGCAGTTCCAGTTCAGCGAGCCGCTGCTCGGTGGCCACCTCGTCGAGTTCCTGCGGCGCAATCATTTGGCGCGTATCCATGCCCTTGTTGCGCGCCAGCTTGCGCCCGAGGAACTCGGCCTTCGCACTCTGAGTGTCGACCGCGGCAGTCTGCACGCCAGACGATAGTCGGGCGAGCAGTTGACCCGGCTGCACGATGTCGCCGCGATCCACGTTCACGATCTCGAGCACGCCGTCGACCGGTGAACCGACGTTGGTTTCGAGCGATGGTTCGACCACGCACAGCACATCGTTTTCCAGCCTCGCACCCAGCCGTGGGCTCGCCGCAGGCGTCTGCATGCGCCAGGGCTCGGGTGCCGGGGCCGGCGCCTGCGCGCCCGCCGGATGCAGCGGGAACGACAGCAGCACGGCGAGCGCGATATTCGCGCGGCGCGGCGCAGCGCGGCCGCGTGCAGGTTCGATTCGATGCACCTGCGCCGTCATTCGGGAGACCCGCTGAAGGACAGGGCGCGGCGCGTCTGGTCGTCGGCGCGCATGAGGCGCCGCCGCAGCCCGCTGTGGCGGCGCGACACGAGCGCCTGCGCCGCACGGTATGCAATCGCGGCGACCCGCTGCGCGACCCGGCTGCGGGGCATGCGCGCTAGCCACCAAACCAGCGCCCCGCGAACTGTCGGCGGCAGCCGCGATACCACCTCGTCCTCGAGAGAAAGCATCGCCTGCCAGCTTCCAGGGTCGCCCTGTCGCGCACAGCGTCCCGCAAGCTGGCGGTCCACGCGCGCGTTGTCGTGCCCCTCGGTCAGGATGACGTGCAGTCCTCCCAGCTCGGCCACCCCGGCACCGAGCCTGATGTCGGTGCCGCGACCCGCCATGTTCGTCGCGATGGTGACCTGCCCAAATTCGCCGGCCGTCGCGACGATGCCGGCCTCATCGGCATCCTGCTTCGCATTAAGGACCTGGTGCCTGATACCTGCGCGCACGAGGCGCGTGCTGAGTTGTTCGGAGCCAAGGATCGAACGCGTGCCAACCAGCACCGGCTGGCCTCGGGCGTGGCAGCGGGCGACCTGGTGCGCCACGGCCTCCCAGCGTGCCTCGGCACTTGCGAAGATGCGCGCAGGCGACCGCCGCCGGCGTGATCGCCTGTGCGGCGCGAGGCGGACCACGCCCAGGCTGTAGACCTCGCCCAGTTCGCCGGCCACCTCACGGCAGGTTCCCGACATGCCGCTCAGGTTGAGATACCTGCGGAAGAAAGTCTGGTAGGACAGACGCGCGATCGTCTCCTTGACCGGTCCGGGCTCGAGCCCCTCCTTGATTTCGATCAACTGGTGCAGGCCGCGCTCCCAGTTGCGGTCCGGCATGACGCGGCCAGTGTGCTCGTCGACGATCATCACCTTGCCCTCGCGCACGATGTAGTCGATGTCGCGACGGAAGCAGTGCAGTGCGGCGAGCGCATGCAGCGCGGACTCCTCACGCCCCAGCGGTCCCGCCCACGGACCGCCCCACCCCTGCGTGAGATCCGCCAGCCGCCGGCGCCCGTCCTCGGTCAGGCGCGGCTCGCGCCCACCCTCCATGAGCACGAAATCGTCGCTCTCGACGAGTTGGCGCGCAAGCTCGATCGCCTGCTGCTGGTGCACATCCAGCGCTTGATCGCGTCGCTCGGCAGAGATCACGAGCGGTGTGCGGGCCTCGTCGACGAACACGCTGTCGGCCTCGTCGACGATCGCGAACTGCAGCCCTGGCAAGCGCGTTGCACCGCTCGCGACCCCTGCGAGTCGATCGAGCGCGAGCGCATACGGACGCATGCGCTCACCCATGCCGATGCGGTCACGCAGGTAATCGAACACGATCACCTTGTTGGCGCCGTACACCACGTCGTGCGCGTAGGCAGCGCGCTTTTGCGTGGCATCCATGTCCTCCGCGACCGCCGCCACCGACAACCCGAGCATTGCGAAATACGAGGTCAGCGCCCCGGCATCGCGCGCCGCGAGGTAGTCGTTCACCGTGATCACGTGCACCCGCAGCCCGGCGAGCGCCGCGCAGGCTGCCGCGAGCGCGGCCGTGAGCGTCTTGCCTTCGCCGGTGTCTATTTCGGCAGCCTGCCGGTTGAGCAGCACCCAGGCGCCCATGATCTGATTCGGATGCGCACGCAGCCCGACGGTGGCTTCGGCGGCGTGCCGGGCCAGTGCGAGCGTACGCGCCGCAAGCGCCGCATCCGAGAATCCATCCCGCCGCAGGCGGATGCGCACCGCGCGTACCGCCTCACGCACGTCGGTCCCGTGCCGGGCCTGCCATGCCGCGTCCTCGCGCTCGACGCGCGCGGCAAACGCCGCCAACCGGCCCGGCCCCAGCCGCACGCGCGCCAGCAATGCGGCGCGCAACCGTTCGGAGAACCGATCGAGCCACGATGGATTTGCAAGCTCCGAGCGTTGCGGGTAGGGGTGTGCGCGGGCGGCGAGGGCAAACATGGGGTCAGACCGTGAACCGCTGGAGGAACATCTGCCGCAGACCTCGGTACCACTGGTCGGCCAGGGGCTCGGCGCCATGCTCAAACCGAACGAACACGCGGCGCCCGAGCGTGCTCGGCAGCGCATCGCCATAGAGCGTCAGCTCGAACTGGAACAGCGGCGTCAGCGCGCGCATTTCGCCACCCTGCGTCGCTTGCGGATCGAGACCGATGTTTCCGCCACCGGCCAGCGACAGCGCCAGGCTCGGCAGGTCCTGCGTGGCCGCGGGCACCTCGCGCGCGATGCGCGCGAGGATCGGGTTCCACACGTCGCCCACAGTGCGCAGCTCGACGCGCTCGGTGCGCTGGCGAACCAGCGCGACCTCGCCCTGGGGCACGACCGTGACGAGGGTCAGGCGGGAGGGCACGATCACATAACCGACGACCTCGCCGCGGCCCAGAAACCGGCCGGGAAAGTCATTTGGCGAAGGCATGACGAAGGTGCCGTCGTGCGGACTCACGATGGTCATGGCATCGCGCCGCGCTATCAGGTCTGCCAGACGCGAATGCCCGAAGCGCAACTCCGAAGATACGACCTGCACCTGCACGCGGTCGTTCCGGATGGCCTCGGCGAGCCGGGCCTCGAGTTCCGCGACGTGCGCGCGTTCCTGCAGTATCTGTGCATCGAGTTTGGGCTCCGAACACGCGATCAGAGGCTCGCCCTTGGTGACGCGCGCCCCCGCGGCGACGAGCACCGCGTCGCCGAAGCATGGGTACGCTGCCCGCAGTCGCGCGTCCTCGGTCGTCCAGATGATCCCCTCGGTGCTGGTCGACGACGGCGCGGGAACGACGAACACCAGCCAAGCGACGACCGCGGTCAGCACGGCGGTGATCGACCACGCGCGCCAGCGCACGCGCTCGAGTTGCGGCGAACTGCTCAGTTGCCCGAGCGCGCGCATGACCGGCCGCCCCAGCATGCTCCAGCCCGCCCAGACTGCGAGCAGCACGCCGATGAAGAAGAACTGGCTGGCGACGAGGAGGATGATCGCGATCGCCACCAGGATGCGGTAGACGAACGACCCGAGCGCGTAGGCCACGAGCCAGACCGGCTCGCGCCGCGTCATCGGCGGCGGCGAGAGCCGGTCTGCGCCGAACAGGTAGCGCTGCACGAGGTAACCGACGTACTGCGTGGATTTCTGACCCAGGTTGGGAATCTCGAGCCAGTCGGCGAGGATGTAATAGCCGTCGAATCTCAGCAGCGGGTTGAGGTTGAAGGCCAGGGTCGTGAGGCCCGCCAGAATCACCATTTGATGCAGGAAGGCCTTGGCCAGCCCGGGCTCGGCCGCGTCCCAGAGCAGCAGCGCGATCGAGGCGACCGCCGTCTCGATCATCATCCCGGCCGCCCCGACCAGCATGCGCCGGCCCTTCTGCGGAAACGCCGTGGCCTGGCTCGCGTCGACGTAGGGCACCGGGATGAAGACGAGGAACATCACGCCCATTTCGCGGCACGCACCGCCGAAGGCCTTGATGGCGATGCCGTGACCCAGTTCGTGGATCGACTTGAGAAACGGAAACGCCAGCGCCATCAGCAATACGTTGTCGGGGGTGAAAACGCGCGCGGTCAGATCATTCGTGAGCGCATGCCACTGGTAGGCCGCGCCCGTCGCGCCCGCCGCCACCACACAGGCCCACAACAGGAGCCACAGCCAGGCAGGGCCCGGAATGTGTCGCACGAAACCGGTCAGGAACGCATCGGGATCGATGAGCGGAATCTTTAGCGACAGCGGGTTGGAAAGGTACTGCCTGAGCTTCGCCGCGTGCGTGCGCTCGCGACGTTCCTCGAGTTCGCCGAGGTCTGGCCGCCGATCCGAGATCAGCACGTTGGCCTGATGCAGCCGGGACAGCACCTGCAGGATCTCGTCCTGCGTCGGCGCGTCGTCGCCCTGCGTCAGGCAGACGTTGCGCCAGATCTCGTCCAGCGTGCGCTCTCCGTCCATGAGCGCCACGACGCGATAGGCCGCCGGATTGAGCCGCAGGAACTGCCCGGTGCCCTGATCCTGGAGTACGTACCAGCGCTCGCCGCGATATCTGTGCCGGCTGACGCGCGCCTGGCGTCGCAACCTCGGTCGAAGGTCGGCTGCGCGATACCAGGAGGTGGAAAACAGGCTCGACATCAGACCCCCAGCCACACCCAGGTCCGCAGACGCATCCAGTCGAGGAAACGCCGCGTCCAGATCCATGCGAGGTAGTTTTCGCCGACCATCACCTTGCCGACACCTTCCATGCCCGGACGCAAGCTGGGCACGGATTCGTCGAGCGCCGCCTCGACGCGGAACGTGTTCTTGCCCTCGTGCGCCTGCGCCACGGGCGTCACCAGCGTCACCGAGAGCGGAAACCGCGTTCCGGCGAGCGCGGAGAGGACGAGTTCGCCCTTCTGGCCGACCGCGATGTGCGAGATGTCGGCCTCGTCGACGTCGAGGATCACGCGATACGAATCGAGCGGCGCGATCTCGAACAGCGCCTGGCCCAACTTCACCGCCCCGCCGAGTTGCTGCGACAGGTCGCCGGAGACGATCACACCGGCGAACGGAGCGCGTATGAGGGTGCGCTGCAGATTGGACTCGGTGAGCCGGTGCTGCGCGTCCGCCTGACGCGCCTGCGCGAGCGCGATCTGCAGCTGGGCGAGGTTGCGTTGCGCCTGCGCTTCCTGTGCCTGCTTCAGGTGCTGCGTCTGCTGACTTTCCCAGCGCGCCGCTTCGAGCGACAGGTCGCGAGCGTCCAGGGTCGCGAGCATTGCCCCGGCCTCGACGACCTGTCCGGCTCGGGCGTCGCTGCTCGCCACGAATCCATCGAACGGTGCCGCAACAACGCGCCGCACGCCACCCTCCAGGCGCGCATGCGCCGCCACCCTGAAATCGCCTTGCGCCCCCGTCAAATACGCCACTGCCGCGAGCAGGGCCAACGCGAGGAGCTTGCGCATGCCGTGGCGGGGGCCGAGAAGCGTGCGCGTCTGCGCCGCCAGCCCGCGGCCGAGCTTGACGATCCACGCGCGGTCCTGCCGCCGCCGGTCGGCAAGCGCACGTCCTAGCAGCGGCACGATGCCCTCGGCCATGCCGAGCAATTCAGGCTCCACCGGCCCGTAGGCCCATTCAAAGACGAATACGCCTTCGTCCTCGCCCGCGCGGAACGGTACGGACAACACCACCTCGGAATCAAACTCTCGCCGCAGTCGCTCGTGCTCGTGCAGCACGGCATGCGCATCGGCGCGGCCTTCGGGACCCTCCTGCGTTTCTCCGCAGACGAGTCTCTGTCCCTGGTCCGCGGCCTCGTTCATCGCGGCTTCGAGCGCACGCGTCAAATCGACGCGGCCCGAAAAATTGGCCGAGTGCGACAGGGCCGCCAGAAGCATCGTTCCTTTCGATGCGAATCCGAGCGATACCCGCTCGCAGCCCAGCCGCTGCGCCGCCTCGGTCATCACCGCTTGGGCCGCAGCCACCGCCCGGCTCTGATCGAGCACGTGCGTAAACAGGTCCAGCATGACGAACAGGCGTTCGCGCCAGGCTTCGCCATCGACAGCATCTCGGTCAACGATTCGCCGTGCCATCCACCCCATGCCCCAACGCACCCAGTCCGCCGCATGGGGCGGCACCGCACCTTGGAACCGCAGCGCCACGGCGCCGTGCAAGTCCGCCGCGGAGGACAAAATGGGATGCGCGATAGCCGGCTCTGGCACGGCCTGCGTGAGCGGCGAGCGAAGTTCCAGAACACGCTCGCACAGCGCGGCGAGGCCTTTGCCGGGCGCTTGTCCCTCGGGCCAGATCGCAACCGGCCGGAAGGGCCCCACATTCGGTTCGTCCGACCAGATCACCACGGCCTGAGCCACCGGACCGCACTGCGCGACGAGGCATGTCAGCCACGCGGCGAAGAACGCTTCGTCATCCCCGTTCTCGGCGAGGACGACCCAGGGCTGTGTTCGGAGTTCGACCGGCCGGTTCATCTGAGTGGCGGCACCGCGCGTTCTTTAGTGTTCAGAGCTTCAGTTCGCCGTAGCGGTTCTCGTACTCGCGCAGCCCCATCTCGAGCATGTTGAGCAGCCGCTTCGCGGCATAGGGGTTCAGCACGACGCGGTTGGACAGTGCCACGTTGACCTCCTTCTGTTCGATATTCCAAGCCTGGTTCGAGCCGAAGAGCAGCATGATTTCCTCGCGTGTACCCAGCACGTTGCACACGTTGGCGTAGGTGCTCGCCATGCCCGAGTCGTCCCACGTGACCTGCACGGTTGTCGACGGACCGGCACTGGTGGCCGTGGCAACGGGTTCGTTTACGTCAGTCATCCCCTGCGCCCGTTGGCCCGCCTGAAGCTATCGACAGACGTCTCACCCGCAGAGCGCCGCGCACGATGGGCGGCACGCTGCGCAGCCGCGCCGCGGACGGGCTGGCCCTTTCCGGCCCCCTGCAGGTCCCAGACAATGCGCGCGCGGCCCGTTCCTATCGTCGCCGCAAGCACGGCCGCTGCAGGGACGGCGGACAGGGTGCCGCCGCTATCGCGGAGATCATCGACGGACGCCGCCAGGATCTGCGGTTGCGGCCGCGCATTCGATGTCGGACCGGTCTGCTGCTGTCCGCCGCCATCGCCGGACTCGTCGGCCCCCTGCCCGCCACCGCCCTGGCTGTTGCCACCTCCGTTGGCGCCGTTATTGCCGTTGCCACCGCCAGCGGGATTTCCGCCGCTTCCGCCATCCGCGTTATTGCCCGTGTTGCCACCGCTTTCGCCGTTCGGCGAAAGCGAACCCGTCGCGCCACCATTGCCGGTGCCACCAGTCGCCCCAGTGCCGCCCGAGCCGGTTCCGCTTCCGCCGGCGCCATTGCCCGTACCCGGCGCGCCAGTGCCACCGCCCGAGCCATCACCGAAGTCCGAACCGCTGCTGAAGCTCGGTTTGAATTCCGGCGTCGAAAAACCCGCGAGACCCGCGCCGACCTGCGGAGAAGTCCCCTGCCCCGTACCGTACACCGAACCCGTCCCCGAGCCACCGCCGGTGCCGCCCTGCTGGCCGCCAGTCGAATAGCCGGGCGCCGGCATGTTCTGTTCAGGCGTATCGCTGGAGCCAAGTGACGACTCGACCGAATCGTTGCCCAGCTGGGTCCCGAACGATGAGCCGCCCGCCCCGGTCCCGGTGTCGCCGCCCGAAGTTCCACCGCCCGACGACGTGCCACCGCCGAACGTTCCTCCCGAAGTGAAGGCATTTCCCGAACCGCCCGCGCCTCCGCCGCCCGTCGTTTCGCCACTGCCCATGCCCGTGCCGCCGCCGCCCAACGTCGCGACGCCGGACAGATCTACCGGCTCATCGGCCCCCTGGATCACGATGCGGATGGCCATGCTCGCAGTGCCATCTACGCTGCGCACGGTGAACTCCTCGGTGACGAGGTCGCTATTCGTCAGCGACTGCAGCGCCGCGTTGGAGACGGTGTAGCTCCAGTTTCCGCCCGCGGTAATGGTCAACTGCCCGATCGCACCGCCGCTCGCGCTCACCGTCCCGCTGAACGCGGCCTCGCCCGGGTCCACGTCGGTCAAGGTGAGCTGCCCGCTGAGCGTCAGACTGCCGTTTGCGTCGACGTCCGCGTCTTCCGTGATCGTTCCTGCATCCAGCGCTCCGACGGAAACACCGTCGACCGTTGCCGGCGTATTGACGTGCACGACCGTAGCCGTCGCGTTCGAGGCCACGCTCTCGGCCGTACCCTGGCCATCGACATAGCTTGCCAGCGCGCGCACCGGCTTGCCCACCTGCGCCTGCGTCAATACCAGGGTCGTATCCGTCGCGCCCCCAATTGCGCTCCACGTCGTGCCATCGAGTACCTGCCACTGGTAACTCACGGTACCCAGCGCGTCGGCGTCCGCAAGCGTGTTGCTCGCGGTCAGCGTCGCGCCCTGCGCCGCGGTGCCCGTGACCGTCACCGCACCCGTGGGCGCGTCGTTCACGTTCGCCACCGCCGTTGTCGCGCTCGAGGCCACGCTCTCGGCTGTGCCCTGGCCGTCGGTGTAGCTCGCCACCACACGTATTTGCTGACCCACCTGCGCCTGCATCAACACCAGACCGGTACCGGTCGCGGTCGCGATCGGGCTCCAAACTGTACCGTTCGCGGACTGCTCCCACTGGTAGCTCACCGCGCCCAGCCCGTCAGCGTCCACCAGCGTATCGCTCAGCGTGAGTATCTGGCCTTGCGCCGGAACACCCGCGATCGTCACCGCACCCGTGGGTGCGTCGTTCACGTTCGCCACCGCGTCCGTCGCGTTCGAGGCCACGCTCTCGGCCGTACCCTGGCCATCGACATAGCTTGCCAGCGCGCGCACCGGCTTGCCCACCTGCGCCTGCGTCAATACCAGGGTCGTATCCGTCGCGCCCCCAATTGCGCTCCACGTCGTGCCATCGAGTACCTGCCACTGGTAACTCACGGTACCCAGCGCGTCGGCGTCCGCAAGCGTGTTGCTCGCGGTCAGCGTCGCGCCCTGCGCCGCGGTGCCCGTGACCGTCACCGCACCCGTGGGCGCGTCGTTCACGTTCGCCACCGCCGTTGTCGCGCTCGAGGCCACGCTCTCGGCTGTGCCCTGGCCGTCGGTGTAGCTCGCCACCACACGTATTTGCTGACCCACCTGCGCCTGCATCAACACCAGACCGGTACCGGTCGCGGTCGCGATCGGGCTCCAAACTGTACCGTTCGCGGACTGCTCCCACTGGTAGCTCACCGCGCCCAGCCCGTCAGCGTCCACCAGCGTATCGCTCAGCGTGAGTATCTGGCCTTGCGCCGGAACACCCGCGATCGTCACCGCACCCGTGGGTGCGTCGTTCACGTTCGCCACCGCGTCCGTCGCGTTCGAGGCCACGCTCTCGGCCGTACCCTGGCCATCGACATAGCTTGCCAGCGCGCGCACTTGCTTGCCGACCTGCGCCTGCGTCAATACCAGGGTCGTATCCGTCGCGCCCCCAATTGCGCTCCACGTCGTGCCATCGAGTACCTGCCACTGGTAACTCACGGTACCCAGCGCGTCGTCGTCCGCAAGCGTGTTGCTCGCGGTCAGCGTCGCGCCCTGCGCCGCGGTGCCCGTGACCGTCACCGCACCCGTGGGCGCGTCGTTCACGTTCGCTACCGCCGTTGTCGCACTCGAGGCCACGCTCTCGGCTGTGCCCTGGCCGTCGGTGTAGCTCGCCACCACACGTATTTGCTGACCCACCTGCGCCTGCGTCAACACCAGACCGGTACCGGTCGCGGTCGCGATCGGGCTCCAAACTGTACCGTTCGCGGATTGCTCCCACTGGTAGCTCACCGCGCCCAGCCCATCAGCGTCGGCGAGCGTGTTCGCCAGCGTCAGCGTCTGGCCTTGCGTCGGCGTGCCTGTCACCGTCACCGTCACCGTCACCACACCGGTGGGCGCATCGTTCACGTTCGCCACCACCGCCGTCGCGCTCGAGGCCACGCTCTCAGCAGTGCCATGGCCGTCTACGTAGCTCGCCGCCGCGCGTACCTGCTTACCGACCTGCGCCTGCGCCAGCAGCAGGTTCGAAGTCGTCGCACCGCCGATGGCGCTCCAGTTCGTGCCGTCCGCGGACTGCTCCCACTGGTAGCTCACCGCGCCCAGCCCGTCGGGGTCCGCAAGCGTGTTGATCGACGCGGTCAGCGTCGCGCCCTGCGCCGCCGTGCCCGCCACCGTCACCGCACCCGTGGGCGCGTCGTTCACACTCGTCACCAAGGCGGTCGGGTTCGAAGCAACGCTCTCTGCCGCGCCAAATCCGTCGGTGTAGCTCGCCGCGACACGAATCTGCTGACCCACCTGCGCCTGCGTCAGTACGAAGCTCGTGCCGGTCGCGATCGCGCTCCAACTTGTGCCGTTGAACGCCTGCCACTGGTAGCTCACCGCGCCCAGCCCGTCGGCGTCCGCAAGCGTGTTGATCGACGCGGTCAACATCGCGCCCTGCGTCGCCGTGCCGGTCACCGTCACGACGCCCGTGGGCGCGTCGTTCACGTTCGCTACCGCCGCCGTCGCGTTCGAGGCCACGCTCTCGGCCGTGCCCTGGCCGTCGACGTAGCTCGCCACCGCGCGCACCTGCTTGCCCACCTGCGCCTGGGCCAGTAGCAGGCTTGAGGTCGTCGCGCCGCTGATCGCGCTCCAAACCGTGCCGTCCGCGGACTGCTCCCACCGGTAGCTCGGCGTGCCCAGCCCATCTACGTCGGCCAGCGCGCTCGTCACAGTCAGCGTCTGGCCCTGGGTGGCGGGACCGGTGACCGTCACCGTCCCGGTGGGTGAGTCGTTCACATTTGCTACCGCCGCCGTCGCGTTCGAGGCCACACTCTCGGCCGTGCCCAGCGTATCGGTATAGCTCGCCACCACGCGCACCTGCTTGCCCACCTGCGCCTGAGCCAACACAAGGCTCGTGCCCGTTGCGCCCCCAATTGCGCTCCAAGTCGTGCCATCGAGCACCTGCCACTGGTAGCTCACCGCGCCCAGCCCGTCAGCGTCCGCAAGCGTGTTCGCCAGCGTCAGCGTCTGGCCTTGCGTCGGCGTGCCTGTCACCGTCACCGTCACCACACCGGTGGGCGCGTCGTTCACGTTCGCCACCACCGCCGTCGCGCTCGAGGCCACACTCTCGACCGCACCTTGGCCATCGACGTAGCTTGCGACCGCGCGTACCTGCTTGCCGACCTGCGCCTGCGCCAGCAGCAGGTTCGAAGTCGTCGCACCGCCGATGGCGCTCCAGTTCGTGCCGTCCGCGGACTGCTCCCACTGGTAGCTCACCGCGCCCAAGCCTTCGGCGTCGGCCAGCGTGTTCGTTACCGTCAGCGTCTGGTTCTGGGTCGGCGTTCCGGCGATGGCCAAGCCGCCCGCCGGCGCGTCGTTGATGCCAGTCAGCGTTACCGCGATGACGCGACTGGAATTGCCGTCCGTACTCGTCACGGTGAAATTCTCGGTACGGATCTGGCCCTGCCCAAGGAAGCGCACGGCCGCGTTGGGGACGCTGTAGGTCCAGGCCCCCGCGGTCGAGATCTGCAGGGTGCCGAGGGCGCCCGCGGAAGCCTGCACTGCAGCCGCAAATCCCGCCTGGCCGGCGTCCGGGTCGGCCACCGTGAGCGCGCCGTTTACCACCAGCACCTGCTTGCTGTTGTCTTGCGTCGCCGCGCCCGTGTCCGTGCCGGCGATCACCGCCGTGTCGTCGGTGCCGTTGATCGTAATGGTCACCGTCGTGGCGCTGCCATCAACGGTATCGGCGAAGAACGTCTCTGCGCGCGTGTCTCCGGTCCTCAGCGCCTGGACGTTGGCCTGCGCGTTCAAAAGGGCGTAGGTCCAGGTCCCGTCGGCCAGCAGGCTAAACGTGCCATAGGTCCCCGCAGTGGCCGTTTGCGGCGCAAACGATGCAAAACCACCAGCAAGGGCCGGATACTGCAGGCGACCGGCCGCGCTCAGCGTGCCATCCTCGGAGACCGTGCCGCTACCCACGGACGTACTCGTGTCGGTGGAGCCATCGCCCGTCGCGTTCGGATCCTGCACGCCCGGATCCGGAAAGAACACGCCCAGATCGCCGTTTTCGCCCAGCGTCACGATGCTGACTACGCGGCCCGCGGACTCGGGCGTGTGAATTGAGCCCGTGCCCGGGATGCGCACGTTGCCGGCAAAGGCGCTGTTAGCCAGCGTGTCAAAGCCCGGCCCACCAAACACCAGGTTGGTGCCCGTGCCGGGCAGCGTCAGCGTGTCGTGCGTGGAACTGGGGTCGGCACTCGCGCTGCCCGTGGTCTGCGCGATCGTCATTGTGCCGGTCAGTACATCAAAGTCCATCTGACCCTCGTCACCGAAGATCGCCCGCACATTGGTGTCGCCAGAGTTGACCGACACCGTGTCGTTGCCGAAACCGCCGACGACGAAGTCGCGTCCGGCGCCCAGCGAGATAATGTCGCTGCCGCCGATGCTCGCCCCCGCACTCACAATCTGCGCAAGCTTGCCGCTACCGATCGAATCGAAGGTGACCGCCCCCGCATCGCCAAATACGATACCGGTGTCGATGAAGGGGTTCGCCAGGGGCGCACCGTTGACCGTCTGCACATTTATGGTGTCATTGCCCGTCCCGCCCAGGATCAGCTTGTAGCCCGAGCCGGTACGGATCGTGTCGTTCCCGCCGGTGATCGCCTGCAGCACCTCGGCGAACAGGTCGGCATAGGGCACAGTCGCGCTCACGCCCGCACGGCGGAAGTCGAGGTTGTCCCCCGCAATCACGTCGTGGGTGCGCGCAGCAGCGAACACCTGGATCGTGTCACTGCCCGGCCCACCCGCGATGACGTTGTGATCGGTAATGGAGTTGTCGACAGGCGGGTCCCCGGCTATTGAAACGGTAATCGTGTCGTTGCCTCCGGTCGAAGCATTGGGGTCGTTCGTTGTCAGCGCTGTGAAGCGACCGGTTGTATCGAAGTTGACCGTCGCGTTGTCGCCGGCGATCGCCCGATCCCGCGTGCCATCACCGCGCGTCGAGATGACGTTGATGCTGTCCGCGCCGGTCCCGCCGATGACGACTTTGTTGCCATCGGCCGCAGCGCCGCCGCTGCCGACGTCGATGGTGTCGTTGCCGCCCTGCGAGGTGCCGATGCTCGCCGCGAACTGCTGCAATCCCGCGCTGGTAAAGGTCGTGGTGCCCGAGTCGCCGAACACCGTGCCAAAGCCCGCACCGCCGCGCAACGTATCCCCTCCCTGCCCACCCACCAGCAGGTAGGTGCCGTCGATGGTCTGAATCGTGTCACCCGCGCCCAATTCCGGCAACAGCGACTGGAATGAGGTCACCACACCGCTGCGGCCGGCTACGCGCAGGATGTCGGCGTTGTCGCCCGCGATCGTCACGTGCGTGGCACTCGCACCGGTAACGGTTAGCGTGTCGGAGTCCACACCGCCCATCAGGAGCGCGATTCCCATCGACCCGCTGATGCCGCCCACGGTACCGAAGCGAAGGTTGTCCGATGCGCCCGTGGTGGAACTTGAGTCGAGCGAAATCATCCTGGTGAGGTCGGCCGGATTGGTCAGATCCGAAGCGCCAATGGTGTAGCTGAAGCGCGCGTTATCGCCGGCCGCGACGCGGAACGCACTCTGCGTCGAGTCGACCGAAAGTGTGTCGATGCCGTATCCGCCGATGAAAGCAATGTCGCCGTCGTCGATGCTGACGCTGTCCGCGCCACCGAAGGAAATCGAGGCGCTCTCCACGGTGCGCAACTGGCCCGAGCCCGAAGGATCGAAGGTGATCGTGCCCGAGTCCCCGAGCACCAGCGAACGGTTCGACGGCGTCGTCTCCGAACCCGTTCCGATCACCGTTTTCAAGTCGATGCGATCGCTGCCGAAGCCGCCGATCACGGTCTTGATACCGCGCCCGCTGGTAATCAGGTCGTCGCCACCCTTGTCGGTCGCCAAGCTCGTGTACGCGATGGTCGAATAATCGAGCGCCTTGCGCTGGTACTCGCCGTTGTCGCCGAAGATCACGTCCTCGCTGGTCGCGTCGGGGCGCACGGCGATGGTGTCCGCGCCCATGCCCCCGATCACCACCTGGTAACCAAGGTCCGCCGTGGTGTCGAGCGCGCCGAGGGTGATGACGTCATCACCGCCAGTGGACGAGATCGCGTCCGTGGCCAGGATGTCGAACAGACCACCCGTGTTGTCGAACGAGACCAACGCGTTGTCGCCGACGATATAGCGACCTTCTGCAGCCCTGCCGGACACGTTGAACAGACCGCTGACCGCCCGCGTGCCGCTTGCGCTGGCGGCCGAAGTCGCACCGATCGAGATCGTGTCCTTACCGTATCCACCCAATACCAGCTTGTATCCCTCGGCGAGCGTGATTGTGTCGTCGCCGCCGATCACGGTGGCGGTGTTCTGCACCTGGCGCAGCACGCCGTTTTGCGCCGCGACGTCGTAGTCAAGCTGCGCGTTGTCGCCCAGCACGATCATCGTGCCGTTGACGCCCATGATCTCGTCGGCGCCGTAGCCGCCGACGACGACCTTGCCGCCGCTGCCGGTCAGGATGACGTCGTTGCCGCCCCTGTCTGTCACCATCGAGGCCAGCTTCGTGAGCTTGTTGGACAGCGGAAGGCGACGAATTTCGCCGTTGTCGCCGAACAGGATGTCCTCGCTGGTCGCCGTGCCGGCGATGCGCTTGCCGGAAACGGGATCGATCCTGCCCGTGACAAAGATCCGGTCGCTGCCCATGCCGCCAAACACGAAGTTGTTGCCGAGCACGGCGAGACTGCCCGCGATGCCGATCGAGATCACGTCGTCGCCGCCCGTGGCGTCGAGCAGGTCCGAGGTCAGCATGTCGGTCATGCCGCCCAGCCGGTCGAAGACGATCTGACCGTTGTCGCCGACGACTAGGCGCGTCGAATTGCTCGTGGCCGACGCCATCACCGTGTCGCCGCCGATGCCGCCCACAATCACCTTGTCGCCGTTGGCGGTCACGATGGTGTCGCTGCCGCCCAGATTCAGCACCGTGGAGAGCACCAGCCGCAGCGCGTATGGCGTGCCTGCCGTCGTTTCGCCGGAGCGCTTCCCAGTCCAGTCGTTGCGCCGGACTTCGCCATTGTCGCCCAGGATCACGTCGACGCTGGTGCCCGTCGCGCCCACGCCCAGCACGGTGATGCTGTCCGCACCCATGCCGCCCGCGATCGCGTTCTCGCCCACGTCGGTCGTGTTGTCCGAACCCGTCGCGTGCCCGATCAGGATCGTGTCGTCGTCGCCCGTCGTCGCCAGCGTGTCCATCGTCACCAGATCGGTCATGCCGCCCTTGGTATCGAAGGTGATCGTGCCGTTGTCGCCGACGATCGAGCGCTTCGAGGTGCTGCTCGCGTCGACGATCACCGAGTCGCGACCATAGCCGCCGACGATCACCTTGTCGCCATTGGCGGTCACGATGGTGTCGTTGCCACCCAGCGTGATTTGCGTCGAGATGACCGAACGCAGCGCGTAAGCCGTTCCGATCACAGTCTCGATGCCGCGTATGCCCGTCGAATCGTTGCGGTGCACTTCGCCGTTGTCGCCCAGAATCACGTCGACACTTGTGCCGGTCGCGGTCGCGCCCAGGCCCAGCACTGTAATCGTGTCCGCACCCATGCCGCCCGCTATCACGTTCTCGCCGATGTCGGTCGTGTTGTCCGAACCCGTCGCGTGCCCGATCAGGATCGTGTCGCTATCACCTGTCGTGGCGACGGTATCCATCGTCACCAGATCGGTCATGCCGCCCATGGTGTCGAAGGTGATCGTGCCGTTGTCACCGACGACGTAGCGCCTGGAGTTGCTCGAGGCGTCGATCGTCACGCCATCCTGTCCCCAGCCGCCGACGATCACCTTGTCGCCATTGGCGGTCACGATGGTGTCGTTGCCGCCCAGTCCCGTTTGCGTGCTGACCACTTCCTTGAGCAGGTTGGGCGTCGTCGACGTCGCGATCGAATCCCAGCGGCTGATCTGGCCGTTGTCGGCGACAATCACGTCGACGCTGTTCGCGGCGCCCTTCAGGTAGGCGTTGTTCACCGAATCGAAGGCCGCAGACGCCAGGATGCTGTCCGCCCCCATGCCGCCGATCACGTAGTTGCGGCCGAGGTAGCGCGCCGAGGTGTCGTCCCTGCTGCCGATGACGACCGTGTCGTTGCCGCCGGTGGCCGCCGAAGTGTCCAGGCTCGCGAACATCGTGATCCCGCCGTGCGCATCGGTCGCAATGCTGGCGTGATCGCCCGCTACGAATCGCGTGTTGCCGTCGACCGAGGCGCCCGCGCCGAAGCTGATCACGTCCTGTCCCGCGCCGCCGATCACGATCGCAGAGCCGCTGGAGAGCCCGATGACGTCGTTTCCGCCGCTGCCGCCGTTCTCGGACACCGGCGCATCGATGGTGTCGAGCATATGGGTAATGCTGTCCGCCGCCGCAAAGGTCAGCTTCGTGCCCGAGGCGGTGGTCACCTCGGCCGTCTTGAAGCGCACCGTGCCGTTGTCGGCAAGGATGATGTTGAAGCTGCTCGCGCTGTCGGCGCCGATGACGGTGTCGCTGCCGCTTCCGGCGATGACCAGATTGCTGCCGCCGCCGAGGTAGATCGTGTCGTTCCCGCCGCCCTGTGTCGTGATGCTGGTGGCCGACAGCGCGCTGCGGTAGTTGAAGTCGAGCTCGACCCTACCGAGATCGGCAAGAATCGTGTCGTTGCCTTCGCCGGCCCCGCCGATGTTGATGATGTCGCCGCCCTTCGACCCCAGGATGACGTCGTTGCCGCCGCCGCCCTTGAGCGTCTGCGCCCCAGCCGTAGTCAGGGCCTTGCTGATTAGCGTCTGGCCCTTCCAGATCCAGTTGCGCGCCGCCGCCACGCTGAAGTCTTCCGCGCCTACGGTTTGCAGGGTGAGATAGTCCGAGACATTGCTGAGCGAAGTCGGCGCGGTCTCGCTACCCGTGAGGTTGGCGTAGCTCTGGAACGTGTCCGCGACGAGCAGATCGTGCCCCGCCTTGCCCTCGAGCGTGTCGGTCCCGTCGTTGCCGACGAGCAGGTTGTTCCGGCCGTCGCCGCTCAGGCGGTCGCCGCCCGAGCCGCCAAAGAGGTTGTGGAACCCGCGCACCACGATGCCGCTGGCGTTGGCGGTGCCGAAGGCGCTGAAGCCTTCCTCGTTCACCACCACACCCGTGGTGTACTCGGAAAAATCCAGTGTGTTGCGCGCGTTGGCGACCTCGTTGCCGGAGGCGTGATGGTGCAGCCCGGACGCCGTGTCGCCGTGGATCGAGCCGGTGAGCGAGGCGCCGTTCTGCACCCGGAACACGTCGCTGCCCTGGCCGCCGATGGCGTTCTCGAAGCCTTCGAACTTGAAGCCGCGGCCGGCGTTGTCGCCGGCGGTGGTCATCGGCGCTGCCGTGCCCGTCCCGAATGCGGTCTGCGTCATGCCGGAGGCGCTGCCCTTCACCCAGCCGGCGTTGGTGCCGGTCAGGGTCACCAGCAGGTTGGCTGCGTTCCCGGAGAAATCCAGGATGTCGCTGCCGCTGCCGCCCTTGACCCGGTCGATCGTGTCCGTCGCCGCCCAGGTCAGGGTGTTCGTTCCCTGGGAAGCGGTCAGGGCCGAGTCGTCCAGCGTCACCGCCGCCGTCTGAGGCCGGAAGTCGAGCACGTTGGCGCCCGACGCGTCGACGATGTCCGCCGCAGCTCCCCAGCCCACCAGGAATCGGTAGGTGTCGTCGTTGCTCCCACCCCTCATGTGGGTGGTGCCCCCGCGGGCGATGAGCAGATCGTTGCCGCCGTTACCTTCGAGCGTCGCCGTCCCGCTGTCGGAGCCGATCAGCACGTCGTCTGCGGAGCCCCCTCTCAGGATGTCGGTCCCGCCGCCGGCGATGAAGAGCACCGGGCGATCCAGGCCGCTCGCGTCCACAGTGTCGTCGCCGGCGCCGGTGAAGGCCTTCACCTTGCTGACCCCGGAGAAAGTCTTGGTGTAGGTACTGCCGTTGGTCAGCACGGCGCTGATGTCCACCGTGCCGCCGGTCCCGGTCAGCGTGAAGCTCTCGTTGCCGTCGTCGGTGCTGCGCCGCTTGCGATCGGCAGCGCTGTTCGTCACCGACTCCTGGCCGTCGATGCTGCCGACGGTGGAGCCCATGTTGAGGGTGAGCGTTGTGCCATTCATGGTGCCCAGAATCGGCTTCTTCGCCGCCGGGTCGTGATCGAACTCGAACAGGGTCACGTCCATGAACGTGTATTCGAAGACCCGCTCCCAGTCGAAGATCAGGAAGATGTCGACATAGGCGGAGATGTAGGCCGATCCGCGCAGGTGCATCGCCACCACATCGAGCGGATCCTCCGAGACCGCGGCGATCAGCTCGGACGCGCGGTACTTGTTGTCCAGATCTTCGTCGTAGATGTCCAGCGTGCCCACCAAACTGATGCCGCCCTCCACGCCGCCGCGCACGATGAATGCGTTGAGCTCTGCGAAAGCGTAGAGCCTGGTGGTCAGCGTGACCTCCGGCTTGTCGACCCCGTTGACGATGTTGTCGCTGACGTAGAAGCCGTCGAAGATGTCGACCAGGTTGTGCGACCTGATGAACTTGGTGATGCCGAAGGTATCGAAGCCGAGCGTCAGGGCCGCCTCGAGCTTGATCTCGCCGCCGATGCCGACGTAGAGCGGCGGGTAGATCGGGAACGACTGGCGGAAATCGACCCCGACCTCGAGGCCGGGCGGCGTGAAGGTCATCAGGTCGGCCGGCGTGCCCGTCAGCATGTTGATCACGGCGCCCAGCGGGTCGTCGAGGATCGGGAACGCGAGCGCGCTGCCCGGCTTCTGCAGCTTGGCCTGGAAACTCTCCAGGGCATCCATGGGCGTGACCGTCACCTGCCCGGGGATGTCGATGTCGGGCAGGTCGATGCCGAGGTCGGGCAGCGAGGGCAGCGAGGGCAGGCTGAAGCTGAAATCCAGGTCGGGGAAGAGGTCAAGCAGGCTGAGGCCCGGCAGGTACACGTCGGGCATCTCGACGGTGAGCGTCGTGCCAGAGAGGAGCATCGCGCGGATGTCCGCGTCGGCGATGATGCTCGACCAGTCGAACACGGTCGTGTCGCCGGGATCGCTCTCGAACTCGAAGTCCGTGCCGAAGCCGACCCAGTGCACGGTCGGGTGCACCACTGCCAGGGTCGGCAGGAAGCCGTCCACGGTGCCGAGGTCGATCTGCGCGTTCAGGCTGAGGTCGACCATCCTCACGTTGGACGAATTGACGAACCCGCTCAGCGCGTCCGGCCAGTCGATCGTCGTGGTGCCGCCCGCGGCCCAGGTCCACACCTTCGTGCCCATCGTCCATGTCATCGCCGGCAGCGTCACCTGGACGACCGGAAGCACCTGGGTGTTGATGTTGACGCCAGCGGCGACGGTGAACGTGGCGCTCACCGTGGGTGCAATGTTGCCGGTGAGGAAGTCGGACAGCCACATGTCCTTCCAGCCGGCCTGCAGGTTCATGAAGATCGAGCCGCTGGCGAAGCCGGCGTCCGCGCTGATGTCGATCGGGGTCAGGTCGACATAGGGCATCGGCAGCAGGAAGTCGGGCATCGTTCCAAGATCGACGTCGAACGACGGGCCGCTCAGGTCGATGAGATGCGTGGTCCCCGTGTCGACGAAGGCTTGCACGCGGCTCGGCCAGGCAATCTGCCTTTCGCCGCCCTGCATGACGACGTACTGCGTGCCGTCCACCGTGGCGACCATCCTGGGCAGCTTCACCATGAGCAGCGGCAGGAGGTCCGGCGTGAAATCGATGTCCGGCATCTGCACCGAAATGTCGAACGTCGGCGCCATGTTGCCGTCGAGGATGTCGGAGAGCCTGAGCTCGGGCCAGCCCGCCTTGATCTTGAGCTTGAACTGCGCCGGGTTGTCGTCCCGGTCATTGACGCCGGCGATGGTGAAGCTCGTCTCGTCTTCGACATAAGGCGCGGGAATCACGCCGTCGGCCGTCAGGTCGATGTCGAAGCTCAGGTCGGGCGTCTCGCCCCGGAACACGCCGAGCAGCGTGGTCTGGCCCTCGTCGGTAGCGGTCGTAAGGGGATCGTCCTTCCAGCCGACGCCCGCGGTCAGGCCGAACACGAACCCGCCCTGGGCGACATTCACGTTCGCGAGCTGCACATAGGGCAGGTCGATGTCGATGTCGGGAATGTCCACCGGGAGCGCGGCCAGGTTGATGCTGCGGTCGCGCGAGCCCGAGATGATCAGCGCCTGCTTCACCGGCAGCAGCATGCGGTCGGGGTCGGTGGGCAGATCGTCTATGACGGCGAGCAGGTTCACCATGGCGATGATGAAGTCCACCTTCGCGTTGCCGCCGAAGAGCGCCGACATGTCGGAGGCGAGCGTCACCACCGAGTAGTCTTTCCCCATGAGGTCGGACAGGCCCGGAATCGGGGTGGTCAGCGCGTCGATCACCGGCATGATCGGATCGGTGACGTCCTGAACCACCTCGACGATCGGATTCAGGAACTGGGTGAAGAAGCTGCCGGCATCGATGAAGATGTCGGTCATCCACACATTGGGCTCGCCGGCGTGGAACAGCCTGTCGTAGCCGGTGGTCAGGAACTGCTTGATCTGCTTGACGTACTGATCCTCGTTGCTGTCCGCCCAGGTGAGGTGGAAGTCGCCGATGATCTTCGGCAGGTAGCCTTCGCCCCCGAGCGACACGCCGAGGGACATGTGCAGGTTGATCTGCGCCTTCGCCTCCCAGGACACCTCGAAGAGGTCTTCCGCCTCCGCGTTCTCAAGATCGGCGTAGACCAGGCGCCCGTTCGTGAAATTCGAAAGCTGGGGCAGCCCGAACAGCCCCACGTCCTTGAAATCGATGGCGAAGTCGACGTGCAGGCGGGTACGCGAGCCCTCGGCCCCGGTCTTGTCGAGGAACAGGCTATCCGTGCGCCCGAAGTTGGCGTTCAGGGTGCCCGGCAGCCGTTCGAGCGAATCCGTGCCGCTGCCCCAGATGCCGGTGTCGTTGTCCCGGATCCACCCATCCCAGTTGTCCGTGAGCACGCCATTCAGGAACAGGAGCTCACCGCTCAGCGTGGCCGCCCCCCCGGCGCCACCCGGCAGGAGGACCACGTCGAGGCTGGCCTGGAGCTCCTCCACCGCCGGCTCGAAGAACGGCTTGCCGACCAGCCAGAGGTTGTCGATGTGGGTGTCGCCGCTGTTGACTTCCGTCCCGGTGGCGACGCCGCTTGCGGTGAGGGTGGTGACCTCGCCGATGCCCGCCGTGCCGGGCATGTTGGTGACGAGATAGAAGCCGTCGTTAATGTCGATGCCGAACCCGAGGTAGAGGTCCCACGCCAGCTCGAGCCCGAGCCCGCCGTCGAGCGCGAGATTCAGCCCGGGCACGCCGATGTCGAAGCTCAGGTCGAGGTCAGGGTTGTAGGTCTGCCCCAGGTTCATGCGGAACTGGATCGCGGTGCTCGAGCCGAGCGCCATCTCCGCGGCGATGTCCTCGGCCTTCTCCAGCACCGCCTTCTTGAACTCGCCGAGCACCGCCTTGGGGATCTTGGCGCTGGTCCCGGTGAGGTCGTGATCGAGGTTGTACTTCAGCACCGCCGCGTCGGCCGCGACCGCGGCGTCGCTCGGCTCGAAGGACTCGAACACATCGGTTAACGACGCGACTACTACCCCGGCCCCGAACACGCCCTTCAGCAGCTCGGGGTAGGCAGTGCCGTCCTGCAGCGCGTCGAGCACGAACTCCGCGAACGCAAGGGCCGAGTCGGCGAATCCTGTGTCGTTGTAGGTATCGGTGGCGGTGTTGAATGCATCCAGCGCGCCCACCGCGAGGCTGTCGATCTCGCCCGCGATGTCTTCCACGATCTGCCGCAGGGTGCTGTCGAGCACGACCCTGCCCGCCTGGCCGGTGTAGACGGTGCTGCCGTCCTCGCGCAGCACCGGGTTGTCCAGCGTGTCGAGCTTGGGCGTGTTGAGCCCCGAGGTCACCCAGGCGGTGCGCTGGCCCGGCAGCACCGCCGGCAAGGCATTGGGCTCCTGCGTGACGCCGAGGTACTCGGCCAGCCGCTCGTCCATCTCCGGCTGCTCGACCCCCGCGATGTACTCGACCACGATGTCGTCCGGCGTGATCAGCTCGTCGCCGTTATAGTCGCGCAGGAAGTTGAGGAACGGGTTGCTGTTGACCTCGCCCTGCTGGACGATGTAGTCCTCGTTCGTGTCCGTGGTGAGGATGTCGAACAGGAACATGCGCAGCGCGTTGTCGAGGCCGCCGTAGACGTCGATCGCCTCCTGCAGCGCCTGCCTGATCGCGCCCACCACATCGGCTCTCAGATCGGCGACGAACTGCGTCGCTTCGCGGAGACCGTCGCCGATGACCGGCAGGTCGAGGACATCGCTGAAGGCATCGAGCCCGTCCTGGATGCCTTCCAGAACCTTGTCCACCGTGTCCACGATAATGGTCGGATCGCGCAGCAGGAAGATCAGCGGGCCGTTGACCAGCCGATCTTCCTCTTCGGACGCCCCGATGGCCTCGCTCAGGACCTCCTTGAGCTGGTCCTGCCAGAAGCCGAAGTTCGGCAGGATCAGGCTGACGTCGAACCCGGCGGAGCTCGCGTTGCTGGTCGGCGTCGCGCTGTAGAGCTGGCTTGCGTCGATCGTCACCGAAGCGGAAGCGGTCGTCGCGCCCGCTCCGGCCGTGGAATTGAAGTAGGGGTTGACGTTCGTCGCCGGCAGGCCCGATTCGTCGATGCTGTCGATCGGCGCGCCCTCGGGCGTGGTCGCGGCTGTGCCGTTGCCCGTCGCCGGGCGCGGCGGCAGGGCCGCCTGCGTCACCTGGCTGGAGATCACGGCATTCGAGTTCGTGCCTTCCGCCGTCGACTGCAGCGTGACGGTCTGGCCGCCCATCGCGGCGAGCGTGCCGCCGAGATTCGCGAAGTGCGCCTCCATCGTGCCGAGCGGCAGCGGGTTAATGAAGCCGTCGATCTGCGCCATGGCAAGCTGGCCGAGGTCGTCGGACACGGACAGGCTCATGGGCAGGACCACGTCGGCGCTGCCGTCGAACACGATGTCGAAGCTGCCCTGCTCGAGCGCCGCGGCATCCTCGGCGTCGAGCGCGGCGTAGGGCCTCAGGTAGAGCCGTCCGTCTTGCGCCCCATCCCCGTCATTCGAATCCAGTTGCAAACCACTGGTGGAGGCGACGCTCAGGCTCGCCGTGCCCCCGGTCACCTGAAGGTTGTAGATCCCCTGCACCGACCCGAACGCCATGCCGGTCGCGCTCGCCGTGAGCGCATCGAGCGTCGCGTAGGTGCCCGTGTCTCCGGCGAATCCGGCCGCACCCGCCGCCGCGTGGTCGTACAGGAACAGCTTGCCGAGGTTCGCGCCGGACGAGAGATCGATGCCCATCGCCAGGTGGAAAGTCATGTCCGCATGCAGGGTCAGCAGTGCCTGGCTGCTCGCGTCCTTGATGCGGCGAAGCGAGCCCAGAAGCGCTGCGAGCACGTCCTGGTCGCCTGCCGACAGCAGATCGAGAAGGGCGGCGTCGTCCAACACCAGGTCCACCTTGGCCGTGCGGTCGAGCACGACACGGTAGGGCAGGGAAATGTCCAGCGCCTGGGAGGTGGCGTTGTAGCTCAGGGTCACGGAGCCAGCGGCGATGCCGAATGCCTGGGCGAGCGCATCGCGCAGCCCCACCAGGCTCACCGCGCCCTGCGACTCGAGCGCGGTATTGACGGCGTCCAGGCGTCCCGCGAAATCGAACAGGTCGGAAACGCTCGTGCCAAGAACGGGCAAGGCGCGTCCGAGCTCGCCAAACGCGCCGAGTTGGCCGAGGTTGCCGAACAGGCCGCCGAGCTGCTCGAGGTCGGAGCGCAGGTCGGTCCACTCGATATCCTTGAATGGCGTCAGCACGCCAAGGCCGTTCGGCGGAACGACCGTCACCGCGGTCTGCGCCTCGGTTCCACCGAGCGTGGCCGCCAGGTTGGAGATCCCGATCTCGACCGTGGTCGCGGAATTGAACCCCGTCGCCAGGACTCCGCTGGGCGTGGTGATGGCAATGTCGGAGAAGGTGAGCGAGGCGGTGGGCAAAGTACTCGCGGTGCCGCTCTGGTTGAGGAACACCAGGTCCGTCGTGTAGTCACTTGCCAGCACCCGCGGGGCGACCGCAAGCGTCGTTAGGGCAATGTTTCGCGCGGCGACCGTACCGGCCTTTAGCGTCAGCACGCCTCCTGTGCCGGCGACAAGATCGGTCGCGGAGATCAGCGCATAGAGCGCGGTCTTCACGGCCGCGTCGGTGGTGTTGCTCGTCGCCGAGAGCGCGGCGAGCTTGATCGCGATGTCCACGTCCGAAACGAGGTCCGCCAGGCTCGCGTTGCCGGTGGTATTGCTCGCTCGCACGAGGACGTCGAAGGTCGAGGTGCCCGCCGTCACCGTCAGCGGCAGGTCGGTCAGCAGGCGGCCGGTGCCGGCGTCGTAGATCCGCGCCGGTGTGGAGGCGAGCGTCAGGGTGGTCGTCGGCGCGGCGAACCTGAGCACCGTGTTGCCGGGGACCGAGGTGCTGTCCGCGGTGACGAAGGTAAAGCTCGCATAAGGATCGGTGGTGAGCTCCGCCACCAGCGCCGCATGGATCGCTGCATTCACGTCCGCGGCGAGGTCTGCGACGCTGGTGTTGGTGGAGGCAGAAGCTTTCGTCACGACCACGTCGAGCATCGTGGTGCCGACGGTGACGCTGAGGCCGACGTCGCGCATGAGCTGCCCGTTGCTCTGGAAGGGCGCGAGCGCTGCGGAGACTGCGCTGGTGGTGGAGAGGGGGCTGCTCACGCCGAGCAGGGTGCCTTGCGACGAGGCGGAATCGAACAGGTCGTTGAGGCTGATGCGCTCGCCCGCCGCGCCCGACACGCCGTTCCTGAGATCGAAGCTGAAGCTGCCCTGGTAGTCCGCCAGCAGCTCGTCGAATGTGAGGTCGAGCATGCCGATGGAGGCCGCGTCCGCGCTCGCGAGCGTCGCGGGCGTGACGCCGCTCTGGCCGTGCACGACGGCGCTGTAGTTGCCGCCGAGCGTCACGTCCTTCATGAACACGTAGGCGCCGGAGGTGGTGGCGAACTGCCCGGGTGTAAAGCCGAGCTGCCGGGTCGCGGGATCGGAGCCGCTGATCAGCATCTGCAGCGAGGCGATCTTCGCGCTCTGCGTCACCAGCTCGATCTGCCCGTTGCGCAGGGTGGCCTGGACGGCCTGCCCGAGGTTGCTGAATCCCAGGCCGCCGCCGCCCGTGCCAAGGTAGGCATGGCTCGCGACCGAGACCGCATTGAGCGCGGTGTTGATGTCGGCGATCAGGTGTGATGCCGTGGTGTTGGCGGAGGTCGACGCGCTCGTGACCGTGACCGAGACGGCGGCCGACTGGTCGAGCTTGAGCATGAAGTTCGCGTTGGCCGTGAGCCTGCCGTCCGCGGGCAGGACCACCGCCTTGGGCGCCGGGTAGCTCGGCATCGAGCGGAACCCGAGCAGCGTGTCCATCGGATTGAAAAAGAAGCCCGCCTGCGCGGCGAGCACGGTGAACTGAACGACGTCCACCGGTGCGGTGATCGTGAAGAAGAGCTGGCCGTCGTCCTTTTTATCCGCCGTGATGACCTGGCCCAGGTTGTTGTAGCCGCGCCGCGCCAGCACGCCGCCAGGCTCCACAGTGGTCGCGTTCAGAACGGCCTGCAGATCGGCCACCAGGTCGGCGCGGGTGGTGTTGTCGCTGACCGCGGTCTGGGTCAGGGTCAGGTCGTACGGCTCGTCGTTGAACGAGAAGCGGAACGAGGCATCGCCGAAAATGGTGAAGTCGCCGTTCCAGGTGAAGGTGGTCTTGTCGGCTGCCGTAGCGGTGAGGGTGCTGCCGTAGGTGCCTGCCGCGCGCAGGGCGAACGTGTTGAGGCTCCTGAAGTCGAAGCCGATGGTGCCCTCGAACAGCGTCTGCGCGGTGAGGTCGAGCGCCGCATCGCTCGACAGGCTCGAAAGATCGCCGACGCTTCCGTTGATCGCGAGCGGCACCGAGCGCGTCGCGGTAGGGGTGAGCTTGACGTCGAAGAGGAAGCTCTTCGTCGCCGCGTCGAAGCTCGGGTTGACGGAGAATGTGGCGCCGCCCAGCGTGGCGTTCACGGCATGCTGGAAGCGCTCCATCATGTCGCTCAGCGTGACGAAGGTCGTCACGTTGTTGATCTGCGAATCCTGGCCGCCGGCGATGAAGCCGAGGTTCTCGAGCGCGACGTAGTTGCCGCTCGCCGGCGAGGTGAGGTTCGCGCCGCCCACCCGGAGCTGCGGCATGTTCTGGGCCGCGTAGCGGCCCTGGAACTCGATGTCGTAGACGTCGCCGGTCTTCGTCACCGCGATATCCGCGCTGGTGACCGCGGGCGTGCGCTTCTGCAGCATGAGCACGATCGCGGACTGAACGTCCGACGCGCTCGCGCCCTGCGCGATGTTGGCCGTCTCGTAGGCAAGCGCGTCGAGCGTGACGCCGAGGATGAAGCTGCCGCCGCTGGCGTTGTCGACGATCAGCCTCTGGATCTCGTTCCTGGCCGGGACCGCGCCGACCGCCGGCGCGGCCTCCTGGTATGTGCTGACCACCGCCTGGGCCCGCACCTGCCCGGTCCACACGTTGGTCGCCGTCATCGTGTCCCACTTCTTCTGCTCGAAGGCCACGTAGTACTTCGCCGGATCCTGGCCAGCCAGGGCAATCCCGACGTTGACCGTGAGCGTGGACAAGCCCGTCGCGTTGCGCAGCGCCGTCTGCACGTCGGACGTGCTGGCGCCATACGCAATCGGCGCGGTCGTGAATGCCACCCCGCTGCCGGTGGTGCCGCTCAGCACGAAGCTCCCCGCCCTCGACGAAGACAGCGCGAGCGCCTGCGAAGCGGTCGTGCTGTTGCTGCCGGCGGCGACAAGGGTGATGCTCACCCCGGCGAGCTTCAGGTCGGGCACGATCGCCGCGAGCGCATAGTAGGTGGGCGTGCCGGAGACCGGCTTCTGGCCGAAGCCGATGTCGAAGATTCGGGTGCCATTGTCGGCGGCGAAGCTACCGGTCACCTCGGCGACGGACATCCCGGTGGCGGTGGAGAAGAAGCCCGTCGCGGTCAGCGCGCTGAGGATGGCGTTCTGCGCCAGGCTCGCGGTCAGCCCGTCGATCGAGATCGGCCCGGTGACGAACGCCGGCGTGTCCCCGGCGCCTTTCAGGATGAAGCTGCCGTTGCCGCCGTGGACCACGAAGAGACGCTGCACGGCCTCCACGCTGTCGGAACCGCCGGCGAGCGTCTGCACCACGACGCCGGAGGACGGCGCCACCCGCAGCACGGTGAAGTCGCCCGGGTTCGCCTGCAGGACGTTTAGCTTGCCCCACGTGCGCCCGTCCAACCCGCGGACGAGCTGGCTCGCAGTGACGTCGAGCAGGCTGCCGCCGGAGAGAGTCGAATTCGTCACCTGCAGCGCAGCCACGTCGGTCTGCGCGAGGGTTCCGATAAAGGCGATGTAGTAGTGGTTCGGACGGCCTGTGACCAGCACGTTGCCCACGCCGAGCACGGCCTCCAGCGCGTTCTGCACCTCGATCGGAGCGGCCAGCGTCGAGATATCCGCGGTGGGCGTCCCGTCCGCGCCGAGCTTGAGCCGGTAGGTGCCCGTATTCGCGTGGACTGCAACCGTCTGCTCCTCGCTGGTGGTGGCGCCCGAGACCGTGGCTCCGCCTTTGAGGGTCTCGGTGATCACGACGGCGCTGCCGGTCCAGGCGAGCCAGCCGTCCACCGCCGCGGCGATCTTCTGCCCGATCAAACGGGCGAGCTGGTTGATATGCACGAAGCTGGTGGTCTCGCTCTTCGGCACCACGATGGAGACGGTGCTGACGCGATCATCCCCCGGGCGCTGCACCTGCAGGTCGAACACCACGTCGCTCGTCAGCACGGGGGACACCGCGCGGCTCGCGACGACGCCGGAAGTGACGGTCGTGGCGAGCTGGTTGTCGATGACGTCGTTGATCGCCGCGCTGAAATCGAGCGCCTCTCCGAGCTTGAGGCCGGTGAAGGGCATCAGCGCGTCGAACTCGCCGGAATCGCGCAGGAGCTCCAGGTAGGTTCCCAGGTCCTGGAGCATCTTCACCAGCTGCGTCGAGGTCAGGCTCGAAAGCGCCTGCAGGTTCGAGAAGTTGCTGGAAGTCAGCGTAAGGGGGGCGGCCTTGAGCGCGCTCCAAGCCACTGCGCCGGTAATCGTGGCGCCCGGGGTCGTAACGGTCGCTGGCGAGGTTACGACACGCGCCGCGCCGGATGTGTCCGGGATGGAGAGCTGACCGGTCACGGCAGGAATACCGCCGCTCACTGTCGCAGTCACGGTGTAGGGCGACCCCAACAATGTGAGCACAAGCGTCCCGGTCGCGGGCGTCGCGCTGCTCAGGTCAAGCGTCCAGGCGCCGTTCGCCGCCGGCGTCACAGCGTAGGTCGCTCCTCCCACCGACACCTCGAGCGTTTGCGTGCTCGAGAGCCGCGCGACCCCCGAAAGCGTCGGAGTCAGCGAGTGCGCCTCAACATCGTCGACGGTCGGGTTGACCTTGATCGTGCCGGTGACGGTGTTCAGTGTCTTTCCGCCGGCGGTCTTCACGATCTTGGCGACCACGTTGGTCGTCACCCCGGAGCCGAGGCCGAGCGTGCCGCTGGTCGTCGTGGCGGTGCCCAGGTTGAGCGACCAGGTGTTGTCGCCGGCGACCGTGACGGTATAGGTGGCGCCGGCAACGGTGACCCGTAATGATTGGCCCGAGAGCACCGTCGCGACGCCGTTGATGACCGGACTGGCCGCGTTGGTCTCGACGCTGGTGATCGAGAGTCCGCCGAAAGCCACGTCGACGTGGGGCGTGCCACCGGCGATGGTGGCGAGCGAGGTGGTGCCGATGGTCCCCGTGACGTTGAAGCTCGCGTTGCTGAAGAGCGCCGCCTCGCTGCTCGAGTTGAGCGAGAACCATGTGTCGCTCGCGGTGTAGCTCGGATCGGTCGGCAGCTTGATCTGGCCGGCGGACTTCGCGACGATGGTGTTGAACACCACCGTGCCAGTGTCGAAGTTGAGGGTTCCGCTCGCAGTCGCATCGGCCACGCCGAGCGCCATCGACGCGCTGAAGGTGGAGCTCGTCGCCCGGACGCGCGCGTCGAGCACGCTCACCGCGATGGTGCCGGCACCGAAGTCGTACACCCCTGTGAAGTGCACATCCGCAATCAGCGGAATCCCCTGGCCAGGCTGGAAATCGAGGCCGAGCGCCTTCAGTTGCTCGCCGAAGCCCATGCGCTGGACAAATTCGCGCGACAGCGTCAGGGTCACGGTGAGTGCCTGGCCGCTGGCGCTGAAATTTATCGACGAAGCGCTGAGATCGACGACTGACTCGAGGTGGCTGTAGGCGCCAATGCCATTCAGGTAATCCCCCATCTGCGTCATGAGGCCGCCCATGGTCGGCGATCCGCCGGCGCCCGCTAGGTAGTCGGCGAGCACGGTGCTGTTCTGCGGGGTCTTGAACGCCAGGATGTCGCCCAGCGTGCGGCCGTCGTTGGTGCGGATCAGACCGGAGAAGCTCAGGTCCGCCACCGGCATCGTGTAGGCGAGCTCTGCGTTGGCATCCAGTTGCTGCCCGAGGTTGGCGGCGGCCTGGAGCGCCTGGGTCGCGATCGACGGCGAAGTGATGGCGGTCGCCCCGCCGGAGGTCACCGGCGTCTCGGTCGTCAGCAAAAATTCGTAGCCCGGCGCGTAGAGTTCCCGCGCCTGGATGTCGCCGCTTTGCTTTTCCAGTGTCCAGTTGCCGCCGAGCGTGCTGGCTCCCGTCGCGTCCGTGGAAGCCGCGACATCGGCTCCGGTGAGCCTCGCGAGCGCATCGACGAATGCCGTGCCCTCGGCGCCGGACGCGACATCGCAGCCGTAGAGCAGCAGATCGGCGCCGGGCGCCAGGGCCTTTCCCCAGGCGGCCAGCGCATCGCGGTAGTCCTCCAGATTGGCCTCGGACAGCGTCGTAATGCCGAGGCGCAATGCGGCCTCGTCGCCATGTGTAAGCAAGTGAACAGCTTGCAGACCCTGGTGTGCATTGAGCCAGGTCGCGATCTGCTCGACGCCGTCCTTGCTCGCATCGAGTACCACCACCTCGACGAGCGCCGGCCCCGGCTGGTCCGGCCGCGCCTGCAGCGCCGCGTTGATGAGCGACTGCTTGTCCTCGACTGCGGCGTCGACGAAGACGATCTCGTTTACCGGCTTTGTCGCCGTGCTGCCGGCGATCGCGGCGAGACCGGGGGCGATGTCAATCGCCTGCTGCGCGAACTGGCTTGCGACTTGCGCCGCCGGGACCTGTATCGGCGCGTGCTGCTCCTGCGGCGGTGGCGGCGGCGGCAGTACGAGTCCCTCGCCCGAAAGCAGGAAGCGCGGTTCGAGCGCCTCGATGACGAGCCTGGGCTCGCGAAATGGAACGCGCCCGCCCGCGTGTCCGGTCACCCCGCCCCGACGACTCCGACGCGCGCGTCGTTCAGCGTCGCGGCGTAGATTGCGCATCAAGCCCATGACGAACCTCCATTTCTGCAAGTTTCCGGATCACGTGCGCTTGCGCGCCCCCGCACCCGGATACGAGCGTTCCCCAACCGTCAATTGAGCATCGCGGCCAGATCTTCGAGATCCCCGCGGCTCAATGTTCCGACGGCCTGCTTCAGCTTCAGACGATTGATTAGGTAGTCGTAGCGCGCCTGCAGATAGTCGCGCTGCGCTGCGTAGTACAGGCGGTAGGCATCCATCACCGTGACCACGTTGTACAGACCGGAACTGAACCCCTGGATGCGCGACTGCAGGGCGCTTTCCTGCGCCAGGATCGACTTCCTAAGCGCTCCCAGGCTGCGCGAACTCGCGATCACGCCGTTGAACGACGAGCGCGTCAGGCGTTCGGTGCGGCGGACCTCCTGCTCCTGCTCCTGCTCGGCCTTGGTCCTGCGCGCCACTGCCTCGCGCGTCAGCGACGAGGTCATGCCACCGTCGGTCAGTGGAATGCTGAGGCGTAAGCCGATTTCACGATTCTCGTTTTTCTGGCCGCTGCCGTAGAGCGAGCCCCCGGTATCCTGCTGCGTGAGATTGCCCACGAGGCTCACTGTCGGCAGGTGCCCCGCGCGTTGGCGACGGATCTCGGTGCCTGCAATTTCGAACGCCAGCCTGCGCGACTGCACGGCGAGGTTCTGCTCGAGTGCGGCCGCGACCCACGGCTCGTACGCCGAGGGCACGGGCGACGCCGTGTCGAAATCGGTCTTGAAGCCCTTCACCTCGGTAACGCTCTCGCCCACGATCTCCTTGAGCGCCAGCTTGGCATCGTCCACGCGGTTCTCGGCCTCGATCTCGCGCGCCTGGTTGACCGCGAGGCGCGCCTCGGTATCGTTGCGCTGCACCACCGTACCCAGGCCGCTCTCCAGCCGGCCCTTCGCTAGCTCGTTCTGCTTTTCGGTGGCTTCACGCTCGGCGCGCGCGAGTTCGAGCCCGTCGCTAGCCGCGAGCAGCGCGAGGTAAGCCGTCGACACGCGCAGAATCAGGTCCTGCTCCGCGGCAACGATGTTTAGCTTGCCCTGCTCGACCGCCATCTCCGCCTGGCTCATCTTGATCCACGCCTGCGGTTTGAACAGCGGCTGGGTGATGGTCAGCGTCAGGTTGGTGCTGGAGTATTCGGACACACCCGTCGGAAACGCTGCGTTCGATGCGCGCTGCACGTCCTGCCGGATCCCCGAGCGCTGGTAGTCGAACGAGGCGACCGGCAGCATGCCGGCACGTGCCTGGGGAATGGCTTCGGCCATGGCGTCGAACTCTGCCTTGGCAGCGAGGAATTTCGGATCGACCTCGAGTGCCTTGGACAGCATCGCGGCCAGGCCGTACTCCTTGCCTGCCTGCGGACGCAACGCCGCCTGCGCATAGCGGGACGCGGACTCCAGCGTCGGCGGGCGGATCACGACCGCGGACGTGCGGCCGTCGTGCAGTTCGCGCCTGAAGCGCAGGTCGAGCGGCCCGCGTCCCAGGGCCAGCGTCGGCGACGGGATGGCGGCGCCCGGCGCGAGCGAAATCAGCAGCGTTTCCACCAGGCGCTCGCCCTGCTCGCCCGGCAGCGTCACCGAGCGCGCGGACTGAAGCGGCGCCGAGCCGGCGAGATCGAACACGGCTCTCGCCGAACCGAGTCTCGTGGTATCGAGACGCGCCTCGCCCAGCGCCGCGGGCCCCTGTGCGCGGAATCGCGCGATGGCCTCGGTCAACTGCTGCGGCTCCCAGCCAAGGAAATCGACGACCAGACGTGGCGGATCTTCGATCGTATAGGCGCTGGTGCGACTTCCTGCCACGCCGGAAAACCGGAACTGCATGACGCCCTGGCCGGCGTCGAAGCCGAGCGCCGAGAGCGTACCCACCCGTGCCGGCCTGACCGTCGCGTCGGGCACCAGGCTCATCACGATTCGTCCTTCCTTGCCGTACACGCGTCCCTGGGTATCGATCAGGTCGGCGGGCTCCGCGAGCTCGAACTCGAGGCGCGCCTGACCCTTCTCCGCGCCCGCGCGCACCCCGCGGATCAGGCCCGCTTCGAAGTGCGACTTCTCGGCCGCCAGCCTCGCCTGCTCAAGCGGCACGCCGGGCAGATCGACGACTAGACGCGGCGGGTTGTCGAGGAACGATGCCTCTGCCACGAGGCCTGCACTGCCCGAAAGCACCACATCCAGCCGGCCGTGGCTGCGCGTGGCGCCGATCTGCTCGATCGCGGCGGGCGGCATCCCGCCGGGCGGCGCCGCCAGTTCGGCCGGTCCGAGCACGATTTCCCATCGCGACATCATGTCGGGCAGCGCGACGATGGTTTCGTCGATGACCGCGAGCGGGCGCGTGAACTCGATCATCACGCGTGTGATGTCGCCCTCGCCGGGCAGTACGCGCGTGCTCTTGTACAGCGGATGACGACCGGCAAACTGCGCAACGCGCTCGGACAGCTCGCGACGATCTATCCCCTTCAGGCGCAACTCCAGCACGTCGCCGGGGCCCGTGACTTGCGCGTCAATGAACGTGCCCGCCGGCAATTCGAGCAACAATCGTGCAACGTCGCCGTCGCCGCGAATCTCGAATGCCGCGATGGACGCCTGAATCGCATGCGACCAGACGATGCACAACGCCATTGCCGCGACGGCCAGCGCCCTCCGGACGCACTGCCCAGCGTCTTCTATGACCATCCCCAAGCGCCCCCGATTCACCACTGCAAACATCGTCGACATGAAAGCACGCCATCGCGCGCGGACCCTGGCACCGCCCACCGCCGTGCCGAGCACCGACGTTCAGCTGCCGCAACCATCTTTGTATCTTTGTATTATAGAGTTATGTACCGGCAGAGTTATGTACCGACAATGAACCGCTACCGACAATCGACCTGTAAATGAGTTGGACGTGCGAAATTTGCGCCCGTCGACGTCTTTTTACACTTTCTGACATTTGTTTCCGGACACCCCCGCCGAGCGGGAATCGTCGGTCGCGCGCTGCCACGCACGGAGATCCAGGACGGGAGTGTCGAAAGAGTACGAAACCTTAGATTCAACAATTGCCTCCCGGATCTGAGATTTGACTTCCTCTACCGTGGCACCTGTAGCGATGCAGCCCGGTAGATCAGGGGCGTATGCCGAGTAGTTGCCCTCGGCCTTCTCGATTACGATGGCATACCGCATTTCGGCCTCACTTCTTTAGACCAGACTGTTTCAGGATACTGTTCGATGTGCCGGCGCCAAGTCATCGCTCGGTTTTCCCGGCACGGTGACGCGACTGGATTTGCCAGGGTGTTTGAACTGGCGATAACTGCGGCGTGTGGCTGCGAGGAACCATCCGTCATCCTGGAGCATTCGAAGTATCTCGCGGACCTTCATCAATTCAGGATATCAGGCAAGGTTCTTGCCCGCGGAATCGCGCGCCTTGCGGCACACACGTTCCCGGTAACCGGCGCGCGCCCACAAAATCCACTGGGGCACGGTGCTGGCTCGCGCGTCCGGGTTGGCTGGGTGGTTAGAGCGCACCGTTATTTGACGTCTTCGAGTTTGACCCCCCGGCCAGCACGAAAGCTAGCGCGAGCCTGCTCGACGCGCTGTATGAACCTGGGGTCATTTTCAAGTCGGTAGTCGAACCAGTCGTCCTCCGACTTGAACCCGATTAGCACGCCGGCTGGTTTGCCGTGCCGTGTGATGACGACGTCTGCGTCTCGGCTTCCCGAAGAAAGCGAGACAGGTCATCCTTAACCTCGGAAAGGGGCACTTCCTTCATTTTGGGCTTCCGAACCGCGCCAGCCATGACTCAGCCTCCGGATAGTGCGCTCTAGACCGCTCTAGACTGCTACGCGCTACACCGCGACCTGTGCCAATCGAACCGGAATTCTGCGCGGCCCGAACGGCTTCTCGAATTTCTGGTAGCGGCCCTCGAGCACGTGCCCGCAGGCCGCACACGCCCCGGCGTCGCTCAGCTTGTACGCCAGAATCCGGTACCAGTCGCGCACGATCACTTCCTCGCCGCAGTGCGGGCAGTAGGTGGTGCCGCCCTCCCGGTCGTGCACGTTGCCGGTATAGACGTAGTTGAGGCCATGCTTGTGCGCGATGCGCCGCGCGCGCGCCAGTGTTTCGGGCGGGGTCGCGATGATGCCGGTCATCTTCCAGTCCGGATGGAAGGCGGTGAAATGCAGCGGCACGTTCGGGCCCAGGTGCCCGGCGATCCAGCGGCACTCGGCGTCGATCTCCTCCGCCGAGTCGTTCTTGCCGGGTATGAGCAGCGTGGTGATCTCGGTCCAGACCGCGGTCTCCTTTACCAGGTACTCCAGCGTCTCAAGTACCGAGGAAAGCCTGCCGCCGCACTCCTTGTAGTAGAACTCCTCCGTAAACGCCTTCAGATCGACGTTCGCCGCGTCCATCCTGGCGTAGAACTCGCGCCGCGCTGCGGCGTGGATATAGCCGGCGGTCACCGCCACCGACTGCACGCCGCGCGCATGGCAGGCATCCGCGACATCCATCGCATACTCGGCGAAGATCACCGGATCGTTGTAGGTGAAGGCCACCGACTTGCAGCCGAGCTTCACGGCCGCCTCGGCCACCATCTCCGGGCTCGCCTCGTCCATCAGCTTGTCCATCTCGCGCGATTTGGAGATGTCCCAGTTCTGGCAGAACTTGCAGGCGAGGTTGCAGCCCGCCGTGCCGAACGACAGGGTGCTGCTGCCGGGATAGAACTGGTTCAGCGGCTTCTTCTCCACCGGATCGACGCAAAAGCCCGAGGAGCGCCCATAGGTGGTGAGCAGCATCCGGGCGCCCTCGCGCTTGCGCACGAAGCACAGGCCGCGCTGGCCGTCGTGCAGCCTGCAGTCGCGCGGACACAGATCGCACTGGATGCGGCCGTCCGGCAGCGCATGCCACCAGCGCGCGGGATAGCTGGATTCCGGGATCATGCCGCCCTCGCCGCGCCTTCCTTCCACTTGGTGACGCGATAACGCATCAGCTTGCAGCGCGCCAGCCGGGTCTCCGGCGGCAGTTGAGCCTTGCGCCTGAGTTCCGCCATGAACTGGTTCTTGTCCGGCAGGCTCTCCCACACCTGCGGCAGGAAGGTGCCGCGCCGGCCCTCGCATTCGAGAATCAGGCCGTCTTCGTTGGGGACGATCTGCGCCATGAGGTCCGCTTCATCGGCAAAGCGGATCGATTTCGGGCGCGACAGCACCGACACCTCGATGCTTACCTGCGGCCATTCCTTGCCCTCGATCTGTTGGAAGCGCGGGTCGAGGAAGGCCGCGGCGAGCGCGTTTTCCGCGACATCGACGCCCAGCGGGCGCGTGGCCGCGAGGCTGCCGATGCAGCCGCGCAACTGCCCGTCCCTGGTCAGTGTGATGAAGCTCGCGGCGGTATGCCGCAGCCATGCCGGCTCGATTGTGCCGGGCGGGGCGGCGCGCAGGCCCAGCCGGTGCTCGATCGCGCCGCGCGCCGTGGCAAGCAGCACCGGTCCGGCGTCCTGGAGCGCGACGTTCGATCCGTCGTACAGCGCGAAGGACGAGTAGCCCACCACCTGAGCCTTGCCCCCGGCGGTGTCGCCGGAGTTGCAGGCGCTCAGCAGGCGCAAGGAAAGTTTGCGCGCCCCGGCGAAGGCAATCAGCCCGTTCAGCGGCGTCGCACCGCAGGCTTCCTCGTGGCTGATATCGGGGACCAGCGAGGCGATCCGCGTGATGGTCGAGCGGTCGATGCGCCGCGCTTCGTCGTAGGCATGGAAGTGCGACAGATCGGTCGATATCAGCACCACCGTCTCGCGCCCGCCCCACAGGCGCTCGATCACCTGGACCACTTCCTGCGCGGATGCCCGGCCGACCGCGATCGGCACCACGGAGAACTCGCCGAGTATCTTCTGCAGGAAGGGCAGCTGCACCTCGAGCGCGTGCTCGAACTGGTGCGCGGCATCGCTCGCGACCACCTGCGGCAGGTCGGCCACCAGGCGGAGCGCCGCCTGATCCACCGGAACATTCCCCAGCGGCGTGGCGAATGACAGCGCCGCCGGCAGCGCGAGCCCGCGCACCGCCACCTGATGCGTCGGACCGAGCAGAATCACGCGCTTGACGATGCCGCGCCCGGGCGCCAGTTCGTCGTAGGCCCGCGCCGCCACCGCGCCGGAATAGATATAGCCCGCGTGCGGCACGACCAGCGCCTTCGGAAAGCGCAGCGGCGGATCGAAGCTCGCGACCCCGTCCAGCAGATCGGCGATATCGCCGTCGAGCTGGACCGGATCATCCGGGTAAAAGGCGCCGGCTACTGCGGCGGGTCTGACTGAGTCCATGGCGAATGCGGGAATCCTGTAGTGATGCCCTGATTTCTATTCCGGCGCACCCGCCGCGTCAAGACAGCTTGGCGCGCGCAGCGAGCCGAACGGCAAGCAGATCGTTCAGCACTTCGAGTGCCCGTATGGCGGATTGCCGTCGCACGCTCCGCCGCTCGCCCGCGAAGCGCCGCGTCTCGCTCCTCACTATCCCGCTCCGGTCGGCCCACGCCAGGCACACCGTGCCGACCGGCTTGTCCGCGCTGCCGCCGCCCGGTCCGGCAACCCCGGTGATCGCGAGCGATACCGAGGCCCGGCTCGCCGCCAGCGCCCCTAGCGCCATTTCGCGCGCGGTCTGTTCATCCACTGCGCCTCGTTGTTCGAGCGTCTCCGCGCGCACGGCAAGCAGCTCCTGCTTCGATGCATTGGAATAGGTCACGAATCCGCGCTCGAACCACTCGGACGATCCGGCGACCGAGGTCACGGCCTCGGCGAGCATGCCGCCGGTGCACGACTCCGCGGTAACCAGCAGGAGGCCGGCTTGCCGCAAGCGCTCGCCCGCGACGGCTGCAAGCTGCTCCAGCGCGTGCTCGTCCATCGGCGTCAGAAGAACAGGCGCCGCGCGAGCGCCAGCACCAGAAGCGTGTAGCCCGCGGCGAGGATATCGTCGATCATCACGCCGAACCCGCCCTTGAAACGCATCTCGACCAGGCGGATCGGCGGCGGCTTGACAACGTCGAAGAAGCGGAACACGAAGAACGCGGCCGCCTGCCAGACAGGCTCATTCGGCACGAAGACGAGGATCAGAAGAAAGGCCACGACCTCGTCCCAGACCATCGAGCCGCTGTCGGCGATCCCGAGATCGCGCCCGGTGATGCCGCAGGCCCACACGCCGAGCGCGAACAACGGTATCACCAGCAGCAGAATCGCCCAATCCGGAATGAACGGCGTGAGCGCCCACCAGATCGGCAACGCGACCAGGGTTCCTACCGTGCCCGGCGCATAGGGCGCCAGACCCGCGCCGAAGCCGAACGCGAGGATGCGCGCCGGATGCGCGAACACGAAAGCGGCGCTCGGCTTGAAAATCATGGCGCGGCGAAGTGCTCGTGGCTGCGCAAGTCAGCAAGCGGCTTGCCGTCCGGGTCAAGAATCGACAAGCGCCCTGCCCCGTCCTCGCAGCGTTCGATCGCGCCGATGCGCCCGAGGCGCAGCCCCAGGCGCTGTTCGATTGCTTCGATTTCAGATCTCCTTACGGGCGCGGCGGTAAACAGCAGTTCGTAGTCGTCGCCGCCCGAAAGCACCATACGCTCCTCGAGTTCCCGATTCGCGAGGGAGCGGAATGCGGCGGGTCGCGGGACTAGCGCGTACTCGATCCGCGCGCAGACGCCGGAGCGCTCGAGCACGTGCCCGAGGTCCCCGCTCAGGCCGTCGGAGAGATCGATCGCGGCGCCGGCCACGCCACGCAGCGCCAGCCCAAGCTCGAGGCGCGGCTGCGGCATTTCCAGGCGCGCCACCATGGCCGCGCGTTCGTCTGCGCCGAGACTCGCGCGCCCCTGCAGGCAGGCGAGCCCGAGCGCCGCCCCGCCCAGCTCACCCGACACCCAGATGTCGTCGCCCGGCGTTGCCGCGTCGCGCCGCAGCGCGTTGGGCGGTACTTCGCCGATCGCCGTGATCGTTATCGCGAGCGGTCCGCGCGTGGTATCGCCGCCGATCAGCTCAATCCCATGACGCTCGGCGAGCGCGAAAAAACCCGCGGCAAATTCCGCCAGCCAGCCTGGATCCGCGGCCGGCAGCGTCAAGGCAAGCAGCGCATAGCGCGGCGTCGCGCCCATCGCCGCGAGATCGGAAAGATTCACCGCCAGCGACTTGTGGCCAAGCTTGCGCGCATCGACATCGGGCAGAAAGTGGATGCCCTCGTTCAGCGTATCGACACTGACGGCGAGCGACATCCCCGCCGGCGCATCGATCAGGGCCGCATCATCGCCGATGCCCAGGCGCGCATGCACCGGCTTGCGCGTGAAGTAGCGGCCAATGAGATCGAATTCCGACACACGCGATGCGCAATCGCGGCCGTCAGTTGGAGCAGCTCCCATGGGCGCAAGTCCTCCGGGTAAGAGTTCCTGCCGCTTAGACAGTATGCTTCGCGCGGGCAAATTCGGCCGGCCTCAACTGTGCGCTGAGTTTCTCCAGCACGCCGTTGACGAAGCGATGTCCGTCCGTGCCGCCATAGGCCTTGCCCAGTTCCACGGCTTCGTTGATGACCACTTTGAACGGTGTTTCCGGGCGCGTCGCGAGTTCCAGTGTCGCAACGTAGATGATTGCGCGCTCCACCGGCGAGAGTTCGGCAAAGCTCCGATCGGAAAGGTGCGGCGCGATCAACTGCTCCAGTTCGGCACAGCGCGCCATGACGCCGCGCACCAGCGACTGCGCGAGCTTCTGGTCGGAGCGATCCCATCCCTCAAGCTGGGTCATCTGCTCGGTTGCGTCCGCGGCCGCGGCACCCGACAGCTGCCATGCGTAAAGCGCCTGGAGGGCCAGTTCCCTTGCCTGCCGGCGCGAATTCTTCGGCGCAGCCGCATCACTTTTCGCCCGCATGACGCTGCACCTCCGCGCGCAGGCCGGCAAGCTCGAGCGCGACCCGAACCGCTTCGGCGCCCTTGTCCACGCGCGCCAGCGCCTGTTCCTCGGTATTCGTGGTCAGGATACCGTTGCCGACCGGAATGCCGAATTCAAGCGCGACCTGCATGACGCCGCGCGCGGATTCATTCGACACGATCTCGAAGTGATAGGTCTCGCCGCGCACCACGACGCCGACCGCGGCCAGCGCATCGAAGCGGCCGCTCTGCGCCATCCATTGCAAGACCAGCGGTATCTCCAGCGCACCCGGGACCCGCTGCACGACGACCTCGCGCACCCCCAGCCGCGCCGCCTCGTCGCACGCGCCTTCCAGTAAACGCGAGCAAATTTCGTCGTTGAAACGGCTCGCAACGATGCCGAGACGTTTCATGACACCATGGATTCGCGATGCATGGCCGCCATTATAGGTCTGTCTGGCGCATGGGCCTGCCGGACGCATGGGCCCCGAGGCTTTGTTCGGCGCCCGGCTGAAGATAAACCCGGCGAACCTATCCAGCGTCAAAACGCCGGCGCGCCCATCGTGGCCGCGGCTCGAAACACTGCTGCTGTAGTAGACTGAACAATCCTACGAACACCCGCGAGGCGGGGACAGCATGCCACGTACCGCGAACAAGCGTTCAAAGCTCGGCTTCATCGGCCTCGGCGACATCGGTCTTCCCATGGCGAGCAATCTGCTCAAGGCGGGATTCGACCTCTCGGTTTGCGACCTGCGAAAGGTCGCCGTAAAGACCGCGCTCAGGCTCGGCGCACGCGATGCGAAGTCGGTCAAGGCGCTGGCCGCGTCCTGCGAGTACATCAGCATCGCTGTCGTGAATGAAGCGCAAGTGGACCAGGTCGTCTCCGGGCCGGACGGATTGTTCGCCAACGCGCGGGCCGGAACGGCGATTCTCTCCCACAGCACCATGCCCCCCGCCGTCGCCGAGCATTTCGCAAGCCGCGCCAAGGCCAGGGATCTCGCCTGGCTCGACGTGCCGATGAGCGGCGCGAGCGTCGCCGCAAAGGCCGGCACGCTGACCTTCCTCGTCGGCGGCGACAAACGATTGCTGAATCGCTGCCGGCCCATCCTCAATGCGATGGGCAGCAACATATTCCACATCGGGCCGGTAGGCGCGGGGCAAGTCGCGAAGCTGGTGAACGGGCTGATGCTGCATGTCGGCTATGTCGCGATTCTGGAAGCGCTGAACCTCGCCTCCGCGTACGGCGTACCCGAAAAGCAAATCATCGCGCTTGCCCGGGTCAGTACCGGCAACAGCTGGTCGGTGGAGCACTGGGGCCACATCGATCAGCTCGTGGAAAAACATATCCAGGGGCCCGAGGCGGTCATTCAGACGCATGTACGCAAGGACATCCTCGACGCGCTGATTGCCGCAAAGGCAGCCCGGACATCGATGCCCATGACCGGCGTGGCGATGGAAATCTACCCGGATCTGATACGCGAGCGCATGCGGCGAATGGGGAAGCGGATCGACTCTTGAGCACGGCGCGTCCGGCGGATAACCTCCACGCCAAAGTATTCGCCGCCGAGGACGCACCGGCGACCATGGGCGGATTCGGCATCGTGCCGCAGCGCTCCGCAAAGGAGCTCTTCAGCAGGGAATAATCTTCTGAGGGGAATAAATTCGGCCGCCGTGTCGCGCCCCCCGAACGAGTACAAAGGGCGCGGCGGCTAGCTTTCCGACAGCAAAAACCCGCGCACAATCTCGATCTGATCGGCGTGCAGCAGCGTCGGTGCGTGTCCGACGCCCGCGATCTCGACGGTCCTGGCTTTCGGGCCGCGCTCGCTCATCTGCCGGCAGGTGTCGCGTGACAGCAGGTCGGAGTGCTCGCCGCGCAGTACGAAGGTCGGACAGATCACCGCGTCGTAATAGGACCACAGATTCATGTCCTCTTTGGGCGGGTTCTGCTGCAGGGGGTAGGCGATTCTCGGGTCGTAGTGCAGGCGCAGGCCGCCGTCGGGACGCCTTCGCACCACAGTGTCGGTGAGAAAGCGCCATTCGGCATCGCTGTGCGGCCCGAACGGCGCCGACACCGTGCGGACATACGCTTCCGCCTGCTCGATGCCGGGAAACACGGGATCGGATCCGACGTAGGCGCGGATCCGCTCCAGTGCCGCTTTCGCGAGGATGGGACCCGCATCATTCAGCACCAGCTTGCTGACCGGGCTGCCCTTTTGCGCCGCAAGCCCGAGACCGACCAGCGCGCCGAGCGAAGTACCCAGCCAATGTACCGCCGCCACATCCAGGCGGGCGATCAGCGTCACCATGTCCGACACGTACTGCGGCACGACGTAGAACGCCGGGTCCTGCAGCCATTCCGAGTCGCCGCGGCCCGCGATGTCCGGACAGACCACCCGGTAGTGCTCGGCCAGGGCGCCGGCCAGATTGTCGAAATCGCGCCCCGTCCGGGTAAGTCCGTGCGCGCAGATCAGCACATCGTTATTGCGCGCATCGCCCCACTCGAGGTAGGCCATGCGGTGCAGCCCGCCGGGTGAGGCACACTGTACGCTGCGCCGGCGCGGCTCGAGCGACATGGCGGGCTAGGCGTCGTACTTGAAGGAAAGCGAAAGCCGGGTTCGGTAGGCCGTGATCTTGCCGTGCTCCACCTTGACGTCCATTTTCGCCACCTCGGCAATACGCAGGTCGCGCAGCGACTGCGACGCCATTTCAATCGCGTTGCGGGCCGCTTCTTCCCATGAATTCGGACTGGTCCCGATGACATCGACGACCTTGTACACCGCGCCGTCTTCCCGCCTCTTGGGACCGGTCTGCCTTTTCCCAGCCATGGTCTGCCTCCTGTGTGCGCCGCCCGCGGAGGCCACGATTGACCCTCCGAATCTGCAGACTGATTATATGCGGGGCCCCGGACGCCAATATCGCGGGCTGGCCTCGCGCTCGCCCGTAACGGAATAATTCATGGCGCCGAGGCTGATATGCACCGCGCCGTCCAGGTCGGTGCGCGACACCCGTACGCCGGAGCCCTCGTAGCGCCGCACTATTTCCGCGTGCGGGTGGCCGAAGCGGTTGCGGTAACCCGCGGCGACCACCGCGTGCGAAGGCGCCACGGCATCGAGAAACGCAGGCCCGGAAGATGTGCGGCTGCCATGATGCGGCACCAGCATGACATGTGCGCGCAATGCCGCCGCGTCGCGCGACAGCAACGCGGCCTCCGCGGCGCGTTCGATGTCGCCGGTCAGCAGCACGGCGCCGCCGGAGGTAGCCAGCTTCATCACGCAGCTGAGATTGTTGTTGCGCGCTTTCCCGACCTTCCCGAAATCCTCCACTGCCGGACCGAGCATGTCGAATTTCACGCCATCCCATTCCCAGCCTTGCCCTGCCGCGCAACGCATCGAAGTCAGGGCGTAGGCGTGAAGTTCGTGCCGTGCGGCAAGCGACGACACGACCTGTGCGACCTCAAGGCTTCCGAGTACGCTCTGCGCTCCGCCAAGATGATCGGTGTCGCGGTGGGTGATGATCATCGCGTCAAGGCGCTGTATACCGAGCGATCTGAGCAAGGGCACGATGACGCGCTCGCCGCTGTCGGATTCAATCCCGTAGGCCGGACCCGCGTCGTACAGCAATGCGTGGGTCCGGGTTCGCACCAGGACGGCGAGTCCCTGGCCGACATCGAGCGTCGTAATCCAGGCCTCGCCCGGCCCGGGAGACGGCGCGGGAAGCGCGAACGCGGGCAGGAATAGAACCAACCCGGCCGCGCGCCAGGGCAGCCCGCGCGGCGCGAGCAGCCAGGCGGCGCCAAACCCTGCCGCCACCACGCACCAGAGGGCCGGGGCCGGGCCCTGCCATACGGCAAGTGGCAGGCTCGCGCACCATTCCAGAAACATCAGCAGCAGTTCGGTCAGCCGGGAAGAGAGCAAAAGCAGCGCCTCGAACGGCAATAGCGCGGCAAGCAGCGCGAGCGGCGTGATGACGATCGATACAAGCGGGATGGCGAGTGCATTCGCCAGCGGACCGATGAGCGATACCTGGCCGAAAAACAGCAGGACCGCAGGCGCGAGCCCGATGGTAATGGCCCACTGCACGCGCAGCCACTGCCGCAGCGCGCGCAGCGGCCGGTCGCGTGCCGCCCCAGCCGCATAGAGGATAAGCGCCACCGCGGCAAACGAAAGCCAGAACCCCGGCGCGAGCGAGGCCCACGGGTCGGCCACGATCACCGCGAACAGCGCGAGCGACAGAACGCGCGCCGGAGTGACGACGCGGGCCGACCAGAGCGCGAGCGCCACCGCGGCCACCATATAGCAGGTGCGCTGCGCGGGCACCGCATATCCCGCGAACACGGTGTAGCCGAATGCGCCGACGATGCCGGCGATCGCGGCGACCTTGCGCGCGGGCAGGCGCAGGCACAGGCGCGGCAGCCTGCGCCACAACCAGTTCGCGAGCCAGGCGAGCAGGCCTGAGATCAGCGTCACATGCAGCCCCGATATGCTCATCAGGTGGGTCACGCCGGTCATCGCGAACAAACGCCACTCCTCAGCTGAAATCGATGCCTGATCGCCCACCGCGAGCGCGGCAAGAATGCCGGCGGCGGGCGTCTCACCAAGCACCGAAAAGAAACGATCCCGAACTGATTCTCGAACCCGTCCCACGACATCCGAGAACGCGCCGCGTTCACCCAAGCGCTCGGGACGCGGGCTCGCCCTCACATATCCCGTGGCGCCGATGCCGTGCTCCAGCAGCCAGGCTTCGTAGTCGAAACCATGCGGATTCACATTGCCGTGCGGCCGGCGCAGGCGCACGCTGAAGCGCCAGCGTTCTCCCGGCCGGATTCGCGTCCTTTCCTCGAGCGCCGCCGCCTCTTCCTCCGGCATCTCGGCCCTGACCGCCGCGCGATACCAGACTAGGCGGATCAGCGCCGGAAGCCGAGCGCCCTCCCGGCCGGACTCCGGCTCGAACTCGAAACGCAGCGCGCGCCCTGTCGATGCCGGCAGGCTCGTCACTACGCCCACAAGCTCGATATCGCGGCCTTCCAGTTCCGGCGCCAGGACGTCCGCCATCCGGTAGTGGGCACACGCCGCCGCCCACAGAAATCCGGCCCCCAGGACGCACAGCAGAACCGCGGCGCGCGTGATCAGCGCGCGCACCCTGCATCGAGCCTGCGTCTGCCAATGCAGCGCGGCGCACAACAGCGCCAGACACACCGGCAGGGCCAGGAGCCACCGCGGGTCGGGCAAGCTCGCCTGGTACTGCAGCAGCAGCACCCCGGCAAAAAAGGAAAGCACTGCGGCCGTCATGCGCCATACAACGCCGCGCAACGGCCGGAGGATGACCGCAAGCGGACAAGCGTCGAGCGGATCCGCGCACCGAGCGGTGGTGCGCGATGCGGCCATCGTGCAATAATCCGCTCCCGGCGTTACCGGATCTCAATAGGCACATGGGAGGAATCATGTTTCGACAATTCTCACTTAGCGGCCGCTTTTTGCCTGGCTTGGCGGCGCTCTTCTGCGCGACGCTTACGAGCGCGCAGGACTTTCCCACCAAGCCGCTGCGCCTTCTGGTGCCTTACCCCGCCGCATCGGGCCCTGACCTGGTCGCCCGTCCCACCGCCGCCGCGCTGGGCAAGGCTCTTGGCCAGACTGTCGTGGTGGAAAACAAGGGCGGCGGCGGCGGCGTGCCGGCGATCCAGGACCTGAGAAATTCGCCCGCCGACGGGCACACGCTGTTCTGGCCGGATTCCAGCCAGTGGGCCATTCTCCCGGCGGTGCAGGCCAGCCTGCCCTACGATCCAATACGCGATTTCGCGCCGATCGGCATGGTGTACACAAACGCCTTGTTCTTCTTTGTCTCGTCTACGTCCGCGATCAAGTCCATGAAGGACATCGTCGCGCAGTCGAAGGCGAAGCCGGGAAGCCTCAGGTATGGCGTGACCGGCGTGGGCGGGATCATGCATCTCACCGGTGAAGCATTTGCCGCGGCGACCGAAATAAAGATGACGGTTGTCCCCTACCGTGCCACGAATGAGTCCATTACCGCCATCCTTGGCGGCGACCTGGACTTTGCCATCGCCGGCGGCAATCCGTTCTATAACTCCATGGCTCAGGCCGGCAAGATCAGAACGCTGGCGACCACCGGGCCGACGCGCAGCAAATATGTGCTGAACGTTCCGTCGGTCGCGGAATCGGCCGGTCTGAAGGAGTACAACTTCCAGGCGGAGATCGGGCTGGTGGCGCTCGCCGGAACCCCGAAACCCACTATTGAAAAGCTGTCCGGCGCGCTGCACGCCGCCCAGAAGGACGCCGGATTCATCGAGATTCTCAAGAAACTCGAGTACGACGTCGCGGTTGATACGCCGGACGAATTCGCGGCCAAGATCCGCCGCGATCTGGAGAAGTATCGCGCGGTGGTGAAGGCCGGCAACATCAAGGTGCAGTAACAGGCCGTCGAGCGCGAGACCGGGCGTTCATCGGCGCGCTGCGCGGGCTAGCCTCATCCCGGGCGCTCGACCTTGCCGGGCGCCCGGTTATGCGGCAGCAACTGCGTGCAAGCGGGAGGATTCGTGGCTAAAGCGGATACGTTTCGCCGATACCTGGCTGGTTTCGCGGCATGGCTGGTTGCCGCGGCCGCCGCCGCGCAGGATTTTCCGCACAAACCGTTGCGCATCATCGTTCCCTATGCGGCCGGAGGCGGTCCTGACACCGTGGCGCGCGGCCTTGCCGTCGGACTGAGCAAGCATCTCGGGCAAGCTGTCATCGTCGAAGACAAGCCGGGAGGCGGCGGCGTTCCGGCGGTTCTTGAGCTGAAGAATTCCCCGCCCGACGGCCACACGCTATTCCTGCCGGACTCCAGCCAATGGGCGGTGTTCCCCGCGCTGCGCCCCAACCTGTCCTATGACCCGGTGCGCGATTTTGCGCCGATCGGCCTGGTGTATTCGAACAACCTGTTCTTTTTCGTCTCCGGCAACTCACCCTTCAAGTCCCTGAACGACCTGCTCGCGCGCGCGAAGGAAAAGCCCGGCACCCTCCGCTACGGCGTATCAGGAGTTGGCGGCATCATGCATATCGTGGGAGAAGCGTTCAGGATCACCGCCGGTGTCGATACCGTGCCCATTCCATTCCGCAACAGCAGCGCGTCCGCGAACGCGGTGCTGGCCGGAGACCTCGAGTACGCCGTCGCGGGCCTGCAGTCGATCAGGTCGTTGTCGCAAGCGGGTCGTCTGAGAATTCTGGCGAACGCGGCGCCCAAGCGCGACCTGTTCGTCCCGGATGTACCTTCCGTCGTGGAATCCGCCGGCATCAATGATTTCAACTTCCGCGCCGAAATCGGGCTGGTGGCGCTGGCCGGCACACCGAAGCTGATCATCGACAGACTCGCCCGCAGCCTGAGCGACGCCCAGAAGGAGGCGGCGTATCTGGATGTCCTGAAAAAGCTCGAATACGATGTCGCGACCGCCGCGCCCGAGGAGTTTGCTTCGATAATCCGCAAGGATCTGGAGAGATTCCGCGCGGTGGCGAAGGCCGCGAACATCAAGGTGCAGTAGCGCCGGCGGTCCGGGACGTCTTGATGCTGACGCACGCTGTGTGGGCGGTCAGCTCTCCAGCCTGAAAAAACGCGCAGCGTTGTCCCACAACAGCTTGCGCAACGCCGTTTCGCCGAGTCGCCCGCCCCATTCGACCACCGAATCCACGTGCTTCGGGAAAATCGTTTCGGGATGCGGATAGTCGGAGCCGAACATCAGCGCCTGGTCGCCGAGAAGGTCGACGACCGACTTCGTCATTGCCACGCCTTCCGATAAATCGATGCTGCAGAACACCCGGCCCATCTGCGCAAATTCGAGCGGCGTGTGTTTCAGCTCCGGCGGCACCGAACCCTTTACGTAGGCGATCTGCCGCGTCAGGCGGGTCAGCCAGTGCGGCAGCCAGCCGTGTCCGCACTCCAGCACGCCGATGCGCAAGTTGGCGTAGCGCTCCATCATGCCGCCGATCAACATGTAGGAAAGGAAGCGCTGGCCTCCCCAGGTCTGCCCCGCACAACGGCCGACCGCCGCGTTGTCCCAGAGGTCGCGATAGCCCGGAAAATACGGCGGCTCGACCGTGAACGCGTGATACATGATCGGCAGGTCGGCTTCGCTCGCGGCCGCCCAGATCGGCTCCAAATCCGGGTCATCGAAAGCCAGGTCCTCCGGCGTCGCGGGCCAGAGCGCCGCGGCCCATGGTTCCTTGGCAAGCGCCCGGATGGTCTTTGCGGCATGCTGCGGATCATTTGCCGGCACGATGATCATGCTCTTCAGCCGTTTCGGGTCGGCGGAGCAGTAATCCCGTGCATAGCGATGATAGGCGTCGTAGAGGCCTCGCGTCAGGTGGCCGGGGAGCGACGGCGCGCCGTAGGCCCAGGGCCCCGGCACGACAAAGTCGACGTCGCGGCCCTCGATATCCATATCCGCGAGCCGCGCGCGGGCATTGTCCTCGCCCACGCCCGAGGCAACGGACCGGGTGGTCGCCATTTCGGTCGTTCCCGAAAGAAACCCGAAGGGCCCTGCCACCTCAAGGGGCGCATTTGCCTTACGGCCGGCCATGCGCTGCAGCCTGAGGGGTTTAATGACCATCGCGCCGTAGGTGTCGAGGTCTTCGTTATCGCCCCGGCCTTTCTGGGACTTTACCTGCCTTATGTAGGCGCCAAGCTCTCTCAGGTGAAGGCGCAATTCGTCGCCTGCATAGCGCAGCAGCACGTCCATGGACGGGTTGACGTGCGTGTCAGAATCAAGAACGCGATACCCTTGCCTCATACTCCAACTCCTCGTTTACTCACTCGCGCGGCGAATTGCGCCAACCAGCCATGCCAGAAACAAACGATCGTCCAAAAACCTGTCTTGGCGCGCTACCCGCAACGACAGCCGGAAGTTTTACGCTTCCGGCTGGATCCTGGGATACCCATGCCCATATTGTCGGCCCGGCCGACCTCTACCCGATGGTGCGTGCCCGTCATTACACTCCACCGCCCGCGGGCGCAGCGGATTTTATCCGGATGCTGGACGCGGTCGGGCATCGTTACGGTCTCCTGGTTCAGGTAAGCGTACACGGCACCGACAATCGCTTGCTGCTGGAGGCGCTGCGCGCCTACCCTGACCGGTTGCGCGGCATCGCGGTGATCGGGCCGGAGGCACCGGAGCGCGAACTTGCGGAGCTTAGAGAAGCAGGAGTCGTCGGAGCGCGAATCCAGACTGTCGCTGGCGGCGGGGTGGGCACCGAACATTTCGATGCGATCGCCGGCCGCTGCGCCGAACTCGGGTGGCACCTGCAGCTTTGCCTGAAAGGCGACGAGTATCCGGCAATGGCCCCGCGCCTGCTCAAGCTGCGGATCCCGTTCGTCATCGATCACATGGGATGGTTCGACATCGCGCAAGGCTTGAAAGGGGCCGGCTTCCGGACCGTAATGCAACTGGTTCGCAATGCGGATTGCATGGTCAAGATCCTCGGCGCGTTTCGACGCTCAGCCGAGGGGCCGCCCTATCGCGACACCATTCCCTATGCCGGCGCGCTGCTCGAGGCCGCGCCCGATCGCATGCTCTGGGGAAGCGACTGGCCGCACGTCGGTATCTTCGATCACGGCAAGATGCCAAGGATCGGCGATCTTCTCGAACATCTCCATGAAACGACGAATGACCCTATCTTGCTGAAGAAAATTCTGGTGGATACACCGGCGCGCTTCTATGGCCTGCCCGGCACGAAGCGGGACACCGGCTAGCTCAGGAAAATTCGGCACGGATCGATTCCGTGTCCGCGCCCAGCGCCGGCACCGGTCCCAGTTCGCGAGCACCGTCGCAATCCACAACGGGAGGCGCCGCAATGCTCGCGGCGCCGAACGGTGTGGCGACCTGCACGCGCCTGAGCGCCGGGTGACGCGCGAAGCCGGGGACATCGTTGGCAAACCCGAAGGCCGTATTTGCGCCACGCAACCGTACCGCAGCCTCGGCGCGCGTACAGCGCGCGAAAACCGCCGCCACCTGCCCGTCCACCAGCGCGCGATTTGCCACGCGCGCCACGTTCGACTCAAATCCGGGCCGCGTCCGCATCACCGCGTCGCGCATGAAATGGACGCAGAACTCGCCCCACTCGCGCTCGTTCTGGATCGAAATCAGCACCAGCGCGCCGTCCGAGGTGGCGAACGCCCCGTAGGGACAGATCGTCGGATGCGCCAGGCCGACGCGCTCGGGCGCCTTGCCGGTACCCTCGTATTGCATCAAGGGCACGTTCATCCAGTCGGCCATGCCGTCGAACAGGCTCGCCTTCAAGCCCTTGCCGCGTCCGGATTGCGCGCGCCCGATCAACGCCTCGAGCACCGCCGCGTGCGCGCTCATGCCGCATGCGATATCGCACACCGACACGCCGACCCTGCCGGGGCCGGCAGGGTGCCCGGTGATGCTGGCAAGGCCGCTCTCCGCCTGCACCAGCAGGTCGTAGGCCTTCATGTCGGCGTATTCGCCGCTTTCCCCGTACCCGGTGATATCCACCGTGATCAGGCGCGGATGTCTTGCGCGCAGCGCCTCGGAGCCGAACCCGGCGCGCGCCGCCGCGCCAGGCGCGAGATTCTGAATGAAAACATCCGCCCTGGATGCGATCGCATGCAGCAGCTTCGCGTCCTCCGGGCGCTTCAAATCCGCCACCAGACTCTGCTTGCCGCGATTCAGCCACACGAAGTAGCTTGAAAGTTCTCCGACCGCGCGATCGTAGTAGCGCGCAAAATCCCCCTCGGCACGTTCGACCTTGACCACCCTCGCGCCGGCGTCGGCGAGGCGCGATGAGCAATAGGGCGCGGCGACCGCCTGCTCGAGCGCGAGTACCAGCAGGCCTTCCAGCGGTCGACTCATTTCTCGTCCGTGTGCATTAATCGGGGGTTGGGAATCGAATATTAGGGCAATACGCGCGGGAGTTTGTCACGGGCGGGTCCTTCGCGCCGCTCTCATCTATACAATCGCAAGGCGGCAGCCCGCATCACTCCATGCCAAGGAAATTCTTTCGCAAGTACCTGCCGGCGGCCGACCGGATCAGCTCGCACCAAATGCTTGCCCTATTCGGCCACCGCCTGCGGCACCCGAGTCTGTGGCACCTGAACCGCAAATCCGTCTCCGGCGCGGTGGCGATCGGGCTGTTCGCCGGACTGGTGCCGGGGCCTTTCCAGATGCTGGCCGCCCTGCTGCTCGCGATTCCGCTGCGCAAGAACCTGCCTGTCGCCCTGCTCGTGACCGTGTACACCAACCCGCTCACGATCGTGCCGCTCTACTTGCTCGCCTACCAGTACGGCAAGCTCATTTTGGGTCACCACGATTCGTCTGCCGATATAGCGCCATTTGACTTTGACTGGGCGCACCTGCTGGATTCCACCGCGGCCCTGCTCGACTGGACGCTCGCGCTCGGCAAGCCGCTCGCGGCGGGGCTGCCCGCGCTCGCGTTGACGCTCGCCGCTCTGGGCTACTGCGCCGTCGACCTCGGCTGGCGCGTCCACGTCCAGCTCGCCTGGCGCGCGCGCCGGAAAAAGCGCCTGCAGAAGCGGCGCGCGCAGGCCGGAATTCGGATGGATTCGGATAGATAGTAACATATATGTTACTATCTATCCGGAAATTTGTGCCATATCCTCCTCAGCCGTGGGCAAGCACGGGGAATAGCTGCTTCAGCCCCTCGGACATGGTCTGGACGGCCATTGCCGCAAGCAGCAGTCCAAGTACCCGTGTCGCGATACTAATGCCGTTAATGCCCAGACGCGAGGCAATGCGATGCGCCAGCCTGAGCGTCACCCAGCAGAGCAGGCACACCAGCGCGATGCAGACGATGATGACGGCCTGGTGCGCGAGGCTGCCGCGCTCCACCGCGATGATCGCGGTGCTGATCGCGCCCGGCCCTGCCAGGAGCGGAATCGCGAGCGGCACGACGCCCGAGACCTCTCCGGCTTCAAGTTCGCGGGCTTCGGCGTTCGACTGGCGCAGGCTGCCCACCTGAGCGTTCAGCATCGCCAGCGACATCAGCAGCAGCACCAGCCCGCCGCCGACGCGGAAAGAGGGCAGGCTCGCACCGACTGCGCTCAGTACGGCTTCACCGAACAGAACCGCGCCCGCCAGCACGCTGAATACCGCCAGCGCGACGACCAGGGCAAGCGAGGCGCGCTGCGGCTGCGTCCGGGTGGCTGAAAAAGCGAGAAAGAACGGTACCGCGAGGAATGGATCGACGACAGCCGTGAGCGTGGCGACGAACCGCAGGTAATGGTTGATGGAGGCGAGTCCTTCCACCGGCCGCCCTATGCGCCGCGCGCCAGGATATGCTCGACTTTTGCCCAGCCGAGTTCCGCCAGCGGCCGCGCCCGCTTGCCGGTCTCGATCGCCTGCGCGCCCGCGGCCGTGCCCTCCAGCGCGCGCTTGGCGATCCCCTGAAGAATCGCCGCCAGACGAAACAGGTTGTAGGCGATATAGAAATTCCACTGCGCCGCGGGGATGAGTTCGCGCCCGGTGCGGCGGCAGTATGCGGCGACATAGTCGCGTTCCGTGGGAATGCCAAGTGCGGCGTGGTCAAGCCCCGCGATGCCGCGAAACGCAGTGGAAGGGATATGCCAGCTCATCGCCAGGTAGGCAAGATCCGCCAGCGGATGGCCAAGCGTGGAAAGTTCCCAGTCGAGCACCGCCAGGATGCGCGACTCGGTAGGATGAAAAATAAAATTGTCGAGCCGGAAATCGCCGTGCACGACACAGGTCTCGTCGCCCTCCGGTATGTGCCCTGGGAGCCAGGCGATCAGATTGTCCATGGCCTCGATGCGCTCGGTCTCGGAGGCGCGGTATTGCTTGGACCAGCGGGCAACCTGGCGCTCGAAGTAATTGCCGCTGCGGCCAAAATCGGCGAGACCGATCGCCCGGTAGTCGATGGCATGCAATTGCGCGAGTACCCGGTTCATCACGTCCCAGATTGCGGCGCGCCCGGTCCTGTGTATGCCGGGCAGCGACTGCTCCCAAAACGTGCGTCCCGCCACGAAATCCATGACGTAGAACGCGGTGCCGATCACGGAATCGTCTTCGCACAGCAGGTAGCTTCGGGGTACCGGGAAGCCCACCGCATAGAGCGCGCTGATGACGCGATATTCGCGATCCACCGCGTGCGCCGATGGCAGGAGCTTTCCGGCCGGACGCTTGCGCAGCACGTAGCTGCGCCCGGTCGCATCGGTCAGGCGGTAGGTGGGATTCGACTGGCCGCCGCTCAGTCGACCGATCGCGAGCGGCGCACGCATGCCCTCGATGCGCGCCCCGAGATAGGTTTCGAGGCCCCGTGCGTCGAGCGTTTGGCGTGGATTCGCTGCGTCTGAAGCGGACAAAGCCTGTTCCCTCGTCACCGGCCGGGTTGTCGCGCGGCGCGCGCCATACGGGTTGGTGCTCCGCGCGATCGCACCTGCAACCAGAATGTAACGGGCCCGTCGTTCACCAGGCTGACCTGCATGTCGGCGCCAAAGCGGCCCTGCCGGATATCGGCGCGCGGCATGCGCTCGCGCGCGCGGGCGAGGAAACGGCGATACAGGCGCTCGGCATCCGCCGGCGAGGCCGCAGGGGAGAAACTCGGACGGCTGCCGGAGCCGGTATCGGCGGCAAGCGTGAACTGCGGCACCACCAGCAGCGCGCCGCCCGTGTCGATGAGCGAACGATTCATCCTGCCCTCGGCATCGGGAAATACCCGGTAGCCCGCCACCCGCTCCGCGAGCCGCCCCGCCTCCGACTCCGCGTCGCCGCATTCCGCGCCAAGCAGCGCGAGCAGACCGGCGCCGATTGCGCCGACCGTTTCCGCGCCGACCGATACGCTCGCCATGGAGACTCTCTGGATCAAGGCGATCAGGATTTCGCTCCGCCGCACCCGCCGGCACGCAATGGGCGACTCCGCGCATCCATCAGCTACGCGACTATGTCCGGAACGAGTCGCGCGCGAAGCTTTTCGATCCGGTCTTTGAGCAGCAGTTTCTTCTTCTTGAGCCGCCGCAGCAGGAGCTCGTCCCTGTCCTGGGGCGGACCCAGACGGTCGATCACCTCATCCAGGTCGCCGTGCTCCAGCTCAAGCGCGGCGACGCGCGCGAGAAGTTCGAGCCTTTCGGAATCCGTCAGCGGCTGAATGGCCAAAGCGCGCCTCCGCCCAATCTCAAAGCGTTATTTTGTTCCGGCCGGGGCCGCAACGCCAGAGCCGGGTGCGGGCGCCGATATCATGCCTCTCAGTCTCTCGATGCGCGCGCGATTCACGCCCAGGTCGCTCCTGCCCAGACGCGAAGCCGAGCGCACGTGAATCACGCCGCGCCCAGGATCGAATCCAAACTCGACATCGTCGACAAAGCGCAGGAACCGGGTGCGGAATTCGGCGTAAACATAGTTCGGTCCTTCCTCAATGACCCCGGCGCGCTCCGTCTGCATGACGGCACGCCGTACCGCAGCCATCGCCTCGAGCGTCGTGCCCCGGAAGGGGATCGGCTCGATGTAGTGCTCCCTGTCCGTCCGGTCGACCTGAGAGCAGACGCAATTCGGACTCGGCCTGCAGGGCGCAAGGCGGCCGGTCTTGAACCCCAGGTTGACTGGACGCTTCCAGGAAAACATGCTGTCACTCACCCATGCGCCATAAAGCGCCGCGGCGCCCAGCGCGATCACGGCGAGCGTCAGAAAAACGATCAGGGTCCGCTTCACTGTTCTGCGCCGTTCCCGGCTTCCTTCGCGGCGATGTTACCATCACCGTTTCAGTCGACGCGGAAGCTTGGCAGGAGCCCGGGAAGCGCTGTTGCGGCGCGCGGAGTTGCAGCAAACTCCGGCGGGAACCCCTTCTTGGCAACGGCCACGGGAGATTGCCCATGCTGCAGATTTCGGCCCAACAGCTTGCCGAGCTAGTCATCGGAATTGCGCGCGCGCAAGCGGCGCTTTTGCAGGGCATTGAAAGCGCGCTGCCGGGTACGCGCTCGAACCATGCCGTGCCCGCAATACAGAACGTCGCGCATCTGCGCGACCATCCGGAGCCGACTCTGATCGACCTGCCGGTGCGGGTTCTGCTGTCCCACATGGGGCGCGTCGGGCCGGATCCGGCCGTCGTCGCGCGCGATCTGGAGCGGTTGCTGCGCCCCGCCGGCCCGGCGGCCCCGGTCGCCGGCGCGCCCGGCGAGAACCTTGACTTCAGCGCACCGCCGCAGAGCTAGCTGCCCCGGCTCGGTGAATCCGCAGCGCGAAGCACCGCTCGCAGTCGACTTCGATGACATCGCGCGCGCGCACGAGCGCATAGTGCGCGATGTCCGGAGAACGCCGGTCCAGACTTCTTCCGCGGTCGATTCGCTTTGCGGTGCGCAGGTATTCTTCAAATGCGAAAATCTGCAGCGTGCGGGCGCCTTCAAGATCCGCGGCGCTTTGAACGCGATGGCCCGGCTGACGCGCAATGAAGCGCGCAACGGCGTGGTGGCCTTCTCCTCCGGCAATCATGCGCAGGCGGTGGCGCTTGCCGGAGGCATGCTTGGCATCGAGACGTCCATCGTGATGCCATCGAGCGCACCCGCGGTAAAAATCGAGGCGACGCTCGGCTACGGGGCGACGGTCATTCGCTACGATCCAGCACGTGAATCGCGCGAGGAAATCGCGGCCAAAATCGCGCGCGAGCGCGGCGCCATTCTCATTCCTCCGTTCGATCATCCGCATATCGTCGCCGGTCAGGGCACTGCGGCAAAGGAGCTTATCGAGCAGACCGGCGGACTGGACGCGCTGCTCGTGCCTTGCGGGGGCGGCGGATTGCTGTCCGGCAGTGCGATCGCGGCGCGCCGGCTTTCCGCGCACTGCCGGGTCATCGGCGTCGAGCCGAGCGCAGGCGACGATGCGAATCGATCTTTCCGCAGCGGCCGCCTGCAGCAGGTGCACAATCCCGATACCATCGCCGACGGCGCGCGCACCTCGTCTCTCGGCAGGATCACTTTTCCGCTGGTGCTGCGCTATGTCGACGACATGCTGACCGTGGATGATCGCACGCTGCTCGACACGATGTTCTTCATCTGGGAGCGGATGAAACTTCTCGTCGAGCCGACGGGCGCCCTCGGCGCCGCAGCACTGTTGCATGGCAGACTGGCCTGCAAAGGCATGCGCGTCGGCGTGATCCTGTCGGGTGGAAACGTGGATCTCGGATGGGCGCTCGACGCACGCGCCCGTACTCAAAAGGCGCTCGATGCAGGCGCCCAGCACTAGTCCAGGAGAATGCCAGCTCATGCCCGCCTCGCTTCCCGCACAAATGCACGTCGTCGAAATCAGCCGGCCCGGCGGGCCGGAGGTACTCAGAAAGTCGCTGCGCCCGCTGCCTAGCTTCGCACCGGATGAGGTGCTTGTAAGGGTTGCGGCAGCCGGTGTGAATCGGCCGGACATTGCGCAGCGTTCGGGGAACTACCCACCGCCGCCGGGCGCATCAGACATTCCCGGATTGGAGCTCGCGGGCGAAGTCGTGGCCTGCGGCGCGGCCGTTACGCGCTGGGAGCCCGGCAATCAGATTTGCGCGCTCGTTTCCGGCGGCGGCTATGCGCAGTACTGCAACGTGCCGGAGGTGCAGGCGCTGCCCGTGCCGAAGGGCCTCAGCCCGGCCGAGGCCGCCTCGCTGCCCGAAACTTTCTTCACCGTCTGGACCAATGTGTTCGAGCGCGCGCGCCTCGCCCCGGGCGAAACGCTGCTCGTCCAGGGCGGCACCTCGGGTATCGGTGTCGCGGCAATTCAAATGGCCTCGGCGCTCGGCAGCCGGGTCATCGCGACAGCCGGCAGCGACGAGAAATGCGCGGCCTGCCTCGCGCTCGGCGCCGAACTCGCCATCAACTATCGTACCCGGGATTTTGTTGAAGCGGCCCGGCAGGCGACCGGCGGCAAGGGCGTGAATGTCGTTCTGGACATGGTGGGCGGCAGCTATGTTGAACGCGAACTCAAGCTGCTCGCGGAGGACGGCCGCCTGGTCTTTATCGCGACCCTGGGGGGACCGAAGGGCGAGATAGACATCTTCAGCGTAATGCGCAAGCGCCTGACGCTAACCGGCTCCACCCTGCGGCCGCGGCCGGTAGCGTTCAAGGGCGCGATCGCCGAACAGCTTAGGGTGCGCGTCTGGCCGCTGCTCGAAAGCGGCAGGATACGTCCGGTGGTGTTTCGCAGCTTTCCGCTTGCCGAGGCAGCGGATGCGCACCGGCTGCTGGAGTCTTCGGCACATATCGGGAAAATCGTTCTCACCATGCCGCCGGGGAATGGGTAGAGTATCCCGTTTCGCGAATCAGCGGGTTGCGCCACGAATGCAGCACCGAATCCGGGCCGGATTCCGATAGCGCAACCCTAGCCGGCCCGCACATCATTAAACAGGGTAAAGCCATGCCGGAACTGGATGTAAGAATCAATTTACCGGTTGCCGAGCGCCTGCCACCTCGTCCCGCTGCAACGGTCGTCCTGCTGCGCGGCGCCTCGCGCGGGCCGGAACTTCTCATGTTGAGGCGCACCAAGGGCGCCTCGCATTTTGGCGGATCATATGTATTTCCCGGCGGCATGGTGGATCCGGAGGATGAGGCGCCTGCGATGCTGAGGCGCGTCGTGGGTCTAGGCAAGGACGAGGCAAATCGGCGCCTCGGCGTCGATTCGGGCGGACTCAGGCACTGGGTCGCCGTCGTGCGCGAGTGCTACGAGGAGGCCGGCATCCTGCTGGCTGTGGACGAGGCGCTGCAGCCTCTTGCGCCGGCGCGCGTTGCCGGATTCGAGTCTGCGCGCACAGCCTTGAACAAGGGTACGTTGAGCTTCCGGGAATTTCTCGAGCGCGAACGCCTGCTGTTGCCCGCGCATGCAGTGAACTATTTTTCGCACTGGATCACGCCTCCGGTGCAGAAGCGCCGTTTCGATACCCGTTTTTTCCTCGCCCACGCGCCCGCGGGCCAGCAGGGCCTGCATGACGACGGTGAAATGGTGGATGCGGTCTGGCTTCCTGCGGAGGAAGCCCTGGCGAGGGCTGGACGCAAGGAGATGAATATGGCATTTCCAACGCGCCAGGTATTGCTCAGCGTGAAAAAGTTCGCCACCCCTGAAGAAGCCGTTTCCCATGTCAGATCGCTCACGGTGATCATCAGCAATCGGCCATGCTTCGCGGAAGGGCGCGATGGACGCAAGATGTTTCGCCCCGGAGAGGCGCCGTACGCCGAAATTCACTGGACCGATCCGGACGAACTGGGCACGACGTCCTACGACATCAGCCCGGGGGTTGCGAAAAAACTCGACCGCTTCGTGACGAGGATCACCGCGCCCAATCCGGGCGTGATGACCGGGCCGGGCACGAATACCTATCTGGTGGGTGAAAAGGAACTGGCTGTCATCGATCCGGGGCCGGCGGAACCGGCTCATGTCGCCGCGATCCTGGCCGCGGGCGGAAAGCGCATCCGCTGGATATTGTGCACACACACGCACCGCGACCATTCGCCCGCCGCAGCGCTGCTCAAGCACGCGACGGGCGCGCAGATCCTCGGCCGTCCCGCGCCGCAGGCGCCAAACCACGACCAGAGCCTCGCCGTCGACCACCCTCTTGCGCACGGGGAAGCGCTGGAGTTCGACGGCATTTCCCTGCGTGCGGTGTTTACGCCCGGACACGCCTCCAATCATCTTTGCTACCTGCTGGATCGCACGCGGATGCTGTTTACCGGCGATCATGTCATGCAGGGATCCACCGTGGTGATCTGGCCGCCGGACGGCAACATGGCCGCATATCTGGGCTCGCTGAAGCATCTGCTTGAACTCGATCTGGCCATACTTGCGCCGGGCCACGGCTATCTCATCGGACATCCGCATGCGGAGGTCGATCGCCTGCTTGACCACAGGCTTGCGCGCGAGCAGAAGGTGCGCAACGCGCTCGCCGGCGCAGGAGGCCGTGCGACGCTCGAAGCGCTGCTGCCGTTCGTATATGACGACGTACCGGCATCGATTCATCCGGTCGCGGCACGTTCTCTCCAGGCGCACCTCGAGAAGCTCATCGACGACGGCGAAGTCTCTTTGCAACAAGATACGTATTGCAGCCGATAAGCGCGCGGCGCGCATGTCCGGGCTCAGCAAAGGCAGGCGGATACGGTGCCGCCGCGCCACTTGCTTGAGGCGCGAATATTGGCGTTAGAATCCCCTGCAACCGGACGCGCATCCGAGGCCTGCGCCGGCACGCGGCGAATGCCGTAACTAACGAATACCGTAACTACCGGGGAAACGAGATGAGTATTCACGACAAGACTCTCAAGATCGTTACAAATCTCGACCGCAGCGCCATCGAAGCAAAGCTCATCGAGGTGCGCGGCGCGGCACAGGCGGCAAGTCTTGGCGAGCTCGCATCGCTGTTCGGTGACATTGAAGGCATGCCCCGGGCACAAATCGAGCAGCGCGTGAAGAACGCGCTCAAGTGGCTCGCCGACAAGCCGGGCCAGCAGAATATCTCTGCGCTCCTGGAATTGATCGAGATCAATCTCCCCAATCTCAAGTAGCCTCTAGACTGCGGGCAGACACTTCCCGGAATGCTGTGCGGTCTGCCGCTGCGGATCATTCAAAGCCCGCTCGCAACCGCCGCCGAAGCCGGGGCAACGAAGCACCGCGGGGGCGCTGCTCCCTTCAACCGGACGGAAATCCGACTTGTCTCAGTTTGATTTCGACCTGTTCACGATCGGTGGCGGCTCCGGCGGAGTGCGCGCCAGCCGTGTCGCTGCGGGCTTCGGTGCGCGTGCCGCGCTGGCCGAGTCGGGTCGCCTCGGCGGCACCTGCGTAAACGTCGGCTGTATTCCCAAAAAGCTCTTTTCCTACGCGGCGCATTTCCGCGAGGAGTTCGAGACCGCGGCCGGATTCGGCTGGAAGGTGCCCGCGCCAAAGTTCGACTGGGATCTCCTGCGCGACAATAAGGATCGTGAGATCGCGCGCCTGAACAAGGTCTACGAGCAGTTGCTGCGCAACGCCGGTGTACGTGTTTTCTCCGGCCGCGCCAGAGTGTGCGACGCGCATACCGTCGAGGTAGACGGCGCCAGGCATAGCGCGAAGCACATACTTGTCGCCACCGGGTCGCAACCCGCCCTGCCAAAAATCCCCGGTATCGAGCTTGCAATCAGCTCGAACGATGCGTTCCACCTGAAGGCGCTTCCGTCGCGCGCGCTGGTCGTGGGCGGCGGGTATATCGCGGTTGAATTCGCGTCCATCTTCAACGGCCTGGGCGTGCACAGCACCCTGGCCCACCGGCGCGAGACGTTGTTGCGGGGATTTGACGGCGAGATCGCGAAGCAGCTCGCCGCAGAGATGGGCAGGAAGGGCGTTTGTTTCAAATTCGGCGCCGAACCCCTGTCTCTTCAAAGAACCGCGAGCGGCGATCTGGAGACTCGATTCAGCGACGGCTCCAGCACGCGCAGCGAACTCGTCATGTTCGCCACCGGGCGCAGGCCGAACACAGGGAATCTGGGTCTGGAGGCCGCGGGCGTTCATCTTGCCGAAGACGGCGCGATCCGGGTAAACGGATACTCGACCAGCACGGTGGCGTCGATTCACGCCATTGGCGATGTCACCAATCGACGCAATCTGACTCCCGTGGCGACCGCGGACGGGATGGCTTTGGCGCAAACCCTGTTCACCGGCAGGCCAAGCGCCCTCGACTACGCGAATATTCCGACCGCCGTGTTTTCCGACCCAAATCTTGCCACCGTCGGACTCTCGGAGGAGGCGGCGCGCGAGAAACACCATACTATCGACGTCTACAAAGCGGGCTTTCGCTCCCTCAAACATACGCTGACTGCGAACGAGGAGCGCATCACGGTCAAACTGATTGTGGACCGGACGAGCCAGCGGGTGGTCGGCGCGCATATGCTCGGGCCGGACGCCGGGGAAATTATCCAGGGCATTGCAATTGCGGTAAAAATGGGGGCCACGAAGGCGCAATTCGATGCCACGATCGGCATCCATCCGACGGCGGCAGAGGAGTTCGTCACATTGCGCGAAGCGACAGGCTGAGGAGGCGGAGATGTCCTTTATTGAATCGCAGGTCGAGAAACTCATCGGCAGGCTGCGCGGCCGCGCGGAATTGCCGATCACCATCGAACTCTGGAACGGCAGGCGCTTTGCGCTCGGCGACCGTTCGACGGTCACATTGCGCGTGGCCGACGCCGCCGGTTTGCGCTGCCTCGTCAAACCAGACCTGTCCACGCTGGGCGAAGCCTATGTGGAAGGTCATCTCGATGTCGAAGGACCGATCGCCGATATCCTCCGGTCGGCCGAAGGCCTGGCGCGCGGTCTGGGGGCGAGCGTCAAGGGGCGCATGCCTCCTCTGCTGCGCAACCTGCACTCCAAAAAACGGGACGCGCGCGCCATCGAATACCACTACGATGTCTCCAACGAGTTCTATGCGCTGTGGCTCGACCCGAGCATGGTTTATTCCTGCGCCTACTTCAAGAGCGGCACCGAGGATCTGAAATCCGCGCAGGAGCAGAAGCTGGACCATATCTGCAGGAAGCTCCGCCTGATGCCCGGCGAGAAGCTGCTTGACATCGGCTGCGGGTGGGGTGCGCTGATCCGCTGGGCCGCCAAGCACTACGGCGTCGAGGCAACCGGCATCACACTCTCCAAGAACCAGCACGCGCTTGCAAACGAGCGCATTCGCGAAGATGGGCTGTCCGGCCGCTGCCGGGCGCTGCTGCAGGACTATCGGGATATGCCAGGACAAGAGGCCTTCGACAAGATTTCCTCGGTCGGCATGTTCGAGCACGTCGGCCTGAAGAACCTGGGACTTTATTTCAATACCATCCGGCGCCTCCTGAAAGACGGCGGCGTCGCCCTGAACCACGGCATCACGGCGGTTGACCCGCAGAATCGCTCGGTCGGCCTGGGTGCGGGCGACTTCATCGAAAAGTACGTCTTCCCGCACGGCGAACTGCCGCATTTGTCACTCGTGACACGTGAAATGTCCGAGGCAAACCTCGAGGTCATGGACATTGAGACCCTGCGCCTGCACTACGCCAAAACACTATGGGCCTGGAGCGGCGCACTGGAGGCAAATCTTGAGCGAGCGCGACAACTCGCCGGCGACCGGCGGGTGCGAATCTGGCGCACCTACCTGGCGGGATGCGCGCACGCTTTCGAGAGCCGCTGGGTCACCATTCAACAGGTTCTCGCCGTGAAATCCGCCGATTCGAGGCAAAACCCGCTACCCTGGACACGCGCCTATATGTACGAATAGGCGGGACCAGATTCGTCCTTGATGCAACGCCGGGATTTACGCACCCGCAGCGCACACACGGGAGCCAAAATTCGGGAGCCAAAATTCGGGAGCCAAAAGTCGGGGGTGCGGGGGGGTCAGGTATCCGTGCTCAGCCAAACCCCACCCTTGTCCCACCGGTTCATTTTCTTTAGCCGCTCCACGTAGCGCGGAAACGGCAGGCCAAAAGCCCCTTCCAGCCGACGCGCGCGCATCCGCAGGACTTTCCAGGAAATTTTCGCCGCGACGCCCTTGAACGCGAAGGCGATCACGTTGGGATCGGTGAGCGCCGGCAGGCATATCACCGCCCCGGCAAACGAATGCTCAAGCCGGACCAGGTACTGGTCCAGCAGGCGGTCGTCGGCCAGGTAGTTCACAACCATGACGCCTCGGTCCTTCAAGGCCAGGTAGGCGCTGTCGTAGAAGTCGCTACTTGCCAGCCCCGCAACCTGGTCATCGTCGTCGAAGCCGTCGACCACCAACGTGTCGCAGCTTTGCGCTGCGAGCGCCCGTGCGCCGTCGCCGATCTCCACGCGCAAACGCGGGCCTTCCGGCGGCAGGTGAAAGTGATCGCGTGCCGCGACCGCGACGCGCCGGTCGTATTCGACCACGCGCAATCTGGCAGCCGGCAGCTGGCGGTAAAAGAACTTCACCAGCGACCCGCCCCCCAGGCCGATCAGCATGACCTCAAGCGGCACGGAATGGAAAAGCAGGAACCCCATCATGCAGCGCGTGTAATCCAGCGCGAGCGCATCGGGATCGGCTACCCGCATGGCGCTCTGAATCGCGTCGCCGCCGATATGCAGGTAGCGCTGGCCGCGTGACTCGCTCACCGCGAGCACGGGAGAGCGCTTTTTAAGCGCCACCGGAAGGCGCAGGATGGAACTTGCGCCGAGAACTGTTCATATATACAGTACCACTCTATTCGGGCCGCTTGGCTCGCGGCCTTGCAGTTTAAGCGGTGCTCCTTTCATGCCGGAAAGCAAACTTGGCGCGGCACGCTCCATCCCCGTGCGCGCGGCGTCTGTTGCGTCGCCGAACAAGGCGCGCGGCGCCATTTCCTTCGTAGCCGGCCGCTACGCGCCGGATGAACGCGAGCGCGACGACGATGGCTGGTACGACCGGACCGGACCCGCGGCGCCGATAGCAACCATCGTCACGGAGGAGAGCGCGCGCTCGATCATTTCACGCAATCAGTCGCCCGATGTGCCGTTTGAACTTTCGATCAATCCTTATCGCGGCTGCGAACACGGCTGCATCTATTGCTTCGCCAGGCCGAGCCACGCCTATCTCGAACTATCGCCGGGCCTCGATTTTGAAACCCGCCTGTTCGCCAAGACAAACGCGGCGGAGCTGCTGCGCCTGGAACTTGCGAAACCCGGCCACAAGGTTTCGCCGATCGCGCTCGGCGTCAATACGGATGCGTATCAGCCTGTCGAGCGTCACTACCGCCTGACCAGATCGCTCATCGAAGTGCTTGCTGAGTGCGAGCACCCGTTTACGCTGATCACCAAATCCTCCCTGGTCGAGCGCGACCTCGACCTGCTTGTGCCGCTGGCGGCAAAGCGCCTGTGCAACGTGTTCATCACGATCACCACCCTTGATCACGCACTGGCGCGCCGGCTCGAGCCACGCGCCGCCAGTCCGCGCCGTCGTCTTGAGACCGTCCGCGCGCTCACAGCGGCGGGTGTGGCGACAGAAGTGATGGTCGCGCCGGTGATTCCGGCGCTGAATGACAAGTCGATCGAGGAGGTTATCGAGGCGGCGGCGCAGGCCGGCGCGACTGGGGCGGGCTACGTGATGCTGCGGCTGCCGCATGAACTCAAGGAACTGTTCCGCGAGTGGCTTGCCGCCCATTACCCGGAGCGCGCCGGACACGTGATGAGCCTGCTGCGCCAGATTCGCGGCGGCAAGGACAACGACCCGCGCTTTGGCTATCGCATGACCGGGATGGGCAACTACGCCGCGCTGATCGCGAAACGCTTTGCGATCGTGTGCCGGCGCTTCGGGTTGAACACGGAAAAAGGTGGCGCGCTGGACTGCACACTATTCAGTCCGCCAAGCGAAACAATGAACACAACGAGCCAGCTAAGGCTGTTCTGATTTCCCAGACTCTCCAGTTATGCGGCACAAATCGCACCGGAACAGACTACTTTCGCGATTCCACCTGCACAAAAGCATCTTCTGATAGTAGATGCCGCAGTTAGCTTGCTGCGCATCACGCATGCTCCCAAGCCAGGATGGAGCGAGCCATTGGAGCGTCTGGCAGGGTCGCGCTTGGGGCCCAGTCGCCAATTAGGTTCAGGCGGTCTCCGTCAATTTTGAAAGAGCGGGCCTGTTCACTTCCGGTCCACCCCTCGTTCCACGACGCGTCGACCTTGGTGATGAATCGTTCGCCTTCAATGCGGTAACGACCCGTGTAGGAGATCATCGTCCGAAAGAGTGCCGCAACTTGACTATCCGCGTGTCCCGGGGTTCGTGCTCTCGCGGTTATCAGGGTCATCATTCGACCATCGGACCCGAGTATGAGATACCCCGTCGGATTTGCTCCAAATGGTCGTTGTCGTTCCTTTGAGTTCGCCAATTCCAACTCGAAGGAGACAAGCTTCCAACTACCCGGTAGCGTCGGTTGAGACATTTTCCATTCCCTTGATAATCATGCTCGGCAAGCACCCTGCAAGCTAACACTTCGCATTGAAGGGCGCACGGTTTTAGAGCCCCCGATAGGGTATCCGGGACTCCAAAAAAGAAATCAGGGCATCCAAGGTCTGGTCTGGCGCCTCGGCCATTGGCGAATGGCCTGAGCCGGCCAAGCGAACTGTTCGCGCGCTTTGAATCGCGTCCCGCAGCTGCCGCGTACCGCGAGGCGGAGTCATGACATCCCTCTCACCGAGCAGAAAAAGCACCGGGCAGGCAACCCGCGCCGCGCTTGCCAGGCCGGCCGCGTACTCGTCGCAGGCTTTCAGGTCTGCGTACAGCACCCCAGGGGCGAGGCGCCCGAGGCGCGCCAGAGTGTCCCCGTACATCGACATGCCGGGATTCGGATCGGCACGCAGCGCTGTCTGCGGCGCATGGCCCCAGATGGTATGCATGTCGTGGGCCGCGCCGGCGTTGTCACGCGCCGCATCGAGAAAAGGCGCGGACACCTTCATTGGAAACGCGGTCGCCACCAGCGCGGCGCGGCGCACGCGCTCCGGGTGGCGCGCGGCGCACTCGAGCGCGATCAGCGATCCCATGGAATGGCCCGCGAGCGAGATCTCGCTCAAGCCGGCCGCATCGACCAGATCCAACGTCCAATCAGCCATTTCCTGGATCGCGTCGAGCGGCGGACCCGCGGAGCGGCCATGAGCCGGGAAATCCGGCGCAAGAACGTTCCAGCCGTGATAACCGAAGTAGCGGCTCTGCAGCGCCCACGAGGAGTGGTCCAGTCCGGCGCCATGCAGGAAGACGACGCTCGGTTTGGCTCGATCCGGCTCGTGATCCGCCGTGTAGGCGTAGGCGTTCCTGCCGCGGACCTCGATCCGCATCGCCTAGCCGCCCCTTTCGGCGATCCGCAGGCCGTGCGTGAGATCCTCGATAAGGTCTTCCGGATCTTCCAGGCCGATCGACAATCGCACGGTCCCGGCGCCAATGCCCGCCTTGCGCAGATCCTCCTCCGACATCCGGTAGTGCGTGGTCGATGCAGGGTGAATCACCAGCGATTTCGCGTCGCCGACGTTTGCCAGATGGGAGAACACGCGCAGCGCCTCGATGAACCGCCGCCCCGCGGCGCGCCCCCCCTTAAGGTCGAACGAAAACACCGCGCCCGCGCCTTTCGGCAGCAGCCGCTTCGCAAGCGCGTGATCCGGGTGGCTCGGCAGCTCGGGGTAAAGCACGTCCTGAACCGCCTTATGGGCATCGAGGAACGCAACCACCTTGCGCGTATTCTCGACATGCCGCGGCATGCGCAGCGCGAGTGTTTCGATACCCTGCAGCAGCAGAAATGCGGTCATCGGCGCCATGCAGGCGCCGAAATCGCGCAGGCCCTCGCGGCGCGCTCTGAGAAGAAATGCCCGCGTCCCGGACTCCTCGTCAAACACCATGCCATGAAAGCCCTCGTAGGGCGCCGCAAGCGTATCGAAACCGCCGCCGCCGGACCAGTCGAATTTTCCGGAATCGACCAGCACGCCACCGATTGCGGTGCCGTGCCCGCCGAGAAACTTGGTCGCGGAATGAAACAGCAGATCCGCACCCAAAGCGAAGGGTTTCATCAGATACGGCGTGGTGAAGGTCGCATCAACGAGCAGCGGAACACCGGCCCGGTGTGCGATTTCGGCGACCTGCGGAACATCGAGCACATCGAGACCCGGATTGCCCAGCGTCTCGCCGAACAACAGCCGCGTGTTCGGCCGGATTGCCGCGCGCCATGCGGCGAGCTCGCGCGGATTCACGAATGTCGTCTCGATGCCGAAACGCTTCAAGGTATAGCCCAGCAGATTGTGCGATCCGCCGTAGAGCGCGGAAGATGCCACGACATGCCCCCCGGTCCCCATCAAGGTGGCCACGGCCAGGTGCAGGGCGGCCTGCCCGGACGCTGTCGCAACCGCGCCAACGCCTCCCTCCAGCGCTGCTACCCGCTCTTCGAGCACCGCCACCGTTGGATTCGACACGCGCGAGTACACGTGTCCCGGACGTTCCATGTTGAACAGGGACGCCGCATGTTCGGCATCCCTGAACACATAGGACGTAGTCTGATAGATAGGAACTGCGCGGCTGCCGGTTTGCGCATCCGGAGTCTGGCCCGCGTGCAACGCCAGCGTGTCGAATCCCGGGTGCTTGGACGCCGCCATCTCGAATCAGGCCGGCAGCGTGTTCCGTGGTGTCGCGGACGAAATCAGTGCAGATTCTTGCGCGAGGGCCGGGAATAGGCCTCGAATGCGCGCTCGGGTGCCTTGGGCTGCACAGCCTTGTCCTTCCAGTCGCGTTCGAAGAGTTCGTTGACCATGGTGACGACTTCCGCGACCTTGTCCTTGTCAAACTGACGCCCGAGAAGCGCGCCGAGATCCTCGATCATGCAGCGCCTCTGCGCCTCGTGAATGGATTGCTGCGTGGGTCCGACAAACAGCAGCTTTGCGTCCTGGTCTCCGTCGTCGCGATAATAGGTGAGTTCCACCTCGACCGCTTCGTAGCAATAGGGTCCAAGCTGCTCCAGTGTGCGTTCCAGAGCCTGGTGAAAGCTGCGCCCTATCTCGCCTGTCCAGCACAGGTAGAGAATCAGTTCCTTCTCGTCGTACTTGATGCCCGGTTCGTCCGGTTCGATGCTCGTGACGTCGGCGATCCCCGCGGCGCCCAGGTACTCGATCCAGGGTCTGAGCGCCTGTTCCACCTGCTTGCGACCCACACCCTCGACAATCGGGATATCGGCGTGCACATGCACTTCCATACGCATGACAGGTACCTTTCCATAGTGGAACAACAACGCAATCCAGCAGCGCATCGCACGCACGGGCGGCGGCACGCGACTTGCCCGCGTGAAACCGACGTGCGAAGGCGATGATTCTACCACCCGCCAACCTCGACCCGCATTGTCGACCAGCGACGAATTGCTTGAAGTTCAACAAGTTATTCTTACCGTACGACCAAAGTGATGGCCGGCCACGGCGGCGAAAGCATCCTCAACCTGACGGCATCGATCAGCGTGGCGCCGGGCGGCAAGCTCCGGGACGCGTTGCCGCACACGCCGTGGTGCTCCAGCACACGCCGCGGTGCTCCCCGGTCTTCAATCCGCCTCGACCGGCTTCATCCCCAGCCAGCGCGCCAATTGGTCCGTATGCAGGCCGAACAGATCGAGAACCCGCGCGACAGTGTGCGCTAACAGATCGTCGATCGTCGCAGGTCTGGCATAGAGCGCGGGGACCGGCGGGAAAATGATTCCGCCCATCTCGCTGACGGCAATCATGTTCCTGAGATGCGCAAGATTGAACGGCGCTTCGCGCGGTAACAAGACCAGGCGCCTGCGCTCTTTAAGCACAACATCGGCCGCACGCACGATCAGGTCATGGTCATAGGCGTGCGCGACCGCGGCCAGGGTCTTCATCGAGCACGGCGCGATCACCATGCCATCGGTGAGCAGCGACCCGCTTGCGATCGCGGCGCCGAGGTCGCGCGGGTTGTACACCACATCCGCTTTCGCCTCCAGATCCTTGCGCCGCAAACCTGTTTCGTGCCAGGCGGTCAGCGCGCCGGCCTCGCTCACAACAAGATGACTTTCCCATCCGGCGGCGCGCAACTCCTCCAGCAGGCGCAACGCGTAGGCGGTCCCGGTCGCGCCCGTCACGCCGACGACCAGCCTGCGGCACGGGCGCTTGCCCTGGATTGACTCAACCATCAGGAAAGCGCCGGGTCACGGCCTTGCGCGATCCGACCCGATAGCCGAACGGCGGGCCGGAGCCGAGAGGGCGGGACTATTTTGCAAGCGCGCCGGTCTTGCTCTCGTACTCGGCGACCTTCTTCTTCAGATCGGTATATTCCTCGCACGGAAAGAAGCACAGGCGATCCAAGGCGGACAGGTGTTCCTTCGCCTTGCCCAAATTACCGGTTTGCAGGTAGGCCTCGCCGATGTATTCGTGCGCGCCCCTGTGCTTGGGGTCGATGCGCAGCGCTTCGCCGTAGTGTTTGAATACCAGGCCCATGTCCGGATTCGGTCCGTTGCGAAGCGAGTACGCGTACAGGTTGTGATAATCGGCATTCTGGGAGTCCTTCGCCAGCGCATCCTTCAACTGGGACGCCGCTCGCGTCCAGTCGCGCGCGGCGGCGGCCTGGCGCGCCTGCTCAAGCACAGGGTCCGCGCGCTGCTGAACGACGCTCCCGGAGGATCCGCCGGAATCGGAATCCACCGCCATCGCCGGCATCTGAAGCGCAGCGCAGACCGCCAGCACCATCATCCAACGAACGAGTCCGTCCATCCTGTCCTCCTTGGCATGGGAACGTCTCCGATAACTGCTTGTCTGCTCATCTTACACCTGAGGCCTTTATCCCACCTATGGCTGCGTCTGGCCGGCAGCGCGCGCAAAGTGAAGTTGAGTGAAGTCGCGCGCATAGCCGCGCAAGCGCGCGACCGCGCGCTCGCGCTGGCGCGGCGTGGCCATTCGAGAGATATCGACCAGGAGATCCATGTAGGAGTCCATATATCGCCGCATCGCGGCAACGTACGCCGGATCACCGCCGCCGGGAACCAGCTGCAGCGCCAGTGCCGCCAGATCTTCCCGGCCCTTCTTTTGCCGCACCAGCACGAGGAATTCCGTCTGCAGGCGCTTGCGCTCACGATCGCGCAACTCATCGATCAGCGGCTGTTCGTCGCTGTGCCGCTTCACGCGCTCTGCCTGCTCCTCGGTCAGCCGGCCGAACCAGTCCTCGATGCGATCAGCGTTGCGCTCCGTGCGTTTTTCGCGGCGCTTCTCCTGGGAACCGGAAAGATATTCCCTGGCATATTTTTGATTGTCCTCTACAAATCGGCGCTCAAGATTGGCGAGCTGATCGGCATCCAGTCCTTCCAGCACTTCGCCCACCCTAGCCGCCGCGGCCTGAGCATCATGGCGCAGCTGAGCGCGTGCCGAATCATAAGCCCACACCAGGTCCTGCCGGGTAAGCCCGTCCGCGAAGCGCCTGGCGGCTTCATCCAGGTAATTTGCATAGCGCGGCAATGCGTCCTGGCGGTGCCACGCCAAGAAGTCAGCAACGCGGGCATTCAGCGTCGCGACCTGGTCGGCGCGCAAATCCAGGTAGTGCTCCGCCCGCCAGCGGATCCAGATGTCGGCGTTGTCATAGGCAAGGCGAATCGCGCCGCATCCGGCGAGCCACGGCAGGCAAAGAAGAGACAGCCAGCGTACAAGGCTTCTCGTCACCAGAACCGCTCCGCCGTTATCTGACCCGGCGCGCGGCGCCGGTGCTTGCGTAACCCTCGCTCCAAAAGCGCGGCGGTCGTATCGGTGACCATGTCGGGATTGCCGCACAGCATGACCTGCGCCTGAGCGGCGCCGAGGCTCGCGCCGGCCGCCGCCTCCAGTCGCCCGTCGCGAATCGCAGCCGGAATACGACCACTGATCGCGCCCTCCGCATGCTCCCGGCTCAGCACCCGCGCATAGCTGAATCGACCCTCATGCGCCCGTCCCAGCTCGCCGATCAGCGAACCGTAGGTGAGGTCCTGCTTGCGCCGCGCCGCGTGCACCAGGACGACCTTCGCGTAGCGTACCCACACTTCACCATGCTGAAGAATGGAGAGGAATGGCGCAATCCCGGTTCCGGTCGACACCAGCCAGAGTACCGTGGCGACCGGCACTTCGGAGAGCACCAGAAATCCCGACGCAAGGCTCGATACGAGCAGCTTGTCGCCGGCGCGCAGTGCCGCAAGCGGCGGCGACAGCAGTCCGCCGGGAACCGCGACCCCATAAAATTCGCTGATCGGGTCGGATGGGGCGTTGACGAACGAGAAGGGCCGCGCCACCCGCTCGCCGCCGATGTCCAGCGCGATACGGACGAACTGCCCCGCCTCGAACGCGGGGCGCGGGCCGCGCACACGCAGCGAGAACAGCGCATCACACCAGGGACGGTTCTCGATAACTTCGGTTTCCAGCCAATCCGACATGCGGGCGATTTTCTCCATTCTGTCGCCGACCCGGAATCTCACTGTGGAAATCGGTACGGCTCAAGCTGAATATCCCGAGGGACCGCGCCTTGCATCACGACACAGCCTTGCCGGCGGTTGTTGCCGTCATCGGAAAATTCGAACAGGTAAGTGCGTTGCAGGCCAAGCCGGCCTTCTTCATCGCGGGCCACCGCAAGGCGTGAAAACACAACCGTATCGTCGAGCAACTGCACGCCGTAACGCGCGCAGGCTCGGCGTCCCGCCTCCACGGCACGCTCCCGCGAGCGCAAGCTGTCCATCCAGACGCCTACAGCCGCAAAAAGCACCAGCAAGGCGGCGCCTTCCCACATTCGAGGATTCTATTACCGCAGGCTTGCGCATCCATCTTTCGGCGAGTCCGCGGGGCGCATCCAGCCCCGCAGATCTCGCCCTAAAACTTGGAGAAATCGGGCTTGCGCTTTTCCAGAAAGGCGCTGAACGCTTCCCGCGCTTCGGGCGAGCGCATGCGCTCGTGCAAAGCGCGCGCCTCTTCGATAATCAGCTCCGCGAGCGGTTTGGCGTAGCGCTGCTTCATGAACTGTTTGGTGAGACGCACCGACGCCGGAGGCAGCGCGGCGAGTTCGAGGGCAATCTGCGCAGCCCGGGCGATCAGTTGATCCGCGGGCACTATTTCGTTCACGAAGCCGGCCGCCACCGCTCTTTCGGCATCGAAGGGCTTGCCCAGAAGCAGAAGTTCGGCCGCGCGCTGATAGCCGGCGATCATCGGCAGCAGCAGGCTGGAACCCGCCTCGGGAATGATGCCGAGCGGGACAAACGGAAGCTGAAAACGGGTGTTCGACGCCGCATACACCAGATCGCAGTGCAGCAGCATAGTGGTGCCGATGCCGACCGCCGGTCCGCCGACGGCGGCGACCAAGGGCTTCGCGGCGCTTGCAAGCGCGCGCATAAAACGGATCACGGGCGCGTTTACGTCGAAATCGCGGCTTTTCAGAAAATCGTTGAGGTCGTTTCCGGCGGCAAAGCAGTCCGCGGAGCCGTGTATGAGTATGACCCGAACCTGCGGATTTGCCTCGGCGGCGGCAATCGCGTCCGCCATTGCGGCATACATTTCCGCGGTCAGGGCGTTCTTCTTGTCGAGGCGCGCGATTTCGATGCGCGCTACGCGGTCCTTGGTATCGGTGCGAATACGGCTCATGGAGCGTGCGGTCCCTTGCGTCATTTTTCGGAATTGAAAATCCATCGGGATATCTCGGTGCGACGGTACCTTCGCGCCGAGAGCGTGTCAATTCCGTTAACATCCTCCCTCGCTCATTGTGCTTATCCGACCGGCAGCGCCATGCAAACCGTCACTTTCGCCGAAAGACCGAAGCAAGCCTCGGCCTGGGATCTCGAGTCCATTCTTGCCCTGATCGAGCAGCCGCTCATGGATCTCTTGTTCCGCGCACAGCAGGTGCACCGCGCACATTTCGATGCGAACGAAGTAGAGCTGGCAACGCTGCTGTCGGTGAAAACCGGCGGCTGCCCGGAAGACTGCGCTTACTGCCCGCAGTCGGTACGCTTCGACACCGGCGTTACCAGCCAGGAACTGATGCCGCTGAATGAGGTCATCGAGGCGGCGCAAGCGGCAAAGGCACAGGGTGCGACGCGCTTCTGCATGGGCGCGGCCTGGCGCGGGCCGAAAGACAAGGATCTCGATCGGGTAGCGCAGATGGTATCCGGTGTAAAGGCGCTGGGCCTGGAAACCTGCGCCACCCTGGGGCTGTTGAAGGAAGGCCAGGCGCAGCGCCTGCGCGACGCCGGGCTGGACTACTACAACCACAACCTTGACACGGCACCGGAGTTCTACGGCCAGGTCATTACCACCCGCCAGTACAGCGACCGGCTCGCTACGCTCGAGCGCGTACGCGCCTCCGGAATCCGGGTTTGCTGCGGCGGCATCGTGGGAATGGGCGAGTCGCGGCGCCAGCGAGCGGGCCTGATCGCCCAGCTTGCCAGCCTGGATCCGTACCCGGAAAGCGTGCCGATCAACAACCTCGTCCAGGTGGAAGGTACTCCCCTGCACGGCAGCGCGCCGCTGGATCCGATGGAATTCGTGCGCACCATCGCGGCGGCGCGCATCAGCATGCCGACGGCGCGCGTGCGGCTCTCCGCGGGACGCGAAGCGATGCCGGAAAGTCTGCAGGCTCTGTGCTTCCTCGCCGGCGCAAACTCGATTTTCTACGGGGAAAAGCTGCTCACCACCGGCAACCCGGAAGCCAAGCGCGACCGCGCCATGCTGGAGCGCCTCGGAATGCGGCCGCGGCAGGTCTGACGTGTGAGATGCGAGGGGCTGGATGCGCCCCTCATGCTCCCAGAAGAATAGGACCCTGCGGCCAGTAGAGCAGATGTTTTAAATAGATAGTAACGTATAAGTTACTATATATTTATTTTTTGCCTGCCTGGCCTTCCCGCTCACCACAACCTCGCCGGGACCGGCGATGGGCGAAGCGCAATCCTCTACAACAAGCGAATCAGGCGGGCCGTAGGCCTTGCACAAGACGGCTTCATCGGTGTCCTTTCCTCCAGGGAGCGATCTTAGCAACGAAGGCGCGATCCCCGGCGCTAGAATCGCCGGGCGGCCGGTTCCCCTGGCCGCTTGCCGTTTCCCTGAACAGATTCCGGAGAACCGTATGGCCGAGCCCGCTCAGTACCAGGTCCGCGAGGGCATCGCTGTGATTACGATGAACAGCCCGCCAGTGAATGGCATGGGCTATGACCTCCGAGTTGCGGTCATGAACGGGTTCAAGAAGGCAGACGCCGACCCGGCCGTCAAGGCCATCGTGCTGATCGGATCGGCCAAGGCCTTCTCGGGGGGCGCGGACATCCGCGAATTCAATACCCCCAAGGCGTGGCAGGCGCCCTCGCTGCGCGACCTGAACGAGGCGCAGGACAGGCTGACCAAGCCGCTGGTCGGGGCCATCGGCGGCTTTGCGCTCGGCGGCGGACTGGAACTCGCGCTCGGCTGCCACTACCGGGTTGCAGCGCCGATGGCGCAGCTCGGTTTGCCTGAAGTCAAGCTGGGCCTCTTGCCCGGCTCCGGAGGCACGCAGCGGCTGCCCCGCGTGGTGCCGGTTGCGAACGCCGTCAAGATGATGACAAGCGGTACGCCGATCGCCGCCGGGCAGGCAAAGGAATACGGACTGGTCGACGAAGTCGCATCGGGTGACCTGCTCGAGTCGGCGGTGGCTTACGCGAAGAGGCTGGTCGTCGAGGGCAAGGGACCGCGCCGCATCCGCGACATGAAGGCGAAGCTTGAAGGCGACGCCAAGGCTTTTTTCGCGCAGGCGCGGGCGCAGATCGCCAAGGAATCGAAAGGCTATCCCGCGCCGCACGAGATCCTGGCATGCATCGAAGCTGCGGTGAATCTGCCCTTCGATGCCGGATTGAAGGAAGAGACAGAGCGCTTCAACAGGCTCGAGAACTCCACCGAGTCGAAGGCGCTGCGCCACATGTTCTTCGCCGAACGCCAGACCACCAAGATTCCGGACGTGCCGGAAGACCTGCCTCTGCGCGTAATCCGGCAGGCAGCCGTGATCGGAGCCGGCACGATGGGCGGCGGCATCACGATGGCAATGGTCAACGTGGGCATTCCGGTCACCATGATCGAGATCAAGCAGGAGGCGCTCGATCGCGGCCTGGAAACCATCCGCAAGAACTACGCGATGACGGTTTCGCGCGGCCGCCTGAAACAGGAAGAGATGGACAAGCGCATGCCGCTCATCACCGCGTGCGTCGGACTGGAGGCAGCCAAGGACGCGGACATCGTGATCGAGGCGGTGTTCGAACGCATGGATGTCAAGGAAGACGTGTTCCGCAAGCTCGACGCGATCGCCAAGCCTGGCGCCATACTCGCGACCAATACATCGATGCTGGACGTGAACAAGATCGCCGGCTTCACGAAACGCCCGCAGGACGTGATCGGCACACACTTTTTCTCGCCTGCCAACGTCATGCGCCTGCTGGAGGTGGTACGCGCCGAGAAGACGGCGAAAGATGTGCTTGCCACGACGCTGAAACTTGGCAAGACCATCAAGAAGGTGCCTGTCGTGTCAGGGGTCTGCGACGGCTTCATCGGCAACCGCATGCTGGAGAAATACTCGCAGCAGGGCATGCTGCTGCTGGATGAAGGTGCAAGCCCCTGGCAGATTGACAATGCCCTGCAGAACTGGGGCCTCGCGATGGGCCTGTTCGCGATGTGGGATCTCGCCGGCAATGACATCGGCTATGACATCCGCAAGCGCCGCTACAAGGAACAACCGGAGATGTTCTACCCCAAGTTCGCCGACCAGATCGCCGAGTTGGGCCGCCATGGTCAGAAGACCGGCAAGGGCTGGTATGTGTATGATCCTGCAACGCGCAAACGCACCCCGGACCCCGAGGTGGAAAAGATGCTGACCGACTACCGAAAGGAACTCGGCATTGCCGCGCGCCCGATCAGTGATGAGGAGATCGTCAGCCGCTGCATGTACGCGCTGGCCAACGAGGGGGCACATATTCTCGAACAGGGCATCGCCCTGCGCGCCTCCGACATCGACATGGTCTACCTCTCCGGCTACGGCTTCCCGCCTTACCGCGGCGGGCCGATGTTCTACGCGGATACCGTAGGTCTGGACAAGGTGCACGCCGCGATTGAAGGCTTCCGGAAGGGCTACCACGGCGAGCAGTGGAAAATTTCCCCGCTGCTCAGCCGGCTGGCCAAGGAAGGCCGGCGCTTCAACGGTTAACGGCGGATCGGGTTCCGGAGGAGCATCCCACCAAGTTTCCGCCCGCCGCGAGGGATGCTCACGGCGAGAAATTGCCGCTAGCCGATCAGGCCCACGAGACGGAACGCCTCGATCGAACGCTGGAAGCCGCGCAAATTAAGCAGTCCGACCGCCTCGGTTCGGGCAATTTTTGCGACTTCGCTTTGCGTCGGCCCATCGATCATGATCTCACCGCCTCGGGCTTCGCCGCACAGGCGAGCGGCGAGATTCGGTACGTTGCCGATCACGGCATATTCCCAGCGCTCTTCGAATCCGATCACCCCGAGGGTGGCTTCGCCATGCGCGATGCCGATCCCCAGGCCGACCATTTGTCCGCGCGCGCGCCAGGCATCGGCGATGGGCGCGAACGCAACCTGCAGCTCCAGCGCCATGCGCACGGCCTGCTCGCCGGGCCGCTCAATCGGCACCGGATCGTTGAAAAAAATCATCACACCATCGCCCGCAAAGTGCTCGATAGTGCCCTCGAAGCGCCCCACGATGCTGCCCATCGCTGCGTGGTAGCTGCGCAGCAGATCAAGCACCTCCTCGGGGTCGGCACGATCGGTAAATGCGGTGAATCCGCGCAAGTCCAGGAACACAGCGGTGACTTCGCGCCGGTGCGGCGCGAGCATTCCCTCGCCATCTGCGATGATGGTGTGCGCGACCTGCGGGGAAAAGAATTGCTTGAGCCGGCCGAGGCGCTCGATTGACGAAACCTGCTCCTCGACGCGTTCCTCGAGTTTCAGATTCCAGTCGCGCAACTGCTCTGCCTGGCGGCGCACTTCATCCTGCAATTTCTTTAATTTGAGGAGCGCGCGAACCCGCGCAAAAAGCTCCGCCCAGTTGACCGGTTTTGAAATAAAGTCATCCGCGCCCGCCTCGATCCCGGTGATGCGCTCCTGCTGCGGATCGAGCGAGGTGACCAGCACCACCGGCGTGAGCGCGGTTGCGGGGTCCGCGCGCAATCGCATGCACACTTCGTAGCCGGACATCCCCGGCATGATGATGTCCGTGATCACCAGATCCGGCGGATCGGTGCGCACGCGATCGAGAGCTTCTTCACCCGACACGGCTGAATCCACAAGGTATCCGCGGCTGCGCAGCAGCTCCGCCATAATTTCGATATTGGCACGCTGATCGTCAACCACCAGGATTCTGGAAACCGCCAGAGGCGCTGTGCCGTGCAGGCTGTTATCCGAGAGATTCATTGAAAGTGGTGAGTTCGTTTCGCAATGTCGTTTCGGCCCGCGTATCCGCAGGTGCATCAAGCGCCGATGAAGTATAGCGCGGGCTCAGTACCCGCTTGCAGCTCGTACAATTCGGGCGCCGCGCGAATTGTTTCCATACAATCGAATCAGGCGATTCTGTGCAGACTGATTGGCCAAGGACGACACCCCATGAGCGCTCGAAACTTGAAGCAGATGATGGATCTCGGCGACCGCGTCGCGCTCGTGACCGGCGGCTCTCGCGGGCTCGGGTTGCAGATTGCCGAAGCACTTGGCGAACAGGGCGCCCGGGTCGCGATTACTGCGCGTAAGAAAAACGAACTGGACGAGGCGGTAGCGCATCTCGAGGCACGCGGAATTGCGACGGCCGCCTGGGTATGCGACCTCGGCAAGAAGGAGCAGATTGATCCGGCAGCCGGCAGGATACTCGCGCACTACGGGAAGGTGGACATCCTGGTAAACAACGCCGGAACCACCTGGGCCGCCCCGGCGGAAACACATCCGCTCGAAGCCTGGGAAAAAGTCATCAATCTCAACCTGACCGCCGTGTTCATCCTTTCACAGATTATTGGACTGCGTTCCATGATCCCGCAGAAGTGGGGACGCATCATCAACAACGCCTCGGTCGCAGGGTTGATTGCGCCTGATCGACGGATCATGCGCGGCGTGGCCTACAACACCAGCAAGGCCGGGCTGATCGGATTGACGCGTTCGCTGGCCGCCGAATGGGGAACCCATGGCATAACGGTAAACGCGGTCTGCCCGGGTTTTTTCCCTTCCAAGATGACAGCCGGGCTGCTGGACGAGCCCACCACGAACAGGATTCTGGATGGCACTCCCACGGGACGATTGGGCAACAACGAAGACCTGAAGGGCGTAATCGCGCTAATGGCCTCCGACGCGGGGCGCCACATCACCGGTCAGGCAATAGCGGTCGACGGCGGAGTCACGGCGATTTGAGTTTTACTATGTGATACATGATATGATTATATTGACAATCGCGGGGAGGGGCTAGATAGTTCGTCAGGGCCCCGGTGGATTCAGTGCCCTGTCGCCCGCAGTCTCGCGGGCACTGATCGACAATCACATTCGAGAGACCATGGGCGGATTCGAGCCAGCTGCGCCACTTATGCAGGCGGAGGCCGCGGTAGCGCCTAGCCGCGACACCGAGGGCGACCGGCAGTTCGCCACCACACTCGCCCGCGGACTTGAAGTGCTGCGCTGCTTCACGCCGATGGAACCGATGCTCGGAAACAAGGAGATCTCCGCGCGCACCGGTTTGCCCAAACCGACCGTTTCGCGGCTCACCTATACGCTTACCAAGTTGGGCTACCTGAGGCACAACCTCAGGCTTGGCAAGTACCAGTTGGGTTCTGCGGTGCTGTCGATCGGATATCCGCTGCTCGCCTCCATGAGTGTGCGGCAGATTGCTCGGCCATTGATGGAAGACCTCGCCGAACACTGCAATGGCGCCGTGTCGATGGCGATTCGCGACCGACTGAATATCGTCTTTGTCGAGTCGTGCCGCAGCGGCAATGCGTTTGCGACACTGCCGGACATCGGTGCCTCGACGCCTATCGCGACGAGCGTCAGTGGACGCGCATTTCTCGCGGGATGTTCTACTGCCGAACGCGAAGCCCTGCTGAACCAGATGAAGGTCAAGGAACCGGAAACCTACAGCAAGAATCGCATGCACATCGACAAGGCGCTGGAAGACATCCGGCTCCGCGGCTACTGCATTACCCCCAGGGAGCTGAGGCGCGAATCCTATGCGGTGGGCGCGCCTATGCGCCGGCCGGTGGACGGGGAATTGGTCTCGTTTAATTGCGCCGTGCCCGCATTTCTCCTCAAGAAAGGGCAGCTGGAGGAGGATCTCGGACCCCGGCTTGTGGCCATGATTCGCAATCTAGAGTCTGCGCTGGGCATTCACGCCTAGCAAGTGCCCCGTTTGGCCGCGCGCCGGACAAGGCACGACCCGCCCACGCCGCATGCAAGCCGGTCGCTCAATCCGCGGGGAACCGTCGAATGACACAGCTGCTTCAATACTTCCACGAATTTGACCAGGAATGGCGTGCACTGGCGTCCGTGGCGGGCCGCATTATGCTCATCCTGGCCCTTGCCTGTCTGCTCCACGCGCTCGCCGCGCGGCTCATCCGCGCGTTTCATGCGTACATGGCGCGGCGCGCGACCGATATGCTCGATCCGGGCCGCGTCCAGACGCTGGAAAGGGTATTCCGCTACGTAGCGACGGTGGTCATTGCGATCGTTGCGGGGACGCTTGTTCTCGGCGAACTCGGCATATCGATCGCACCCATACTCGCTACCGCGGGTGTGGCCGGAGTAGCCATCGGCTTTGGCGCGCAGAGCCTCATCAAGGACTATTTCGCCGGCTTCTTTCTGCTGCTTGAGGATCAGGTCCGGCAAGGAGATGTGGTGCAAATCGGCGACAAGACTGGACTGGTCGAGGAAGTCACACTGCGTTACGTGCGCCTGCGCGACCACGAAGGATATGTACATTTCATCCCCAATGGCGAGATCAAGGGCGTGACCAATCGCACCCGCGACTTCGCCTATGCCTGTGTCGAGATCGGTGTCTCCTACCGCGAAGACCTTGACACCGCACTGGAGGCGATGCGCAGGGCCGGGAATTCAGTTCGCGCCGATGCAGCGTTCGCAGACAAGATTCTCTCGGAAACGGAAATCATAGGCGTGGAGCGCTGGGATGCGTCAGCCATCGTCCTGCGCGCCCGGCTAAAGGTGCTGCCGCTGGAGCAGCCAAGCATCAGGCGGGAATTCCTCAAGCGCTTGAAATACGAGTTCGATGCGCGCGGCACCGAAATACCCCATCCGCACGTCACGCTCTACGCGAGCGCGCCGCCTCATGGCGACGCGCCGCCGGTTCGCGTCGAGACGCAGTCCGGGAGCGTGCCACGCTAAGACAGCGCAGGGATAGTGCGCCTCACCGATGCGCCGTATCCCACCGCGAAAAAATATGAAAAAGTCTGCGCACGCCGTCGGTCAGGGCAGCCGGGCCCGGCTGCAGGATCTCGACCGATTTGACTTCATGCAATTCGCCGTCCCGCACCGCCGGTATGGCGGAAAATCCCGGGCGCGCCGCCACCTTCTCCGGCCGGAACTTCTTGCCGCACCATGAACCCACAATGATTTCCGGCTGGCGCCGCACCACCTCTGCGGGGTCGGCGATGATGCGCCGGCTGGCCGCCTGCTCCAACGCAAGTTCCGGAAAAACATTCTGTGCGCCCGCGATTTCCACCAGTTCGCTGACCCAGCGTATGCCGCTGATCATCGGCTCGTCCCACTCTTCGAAATAGACGCGTGGCCTGCGGGAAAACTGCTGACTCATCGCGCGCACCTCGTTCAATCCATTCTGCAGGCCCTGAACCAGCGCGACGCCTCTTTCTGCCGCCCCCACCATGGCCGAGAGGACCAGGATCATCGAAAGTATCTCGTCCACCGAGCGTTGATTGAACAGCATGACATTCAAGCCCTGCTTGGCGAGGTCACGCCCGATGTCTGCCTGCAGATCGCAGAACCCCAATACCAGGTCCGGCTTCAACTCGAGGATTTTGTCCGTTCGCGCGCTCAGAAACGAAGACACCTTGGCTTTCTCCCGGCGCGCCCGCGGCGGGCGCACGGTATAGCCGGAAATACCGACGATCCTGCGATCTTCCCCGAGAAGGTAAAGCGTCTCGGTGGTTTCTTCGGTCAGGCAGACAATGCGCTGTGGGTAATGCGGCGGCATCTGCTCTAGCTACTCTCTCTAATTGGCTCGCGGAGGAGTCGGGGGATGTATGAAGAAGGCCGCGCCAGGATCGCCACCGACACGGATCGACTTCCCGCGGCGCTCTCCGTACGCAAACCAAGCAGGCGGCCTTGCCGGGCGCGGGGCCAGGATAGCATTGTGGTATACGGACACCAGGCGATTCGGGATCAGCCAAACGCACGAGTGCCTGGCGCCCCGCCGGAGCGCGACTCCGGGGGGGGGGCAAACGTCCTGGCGGTATGGGGTTTTCAGCCTCGGAGATCGTCGCGCAGCAGGGCTCGCACTATGCACTATGCACTATGCACTATGCACTATGCACTATGCACTATGCACTATGCACTATGCACTATGCACTATGCTTTGTGCGCGGGCGCGCCGGCTGGTCAAGGCGTACAATCGGCGCGGGCTGGTTGTCGGGTCCGGATCGGGCGCCTGGATACTCAAGGAGCGGGTACGTGAAGACAGAGAAGCGGAAGAAATTTGCGCTCCGTGGCGTCGCGGCAGCCGTTTGCCTGGCTTTCTCCGGCACCGCGCTTGCCAACCCGGTCGGGCCTTCGGTCGTTTCCGGGCAGGCATCGTTTGCCTCTCAGGACAAGACCTTGACAGTGACCAATACACCGGGTGCCGTCATCAACTGGCAAGGGTTCTCAATCGGCCGAGATGAGCTGACGCGCTTCATGCAGCAGTCGCCGGTCAGCTCGATTCTGAATCGTGTCGTTGGCGGGAATCCCTCGGACATTCTCGGACGCCTGACATCGAACGGGCGCGTGTTCCTGATCAACTCAAGCGGCATCACGTTCGGTATCGGGTCGCAAATCGATGTTGCGGGTCTGGTGGCTTCGAGCCTCAGTCTGTCGGATAGCGATTTCATCGCGGGGCGCCTGCGCTTTTCCGGTAATGGCAGCGAGAGGCGCGTAGTGAACTATGGCGGCATCACCACGCCGGTTGGCGGACGGGTAGTGCTGGTGGCCCCGCAGGTTGAGAATTCCGGCATGATCCGGACCCCTTCCGGTGACATCGTTCTCGCCGCGGGCAGCACGGTTCAGTTGGCGGATGCCGCGTTTCCATCGATCCAGGTCGAAGTTAGCGCCCCTTCGGACCGCGCCCTCGCGCTTGGCGATCTGTCACCCAGCGGAAATGTGTTCGCATACCTGGTGAAGCAATCCGGCCTGCTTAACGCCTCAAGCGCCGCGCAAGGTGACGGCGGCCGCGTCGCGCTGCGCTCAGCAGGCGGCATTCAACTTACCCCCGCGTCGATTGTCGAAGCGGGCGGCACGGCCGGCGGCCAGATCGAGATTTCAAGTCGCGATGCTGCGCTGGTCGGCGGACTGGTTACTGCGGGCGCGTACGGTGGAACAGGCGGTACGGTCCGCGTCGAGGGCGACACCATCGACATCGCGGCCGGAGCGAAGATAGATGTATCCGGGGCAACAGGCGGCGGCAGCGCGCGGGTGGGCGGTGCATCGAGAGTATCCATGGATCAAGATGCCCAAATCCGGGCCAACGCGCTGGATGACGGCAAAGGCGGCCGGGTGGAACTCATCGCCGAGCAGCTCGCCCTGTTCGCGGGCTCGATTGAGGCGCGCGGCGGCGTGAGAGGTGGCGATGGCGGTGCAGTGGAAGTTTCAGGGAAGAAAGCCCTTGGTTTTTCAGGAACTGTGGATACGCGGGCGCCGGCGGGAACGGATGGCAGCCTGATAATCGATCCAACCAAGATTTCGATTGTGTCGCTGAGCACAGCCGTCCCGACCGCGTTGGGCGATGCGGTCTGGGCCGCGGCCGAAGATCCCGGCACACAGTCCATCGGCGCAACCAGCTTGGGCACCCTGCTTGGAACGACGTCCGTTACCCTTCAGGCATCGGAGCGAATTGAACTCGCACCCGGCGCTGCGATAAACGTTGCAGCGGGCGCCGCCCGGACGTTGACCCTTGCCGCACCGAGTATCCTCATTCAGGGCACCTTCCGCTCCACCGGTGCACCTCTCAATATTGCACTGAACGCTGGTAGCGGCACGGTTCGTATTGAACAGGGTGCCGAGTTGGCGCTCGCGGGCGGCACGCTTTCCATCTCCGGCCAGGCCGCCTCCTCGGGCCTGACACAGACAAATACCAGGGAAACGCAGACCACCCTGAGCAGAGCGGTGAACGGCGATCTGGCCGCGTTGCGCGCACAGGTGGACGCAGAAATCGCCCGCGACAATGCGCGCGTGGCCCAGTCTATGAAATCTTGCGACAAACTGGCCGATACGCGGCAGGGCTGCGCGGTGAGCACGCCCGCCCCGCGCCGGTTCCACTTTGCAGGAGCGTGAGTCGGTAGTGACGGTCTTGCGCACACCACGGCGAATACCCTTCCGGGATTTTCATAGGTAGTAGCATTTTCGTTACTACCTAGGATGGTTTCTTGCTTGCGCCCGGGTCACCCGCCCGCCAACCAGACGCGTCACGCTGTCGCCCGCGTCCGGAAGTACAATCCAATACAATCCAACTCTGTAGTCCTTTTGTAGTCCAACTGAGCTCCCGGGCTCCGCGCCTGGACCTCCCCGGAGAAAGAGACGGAAATGTCATCAAATAGCCCTACTTCGCACCAAAGCATCTGGATGGACCTTATGGGCGTCAGCTTCAGCCAGGGCTGGATTGACGCAAACGGCATTCGCACCCGCTATTTGCACGCGGGCTCGAAAGACAAGCCGGCGCTGTTTCTTCTGCACGGAACGGGCGGCCACGCGGAAGCCTATTCCCGCAATCTGGAGGCGCACAGCAAGCACTTCTCGACCTATGCGATCGACATGATCGGTAATGGCATGACGGACAAGCCGGGCGTGGATCTGGAAATCCCCGTGTACGTACGCCATCTGAAGGACGTGATGGACAAGCTCGGCATCAAGAAAGCGTCTGTTTCCGGGGAATCGCTCGGCGGCTGGGTCGCCGGGCGCTTTGCGATCGACCACCCTGACCGGGTGGATCGACTCGTGCTGAATACCGCCGGCGGGCATACCGCGTTTCCGGAGGTAATGGCACGCGTGAAGTCCCTGTCCATGGCGGCAGTGGAGGATCCGTCGTGGGACCGCATCAAGACGCGCCTCGAATTCTTGATGCACGACAAGTCGAAGGTGAATGACGATCTGGTGGCGGTGCGGCGCCGGGTTTACTTGGCCCCGGGCATGGTCGATGCCATGCGTCGCACACTGGTGCTGCAGGAGATGGATATTCGCAAGCGCAATCTGCTCACCCCCCAGCAATGGGCCAGCATTCAGGCCCCAACCCTGGTCCTTTGGACATCGCACGATCCAACGGCCGGGGTCGCCGATGGCAAGAAGCTCAGCGAAATGATTCCAAACTCGCGCTTCGTGGTGATGGATGGTTGCGGGCACTGGCCGCAATTCGAGGATGCGGAAACCTTCAACCGTATCCACATCGATTTTCTGCTCGGGAAATCCTAAAAGGGAAGCGACGCGTTCCTAAAATCGGCGGGGGGGCGAGCGGCACATGGCCCCTCGCCCCCCGCCGGAGCAACCTTCATGGATTTCGATTTCAGCTCGACGGTTGAGCAGCTTAGAGACCGTCTGCTCCGCTTCATGGAGCAAGCTGTCTATCCGAATGAGCGCGCGTTCCACGAAGAGATTGAACAAAACCGGGCGCGCGGCAACGCCTGGCGGCCGACCCGCATCGTCGAAGAGCTCAAGCAAAAGGCTCGTCGCGCAGGTTTGTGGAATCTTTTCCTGCCTCATTCCGCCCGGGTACCCGAGGGGTTGAGCAATCTGGAATACGCCCCGCTGTGCGAGATCATGGGGCATGTGGTCTGGGCAGCCGAAGTGTTCAATTGCTCGGCCCCGGATACCGGAAACATGGAAACGCTCGAGCGGTACGCCAGCGAAGAACAGAAACGGCGCTGGCTGGACCCCTTGCTTGCCGGTGAAATACGCTCGGCATTCCTGATGACGGAGCCGGATGTCGCGTCATCGGACGCCACCAACATCCAGTGCAGGATAGAACGCCATGGCGACGAATATCTGATCAACGGTCGCAAATGGTGGAGTTCCGGTGCTGGCGACCCGCGCTGCGCGATCTACATCGTCATGGGTAAGACCGACCCCGGGGCAGCCAAGCACCAGCAGCAGTCCATGATCCTGGTACCGGCAGGAACGAGTGGCATCACCGTAAAGCGTGCACTTTCCGTCTTCGGGTATGACGACGCGCCGCATGGCCACATGGAAATCCTGTTCGAGAACGTTCGAATACCGGCTGACAATCTCCTTCTTGGCGAGGGACGCGGATTCGATATTGCCCAGGGCAGATTGGGCCCGGGCCGGATTCATCACTGCATGCGCTCAATCGGCGCGGCGGAACGGGCGCTGGGGCTGATGTGCCGGCGCCTGTCCTCGCGGGTCGCGTTCGGCAAGCGGATATCCGAGCAGTCGATTTGGCACGAGCGAATCGCGGAGGCGCGCTGCATGATTGATCAGGCGCGCCTTTTGACGTTCAAGGCCGCAGACATGATGGACAAGGCAGGCAACAAGGCCGCGCGCGCCGAAATCGCGATGATCAAGGTGGTGGCGCCCAACATGGCATGCCAGGTCATAGATTGGGCGATTCAGGCCCACGGCGGAGGGGGCGTCTCGGGGGATTTTCCTCTTGCCGGCATGTACGCTCATCAGCGTACGATACGTCTGGTAGACGGCCCCGACGAGGTTCATCGCGGCGCGATTGCGAAGTACGAACTGGCGCGCCATGCGGAGCGCAAATAGGCACAGGTGGCCTGGCGCACAAAAAGAAGGCGCCTCTCGACGCCTTCTTTCCGCAAGCTGTGCGTTCGTGGAGTTTAGCTTCCTCCAGCCGTTGCCTCGACCTGCTTTTCCTCGATGACCGGCAGTTCCGCCAGTGACGGTTCCGCCGCCTGCTGCTTGCGGACGTTGTGGTAAGCCATACCCGTGCCAGCAGGAATCAGCCGCCCGACAATCACGTTCTCTTTTAGCCCGCGCAACCCGTCCCGCTTACCCATGATCGCCGCTTCGGTAAGTACCCGCGTCGTCTCCTGGAAGGAGGCTGCCGAAATGAACGAATCGGTGGATAGAGACGCTTTGGTGATACCAAGAAGAATGTTCGAGTAGACAGCCGGACGTTTTTCACCGCTTGCCGCCTTTTCGTTCGCTTCCAGCACATCGGCGCGTTCCACCTGCTCTCCGGTGATGAACGGCGTGTCCCCCGGCTCCTCGATCTGGATGCGCCGCAACATCTGGCGCACGATCACCTCGATGTGCTTGTCGTTTATCTTCACGCCCTGCAGGCGGTAAACATCCTGCACCTCGTCGATGATGTAGCGTGCAAGTTCTTCGATACCAAGCAGACGCAGCAGGTCGTGCGGGTCCGCGGGACCATCGACGATCAGTTCGCCCTTGTTGACTACCTGTCCATCGTGAACCAGAAGATGCTTGTCCTTTGCGATCAGATATTCGTGCTCCTGGTGTTCGAGATCCGTAATAACAAGACGCTGCTTCCCTTTGGTGTCCTTGCCGAAGGACACTGTACCGGTAACCTCCGCCAGAATTCCGGCATCCTTTGGCGAACGCGCTTCGAAAAGCTCGGCCACCCGCGGCAGACCACCCGTTATGTCGCGCGTCTTCGAGGTTTCCTGCGGAATTCTTGCGAGAACCTCGCCCACAGAGACTGGCTGTCCGTCACGGACTGCGATGACCGCGCCTACCGGGAAACTGATGTTTACGGCGTGGTCCGTGCCGGCGATGCGAACCTCCTCGCCTTTTTCGTTCATCAGCTTGACCGACGGGCGAACGCCCTTGGCCGCGGCCGTAGTACGACGCTTCGCGTCGATGACGACAAGGGTAGACAGGCCCGTAACATCATCGATCTGCTTGGCAACCGTGGCGCCTTCCTCGACATGCTCGAACTTCACCGTTCCGGCGTACTCGGTGATGATCGGCCGATGGTGCGGGTCCCAATTGGCAAGCGTCTTCCCAGCCTTGATCGTTCCCCCGTCCGTGACCTGCAATGTCGCCCCATAAGGTACCTTGTGGCGCTCTCGTTCACGCCCGTTGTCGTCGGTCACGATCGCTTCACCAGAGCGGGAGATGACCACCTTGTCGCCCTTGCCGTTGGTCAGGTAACGCATGGTAGACGTGAAGCGCACTATGCCGCTCGACTTCGCCTCTACCTGGCTGGCGACAGCCGTTCTGGATGCCGCACCGCCAATGTGGAAGGTGCGCATGGTGAGCTGTGTGCCGGGCTCGCCGATCGACTGCGCAGCGATCACGCCTATGGCTTCACCCACGTTCACGATGGAGCCGCGCCCAAGATCGCGTCCGTAGCACTTGGCGCAGACGCCCCAACGCGTGTCGCAGCTTAGCGGCGTGCGCACCTTGACCTCGTCGATGCCTACATTGTCTATGGTTTCAACCGCTTCCTCGTCCAGCAGCGAACCGGCTTCGGACAGCACATCCTGGGTTTCCGGATGAATGAGCTCAATTGCAAGCACGCGCCCAAGAATGCGCTCCCTAAGCGCCTCGACGACCTCGCCGCCCTCGACAAGCGCCTTCATGAGGACACCGTTCTGGGTTCCGCAGTCGTCCTCCGTCACGACGAGATCCTGCGTCACGTCCACCAGCCGGCGCGTCAGATATCCGGAATTAGCCGTCTTCAGCGCCGTATCCGCCAACCCTTTTCGCGCGCCATGCGTGGAGATGAAGTACTGCAGCACGTTCAGTCCCTCGCGGAAGTTGGCCGTAATCGGCGTCTCGATGATCGACCCGTCCGGCTTCGCCATCAGTCCACGCATTCCAGCCAGCTGCCGGATCTGCGCCGCCGAGCCACGCGCACCGGAGTCGGCCATCATGTAGATCGAATTGAACGCCTCCTGCCTGACCTTCTTGCCGTGATGGTCAATAGTTTCCTCTGTCCCCAGCTGATCCATCATGACCTTGCCAACCTGTTCACCGCAACGCGACCATATGTCGACAACCTTGTTGTAGCGTTCGCCCACGGTGACCAAGCCGGACCTGTACTGGCCCTCGATTTCCGCCACTTCTCGCTCGGAATCCTGGATCATTTCGTTCTTTTGCGTCGGAATGCGCATATCCTGCACGCCGAATGAAATACCGCCACGCGTGGCGAATGTAAATCCAGACTGCATTAGCTTGTCCGCAAAAATAACCGTTTCGCGCAATCCGCAGCGCCGAAACGCGGAATTGATGAGACGCGAGATTTCCTTTTTCTTGAGCGGCTTGTTCATTAGATCAAAGGGAAGCCCGGCCGGCAGAATTTCCGACAACAGCGCTCTGCCTATGGTCGTCTGGTAACGCGTAATTTTTTCGCTGCGTGCGCCTTCCTCAGAGACGTCGAACTCCCTGATCCGGACCCAAACGCGTGCATGCAGATCGACCAGTCGACCTTCGTAGGCGCGCGAGACTTCCGCGAGATCCATGAAACTCATGCCCTCGCCCTTGGCGTTGATGCGATCGCGGGTTGCGTAGTACAGGCCGAGGACAATGTCCTGCGACGGAACAATGATGGGCTCGCCATTGGCCGGCGAGAGTACGTTGTTTGAGGCCAGCATCAGCGTGCGCGCTTCCATTTGCGCTTCAAGCGAGAGTGGCACGTGTACTGCCATCTGGTCGCCGTCGAAATCGGCGTTGAACGCGGCGCAGACCAGTGGATGCAATTGAATCGCCTTGCCTTCGATCAGCACCGGCTCAAACGCCTGGATGCCAAGACGATGCAGCGTCGGTGCGCGGTTCAGCATAACCGGGTGTTCCCGGATCACTTCTTCAAGGATGTCCCAGACTTCTGCGACCTCCTGCTCCACCAAACGTTTCGCCGCCTTGATTGTTGTGGCCAGCCCGAGCAATTCCAGCTTGTTGAAGATAAACGGCTTGAACAGCTCGAGCGCCATCTTCTTCGGCAGGCCGCACTGGTGCAGCTTGAGTTGCGGACCGACCACTATCACGGAGCGCCCGGAGTAGTCGACGCGCTTGCCTAGCAGGTTCTGACGGAAACGTCCACCCTTGCCCTTGATCATATCGGCGAGCGACTTGAGCGGCCGCTTGTTCGCACCGGTCATAGCCTTGCCACGACGGCCGTTGTCCAGCAGGGAATCGACTGCTTCCTGCAACATGCGTTTTTCGTTGCGCACGATGATTTCAGGGGCCTTCAACTCGAGCAGACGCTTCAGGCGATTGTTCCGATTGATGACCCGGCGGTATAAATCGTTCAGGTCGGACGTGGCGAAGCGCCCTCCGTCCAGCGGCACCAGCGGCCGCAGTTCCGGCGGCAGTACCGGTAACACTTCCATGATCATCCAGTCCGGCTTGATGTTCGAAGCCTTGAATCCCTCAAGCACCTTCAGTCGCTTGGCGATCTTCTTGACCTTCGCATCCGAACTCGTCGCCTCGAGATCCTTGCGAAGGTTCTCGATTTCGCGGTTCATATCCAGCGAGCGCAGAAGAGACCGAGTGCCCTCGGCACCCATGAAGGCCTGAAAATCGTCTCCGAACTCCTCGACCTTGGCAAGGTAGTCGTCTTCTGTCAGCAGTTGGCAGCGCTTCAACGGCGTTAGGCCCGGATCGGTCACAACATAGGCTTCAAAATACAGAACGCGCTCGATATCGCGCAACGTCATGTCCAGCACGAGCCCAAGACGCGAAGGCAGGCTTTTCAGAAACCAGATATGCGCCACCGGACTCGCAAGGTCGATGTGGCCCATGCGCTCCCGGCGCACCTTTGCCAGAGTCACTTCGACGCCGCACTTCTCGCAGATAACACCGCGGTGCTTAAGCCGCTTGTACTTTCCGCACAGACACTCGTAGTCCTTGATAGGACCGAAAATCTTGGCGCAGAAAAGGCCATCTCGCTCCGGCTTGAATGTCCGGTAGTTAATGGTTTCCGGTTTTTTCACCTCTCCATATGACCATGACCGTATCTTCTCGGGCGAAGCAAGCCCGATCTTGATGGCATCGAACTCTTCGTTCTGCTGGACCTGCTTGAACAGCTCAAGTAGCGCTTTCATGCATCACCCCTTCGTCGTAACTGCGGTTGCGCGCATGGATCAAAATCTTTCGAGATCAATGTCGATGCCGAGGGACCTTATTTCCTTTACCAGCACGTTGAACGATTCAGGCATGCCGGCGTCGATCTTATGGTCGCCCTTGACGATGTTTTCGTACACCTTCGTTCGGCCCGTAATATCGTCGGACTTCACGGTGAGCATTTCCTGCAGGGTGTATGCCGCTCCATAGGCTTCCAGCGCCCACACCTCCATCTCTCCGAAGCGCTGACCGCCGAACTGCGCCTTGCCGCCCAGCGGCTGCTGCGTCACCAGGCTGTATGGCCCGGTGGAGCGCGCGTGCATCTTGTCATCCACCAGATGGTGAAGTTTCAACATATGCATGTATCCGACCGTCACCTGGCGATCGAAAGCCTCACCAGTGCGGCCATCGATCAGCGTTACCTGTCCGGTAGTCGGCAAGCCCGCCATTTCCAGCATGTCGTAGATTTCTGATTCCGAAGCACCGTCGAAAACGGGTGTTGCGAATGGCACGCCGCTTTTCAGGTTATGCGCAAGCTGTATTACTTCGTTATCCGTAAGATCGTCGACAGTTTCATTGCGCGCCTTGGAGTTATAGATCAGTCCAATTGCCTTTCGCAAACCCGAGATTCTCGTCTCCTGCGCCTGCGCGAGCAACTGGCCTATTTTCACGCCCAGCCCTTTTGCCGCCCAGCCGAGGTGCGTTTCAAGGATCTGCCCGACGTTCATGCGCGAGGGCACCCCGAGAGGATTTAGGACGATATCGACCGGCGTGCCGTCTGCCATGTGCGGCATGTCCTCGACCGGGGTGATCTTGGAGATGACCCCCTTGTTACCGTGGCGCCCAGCCATCTTGTCGCCGGGCTGCAGTCGTCGCTTGACGGCGACATACACCTTCACCATCTTGAGCACTCCCGGCGGAAGTTCGTCGCCCTGAGTCAGCTTTTTTCTCTTCGCCTCGAACATGGCGTCAAACTCGCGCCGTTTCTGAGCGAGCGAATCCTTAAGTCCCTCGACCTGCCCGGCCGCTTCTTCGTTACCAAGGCGGATATCAAACCAGTCGTGGCGCTCTATCGACTCGAGGTATCCCTTCGTGACCTTTGTACCCTTTACGATACGCTTCGGACCGCCATTTGCCACCTTGTTCAATAACAGACGTTCCAAGCGTTCGAAGGTGTCTCCCTCGACGATGCGCAACTGGTCCTTGAGGTCCGTGCTGTAGCGCTTCAGTTCGTCCTCGATGATCTGCTGACTGCGCTTGTCACGCTCTATGCCTTCGCGGGTGAATACCTGCACATCGATGACGGTGCCGGAAATACCCGAAGGCACGCGCAAACTCGTGTCCTTTACATCGCTTGCCTTCTCGCCAAAAATCGCGCGTAGGAGCTTTTCCTCTGGAGTTAGCTGGGTCTCGCCCTTCGGCGTGACCTTCCCAACCAGCACGTCGCCAGCCTCGACCTCAGCACCGATATAAACAATGCCTGATTCATCCAGCCGCGAGAGCTGCCCTTCCGACAGATTGGAGATATCGCGTGAAATTTCCTCCGATCCGAGCTTGGTGTCCCGTGCAACCACGGTAAGTTCCTCGATATGAATCGAGGTGAACCGATCATCTGCCACAACCCTCTCGGAAATCAGGATCGAGTCTTCGTAGTTGTAGCCATTCCATGGCATAAACGCGACCAGCATGTTCTGGCCGAGCGCAAGCTCGCCGAGATCGGTGGAAGCCCCGTCGGCCACCACGTCTCCGCGCGCGATCCGTTCGCCCGGTTTGACGATGGGACGCTGGTTGATGTTCGTATTCTGGTTGGAGCGCGTGTACTTGATTAACTTGTAGATGTCCACGCCCACATCGCCAGGGACGGTTTCGTCGTCATTCACACGAACCACAATACGATTCGCGTCCACATAGTCGACCAAGCCGCCACGAAGCGCTATCACACAAGTACCGGAGTCCACCGCAGCGGTGCGTTCGACGCCCGTTCCCACGAACGGCTTTTCCGCTCGCAGACAGGGAACTGCCTGGCGCTGCATGTTCGAGCCCATGAGAGCCCGGTTTGCATCATCGTGCTCGAGGAACGGGATGAGAGATGCGGCCACCGACACAATCTGCGCGGGTGCTATATCCATGTAATGCACTTCATCCGGCGACTTCAATTCGAACTCGTTCTTGAAACGGCAGGAGACCAGCGTGTCCGTAAGCTTGCCCGCCTTGTCGATCTGCGCATTTGCCTGGGCAATTACGAAGTTTCCCTCCTCAATCGCCGACAGGTAGTCGATGTCGTTTGTAACCTTGCTGTTTGCGACCTTTCGGTAGGGCGTCTCAAGGAAACCGTAGCGGTTGGTGCGCGCATACAGTGCAAGCGAATTGATCAAACCGATATTCGGACCTTCCGGCGTTTCGATCGGGCATACGCGGCCGTAATGGGTCGGGTGGACGTCGCGCACCTCGAAGCCGGCACGCTCACGCGTCAAGCCTCCTGGTCCAAGCGCGGACACCCGGCGTTTGTGCGTTATCTCGGACAACGGGTTGGTCTGGTCCATGAACTGCGACAGCTGAGATGACCCGAAAAACTCCTTGATCGCGGCAGAAATTGGCTTCGCATTGATCAGGTCATGCGGCATCAGGTTCTCAGACTCCGCCTGGGACAGCCTTTCCTTGACCGCCCTCTCTACGCGCACCAGCCCGGCACGGAACTGGTTTTCTGCGAGCTCGCCCACCGAGCGCACGCGCCGGTTGCCGAGGTGGTCGATGTCATCAATCTCGCCACGCCCGTTCCGGAGTTCAACCAAAATGCGTATCACCTCCACGACATCGCGCGGGCTTAAAGTCAGACGAGGCTCCACCTTGGCCTCAAGCTTCTGCCGATCAATGCCCTTCGCCTTGAGATCGTGAAACATCTTTTCGACCATTGCTTCGGCAGCTTCAACGGTCGCAATGTTCTCCAGTGAAATCTTGTGCAGCGAAAGTTCGGGTTGGCCGCCGAAGTAAGACCGCACCTCCGCCTCCAGTTCCCGTGGCAGCGCAATACTGCGCAACCGGACTTGCCAGCTGAACTCGCTCGGCGCGCCGATTCGGCGGTTGAACTTCATGCGCCCTACGCTGGAGAGGTCGTACCGCTCTTCCGAAAAGAACAGGCCATTGAACAGCGTTTCCACCGCGTCCTCTGTAGGTGGCTCCCCGGGACGCATCATCCTGTAAATTGCAATTCGCGCCGCGTTCAGATCCGCGGTGTCGTCTACGCGCAGGGTCTGCGATATATAGGGACCGTGGTCGAGGTCATTGGTGAACAGCGTCTGTATCTTGGTGACCCGCGCCTCGCGGAGCTTGGCGAGCAGCGTTTCGGTAATCTCCTCGTTGGCGCGCGCAACGATTTCACCGGTTTCCGTGTTCACCACGTCATGTCCGAGGGTGCGTCCGAGGAGGAATTCGTCAGGCGTGGCGACGCGCTTGATTCCCGCCAACTCCAGATCGCGGATGTGCCTTACGGTGATACGCTTATCCTTGGCGACTATCACCTTGGCGGCCTTGTCGACAATATCGAAGCGCGCCACCTCGCCGCGTAGCCGCTCGGGTACCAGCTGAAACAGGATCGCGTTTGCTTCAATGTGGAAGGTGTCGAAAGCGAAGAACTCGGCAAGAATCTTCTCTTGCGTATACCCGAGTGCCTTGAGCAATATCGTAACGGGCATTTTGCGACGACGGTCGACGCGAAAGAACACGATATCCTTGGGGTCGAATTCGAAGTCGAGCCAGGAGCCGCGGTACGGAATAATCCGGGCCGAGAACAGCAGCTTTCCCGAGCTATGCGTTTTGCCTCGGTCATGCTCGAAAAATACGCCCGGCGAGCGATGGAGCTGGCTTACGATAACGCGCTCGGTGCCGTTGATGACGAAAGAGCCGCTGGTTGTCATGAGCGGAATTTCGCCCATGTAGACCTCTTGCTCCTTTACTTCCTTGGTAATCGGACGGGGCGCCTCCTTGTCCAAGATTACGAGGCGGACCTTCGCGCGCAGCGGACTTGCGTAGGTGAGGCCGCGCTGCTGGCACTCCTTTACATCGAATGGCGGCTCGCCCAGGGTATAGCTCACGAACTCCAGGCGCGCGTTTCCGGAGTGGCTTGAAATCGGAAAAATCGACGTGAATGCCGCCTGGAGACCCTCATTCCGGCGCCGCTCCGGCGCGACGTGCGCCTGAAGGAATCCGGTGAAAGACTCGAGCTGGGTCGCGATCAGGAACGGTACGTTCAAGACAGCCGCACGCTTGGCAAATGTCTTGCGAATACGCTTACGTTCGGTCAGAGAATAAGCCATTGATGCTCCTAGAAAAGACGCATGCCGACAGTGACTGCCGGGCCGCCTGGAAATTCGCTCCATGCCAAGCAGGCGGGGATTTGCTCGCCCAGGCTTATGGAGAAATGCAAACTGCAGCCTCTGCTATGGCCTGCAAAAGCGGTGGCCGCTGTTCCTTGTGATCGAGTTACGGCGTCAGAATTCAACAAGGAGGGCCCTGTTGGACGAAACGGGGCTCCGGGGAGTTCCTCCCCGTGCGCCCGTGTATGCGTCGACAATGCTTGAACTCGGCTACTTGATTTCCGCTTTTCCGCCGGCGTCGGTCAATTTCTTAGCTACTGTTTCCGCCTCCGCTTTGGAAACACCTTCCTTGACTGGCTTGGGCGCGCCATCCACCAAATCCTTCGCTTCCTTCAGCCCGAGGCTGGTCACCTCTCGAACAGCCTTGATGACATTCACTTTGTTGTCGCCGATCGCAGTCAGGATAACGGTGAACTCGGTCTGCTCCTCCGCCGCTACGGCTGCAACGGCACCGCCGGCTGCGGGTGCCGCCATGGCAACAGCCGCCGCCGAAACGCCGAATTTTTCTTCCATGTCCTTGATGAGCTGTGACAGCTCAAGGACGGTCATGCCGGAAATTGCTTCGAGGATTTGTGCTCGTTCCATTTTTTGCTCCGTTTAATGTTCCTGCTTGACAGATACTCGGCAGGCAATTCGATTGGTTGAAACAGCGGACCGGGCCTCAGGCCGCGAACGCGCTCTTTTCTTTCTGGTCTTTCAGTGCCGCCAGCGTGCGGACGAATCCGCCTGGTACCTCGTTCAAGGTGCGGACAAGCTTCGACAACGGCGCTTGAATGGTGCCGACGAGCTTTGCAAGCAGTTCTTCTCGGCTCGGCATCGTCGCCAACATCTTCACATCCTGAGCGGACATCAGCGTGTTGTGCATCGCACCGGCCTTGATCACCAGCTTTTCGTTCTCCTTGGAAAACTGCGACAGCACCTTGGCACCTGCCACCGGATCCGTCGTAATACCGTAGATCAGCGGGCCGGCCATCTGCTCGGTCAGCTTCTCGAACGGCGTGCCTTTGACTGCCCGGCGAGCGAGCGAGTTTTTCAACACACGCAGGTAGATTCCGGACTGGCGCGCACGGTTGCGCAGCTCCGTGACTTGCCCAACAGCAAGGCCGCGATACTCTGCGAGCAGCACCGCCTGCGCCTTGGAAAGCTGCGCCGAGACCTCGGAGACCACCGCCTGCTTCTGCTCCAAATTAAGACTCAAGGCCTACCTCCAGCAAAAAGTTAACAATGAACTCCTGCGCCAGGCGCTGTGGAGTCCCCCATTGCGGCGACCTTGCTCGAGGTATTCCTCGGGTACACCGTCTGCGCAGGGAATTTCATGATTAAGCGTTCGGCTGCACGCGTCCCGAACCCACCGCGCCTGCCTTCAGCCCCTACGGTCTTTGACAGCTGCTTCCCGATCTTGGTGTGGCCCGGGCATGTTTCCGGCACACGTCGTTCGGGCAGCGGCCCAAAGTTCATAATTTCAGCCTGCCTTTCGCAAATCAATTCGCGGAGAGCGTTGCGGGGTCTACTTTCACGCCCACGCCCATGGTGCTTGATACGGAAACCTTCCTAAGATAGATGCCCTTGGCGTGCGCCGGTTTTGCGCGGTTTAACGCGTCTACCAGAGCAGCCAGGTTGTCCCTCAGTTGCTCCGGCGTAAATGACGCACGTCCGATTCGACACTGCACGATCCCGCCCTTGTCGGCGCGAAACTGCACTTGGCCGCCCTTCGCGTTCTTAACCGCGCCCGCCACATCGGGAGTCACGGTACCCACCTTGGGATTCGGCATCAGGCCGCGCGGCCCGAGTACCTGGCCAAGCTGCCCCACCACTCGCATTGCATCCGGCGCCGCAACGACTACGTCAAAATCGATCTTGCCAGCTTTGACGCTTTCCGCGAGGTCCTCCATGCCGACGAGGTCGGCCCCGGCAGCTCTGGCTGCCTCTGCCTTATCGCCTTGAGCGAAAACGGCGACACGGACTTTCTTCCCCGTGCCCGCGGGCAGTACCACCGATCCTCGAACCGATTGATCCGACTTCTTGGCATCGATGCCGAGGTTCACGGCCGCATCCACTGATTCATCGAATTTGGCAGTCGCCGTCTGTTTGATGATCTGCATCGCATCCAGGGCTGCGTAGGCCTTCAACCTGTCGACCTTGTCGGCGAACGCCTTTCTGCGTTTCGAGGCGGCGCTCATCACATCCCCTCCACAATGATGCCCATCGACCGCGCACTGCCAGCTACGGTACGCATTGCCGCCTCCAGGCTGGCTGCATTCAGATCAGGCATTTTTGTCTTCGCGATATCCTCAATCTGTTTCTTGTTGATCCTGCCCACTTTGTCGGTGTGCGGACGCGGACTCCCCTTTTCCAGCCCCGCTGCCTTCTTGATCAGCACCGTGGTAGGCGGCGTCTTGATGATGAACGTAAAGCTCTTGTCCGCGAATGCGGTGATCACCACGGGAAGCGGCAGTCCAGGCTCGACCTTCTGCGTTTGAGCATTGAATGCCTTGCAAAACTCCATGATGTTCAGGCCGCGCTGGCCCAAGGCAGGTCCTATGGGTGGGGAAGGATTGGCCTTCCCGGCAGGAACCTGCAACTTGACGTATCCGACTATTTTCTTTGCCATATATCGCTCCTTGGGTCCTATCGAAGAACGGCGCGCCGCCCCTCTCCCCTAAATAACATCTTCAACATCAATCCAGCAACGGTTTCCCGCTGCTGCCCATCGCGCCTTCCTTATGCCTTTTCCACTTGCCCAAATTCAAGCTCAACAGGCGTCGATCTACCAAAGATAGTCACCGCCACCCTTAATCTGCTCTTTTCGTAGTTGACGTCTTCCACCGTACCCTGGAAGTCTGTAAACGGCCCCTCCTTCACCCGCACCATCTCGCCATTTTCGAACAGCACTTTGGGCTTGGGCTTTTCCACGCCCTCCCTCATTTGCTGCATGATGGCCTCGACCTGCTTCGGCGGTATCGGCGCAGGCTTTGTCGGCGTGCCACCGATGAATCCCGTCACCTTGTTGGTATTCTTGACGAGGTGCCAGGTATCGTCGTCCATTTCCATTTCCACGAGTACGTAACCCGGGAAAAATTTGCGCTCGGACATATGCTTCTGGCCGCTTCTCATCTCCACCACTTCCTCAACTGGCACGAGTATGCGACCAAACCTGTCCTGCATTCCCGCACGCGCGATACGATCCTCCAGAGCGCGTTGCACGGACTTCTCGAAGCCCGAGTAGGCATGTACCACGTACCAGCGTTTGCTCTTATCATTCGGCTCTGTTTTCTGCACTATGATTTCACCGCTAGGTCATTCGAACGAGGGATACCGCGTCCCCGGAAGAAACTGCCAATCCAGGACCACGCCAACTGGGCTAGGATTTTTTCCACCCCAATACAAGGTCGTACAGCACCCATTCCAGGCTCTTATCGCTCACCCACAAAAACACCGCCATCACCAGCACGAAGGCGAACACGGCCGCAGTCGTCTGTACTGTTTCCTTCCGTGTCGGCCACACGACCTTCTTGGCTTCGGTTACCGATTCGTGCGCGAATGTAATAAAGCCGCGCCCCGGAACCGAAATTAGGGCAACCGCACATCCGGCGGCGATTCCCGAAAACAGCGCGAGCAGCCGCACCAGCAAGCCGGCTTCACCCAACAGGTAGTAGCCGGCAATGCCAAGCACCAAAAAAACGCCGCCCGCTGCTAACTTAAGATTGTCTAGCATGGCTGTCTGTATTGTTCTACTCGGATGCTTTGGCAGGGGCAGAGGGAATCGAACCCCCAACCTTCGGTTTTGGAGACCGACGCTCTGCCAATTGAGCTATGCCCCTGTATTGGACAGCGCCAACCGCATTGCCAACTACAGCATTGCTGACTGCGGCCCGGCCATCTGCGATCATCTGTCCGCCTGCTTGCGCTGCGCTCTTACTCGACGACTTTGGCGACGACACCGGCGCCGACGGTCCTGCCGCCCTCGCGAATGGCGAAGCGCACGCCCTGCTCCATCGCGATCGGAGCAATCAAGGTCACCACCATCTTGATGTTGTCACCGGGCATCACCATCTCGGTACCCGCGGGCAACTCCACGCTGCCCGTCACATCCGTCG
>Ga0080064_1000466_pt1 | contig 107353 bp, 103 predicted proteins | sample Subgrocontami54m_FD_69260 | JGI IMG/M metagenome (GOLD analysis project Ga0080064, IMG submission 69260) | Subsurface groundwater microbial communities from S. Glens Falls, New York, USA - GMW46 contaminated, 5.4 m (SPADES assembly) (version 2) ...
ATCGACCGCCGCAAGCTGATGCCAGGGCTGGACCAGCACCTCGGCAACGCGGTCGCGATCGAGCCGCCCGAGCGGCTCGGGCCCGCGCTCGACGAACTCGCCGCCTCCGGCGGGCGGGTGCAGGCCGACCCGGGAACTGCCGCCGCCTGGGTGTTCGACCGGCTCGCCGCCGCCGGCGCGCAGATCCACCGCGCCGCCGACCCATGCCTGTTGCCCAAGGCATGCAAGAACCCGGTCGAGCTCGACGGCACCCGCGCCGCGCATCGTCGCGACGGCGCCGCGGTCACCCGGTTTCTCGCCTGGCTCGCGCGCGAGGCGCCGCGGGGCGAATTGCGCGAGATCGCCGCCAGCGACCGGCTCGAAGCCTTGCGCAAGACCGGCAAGCATTTCCGCGATCTGAGCTTCCCGACGATTTCGGGGGCGGGGTCGAACGGCGCGATCGTGCACTACCGGGCGATGCCCGAGACCGAAAAATCGCTGGTTCCGGGCAATCTGTATCTGCTCGATTCGGGCGCGCAGTATCTCGACGGCACCACCGACATCACCCGCACGATCGCGATCGGCACGCCGAGCGCGGAAATGCGCGACCGCTTTACCCGCGTGCTGAAGGGGCATATCGCGCTGGCCACCGCGCGGTTTCCCAAGGGCACCACCGGCTCGCAGCTCGATACCCTGGCGCGGCGGGCGTTGTGGCAGCAGGGGCTCGATTACGATCACGGCACCGGCCACGGGGTCGGCAGCTATTTGTCGGTGCACGAGGGGCCGCAGCGCATCTCGAAGGCGCCGAATACGCAGCCGCTATTGCCGGGGATGATCGTGTCGAACGAGCCGGGCTATTACAAAACCGGCGCCTACGGCATCCGCATCGAGAACCTGGTCGTGGTCCAGCCCGCCGAGGCGGCGGCCAAGGAAGACGGCGGGCGCGAGATGCTGTGCTTCGAGACCGTGACCCTGGCGCCGATCGATCAGGCCTTGGTCGACCGCGACCTGCTCGATGACGAAGAGGCCGCCTGGCTCGACCGATACCACGCCAGGGTCCGGGAGCTAATCACGCCGCTGGTCGACCCCAAGACGGCGCGTTGGCTCAAAGCCGCGACGGCGCCGATCGGTTGAGCCCGTGTCGAGACTAGAGGGTCGCCTCTACAACCCGATTTCGAACCTGGTGAGGAACACGCCGATGGCAGTGCAAACCTTCTCCCCCGGCGGTTACCGCTTTATCGAGCACGCGTTCCAGTATTCGGGAGGGGTCGCGGCCGAGCCGGGTTTCGCGATCGAGCGGGCGTGGTTTGCCCGACCGCTGCCGCTCAATGCCGGGTTCGACGCGATCGAGGCCCACCTGACCCGAATCGGGCGGCCGTTCCAGGCGTTTTGCGCCTGCGAATTGCGCTCGCCGGCGCAGTTCACCGATGCCGGGTTCATCGCCTTCAACCGCGTCTACGTGCGGCGATTGGAGACGTGGGGCATCTTTCGCGACGATATCAACCCGGTCGCGCGCTCGAATGTCTGCCCCGAGATCGACCCGCCCGCCGAGCCCTCGTTCTATGCCTTTTGCTATACCGTCAAGCAGGATGCCGCCAAGCAGGAGACGGGCGGCGCGCGCAGCTTCGTCGCCGCCGGCAGCGGCGAGGCGTCGGACGGCCCCGGCAGCTACGCCGAGCGCATCGTCCGGTTCGGCGATCAGTCGGCCGCCGGCATGCGCGACAAGACGCGCTACGTCGTCGGCGCGATGGAGCGGCGGATGGCGGCGCTCGGCTTCTCCTGGGCCGACGCCACCGCGACCCAGGCCTATACCGTGTTCGACATCCATCCGGTCCTCGCCGACGAACTGGTCGGGCGCGGCGCGATGCCGGCGGGTCTGACCTGGCACTTCGCCCGCCCGCCGGTGCAGGGGCTCGATTTCGAGATGGATGTGCGCGGGGTGGCGACGGAGCGGGTGATCTAGCCGGGAGGGATCGTGCCCGAATCGGCAAGGCGCTGGCGCTCGGCCTCTTCGGCGAGGTGCCGGCTCTGGGCCTCTTCCCAGTTGCGCCCGTCGAAAAACCGGGTCGGCGTCAATTCCGCCAGGTCGATCCCATCGAGAGCGCGGGCGTTGACGGCGAGCCGGTCGGGGTTCCGCCGGGGCGCGTGGAACGAGTGGACGCCGCAATGGCGGCAAAAGAAGTGCTTCGCGGTCATGGTGTTGAATTGATAGGTGACGAGCGCGTCCTCGCCGCTCAGCAATTCGAAATCCGACCGGTCGACGCCCAGGTGCAGGCTGGCCTTTTTGGTGCACAGCGAGCAGTTGCAGTGCGACATCAGCGCCAGGTCGATTCGGGCGCGAAACCGTACCCGGCCGCAATGACAACCGCCCTCGCGGGTCTCGATCATGATGCGTCCTTGCTCGATTCCGCCATCATTCGGGGGCGCGGTCGATGATGCTCTTCAACGTCACCGCTCCATTCAATCCCGCGGGGGGCTGGCGCCCCTCCTCGGCGACGCGTTTGCGCTGGGCTTCCTCCCAATGGCGGCCGTCGAAGAAACGGGTCGCCTTCAGGCTCGGCCCATCGATGCCGTCGAGGCAGCGCGCGTTGACGGTGATCTTGTCGGGCTGAGAGCGGGGTATGTAGAACGCGTGCACGCCGCAATTGGTGCAGAACGTGTGCTGCGCCACGCCGGTGCCGAACGTATAGGAGGTCAGCGAATCCTTGCCCCTGAGCAACTCGAAATCCTCGGGCGCCGTGACGAGGTGAAGCATTCCCTTCTTGGTGCAGATCGTGCAATTGCACTGCGACACCCGATCCAAATCGACCCGGGCGCGGAACCGTATCCGGCCGCAATGGCAGCCGCCCTCGCGAGTCTCAAGCATCATTCCTTCTCCCTACTGCCTCCCGGAAGGCTACCGTTGCCGTCGCCGCGCGACTACGAGCGGGCCGCGCAGCGGCACTCGCGTCAAAGTGTAACCGCTTCCTAACCATTCTCGCCAACAATCGGCGGGCCTGCGGCCGGAATGACCGCCGGGAGTTCGGTCATGCGATTTACCATCGGGTTCAAGATTTTCAGCATCGCGGTCGGCCTGCTGATCCTGATGGGGGCGACGGCTCTGCTGAGCCAGCGCATGACTCACACGATCGACGGCCAGCTCGTCGTCATCGACCGCAATTATTTCCCGGCCTTCGTCTCCCTGGCGCAGGCCAACATTCACACGCTCGAGGAATCGGTGCTGTTCCACCGCCTGCTCGCGGCGATCGACAACGGCGAGGAGGCGTACGCAAAGGAGATTCTGGAGCTGCGCCCGCGCATCGCCGCCGCCTCCAAGGCGGCCGACGAGGAACTTGTCGCCGCGCGCAAGAGCATCAACGAGCAGATCAACGATGACCTCAATTTCGACGACAATATCGCCCTGGCGCGGCTCGATACGCGGGCCGAATTTTTGCAGGAAGAGCGCAAATACTTCGAGGAGCTGCGCGCCAAGCTGATGGTCGCGATCGAAAAGGGTCCCCGTACCGAAGCGGTTCGGCTGTTGGCTGAGATCGACCAGTGGCGTGACGATTTCGACCGCCGCATCGCGGCCGCTCGCCGCGACATGCGTCACATCGCCGGGAACGCGATCGTCGGCACGCGCGCATATCAGTTGCGGGTGGCCGAAATCGGTATCGGGCTGCTGATTATCGCCGGGCTGCTCGGCTTGACGATCGCGGCGGCGGTGACGATGGGGCTGGTGCGCCCGGTGCGCCGGCTGCTCGCCGGCACGACCGCGGTCGAGCAGGGCGCGCTCGACACCGTGGTGCCGATCACCTCGCGCGACGAGATCGGCCGCCTGACCCAGTCGTTCAACAGCATGGTCGGCGAATTGCGGACCAAGGCGCAGATCCGAGAGACCTTTGGCAAATATGTCGACCCGCGCATCGTCGCCGGATTGATCGATCGGCCGGAATTGACCGACCCCAAGGGCGCGCGGCGCGAGATGACGATCCTGTTCTGCGACATGCAGGGGTTTACCAGCTTCAGCGAGGGGATGACCCCGTCGGGTCTCGTCACCGTGTTGAACCGTTATCTGACCGTGCTGTCGCAGCCGGTGCGGCGCAACCGCGGCATCATCGACAAATACATCGGCGATGCGGTGATGGCCTATTGGGGCCAGCCCTTTACCGGCGCCGACGAGCAGGCGCGGCTGGCCTGCTTCGCCGCGATCGAGCAGATCGCGAGCCTGCCGGGATTCCAGGCCGAATTGCCCGAATTGACCGGCGTGCGCCACGGCTTTCCGACGGTGAATTTGCGCATCGGCATCGCCACCGGCGAGGTCGTCGTCGGCAGCATCGGCTCGGACGAGACGCGCAACTACACGGTGATCGGCGATACGGTCAATATCGCCTCCCGGCTCGAAGGCGCGTGCAAGGCGTACGGCACGCGCACCTTGATCAGCGAGGCGACCGCGCGTCAGGCGGGAGACGCAATCGACACTCGGGAGATCGACTCGGTCATCGTCGTCGGCAAAAGCGAGCCCGAGCGCGTGTTCGAGATCCTCGGCCGCAAGGGCGAGGTCGCCGCCGAGATGTTGGCGTTGCGCGATGCGTTCGCGCCGTCGCTGACCGCCTATCGCGCCCGCGAATGGGACACCGCCCGCCGCGGTTTCGAGCAGTGCCTGGAGATCGTCCCCGGCGACATACCGAGCCAGACCTTCCTCGCCCGCATCGCCCATTTCAAGAAACACCCGCCCGCCGATGACTGGGGCGCGGTGTGGTCGCTGAGTTCGAAGTAGAGCGGCGCGGCCATTCGGCGGATCGCCAAACGGGCCGATTGACCGCATACCGGGACAACCTTACCCTCCCGTAAACCGTGCATCACGCCGGACGGGAGGATCGCGATGGCCAAGTTCGTTCTCGGTGCCGCCACCTCGCATACCCCGATGCTGAACACGCCGGCCGAGGAATGGCCGTGCTTTATCGAGCGCGATACGCGTCGCACCAGCCTGCTCGACACCGACGGCAACCCGACCAGCTACGATTTGCAACTCAAGCACGCGCCCGTGGGCATCGCCGCGGAGATCAACCCCGAGCGCATGGCGGCCCGCCACGATTCGGTGCAGGCGGCGATCTCCCGCCTCGGCGACTATCTGCACGACGCCCGGCTCGATTCGTTGATCGTCGTCGGCGACGACCAGGAAGAGCTGTACCACGCCACCAACATGCCCGGCATCCTGGTCTATTACGGCGACACCATCCGCAACGTGCCGCTCGCGCCGGTGGCGGAGCCGAATTGGGGATGGCGTGCCACGGCGCGCTGGCACGAGGAAAAGGTGCCGCGCGACTATCCGGTCGATTCGAGACTGGCGCGTCACCTGATCGACCGGCTTATCGACGCCGAGTTCGACCTCGCCGCCTCCGACGGCGTGCCCGACGGCGAGGGCGAGGGCCACGCGATCGGCTTTGTCCACCGCCGCATCCTGAAGGATGTCGTGCCGATCGTGCCGATCTGCGTTAATACCTACTACCCGCCGAACCAGCCGACCCCACGGCGCTGCTACAAGCTCGGCCAGGCAATCCGCGCGGCGGTCGAATCCTATCCGGGCGAGGCGCGGGTCGGCATCATCGCCTCGGGCGGGCTCAGCCATTTCGTCGTCGACGAAGAGCTCGACCGCGGCGTTATGGACCTGTTGCGGCGCAAGGACGCCGCGGCGATCCAGGACCTGCCGCGCAAGAAACTCAATTCGGGCAGCTCGGAAATCCGCAACTGGATCTGCGTCGGCGGCGCGGTCGAGCATCTGTCGCTCGAATGGTCGCATTACGAACCGGGGTATCGCACTCCCGCCGGAACCGGAACCGGCCTCGGCTTCGCCTTCTGGTCGTAGTAATTTCCGCTGGCGAGGAAGGCGGCGCCGCCGCACCTGAAAGGAAACCACATGCGCAAGAAGGATAGCGAGGACCTGGTCCGGGTCGGCCCCGGCACCGTGATGGGCGGGCTGATGCGGCAATACTGGCTGCCCGCGGCGATGTCGTCGGAGCTCAAGGCCGACGGGGCGCCGATGCGGCTGATGCTGCTCGGCGAGCAACTGGTCGCGTTCCGCGACAGCTCGGGCCGGGTCGGGGTAATGGACCACAAATGCCCGCACCGCTGCGCCTCGCTGTTCCTCGGCCGCAACGAGGAAGGGGGCATTCGCTGCGTCTATCACGGCTGGAAATTCGATGTCGACGGCAAATGCGTTGACATGCCGAGCGTACCGGCCGCGCGCGACTTCAAGCACCTGGTCCATGCCAAGGCGTACAAGGCGGCCGAGCGCAACGGGCTGGTCTGGGTCTATATGGGCGACCGCAAGACCGCGCCGCCATTGCCCCGGATCGAGGCGACCCTGTTGCCTGAGGCCGAGGTCACGATCAGCCTGGTACAGCGCGAATGCAACTGGCTGCAGGCGCTCGAAGGCGATATCGATACCTCGCATTTCGGCTTTCTGCACGCCGGCGGCGTCAGTCCCGAGATCGTGCCCGAGGACAGCCTGCTGCGCTACACGGTCACCGACCGGGCACCCAATTATCACGTCACCGATACCGATTGCGGCACGATGTACGCCGCCTATCGCGGCGCCGATCCGGGCCAGATGTACTGGCGCTTCGCCAATTTCATGCTGCCGTTCTGGACCCAGACGCCGCAGGGCAAGTTCACAGAGCATCTGCACAACCGCGCCTGGGTGCCGATGGACGACACCCACACTATGTTCGTCAGCCTGATGTGGAAACAGCATCCGCCCTCGCTCGGCCCGGACAAGAGCGGCCAGCAGATGCCAGGATTCAAGCGCGTGTTCGAATATCAGCCGAACAGCACGGATTGGTATGGCCGCTGGCGGCTGACCCGCACGGCGTCGAACGATTGGCTGATCGACCGCGAGGCGCAGGCGCGCGGCGGCAACTATACCGGCATCGACGGCATCCACGCCCAGGACCAGGCGGTGACCGAGAGCATGGGCGGCATCACCGACCACCTGTTCGAGCATCTCGGCCCCAGCGACATGATGATCATGCGCACCCGCCGGCGGCTATTGAAGGTGGCGCGGGCCTTGGCCAAGAACGGCACCGTGCCGCCCGGGCTCGACGATCCCGAAAAGATGCACGCAGTACGCAGCGGCGACTTCGTCACCGACGCCAAGACCACCTGGCGCGACGCCTACGCCCAGCAGATGCGCGCCTCGGTGCGGCCGTTGCAGCAGGCGGCGGAGTGACCGGTATCGACATCGGCAGCGTATATACCGCCGGTGCCGCGAGCATCGGCGCTACGTGCCTCCACATTTCGGTTATGGCGGCGGCGGGGTCGGCCTGTTCATCCTGATCGTCTTGCTCGTTCTGCTGCTTCGCTGAGTTCGCGGGACCGGAAGAGGCCGCATAATGCGGGAATAGCCTTCACCCTTGTCCGACGTCGGGGCAATCCGTGGTTACAATTTTGCCCAGCCGAAGAGAGTTAGCTTGTCCCACGGACAGCACTCGTAACTGAAACAACCGAGCGAAGCAGAGCCATGTTACAGTTTCTGCTTGTACTTGTGCTCCTCGTCGTCGTGGTTTCATTTCTTGGCGGCCACGCGGGCTATGTGCGGTCCCAATTCGCCTATACGGGTGGCTGCATCGGTCTGATCGTCCTGATTGTATTGGTCGTGCTGCTGTTTCGCTGAGCGCGTGCGGCTGTGGAGGAGGTATTTATCGGAGCAGCCCCCGGTCAGATCGAAGGGCGGAGCCGTACCGTGAGTCAATCTTGCCCCGAAGAAACGAGAGCGCTTCTTGCGCGCCGCGCGCTTCTAATGAGCGGATTGGCCGGGGTCGTCGGTTGCGTGCTTCCACGCCTTCCGCAGGCCGCAACACCGATCGTCTTGCCGGGCGCGGTGAGCAATCGACGATTCTCGGTCCTGTACAAGGGCGACAAGATCGGCACTCACACGGTCTCGTACTCAGCGGCGACAGAGGAGACGCGGGTCAGCACCGAGATTCACCTGTCGGTCAAGGTCGCCATCTTCACGGTGTTCGCGTTCACTCACCGCTCCACCGAGACCTGGCGCGCTGGGCAATTGATGTCGCTAAACAGCGAAACGGTGGAGCACGGCGAGACTCTCCGCGTTGACGGCGCGGCGACGCCGCTGGGATTTCGCGTCGTGAGCAAGGGCGGTCCCTTTATCGCTCCCGCCGCAACCTTGACGTCGAACAGCCTGTGGACTCCAGCGGTTCTAGAGCAGACCTCGCTGGTCGACGCGCAGCATGGCGGCATCATCGGAGTCAGCGCGCGCAAGTTCGCCGACGAGCAAATCGCGATCGCCGGGCGCCGGGTTCGGGCGACCCGCTATACGTTCATTACGCCCTATCTCGCCGGCAGCATCTGGTACGACACGGCAAACCTTTGGGTGCATGGCGAGTTCGAGCGCGACGGCTCGAAGATCCAGTATTGGCTTGACACGTGAGGCCCGCCGCCAGAGCGGGCAAGGGAGCATTTGGGTATGCCATTCAGACAACCGCTGCGCGTTGCCGCCGCGATCGTGGCGAGCACTCTGGCGGGTTGCATGATGCTGTCTGTTGGGCTCGGTCCCAATCCGGTCACTCTTGCCACCGGGACCCCCGGCGGTACCTATCATCCCGTCGGAAATGCGATCTGCCGCATGTTCAATCTGGTCGAGGAGCAGCAGGCGAAGTCATGCGTTGCGGTCAGTTCCGAGGGTTCGGTGACGAATATCAGCCGCATCGCAAAAGGCGACTCTACGTTCGCCCTGTCACAGACTGACGTCGCCTATGCCGCTTTTCATGGTGCGGGTCCGTTTGCCGCCGCTGGCCCCGATCCCAAGCTGCGCATGTTGATCGCGCTCTATCCGGAAGCATTCACCGTCGTCGCGCGCGCTGACGCCGGCATACGGGATTTCCAGGATTTGCGCGGCAAGCGCATCGGCATCGGGCAGAGCGGTGCCGGATACACCTTCACCCGCGATGTCGTACTCGCATCTTATGGCTGGACGATAACGGCTCCTGATCGTGTGCTGGAGCTCGGAGCCGCTGAACAGAACCAGGTGCTTTGCAGCAACAAAGTCGACGCGATCATTTTTGGCGCGGGGCATCCCAATGGGCTGACCCAGGAGGCGACTACGGGCTGCCGGGCGAAGCTGGTGCGCGTCGCCGGTCCGCCGATCGATCGGCTCCTCGCGGCGCGCGCCTATTATACCGCGACAATCATCCCCGGCGGCATATACCCGGGCAACCCGGACGATGTCCCGACAATCGGTACCCAGGCGGTACTCGTCACATCGAGCGATCAGCCGGATGCGTTGACCTATGGCGTGGTCAAGGCGGTGTTCGACAACTTCGCCGATTTCCGGCGCTTGCATCCCGCGTTATCGGCCCTGAAGATCAAGGACATGGTCCCCAGCGCGGCGGTTATACCGATCCATCCGGGGGCGCTGAAATATTATCGCGAGGCCGGCTTCGTCCAATAGGCCACCGGCCCCACGCCGCAATCGGTCGTCCAGCCAACTCCACCGCTGCACTGGCCCTCGCTTAGGCCAACCCCTCGTTGACCGCTTCGATATCGTTGGTCGTGGTGCGGCGCAATTCGCGGCGCCGGGTCATGTCGTAGGGGCGTCCGCGATGCAATGTGCAGCGGTTGTCCCAGATCACCAGATCGCCGACCCGCCAGTCGTGGCGATAGACGAATTGCCGCTGGGTCGCGTGCTCCAGCAGGTCGAGCAGGAACATGCGTCCCTCGGGCACTGGCCAGCCGAGGACGCGGTTGGCGTGGGCGCCGATAAATAGCGATTCGCGGTCGGAGGCGGGATGCGTGCGCACGATCTTCCAGCGCACCGGGGGCATGCCGCGCTTTTGCGCGTCGGTCCAATCCTCGTCGCCGAGCCAGATCCGCGAATAGAGCGCGAAATGCTCGGCGACCAGCCCCTCCAGTTTCGCCTGCATCACCTCCGGCAACGCATCGTAGGCGGCGCGCATATCGGCGAATTCGGTCTCGCCGGCGCCCATCACGCTCGGCCCCGGCAGGGTCACCGCCGACAGCATCGAGTATTTGCCCGGCACCGCCTGGAACGAGCTGTCGCTGTGCCACAGCTGGTTGGCGAGCGCGCCCGCCATGCGCTTGTGCCCGGCGGGCGCGATCTCGCCCTCGCGGGTCAAATTGGAGATGTCGAGCAGTTCGGGGTAGTCGAGCCGGCCTTTCGTCTGGGAGATTTTGTTGAGGCCGATATCGAGTTGGCCGAAGGCGGATGCGAAACCGATCTGCTGAGCCTGGGACAGCTTCTGCCCGCGAAACACCAGGACGCCGTATTGGTCCATCGCCCGGTCGATCGCGGCGACGAGGTCCGGAGCGGGCACCTGCCGCAGATCGACGCCGGAAACCTCGCCGACAAACAGCGGGTGGAGCTGGCGGATATCGAGGGTCACGGTCGCCTCCTCACGCCCGCTGGGCGCGCAACACCGGCGGCGGCACCGCGATCGCCGCAACGACGTCCCTGAGGCTCGCCGCCTCGTCGAGTTGCGCCAGCACGCGCTGCAAACGCTCGACTGCCGACGCGGGCAACGCGCGGGCGGCGCAATTGGCGAATTTGGCGGCGAGCGCGTCTTGCGGCAGCGGATTGTCGGGGCCGCGGCCGAGCGCGGCGCCGATCTTTTCGGCGACGACCCGGCCGTCGTCTAGGGTGATGCGGATCTCGGCGCCGAGATGCTCGCCGCCGGCCGGGTCCATCTCCGGGTGCGGCGCGGCATGGATTTTCGTCATCAATCCGCGGGTGGCGCGGTCGTCCCACGCCTCGTCCTCGAAATCCTCGAGCACGATCTGGCCAGCGATCAAGGCGCGCGCCAGGCAATATTGCACGCTGAACTTGGCGTCGAGCCCGCTTTGCGGGTCGGGTCGGTCGGTATGCGCGAGCCGGCGCGGATGGGTCCATGAATCGATCCGGCTGATCTTGCCAGCCGGGATGTCGTGCTTGTCCCGCAACGCCAGCATCGCGTCGACCGCGGGGTGGGTGCTGCCGCAGCACGGGTGCTGCTTGACCCCGATGCCGGGCCGGACGATGTCGTAGGGCTGGCCCCAGTCGGCCAGCATCTTGTCGGCGTCGAAATTGCCGGCGCCGTTGAACACCAGCAGAAACCCCTGCTTGTGCTCCAACGCCGCCGAATTGGCGGTGAACCCGTCGCGCGCGAGCAATGCCGCGAACAGCCCGCTGCGCGCGGTGTGGCCGACATGGAGCGGCTTGGTCATCGTGCCGAAATTGGCCTTGATGCCGGCGGCGAGCGATGCGGCGATCGCCAATGCCTGCGCGGTCTGCGCCGGCATCAGGCGCATCAGGTGGCAGCATGCGGCGGCGGCGCCGAACACGCCCAGGGTCGCGGTCGGGTGCCAGCCCTTTTCGTAATGGTGGAAATGCACCGCGCGGGCGATCCGCGTCTCGGTCTCGAACCCGGCGACAAAGGCGGCGAGGAAATCGCGGCCCCCAATCGGGTGTTCAGGGCGGTCGAGCGTCTCGGCCAATGCGAACAAGCCCGGCAATATCGGCGCCGACGGGTGGCCGCCCATCGAGTTGCTGACATCGTCGAAATCGAGCGCATGCGCGGCGGTGCCGTTGATCAGCGCGGCGTCGAGCGGCGCCATGCGGCGGTTATTGCCAAAGATCAGGCATTCGCCGGCCCCGCCGCCGCTCGCCAGGGTGCGCATGACGATCTGCGCGCAGGGCTCGCCGGCGCCGGCGAGGGTCACCCCGACCGTGTCGAGCACCGCAGTCTTGGCGGCGCCGATCGCCGCCTCGGGCAATGCGTCATAATTTATCGCGGCGATCTTTTCGGCGATCTGTTCTAGCAGGGTCATCGATGCAAACCTTTCAAGGCGCCGGTCGCAACCGACCGCTCCACTCCTGTCATTGCGAGCAGAGCGAAGCAATCTCGTGCCGACGGAGACTCCGCCGATCGAGATTGCTTCGTCGCTCCGCTCCTCGCAATGACGATTGGGTCTACGCCACCTCGAACAATCCAGCCGCGCCCATGCCGCCGCCGACGCACATCGTGCATATCACCAGCCTGGCGCCGCGGCGCTTGCCCTCGATCAGCGCATGACCGACCATCCGCGCGCCCGACATGCCGTAGGGGTGGCCGATCGAGATCGCGCCGCCGTTGACGTTGAGCCGATCGTTGGGGATGCCGAGCCGGTCGCGGCAATAAATCACCTGGCAGGCGAACGCCTCGTTCAACTCCCACAGATCGATGTCTTCGATCTTGAGGCCGTGCTGCGCCAGCAATTTCGGCACCGCGAAGACCGGGCCGATCCCCATCTCGTCGGGGTTGCAGCCGGCCACCGCGATGCCGCGATAGATGCCGAGCGGGCTGAGGCCGCGGCGCTCAGCCTCGCTTTCCTCCATCAGCACCGCGGCCGAGGCGCCGTCCGAAAGCTGCGAGGCGTTGCCGGCGGTGATGAAATGGCCTTCCTTGATGCGCAGCCCGTCCTTGAACACCGGCTTCAACCCGGCCAGCCCCTCGAGGTTGGTGTCGGGGCGGTTGCCTTCGTCCCTGTCCAGGGTCACCGATTTTTTCGACACCGCGCCGGTGGCGCGGTCGGCCACCAGCATGATCGATGGCAACGGCGCGATCTCGTCGTCGAAGCGGCCGGCCTGCTGCGCCGCGGCGGTGCGCTGCTGCGAGCGCAGCGCGTACTCGTCCTGCGCCTCGCGCGACACGCCGTAGCGTTCTGAGACGATCTCGGCGGTCTCGATCATCGTCATGTACACGGCCGGGACATGGGCGACGAGGTCGGGGTCCTGGCTGCGGTAGCGGTTCAGATTGTCGTTCTGCACCAGCGAGACCGACTCGACCCCGCCGCCGATCGCGATCTGCATGCCGTCATGCATGATTTCCTTGGCGGCGGTGGCGATCGCCATCATCCCCGACGAGCATTGCCGGTCGATCGACATCGCCGCGACGGTGTCGGGCAACCCGGCGCGCAACGCGCTCTGGCGCGCGACGTTCGAGCCCTGACTGCCCTGCTGCAACGCCGCGCCGAGGATCACGTCGTCGATCTCGCCGGGATCGATGCCGGCGCGGCGCACCGCCTCGGCGATCGCGTGTCCGGCCAAGGCCTGGGCCTGGGTATCGTTGAAGGCGCCGCGATAGGCCCGCCCGATCGGCGTGCGCGCGGTGGAGACGATGACGGCGCGGCGCATGGCGTTCTCCCCTGGCTTTTCGCGCGGGAGATTAGCCCGAATCGTGGGGTCAGGTCACGCCGTCGTCGTCGTGACGGTTCGGTTGTTCAGCGCCTAGTTGCCAGCGCTTCTAGTGAAGCGGAATCTCGATCGGATTAACCCTCATCGGAATCTCGACCGGATTCATCGACAGGGGAATTTCGCCGGGCCGCGCCGCGATGGCGCGGTTGCCCTCGGATTGGGACGAAGCCGAAACCCGAACCGTTTCAGTCCGTCGCGGCTTGCGTCGCGGCGTCAAGCGCGATTGGCGGATCGACCACCAGGTTGTCACGCTGGTCCAACGCCACGACCAGTGCCGGGTGACGACTGAATTTCCGCCGGCCCGATGCGAGGCCGAGGCTGGGCGGGGAGAGGCCTGGTGCGGGCCGGCTGCATGGTGTGGAATGCCGTGGCCGGACGCAGAGCGATGGGCCGTGACGGGATGCGGTTCGCGTGCCTGGAGCGCCGCCGCGGGCATCGTTCCGAGAATCAGGACGAGGGGAAGGGCAATTTTCTTCATCCAGATTCTCCGGCAGCCGCGCGCACGCGCTTTACATCGCGCCGATCCAGTCGCCGGTAAATACCGAAAGATGGTTGAGTTTCAATTACTACGCGGGTCGATTTCGGCGGCGATCGGCGGCTTTAACCGCGCCTCGATCGAAAATGGATGGCGTGTCGGGATGGTGGGCGCGGTAGGGATTGAACCTACGACCCCACCCGTGTGAAGGGTGTGCTCTCCCGCTGAGCTACGCGCCCGGTCGACGTCCGCTTCCGGCGGCGGCATTTAGGGATGCGGCGGAAACCCTGTCAAGGCAGGCGCAGCCACGCGCGGCTCAGGGCAACAGGCCGAGCCGCTCCAGCGTGGCGGGGATCTCGGCGAAGCGGTCGAGCACCGCGTCGGCGGCGAGTGTGTCGGGGTCGATCCGGGCGTAGCCGTAGCGCATCAGCACGATCGGCACCCCGGCCGCGCGCGCCGCCGCGGCATCGATCTCGCTGTCGCCGACCATCGCGGTCCGCGCGATCGTACCGTTCATTTCGCCGACCAGCCCGGTCAGGTGGCCGGGATCGGGTTTGCGCACCGCGAAATGGTCGCCGCCGGCGATGCCGTCGAACAGATCGTCGAGACCGAGCCCCTGCAGTACCGCCAGCGTCGCGCGCTGCAATTTGTTGGTGCACACGGCGGTGCGATAGCCGCCCGCGCGCAACCCAACCAGGGTCTCGCGTACCCCCGGATAAGGGCGGCTCAACCGGGCGGCGTTGGCCTCGTAGATCTCGATATAGCGCGGCAACACCGATTCGGCCTCGCCCGGCGGGGCGCCGCGGGCGGCGAAGGCGCGGCTGACCAGCGGCGCCACCCCGTCGCCGACCAGCGGACGCACGTCGTCTTGCGACAATGCCGCGTAGCCGCGCTCGCGTAAGACTTCATTAAGCGCGCTGCACAAATCTGGCACGCTGTCGACCAGCGTACCGTCGAGATCGAAGATCAGCAGGAACTTGCTCATGGTAAGAAACATAACCCGGCCAGCGTTACATTCCGCAACAATCCGTGTTTTGGCGCCGGATGCGGGGCATGCGATTCTGGTGGGCGATCGCGACCCGACCGGTGGGAGCCGCCGATGACCCAGTCCCGTTTCGCCGCCATCATTCTCGCCGCTGGCGAGGGCACGCGGATGCGGTCGGCCCGGCCCAAGGTGCTGCACGAGATCGCCGGCCAGGCGATGATTCTGCATGTGCTCGACGCGCTGCGGCCGCTCGGCCCGGCCGAAACGGTGCTGGTCCTCGGCCGCCAGATGGATGATGTCGCCCGCGCCGTCGCCGCCTATGACCCAGCGGTTCGCACCGCGATCCAGCACCCGCCGCGCGGCACCGGCGATGCCGTCCGCGCCGCCCGGGCGGCGCTTTCGGCGGAGATCGGGGCGAGCGGTTCGGTCACCAATGCGTCGGTCGCGGATGTGGTCGTGCTGTTTGGCGACACGCCGCTGCTGCGGCCCGAAACCGTGACGCGCCTGATCGCCGCGCGGCGGCAGGAGCCGGCGGCGGCGATCGCGGTGGCCGGGATGCGGCCCGCCGATCCGGGCCTCTATGGGCGATTGGTGTGCGACGCGGACGGCAGCGTCGCGCGCATCGTCGAGGCCAAGGACGCGAGCCCGGCCGAGCGCGACATCGGCCTGTGCAACGGCGGCATCATGGCGATCGACGCGAACCTGGTGTTCGACCTGACCGGCAGCCTCGATAACGACAACGCCAAGGGCGAGTTCTACCTGACCGATATCGTCGGCATCGCCCGCGGCCGGAGCCTCTCCTGCCGCATTGTCGAATTGCCCAGCGAGGAAATGCTCGGCGTCAACACCCGCGCCGAGCTCGCCGCCGCCGAGGCGGTGATGCAGACCCGATTGCGGCTGCGCGCGATGGAAAACGGCGCCACCTTGATCGCGCCGGAGACCGTGTTTCTGTCGGCCGACACCGTGTTCGGCCGCGATGTCGTGGTCGAGCCCAACGTCATTTTCGGCCCCGGCGTCACGGTCGGCGACGGTGTCCGCATCCGCTCGTTCTCGCATCTCGACGGCGCCCAGATCGGGCCGGGCGCGATCGTCGGGCCGTTCGCGCGATTGCGCCCGGGCGCGGTGCTCGAACGCGACGTGCATGTCGGCAATTTCGTCGAGGTCAAGGCGTCGCGGCTCGGGGCCGGGACCAAGGCCAGTCACCTGTCCTATCTCGGGGACAGCGACGTGGGCGCCGGCAGCAATATCGGCGCCGGCACGATCACCTGCAATTATGACGGTTTTAACAAATTCCGCACCAAGATCGGGGCCGGCGCCTTTATCGGCTCCAACACCGCGCTGGTTGCGCCGGTCTCGGTCGGCGACGGCGCGATCGTCGCCGCCGGCAGCGTCGTCACCCACGACGTTCCGGCCGACGCGTTGACCATCGCGCGCGGCCAGCAGGTCGACAAACCGGGGCGGGCGGCGGAGATCCGGGTGCGGCTGCGAGGAAAGAACGGGTAATGTGCGGGATCGTTGGCATCATCTCGAAACACGCGGTCGCTGACGAACTGATCGCCGGGTTGCGTCGGCTCGAATATCGCGGCTACGATTCGGCCGGGATCGCGACGCTGATCAACGGCCGCATCGAACGCCGCCGCGCCGAAGGCAAGCTCAACAACCTCGCCGCCCGGCTGGTGCGCGAGCCGGTGCATGGCACGATCGGCATCGGCCACACCCGCTGGGCGACCCACGGTCAGCCGACCGAGACCAATGCCCACCCGATCGCGACCGACAAGGTCGCGGTGGTGCATAACGGCATCATCGAGAATTTCCAGGCACTGCGGCGCGAGTTGACCGGGCTCGGCTATCGCTTCGAGACCGAGACCGACACAGAAGCGGTGACGATCCTGGCGACGCACCACCTCAAGCAGGGACTCAAACCCGCGCAGGCGGTGGCGCGCACGCTGGAGCGGCTGGAGGGCGCCTTTGCCCTCGTGTTCCTGTTCGCCGGCGAACACGATCTGTTGATCTGCGCCCGCCGCGGCAGCCCGCTGGCGATCGGCTATGGCGACGGCGAGATGTTCGTCGGGTCGGACGCGCTGGCGCTGGCGCCGCTGACCCGCCGCATCACCTATCTCGACGAGGGCGACTGGGCGGTGGTGAGTTCGGCCAAGGTCGCGATCTTCGATACGGACAACCAGCCGGTCGAGCGCGAGATCCGCGAGACCGCGGCCTCGGGCGCGCTGATCGGCAAGGGCAATTACCGTCATTTCATGCAGAAGGAGATCTTCGAGCAGCCTTCGGTGATCGGCGACACCTTGCACGCGCTGATCAACCCGGCGACCCGCACCGTGCACCTACCCGATCTGCCGTGGCCGCTCAGCGATCTCGGCAAGATCACGATCATCGCCTGCGGCACCTCGTGGCATGCCGGGCTCGTCGCCAAATACTGGCTCGAACGCATCGCCCGCATCCCGGTCGAGGTCGATATCGCCTCGGAGTTCCGCTACCGCGCCCCGGCGATGCCGCGCGACGGCGCCGCGATCGTGATCTCGCAATCGGGCGAGACCGCCGATACCTTGGCCGCGCTGCGCTATTGCCGCGCCGAGCATCAGAAGATCATCGCCATCGTCAACCAGCCGGAAAGCTCGATCGCGCGCGAGGCGGATATCGTGTTGCCGACCCTGGCCGGGCCGGAGATCGGCGTCGCCTCGACCAAGGCGTTCACCACCCAGCTCGCGGTATTGGCGGCATTCACCGTGTCGATGGCGCGGGCGCGCGGCACGATCGACGCGGCCGGCGAGGCGGCGATGGCCGGCCAGCTCGCCGAGATCCCGTCGCGCGCCAGCGAGGTCTTGAACCACGACGAGCGCATCCAGGAGATCGCCGCCGAGATCGCCCAGGCCCGCGACGTGCTCTATCTCGGCCGCGGCAGCGCCTTTCCGCTGGCGCTCGAAGGCGCGTTGAAGCTCAAGGAGATCAGCTACATCCATGCCGAGGGCTATGCCGCCGGCGAGATGAAGCACGGCCCGATCGCCCTGATCGACGACACCGTGCCGGTGATCGTGTTGGCCCCACCCGACGATCTGTTCGAGAAAACCCTGTCGAACGTCGAGGAGGTGATGGCCCGCGGCGGGCGGGTGGTGATGATCTCCGACGCGGCCGGAATCGCAAGGCTCGAAGGGCGCTGCGCCTTTGGCATCACGATTCCGAAATGCGCGCCGTTCGTGGCGCCGATCCTCTACGCCATCCCGGTGCAGCTCCTCGCCTACCACACCGCCGTGCTCAAAGGCACCGATGTCGACCAGCCCCGCAACCTGGCGAAAAGCGTGACGGTGGAATAGGGCGCCTTACGTGGCGCGAGTAGGCAGGTGCTCGGGAAGCCATCCTACGATGATCTGTTGGGATACGTCGTCCCAACAATAAGTGCCCACGCATGAAGGCTCAAGAACGAGGGGTTCCTGGCGTGGGGGAAGCCGGCGTGGTGAGTGAGGGCTGGCGCGACGGCCGCCGCCATCCTACCTTTCTGGGATGAACCGCGATCAGGCCGCCGGCATCCTGCGGGCTCACGAGCCGGAGCTGAGAGCCGCCGGCATCGAGAGCTTGTCTATTTTCGGATCGGTCGCGCGCGGCGAGGCGACAAGCGGTTCCGATGTCGACGTCGTGATCCGCCTTACCTCCGAGGCCTCCCAAGGGGGATTTGCCTATTTTGGCCGCCTTGAGACCGTCGCCCAGCGGCTTCGCGACATCCTCGGCTGTCCTGTCGATGTCGTCGCCGAACCGGTCCACAGGGAGCGGCTGCGGCGCGAAATCGAGAAAGAGGCGATGCTTGCCTACTGAAAAACAGCGCCGATGGCTTGAGGAAATCGTAGAGAATATCGGGCGGATCGAGCGGTTCGCCGACGGCCTCGACTCGATCTCGTTCGCGGGAGGCCGCCGGCGGCGCCCCGCTCGGATATGCCAAGCCAATGTGACCTTGCTATCGTCTCCCCGTACGGACATCTTTACGGAAGCAGGTCGAGTTTAGGCACTCGATCGCGAGAGATAGGGGCGGCGCCATGCCCGACGCGATCCTAACGCAGCAGGATCGTCAGGAGGCGTTATCACGGGCGTACGTGCACGCTATCGCGGCGGGTGCGGGCTATTCGTTGTCTGAACCCAATGTCGACCGTGACAGCGTCGATATTACGATCTCGGCAGGCGGAGAAATGCGACCCCGACTCGATTTGCAGTTGAAAGCAACGGTTAATCTGCGAAGAGGCGATTCGGCCTTTAGTTACCCGCTGAAAATTAAAAACTATGATGATCTCCGGGCACCAACTCAGACACCCCGAATTCTAGTCGTATTAGACATGCCAGATGACCAAGCCGACTGGATGCATGTGTCGCCGCAAGAACTCATTCTTCGTAAGGCCGCATACTGGGTCTCATTGCGGAGAATGCGAGAGACGGAGAACAAGGAAAGTGTGACTGTCGAGATTCCCCTATCCCATGTATTCGATGTGAGCGGTCTTGTTGCTTTGATGGAACAATCGCGCCGAGGAATCGTGGAATGACCTTTCGAGCACGCATTGTCGACACGGAGGCGCTGCGTGAGATCACACCATTGGCGCTACGTGCTTACGCGGAGGCGCAAGGTTGGCGTCGAGTTGAATTATTCGGCGACCACAGTACTGTATATAGCCACGATGCCACTCCGGAAGCGATCATCCCCGCGACGGCCGTGATCGCTGACTACGCTCAGGTCGTCTCTGAAATTATTGCACTCTTCGCTCGTGCCGAGGAACGAGACGAGCTACAAGTCTACAGCGATCTATCAACAGCCGACCAGGATGTGATCCGCGTTCAAGCTCCCGAGGCAGACGATAGCGGTTCGCTGCAACTAGAGGCGGGAGTTGATGTAGTCGTACGCGCGCGCGACCTCCTCTTCTCCGCAGCGTGCTCTGCCTCCGAGCCACGAGCTACCTACCGGGCTGGACGGGTGCGAGAGGCCGCTAATTACATGGATCGGGTTCGTCTCGGTCAGACCGAGAGAGGAAGTTATGTCGTTACCCTCTTATCGCCCGTTCCCCCAGCATTAGAGTTGCCGAGGCAACCGAGTCTTTGGCCAGAGTTGTCAGACGAGCCGTTTGAAAGACGAGTTACTCGACGGCTTATGCAGGGGTTAGGTGCCGCTCGCGATGCCATCGAGCAAACGACGCGAGAGCAAGGATTCCCCGCATTTGAGAATGCCGTTTTTCGGGGAGTCAGCGCCAACCTGTGTGAAGCGACCGCAACCTTGATCGAACGAGGGTCCGGGCTGGATGTCTCTGTAACTTGGGCCTATACGCGCTCTACCCCTGAGAAGCGCCGCCGCCTAGTTTTCTTCCCCTCGGACGCTCGGGTTTTAAAAGAAGCCGCGCGCCTATTCCGTGATCGAGAGCCACGATCGGATGAAAGTCTTGAGGGATACATCATCAAATTAGCCAGAGAGGAAGATGAACCAGATGGTCGGGCGACATTGAGAACGCTTGTCGAGAACCGGCAAGTGTCCGTCCGCATTGATTTGGAGAGGGAACTCTACGAGCAAGCGGCCGAGGCACATAAGAATCAGCTCGCTGTTGCTATTAAGGGCGATTTAACTCGGGAAGGGCAGCGCTGGCGACTGAAGAATCCGCGGGAATTTTCTGTCGTGCAGGCAGACGACGATGTCGAGGACAGCCCAGCGGTAACGAACGCCTAGTCGGTTCTCCCGTCGGGGGAACCGATAAGTAACGAGGGAACTTGCCCCTCCCCCTCGCTCGCGCTACTCGTGTCCCCAGCGAATCGCAGCGGAGGAAACACGATGATCGCGGGCGAATACGATGTCGTCGTCGTCGGCGCCGGCAATGCCGGCATGTGCGCGGCCTTGGCGGCGCGCGAGCAGGGCGCGCGGGTGCTGGTGCTCGAGGCGGCGCCGTTCGACGAGCGCGGCGGCAACAGCCGCTACACCGCCGGCGCGTTGCGCTTTGTCTATAACGGCGTCGACGATCTGGTAAAGCTCTGCGACCTCAGCGAGACCGAGATCGCGACCAGCGATTTCGGCACCTATACCCAGGATAAATACTACGACGATCTCGGCCGGCTGACCGACTACAAGAGCAACCCCGACATGGCCGAGCTCTTGATCACCAAGAGCCAGGAAACCCTGTTGTGGATGCGCGGCAAGGGCATCCGCTTTGCCCCGATGTATTCGCGCCAGGCGTTCAAGCACGAGGGCAAGTTCGTGTTCTGGGGCGGGCTCGCGCTCGAAGCCTGGGGCGGCGGGCCGGGGCTGATCGAGGGGCTGTACAAATCGGCCGAGGATCGCGGCATCGAGGTGGCGTACGAGGCGCATGGCGAGCGGCTGATCGCCGACGACGACGGCGTTCACGGCGTCGTCGCCAAGGTCGAGGGCAAGACCACCGAGATTCGCGCCAAGGCGGTGGTGCTGGCGTGCGGCGGGTTCGAGGCCAACGCCGAGATGCGCACCCGCTATCTCGGCCCCGGCTGGGACCTCGCCAAGGTGCGCGGAACCCGCTTCAACACCGGCGGCGGGATCAAGATGGCGCTGGAGATCGGGGCGATGTCGTACGGCAACTGGTCGGGCTGCCACGCGGTCGGCTGGGATTACAACGCGCCCGAATTCGGCGACCTCGCGGTCGGCGACAATTTCCAGAAGCACTCCTACCCGTTCGCGATCATGGTCAATGCCGACGGCGTGCGGTTCTGCGACGAGGGCGCCGATTTCCGCAACTACACCTACGCCAAATACGGCCGCGAGATTTTGAACCAGCCGCACCAGTTCGCCTGGCAGATCTTCGACCAGCAGGTCGTGCACCTGCAACGCGACGAGTACCGTATCCGCCAGGTGACCAAGGTCACCGCCAACACGATCGACGAACTGGCCGACAAGATGGCCGAATACGCGCCGGTCGATAAGGCCGCGTTCCTGAAGACGATCAGCGAGTACAACGCGGCGGTGCAGCGCGACATCCCCTACAACCCGACGGTCAAGGACGGCCGCACCACCAAGGGCCTCGCGATCGACAAGACCAACTGGGCGATGCCCTTGGAAAAGCCGCCCTACGAGGCCTATTGCACGACCTGCGGCGTCACCTTCACCTTTGGCGGGGTGCGCATCGACAATGACGGTCGGGTTCTGGATACGGCGCAGAAGCCGATCGCCGGGCTGTACGCCGCCGGCGAGCTGGTCGGCGGGCTGTTCTATCACAACTACCCGGGCGGCACCGGCCTCGTCTCCGGCTCGGTGTTCGGCAAGATCGCCGGCACCAGCGCCGGCCAGCAGGTCGGCCGCAACACGTAGGGCACGGCACGTCCGCAGGGCGCGGGGCTATAATTCCTCATCATCCCGGCCTGCGCCGGGATGATGAACTGTATGGGAGCGCCGATGAAACCCTCCAACGTCCTGTTCATCCTCTCCGACGAGCACAGCCGGAGGGTGCTCGGCTGCTACGGGCACCCGATGATCCAAACCCCGAACCTCGATGCGCTGGCGGCGCGTGGGGTGCGGTTTTCCGACGCCTATACCAACTCGCCGATCTGCGTGCCGGCGCGCGCCAGCCTGGCGACCGGGCGCTATCCGCACCAGATCCGGTTCTGGGACAACGGCATCGCCTATGACGGCAGCGTGCCGTCGTGGCACCACCGGCTGAAGCAGGCGGGGCACGAGGCCGTGTCGATCGGCAAATTGCATTTTAGGAGCGACGACGACGACAACGGGTTTAACCAAGAGATCATGCCGCTGCACATCAATGACGGCATCGGCGACCCGCTCGGCTGGCTGCGCGATCCGTTGCCGGTGCGCAAGGCGACCCTGCGCCTCGCCAAGGATGCCGGGCGCGGCGATTCGAGCTACCAGGATTACGACCGCAAGATCGCCGATGCCGCGGTGGATTGGCTCAAGGCGCGCGCGGGCGGGGCCGATCGAAAGAATGGGCCGGGCAAGCCGTGGGCGTTGTTCGTGTCGCTGGTCTGTCCGCATTTCCCGCTGATCGCGCGGCCGGAATTCTACGACCTCTATCCCGAGGACAAGGTGCCGTTGCCGGCCTTGCGGAATCCGGCGGACAGGGCGCCGGACCACCCCTATATCGCGGCGTTCCGCGAGTGCCAGATCTACGAAAAGGGGTTTGTCGACGAGGCCAATGTGCGGCGCGCGATCGCCGCCTATTTCGGCCTGGTCAGCTATACCGACCACAATGTCGGGCGGCTGGTCGCGGCGCTCGACGCGGCGGGGCTCGCCGATACGACGCGCATCCTCTATTCGGCCGATCACGGCGACAATCTCGGCACGCGCGGGCTGTGGGGCAAATCGACGATGTACGAAGAGTCGGCCGGGGTGCCGATGATCGCCGCCGGACCGGGTCTGCCGCGGGGCGTGGTCTGCCGCGAGCCGGTGTCGCTGGTCGATGCGTTCCCGACCATCCTGTCATGGACCGGGGTGCCGCCGCATCCGGAGGACTCCGACCTGCCGGGCCTGCCGCTCGACGAGGTTGCGCGGGTGGCGCCGGCACGCACGATCCTCGCCGAGTACCACGCCACCGGCGCGGCGACCGGCGCGTTCATGATCCGCAAGGGCCGCTTCAAGTTCGTCTATTACGTCGGCATGCCGCCGCAACTGTTCGACCTCGACGCCGACGCGCGGGAAACCCGCGACCTCGCGCGGGAAGTCGGCTATCGCGGCCTGGTCGCCGATTGCGAGCGGGAATTGCGGGCGGTCGTCGATCCCGAGGCCGCCGACGCCTTGGCCAAATCCGACCAGGCCCAACGCATCGCGGCGTTCGGCGGGCGCGACGCGATCCTCAACCGCGGCAGCTTCGCCTACTCCCCGGCGCCGGGCACCGAGCCGGTCTATAACTGAACTATTTTACAATGAGGCAGTGAGACAGCGAGAGTAGGGGGAAAAGCGCAGCGCATTCCGCCAGCCTGGCTCTTGAACCACATCGACAAGCGGACCGTGAGTGGCGCCACAAGAACTGGCGGAATGCGCTGCGCTTTTCCCCCCTACAGCTATCGCGGCGGCCATGAGCAATAGTTATCTATGTCGGTTTTGAAACCACCTTCGTAAGATCGCCCATTCCCGTCTTCCTTATTGCCTCATAGAAGGTCGGATCGCCCTGGAGGTTCGCCAGAAAGAATTGCTCCATCGTCTTTCTGTTAGCTTTCCAGACCGGATAAGCACCAAGGACGAGTAGCAGCCACCACCAGCTACCAAAGTAAACCGACGGCCCGATGCCAGCTGGCAGTTGTGAATTTGATCAAGCCGCAGCGGCGGCCGGACCGGCGGTGACACTGGCGCGTGCGTCCTCGCGGATCATCGTCGCGCCCTTTTCGGCGATCATGATCGTCGGCGCGTTGGTGTTGCCGGTGGTGACGCACGGCATCACCGAGGCATCGATCACCCGCAACCCGTCGATGCCGACGACCCTGAGCCGTGGGTCGACCACCGCCATCGGGTCGGTGCCCATCTTGCAGGTGCCGACCGGATGGAAGACGTTGGTGCCGGCGTTGCGGGCGAACTCGCCGAACGCCGCCTCGGAATCGACCCCCGGGCTGGGCACCGTTTCCTCGACGCTGTAGGGCGCCATCGCCTCCTGGGAGAAGATGCGGCGGGTGTGGCGGATGCCGGCGATCAAGACCTGCAAATCGCTCGGCGCCGACAGGTAGTTCGGCTTGATCAGCGGATAGGTTAGCGGGTCGGGCGACCGCGCCATGATCGTGCCGCGGCTGTCCGGCCGCACCGGGCACACCGCGACGGTCATGCCGGGCTCGCGCTCCAGCTGGCGGAACACGCCCTGGGCATAGCTCGCCGGGGTAAACAGCAATTGCAGGTCGGGGCTGGCGAGCCCCTCGCGACTGCGGCAGAACACCATCGCCGAGGTCACGCCGAAAGTCAGCGCGCCGTTGCCGATGGCGGCGAAGCGCACCACCTCGCGCATCAGCCTGAGGCCGCGAGCGAGCTGATTGATCGTCTCCGCGCCGCGGACGCGGTGGACGACGCGGACGACGTAGTGGTCGTTGAGGTTGGCGCCCACCCCCGGCAGATCGTGCACCACCGGCACGCCGATCGACTGCAGATGCGCGGCCGGGCCGATGCCGGAAATCTGCAAGATGTGCGGCGAGTTGACCGCACCGCCGCAGACGATGACCTCGCGCGCCGCCAGCTCCTGGCGGTCGACGCCGTTCTGGCGGAAGGCGATTCCGGTGCAGCGCTTGCCGTCGAACAGCAGCCGGGTGACGATGGCGTCGGTCTCGACCCGAAGATTGGAGCGGCCCCGCGCCTGGGCCAAAAAGGTGCGCGCGGTCGAGCCGCGCCAGCGGCCGCGCCTCGTCATCTGCGAATAGGCGACGCCCTCCTGCTGCTTGCCGTTGTAGTCGGACGTGAACGGAAATCCGGCCTGCTGCGCCGCCTCGACAAAGCGATGGGTCAGATCGAGGACCGTGCGGTAATCCTCCACGATCAGCGGGCCGCCCTGATTGCGGTATTCCGGATCGCCGCCGCCGCGATAGGTCTCGGATTTGCGGAAAAACGGCAAGACCTCGTCGTAGCTCCAGCCGCGGCAGCCCATCTGCGCCCAATTGTCGTAATCGGCCGGGTTGCCGCGCACATAGAGCATGCCGTTGATCGAGCTGGTGCCGCCCAGGGTCTTGCCGCGCGGCCATTGCAGCGCGCGCCCCGCGGTGCCCGGCTCGCCCTCGCTAAAGTAGTTCCAGTTGATCTTGGCGTTGTTGAGGACGCGCAATACCCCGGCCGGGATGTGGATCATCGGGTCGCGGTCGGGCGGCCCGGCTTCGAGCAACACCACCTTGGCGCCGTCCTCGCTGAGACGGCTGGCGACCACGCACCCCGCCGACCCGGCCCCGACCACGATGTAATCCGCATCCATGATCCTGTGCTCCAATTGCCCGTCGCCGCCGAGTTCACCACAGAGGCAAGGAGGGCGCAGAGGAAATTTTGTCAGACGGGCTCAAACTGCCTCCCGTGCCGTCATCGTGGCCCTGGGTCAGGCCGGCCCGATGATAAACTCCGCGAAGCAATCTCGCGCAGCCGGAGACTCCTCTGATCGAGATTGCCGCGTCGCCTCCGGCGCCTCGCAATGACGCCCCTTCCAAGCCGTCATTCCGAGCGGAGCGACGCAATCTCGACCAATTTGAGGCGCAAGTCCGCCCGAGATTGCTTCGTTGCCCCGCGGGCGCCTCGGAGCCTTCGCGTCCTCCGTGCCGCCTCCGTGACCTCCGCGTTAGACTTGCATCGCGTTCAGCAGGGCTCTCACCGTGGCTTCGGGGTCGGTCGCGCGCATCACCTCGCCCATCGCGGCGACGCCCCGAGCGCCCGCGGCGAGGCATAGGGCCGCATTCTCCGGCGTGATCCCGGCGAGGGCGACGACCGCGCTGGGTGTCGCGGCGGCCGCGGCGGTGAGGCCGTCGAGCCCCAAGGCCGGGCCGTAGCCGGGCTTGCTCTCGCTGAGAAAGATCGGGCTCAACGTGACGTAGTCGGCACCCGCCTCGATCGAAGCCGCCGCCTCGCTCGCCGAATGCGCCGAGACGCCGATCAGCGCGCGCGGCAATTTTTGCCGCGCCGAGGTGGGATCACCCCCGCCCGGCAGATGCACCGCCGCGGCCCCGACGGCGATCGCCGCGTCGATGTCGTCGTGGATGCCGATCGTGGCGCCGTATCGCCGGCCGAGCGCGACCAGTTCGGCGAGCAACGCGCGACGCTGATCCTCCGGTAAATCCTTTTCGCGCAGGCTGAACCAGCGGCACCCGCCGGCGAACGTCGCGGCGGCGATGTCGATGATCGGCCGGCGCGCCTGGCTACGGTCGGAGATGACGAGTAGCGGTGGGGAGGGAAGTGGCATGGTCGCCGGCAACCCCTTGTGTCTTTGGCTTTTGTCAGATTGTTGGGGATGCAGCGCCGGGTCATGACCCGGCGCTGCGTTGCGGTCGCGAGCCCCTTGGATTGCAGACCGTGGGTGAGCCTGGCGCCGCGACCGTGTCTTCCAAGCCCGAACAGTTGTCCGGGGTTGCACCCCGAACGCGCAAGGAAGGGATACCAGGATGGCACAACAGGCGGCGCATGTCGGCATCGATTGCAGCGATGCCCGGCTCGATGTCCACGCCCACCCGCTGGAGATCGGCTTCTCGGTGGGCAATGACCCGGCCGGTTGGCGCGAGCTGGAGCGGCGGCTCGCCGAGCTGGGCGCCCGGATCGTCGCGCTGGAGGCGAGCGGCGGCTGCGAGCGCGGGGTCTGCCGGTTTCTGATGGAGCGTTCGTACTCGGTGCGCTTGCTCGACCCGTACCGCGTGCGCCAGTTCGCCCGGGCGGCCGGCAAGCTGGCCAAGAACGACCGCATCGATGCCGCGGTCATCGCGCGCTTTGTCGGCGCCCTGCCAACGCGCCCGCTGGTGCGCCACAAGGCGCTGGAAACCCTGGCCGAGCTGGTCACCGCCCGGGGCCAGCTGGTCACGCAGCTCACGGTGGTGCGCAACCAGGGCCGCCAGCGCGAGAATGGCGTGCTGCGGCGCCTCGACGCCCGCCGCGCCCACACGCTGGAGGCCGACATCGCAACCCTCGACCGGCTCATCGCCCAGGTGGTCGACGCCCAAGCCGAGCTCAAGGCCCGCAACGCCATCCTGCGCTCGATGAAGGGGGTGGGGCCGGTGCTCGCCCATACCCTCCTCGCCCTGCTGCCCGAACTCGGACGGCTGACGCGCAAGCAGATCGCCGCCCTCGTCGGCCTGGCGCCGTTCGACGACCAGAGCGGCAAGCGCCAAGGCGGCCGAGCCATCAAGGGCGGTCGACCGGCAATCCGCGCCCCCCTGTTCATGGCCGCCATGATCGCCGGTACCCACAACCCGGTCCTCAAGCCCTTTCGCGAGCGCCTGCGAGCCGCCGGCAAAAAACCAAAGGTCGCAATCGTCGCCGTCATGCGCAAAATGATCACAACCCTCAACGCCATGCTCCGAGACCAGGGCCAATGGTCCCCAACAAGCCCCTGAAAAAGACAGTTGCTCACCCTCCCACGCCCGCGGCGCGGGTCCCTCCCTCTCCCCGTAAACGGGGCGAGGGGCTAAGCCGCGAGCCGCGGCGCCGTGCGGTCAGGACCCGCTCCCCGCAGGCGGGGCGAGGGGGAGTTTCCGTACCTATCAATCCCCTTCACCCCGCCGCCGTTAATTCCCGCGCCGAAAGGCGTTCGAGATTTTGCAGTCGGCCGAACAGTACCTCCGGCGCGATCCGCGCGCCGCCGGCGTCGAGGCAGGAGCGGAATTTCTCGAACAGTTCCGCCTCCCGCAACGGCAATTCGGCGCTGCCGCGCGCCCGCCGCACCTCGGCGCTGTGCAATGTCTCGCCGCCGACCAGATCGACCCGGACCTGGTCGAACACCGCCGCGCCCGGCACCTCGGGATCATAGTTTTCGTGGGTCTCGATCGTCACCCGACGCATCAATTCCTGCACGTCGGGGCGGCGGACGAACCCGTCGCTGAACTCGGCGAGGCTGGCGCGGCGGGCCAATACCGCCGCCGCCATCGCGAATTCCATGCTGAATTTGCCTTCGAGCCCGGTCTGCGGGCTGTGGTTGCGCAGGATCAGGGATCGCGTCTTGCTGATCGAGGCGGTGATGCGCTCGATCTGTTCCGGCTTGAGCGGGCGCTGGTCGAGCAGGTCGAGCATGCCGTCGAGCGCGCGGTGGAGGCCATAGCAGGCCGGGTATTTCTTGATGCTGAGCCGGTTCTTGACGATGTGCCATTCCTGCCCGAGCCCCGCCGCCGGGCTATCGCGGTCGGCCAGCCCCTCGGGCGACACCGCCGACAGAAACCCTTGCGGGTGTTCGAGCGCATCCGGCGCGGCGGTGAACCCGACCTCCGCGAGACGGGCCGACATCAGCCCGGAATGGGCAGCGCGGCCGGCGTGGAACGGCTTGGTCATCGTACCGAAATTGGCCATCAGCCCGCCCGATTGCGACGCCGACAGGGCCAGCGCATGGGCGGTACGCTCGGGATCGAGCCGGCGCAGTCGGGCGCAGGCGGCGGCGGCGGCGATCGCGCCAAAGATCCCGGTCGGGTGCCAGCCCTTGCGGTGGTGATGGCCAGGGTCGCGGTTCGCCACCTCGGCCCAGGTCTCGTAGCCGGCGACGTAGGCGGCGATCATATCGTCGCCGGACGACCCCAGGGTCTCGGCCTCGGCGAGGATCGCCGGCACCAACACCGTGCTGGGATGGCCGCGCACCGCGACGTCGTCGTAATCGAGCGCGTGCGCGGCGGTGCCGTTGATCCAGGCCGCCTCGGGCGCCGGCGCGGTCTCGCCGGTAAAATACAGGGTCGCCGGTCCCGGCGGCGGCGACAGCGCCTGTTTCAACAATTGCGGCGCCTCGTCCCGCGACCCGGCGATCATCGTCGCGATCGTGTCGATAAACCCGATGCGCGCGATTTCGACCGCCTCTTTCGGCAATTGCTCGAACGCCAGGGTCGCAACGAATTGGCCAAGTTCCCGCGTCAACGCCATCGCTTTCCTCCGCCTCTCCTCGGGCCCGCGCGAATTATGGAGCAGATCGGCGGCACCGTCGATCCGCTGCCGGGCCTTGTCACTACCCCAATCTTGGGCGATGAAGACCCATGACGGCGATTCCACGGCGATCTGCGATGCGGGCATTGGTGACCCGGCCGCGCCCGGAGGCGGCCGAGTTTGCCGCCGCGCTCGCGTCGCGCGGGATCGACGCGGTGATCGAGCCGCTGATCGAGATCGAGGACCGGGCCTGTGGCGTGCTCGACCTGGGCGGGGTCCAGGCCGTGCTGTGCACCAGCGCCAACGGCGTGCGGGCCTTGGCGCGGGCGGGCACGAGCCGCGACCGCCCGCTGTTCGCGGTCGGCGACGCTACCGCCGCGCGGGCGCGGGCCGAGGGGTTTGTCGCGGTGGAGAGCGCCGGCGGCAATGTCGCCGATCTGGTGCGGCTGGTGCGCGCGCGCCTGGCCCCGGCCGCGGGCCGCCTGGTGCACGTGGCCGGCAAGAGCGTCGCCGGCGACCTCGTCGGCGAGTTGCGCGCCGCCGGTTTCGGGATCGACCGCGCGGTGCTCTACGAGGCGCGCGCCGTCGCCGCGTTCACGCCAGGGACCGCGGCGGCATTGTCCGCGCGGGTGATCGATTTCGCCTTGTTCTTCTCGCCCCGGACCGCCGCGATCTTTGCCCGGCTCGCCGCCGCCGAGGGGGTCGCCGATGCCTTGAACCGGGTTGCCACGGTGTCGATCAGCGCGGCCGCCGATGCCGCGCTCGTCGGATTACCGTTCCGCCGCCGCCATGTCGCCACCGCGCCTACCCAGGCGGCGTTGCTGCAAGCGCTTGACGATCTGCTCGCCGAGCGGGTGCCGACACTATGACCGAGCCCAATCCCGACGCGCCCCTGCCAGCGCCCGAGCCGGCACGGCACGGGCGCGGAGCGGCGTTCCTTCTGGCGGCGGCGCTGGCGCTGGTCGTCGGTCTATTGGCCTTGGTGCCGTTCTGGGCGCCGCCGGTGACCGCGCTGCTGCCGTGGGGCATGCCCGCGCCTGTCGCTTCCGACGATGGACTCGCCGGCCGGCTCGACCGGCTCGAAGCCGCGCGCGCCGCGGAGGCTCGTGCCGCGGGCGCGGCCGTCGCGGCACAGGCGGCCGCGCTCGACCGGGTCGCCCAGCGTATCGCCGCGCTCGAAGCGAAACCCGCACCACCGCAGCCTCCCGATTTCGGCGAAATCCAGCGGCAATTGGCGAGACTCGCCGCCGCCGCGGCCGAGCTCTCGACCCGGCTCGACGCGGTTGAAAAATCCGCCGAGAAGGCGGCGCAGGCGCCGCCCGCCAACGATCCGACCGATGCCGCCCTGGCGTTGACCCTGCTGCAGATCCGTACCGCGATCGAGGCCGGGCGCCCGTTCGCCGCCGAATACGATGCGTTCGCGACGCTCGCCCGCGCCCGCCCCGAGCTGGCCGCGGCCGCGGCGTCGCTTGCCGAGCCGGCGAGGACCGGCGTCGCGACCCGCGCGGTATTGGCGCGGCGGCTGCGCGAATTGGCCGGGCATATCGCCACCGCCGAGCCGCCGCCCGGCGACGACGATTGGGGCGGGCAGATCATCGCGCGGCTGCGCTCGCTGGTGACGATCCGGCGTATCGACGGACCCCAACAGACCGAACCGGAGGCGGCGGTCAGCGCCGCCGAACTCGCGCTTGGCCGCGGCGATCTCGCTGGCGCGGTCGCCGCGCTCGAACCGCTTTCCGGGGCCAACGCCGATGCCGCCCGCCCGTGGCTGGCGATGGCCGCGACCCGCCTGAGGGTCGAGGCGGCGTTACAGCGGGTCGAGGTTCTGCTAACCGCGCGGCTGGGCGGCCCGGCGACGAACCCGGCGACACACCGCTGATGCGCGGACCCCTGGCGCTGATCGTCATCACGGCGTTCGTCGCGGCGGCGGCATTTGTCGCCGAACATCCCGGGCGGGTTGAGATCACCTGGCAAGGCTGGCAGGTCGAAACCTCGGTCGGCGTGCTCGCGGCGGCATTCTTGCTCGTCGGCGGCGTCGTGGTCGGGGTCGGCGCGATGATCAGCCGCGTGTTCGGCTGGCCCCGGCGGATCGGCCGGCATCGCCGCGAACGGCGGCGGCGCGCGGCTTATGCCGCGCTGACCCGCGGCCTCGCCGCGATCGCCGCGGGCGACGCCAAGGAGGCGCACAGCGCGGCGCATCGTGCCGCGGCGTTGGTCGACGAGCTGCCGCTCGCCCTGCTGCTGACCGCGCAGGCGGCGCAGCTCAACGGCGACGAGGCGGCCTCCAAGCAGGCGTTGACGGCGATGCTGGAGCGGCCGGAAACCGCGCTCCTCGGTCTGCGCGGGCTGGTCGCCGATGCGCTGCGCGCGGGCGACCCCGGCACCGCGCTGAGCCTCGCCGAGCAGGCCCACGGGTTGCGGCCGGACCTGCCCTGGGCGATCGAGACCGTGCTCGCGCTGCGGCTGCGCGCGGCGCGGTGGGAGGCGGCCCAGCAGAGTCTCGCCGACGCGGCCCGGCACCATATCGTCCCGCCCGAGCGGGCGCGGCATCACCGCGGCGTGATCCTGGTCGAACTGAGCCGGGCCGCCGAGCGGCGCGGCGAACTGCGCCACGCGGCGTCGCTGGCGGCGCGAGCCGAGGCCCTGGCCCCCGACCTGGCCGCGCCCGTCTGCCGGCATGCAAGCTGCCTGGTCGCGCTCGGCCGGACACGGGCGGCCGGCAGGCTGGTCGCGCGCGCCTGGCGGTCGCTGCCGCACCCGGACCTCGCCCGCGTTTGGCATGCGATCCACCAAGGCGAGGCGCTGCTGGCCCGGGTCGGCTCGGCGCAGCGCCTCGCCGCGGCGAACCCCGACGCCACGGAAAGCCGACTGATCGTGGCGGAGGCCGCGCTCGATGCGCGGTTGTGGGGCGAGGCACGCCGCCACCTCGCGGACGAGTTTGAACGGGCGACGCCCGGCGGGCCGTCGCGACGGCTGTGCCTGCTGATGGCACGGCTCGAAGAGGGCGAGTACGGCGATCCCGGGCGCGGGCGGGAATGGCTCGGCCGGGCCGTCGGCGCGCCGCCCGACCCGCGCTATTTCTGCGCCCGCTGCGGAGGCGAGAGCCCCGACTGGCACGCGCTGTGTCCGGCCTGCGGAAATTTCGACACGTTGGCGTGGGCCCAGGCCGCGCCGGCCCCGGTCGCCCTGGCGGCGCTGGGCCCGCTATTGCCGGCGCCGAGCGGCTTGGCGCCGGCCGCGCAATGAGATAATTAGACCGGTCGCCGGGACCGGCGTCGCCCCGATAGCTCAGCGGTAGAGCAACCGCTTCGTAAGCGGTAGGTCGTCAGTTCAAATCCGACTCGGGGCACCATCCCGCCCGGCCGCGGGAGGCGGGCAGGGAGAACCATTCCGATGACTGCGATCGTGACCGCGGTGAGCCGCAGCCCAGCGCACACCTTGGCAAAGCCGAACGAGGCCAGCATTCGCCTTATCGCGGGGCTCGGCGTCGACGGCGACGCGCATCAAGGCGTCACGGTCAAGCACCGCTCGCGCGTCGCGCGCGACCCGACCGTTCCCAATCTGCGCCAGGTGCATCTGATCCACGGCGAGTTGCACGACGAGTTGCGCGCCGGCGGATTTGCCGTATCGCCCGGCCAGATGGGCGAGAACGTGACCACCAGCGGCGTCGATCTGCTCGGGTTGCCGACCGGCGCGCGGCTGCACCTCGGCGCTGCGGCGGTGGTCGAGGTGACCGGGCTGCGCAATCCCTGCGCCCAGCTCAACCGCATCCACGACGGGCTGATGGCGGCGACCCTGTCGCGCGACGCCGACGGCAAGCTCGTCCGCAAGGCCGGGATCATGGCGATCGTGATCACCGGCGGCGAGGTCAGGCCCGGCGATGCGATCACGGTCGAATTGCCGGCGGAACCGCGCCGCGCCCTCGAACCGGTGTGAGCCGGGCGGCACCACCCGGCTGAAACGCGCTAGCTGGATCGGGGCAGGGTGTAGAGCCCGGCAAACACCAGCACCGTGCCGACGCTCATCAGCGCCACCGCGAAAGCCGGCCTGATTTTTCGAGTGCGGTTGAGGTTGAGCCCGATCCCCATAACCACGAAGCCGACCAGGCTCAGCACATTCATGCCGAACAGGATGTCCTTGGTCAGCATCGCCCCCTGCCCCCGCACGGCGCGGGATGTTTCCGCCGGGCGGCATCATACAAGATTTAGCGCTCACGCCCGGCCCCGATAGCACGGCAAACTGGATCGGGAAATGGCGGAGGAATAGATGCAGTTTGGCTTCAACCTGCCGAATAGCGGCAAGCTCGCCGCGCCGGAGATCATGAGCCGGATCGCGCGCGAGGGCGAGGCGCTCGGGTACGACTACCTGACCGTCACCGACCATGTCGTGTTGCCCGACATGGCCGAGCCGGGCTACCCCTATTCCGAGAGCGGGTCCTTCTATTCGACAGACAGCGCGCACCGCCACGAGATGCTGACCCTGGCCGCCTGGCTGGCGGCGATCACCGCGCGGGTGCGGCTGGTGCTCGCGGTGCTGGTGGTGCCGCACCGGCCGGCGGTGCTGGCGGCCAAGCAGCTCGCGACGATCGACGTGTTGTCGGGCGGACGGCTGACCGTCGGGATCGGCGCCGGCTGGCTCAAAGCCGAGTTCGACGCGGTGGTGACGACCCCGTTCGCCGAGCGCGGCGCCGTCACCGACGAGTATGTGGCCGCCTTTCGCACCTTGTGGACCGAGGAGAAGCCGCGGATCGACGGCAAGTACGTCCAGTTCGACCGGCTGGTGCTCGATCCCAAGCCGGCGCAAAAGCCGCACCCGCCGATCTGGGTCGGCGGCGAGAGCGGGCCGTCACTGCGCCGCGCCGCCCGGCTCGGCGATGCGTGGTATCCGATCGGCAGCAACAACGCGCACCTGCTCGACACCCTGCCGCGCTATCGCGCCGGCATTGCCCGCTTGCGCCAGATGACCGCGGCGGCCGGGCGGGCGCCCGATGCGGTGGCATTGACCTATCGGGTCAAGCGCTATGGCGACGCGGTGCCGGCCACTGCCTCCGACGGCGAGCGCCGGCTGTTTTCCGGCGATGACGCCGCGCTGATCGACGACATCCGCGCGCTCGCGGATCTCGGCGTCACCGCGATCGATTTCGATTTCGAGCGGGCGACCGAGACCGAGGTCATCGCCGAGATGCGCTCGTTCCGCGAGCGGGTGCTGGCGAGGGTGTCGCCGTGCTGAGATGCCGCCGACTGGTGATGGCCTCGGGGTGAGCGCGATGCGCCGACTGGATGTGGATCGGGACGCCTTGGCGCGATTGTGCCGGCATCACCGCATCCGGCGGCTGTCGCTGTTCGGCTCGGTATTGAAGGGCACCGACCGGCCGGACAGCGATGTCGACCTGCTGGTCGAATTCGAGCCGAATGCCGTCCCCGGATTGCTCGGCATGGCCGTGATCGAAGCAGAATTATCCGAGTTGCTGCGCGGCCGGCGAGTGGATTTGCGGACCGCGCAGGATCTTAGCCGCTATTTCCGGGACGACGTCATTCGCGGTGCCGTGGTCCAGTTTGTCGCCTGATGACAGGACTCGCCTCGGGCACATGATCGAGGCAGCCGAGACCGCCTGTCGATTCGTCCTCGGTCGGACGCAAGGCGACTTGGATACAGACGAAATGCTGGCCCTCGCTGTCGTGAGAGCGATCGAAATCGTCGGTGAGGCCGGCCAGCAAAGTTAGCGTGGCGACGCGTCGCTCCTCGCCGGAAGTACCGTGGCAATTGATCGTTTCTATGCGTAACCGCGTGGTCCACGCCTATTTCGACATTAACCACGAGACCGTCTGGAAGACCGCAACCGAGGAGCTGCCTCAGCTCCTCCCCGCGCTGCGGGCGCTGGCAGGAAAATAGCTATTTTCATGGACCGTGGAGCCGCCGGGCAGATCGGCGGAATCGCGGCTTGCGCGGAGGCGCGGCTCGGTCGCAGACTTGCGGCAACAAGCCCCGGGAGGAACAAGCCCCATGCAATCGTCCGCCGTCCCCGCCCGCCATCTGCCGATCCGCAAGGATTGGCTCGCCGCGACCCAGGAACCGGCGCTCGAACCGGAGCGGCCGATCATCGACCCGCACCATCACATGTGGGACCGGCCCGGCAACCGCTACCTGCTGCCCGATCTGCTCGAGGACCTCAACAGCGGCCACAACATCCGCGCCACCGTGTTTCTCGAATGCCGCGAGATGTACCGCGCCGACGGGCCGCCGGAATTGCGCTCGCTCGGCGAGACGCAATTCGTCGCCGGCGCCTCGGCGATGAGCGAGAGCGGCAAATACGGAGCGAGCAAGGCCTGCGCCGGGATTATCGGCAATGTCGATTTCCGCGTCGGTTCCCGCGCCAAGGGCATCCTCGAACAGCACATCATCCTGTCCGGAGGCCGTTTTCGCGGCATCCGCAACGGCGCCACCTGGCACGCCGACCCGAACCTCCGCATCTTCACCTCGGGCTCGGGCGAGGGGTTGTATCTCAATCGGTCGTGGCGCGAGGGTTTCGCCGCGCTGGCGCCGCTGAACCTGACCTTCGAGGCGTGGATGTTCCACAGCCAGCTCGGTGACCTGATCGATCTCGCCCGCGCCTTTCCCGAAACCAAGATCGTGCTGAACCATATCGGCGGCGCGCTCGCGGTCGGGCCCTATGCCGACAAGCGCGAGGAGGTCTTCGCCGAGTGGAGCACGCAGATCGCCAAGCTCGGCCAGTATCCCAACGTCTACATCAAGCTGGGCGGGCTCGGCATGCCCTCGCTGATGGGGTTCGAGATGGGGCGGCAGGACAGCGCGCCCTCGTCGGAGCAATTGGCTAAGGCGTGGAAGCCCTATCTCGAAACCTGCATCGCCGCGTTTGGCCCGGACCGCTCGATGTTCGAGAGCAATTTCCCGGTCGACAAGGGGATGTGCAGCTACGCCAATCTGTGGAACGCGTTCAAGCGCGTCGCCGAGCCCTATTCGGCCGACGAGAAGAGCGCGATGTTTCACAATACCGCGCTGAAATTCTATCGGCTGTGGTGAAACCGCACACTTGTCATCCCGGCGAAGGCCGGGAGCCACCGCGCCGCTTCTCGCGCCTCTGCAAACGTCACCCCCGGCCCACGCCGGGGGTGACGATCGGGAATAAAGGAGACGAACCATGCCGCTGCCACGCCAAGAGGTCGACGCCAGCACGCCGAAATACCTGCGCGACAAATACGCGATCGTCGGGGTCGGTGAAACGACCTACATGCGCGGCTCGGGGATGACGACCCGGGCGCTCGGCACCTGGGCGGTGCGCAACGCGATACTCGACGCGGGGCTACAGCCTAGCGACATCGACGGCATGCTCGACTACTCGGGCGGCGACTCGACCTCGGCGACCTTCATCGCCGGCGATCTCGGTTGCCGGCTAAATTTCTATATGGATTGCGTCGGCGGCGGTTCTTCGACCGAGGCGCTGATCGGCATCGCCATCGGCATTATCGAGGCGGGCATGTGCAAGACCGTCGCGATCTTTCGCGCGATGAACGGGTTCTCGCAGGTGCGCATCGGCGGCACCGGGGCGCGCTCGGCGGCGCCGGTCGCCGGCGACATGCTGCACAACCGCGCCTATGGCTGGCAGAGCGCCGGGCAAAGCTTTGCCCCGACCTTTATGCGCCACATGTACGATTACGGCACCACGCCCGAGCAGGTCGCGCATGTGAAGATGTTCCACAGCCGCCACGCCTCGAACAACCCGAAGGCCTATTACAAAAAGCGCTTCACCGTCGAGGACGTGATCAACAGCCGCTTCATTTGCAAGCCATTGCACCTGTTGGATTGTTGCGTCGAGACCGATAACGGCACTTGCGTTATCGTCACCACGGCCGAGCGCGCCAAGGATTGCGCCCGTCCGCCGGTGTTGATCCGGGGCGTCGTCGGGCGCTGCAACAAGCCGCGGCTCGACATGCACTACCAGCACGGGCCGATCTCGCGGGTCGCCGGGTATTACGCCAAGGAGATCCTGTGGCCGAATGCCGGAGTCGGGCCGGAAGACGTCGACGTCACCGGGTCGTACGACGCGTTCACCTTCACGACGATGCTGCAGCTCGAGGAATACGGCTTCTGCAAGAAGGGCGAGGGCGGCAGCTATGTGTCGGACGGCACGATCGCGCTCGGCGGGCGGCGTCCGAACAATACCAGCGGCGGCCATCTGTGCGAGGCCTACACCCATGGCATGAACATGGTCATCGAGAACACCCGCCAGCTGCGCCACGAAATCGACGATTCATGCCCGATCGGACCGGACGGCAAGCGCCAGCACACCTACGACTACAGCGAGGGCGGGTGCCGTCAGATCAGGAACGCGGAAGTCAGCGCCAATCTCGGCTGGGCCAACCCGGCGACCGGGTCGGCGATGATCATGTGCAAGGGTTGGTAGGAGCCATCGTGAAATCCATCCGTCACCCCCGCGAAAGCGGGGGTCCAGGCGACGGTGTCGGGCCGCTTGGATTCCCGCTTTCGCGGGAATGACGGGGAAGTGAGGGAGACGGAAATAATGGCGACGATCGAAGGCCAATATCTCGGCATGGGGCTCAGGATCGACGATCTCGATGTCGAGAACGTCGAGTATTTCAAGCATTGCGCCGCGCATGATTTCCACCTGCAGGCGTGCAACGACTGCAGCCGCCTGCGCTATCCGCCGACCACGGCGTGCCCGTGGTGCATGTCGCGCGAATCGACCTGGAAAAAGGTCGAGGGCAAGGGCGCGGTGCACTCCTACAGCGAGGTGCATCACGCGATCCAGCCGGCGTTTCGGGGCAAGACGCCGTACCTGATCCTGATGGTCGATCTCGACACGCAAAAGGGCGAGCCGACCGCGGACGAGGCGTTGCGCGTGGTCGCCAATCTGTGCACGCCGGACGGCCAGCTCGCGCCGCCCGACATGGTCAAGCGGGTCGGAATCGGCACGCGGGTGCGGATGGTGTTCAGCGACGTGTCCGACGGCATCGCGCTGCCGCAATGGACCATCGACGAGACCGCCACGCAGCCGGCGACACCCTGGCGCTACGCGCAGGAGTGAGCTCGGCCGCCGGCTCCGCGCTAGCCTGGCGGGTCGAGGAGGCCGAGCTCAGCGCGTTTCCGGCGGTGCGCCAGGTGGTGCTTGGCGGCTGGGCGTTGCGGTTCAGCGAGGGCGGTCCGCGGCGCGCCGCCAACTCGGCCAACCCGCTGCGGCCCGATTGCGATTGCGGCGACGAATTGATCGACGCGGTGGCCGCGCTGTATCGCCGGCGCGGCGTGACGCCGCTGTTTCGCGTGCCGTCGATGATCGCCCCGGTGCTCGACGAGCGGCTGGCGGCGCGCGGATACACCCATGAAGGCGAAAGCTGCGTGCTCCACGGCCCGATGACCGCCATCCCGGCCGAGCGCGATCCGAAGGTGCGGCTTTTGGCGTCGCCGAGCCCGCGCTGGTTCGCGGCGATGGCTGGATTGCAAGGTCACACGCCGGGCCAGAGCACTGTCTACCGCCGCATCCTGCGGGCGATCGCCTTGCCTTCCGTGTTTGCCGAGTTGCGGGGCGACGGCCGGCCGGTCGCGCTCGCCTATGCCGTGATTCACGACCGGCTGCTGGTCTATGAATCAGTCATTACCAACCATCGCCTGCGGCGCCAGGGGCTGGCGCGCCGGGTGATCGCCACCCTCGCCGCGTGGGGGCGGGAAAGCGGCGCCGAGGCCGCATGCCTGCAGGTCGAGGCCGACAACATGCCGGCCCGCGCGCTCTACGACGGGTTCGGCCTGACCCGCGAGCTCTCCCGCTATCATTACCGTCGCGCCCCGGCTCGCTGAACCTCTCGATTCGTCATCCCCTTCGACGGGCGCCGGGAAACTTGCCCCGGCGGCGTCGGCACCTGATATAGTGAGATGGGAGGTCGTCGGCGGGCAGGCCCCTCGCCAACCCGGTCAGGTCCGGAAGGAAGCAGCCGTAACGAGTTTCGGCCTGGGTCGTTCGCACGGCCTCCCACCTAATCCTTTTGCGCCGACCCATTTCCTTGCGCCGCGATGACCGAACCCGCGACCCATTACCGGGTCCTTGCCCGCAAATACCGGCCGCAGACTTTTGCCGAGGTGATCGGGCAGGAGGCGCTGGTGCGTACCCTGTCGAACGCGATCGCGACCGGGCGGATCGCGCATGCCTTCATCCTCACCGGCGTGCGCGGGGTCGGCAAGACGACGACGGCGCGGATCATCGCTCGCGCGCTGAACTGCGTCGGTGTCGACGGCGCCGGCGGGCCAACCGTGTCGCCGTGCGGCGAGTGCGTCCACTGCCGCTCGATCGCCGAGGACCGCCATGTCGACGTGATCGAGATGGACGCCGCCTCGCGCACCGGCGTCGACGATATCCGCGATCTGACCGACGGGGTGCGTTACCGGCCGGTGTCGGCGCGGTTCAAGGTTTACATCATCGACGAAGTCCACATGCTGTCGAAAAACGCCTTCAACGCGCTGTTGAAGACGCTTGAGGAGCCGCCGCCCGACGTCAAATTCGTGTTCGCGACCACCGAGGTGCAAAAAGTCCCGGTGACGGTGTTGTCGCGCTGCCAGCGGTTTTCGCTGCGGCGGGTGCCGATCGACCAGCTCGTTTCGCATTACCGGATGATCGCGGAAGCCGAGGGGGTCGCGATCGCGGCGGGTGCGCTCGGCCTGATCGCCCGCGCCGCCGACGGCTCGGTGCGCGACGGGCTGTCGCTGCTCGACCAGGCGATCGCGCTCGCCGATGGGCCGATCGATGAGACGATGGTGCGCGACATGCTCGGCGTCGCCGATCGCGGCCTCGTCCTCGACCTGTTCGAGACGGTGATGCGGGGCGAGGCCGCGGGCGCGCTCGACCAGCTCGATAGCCTGTACCAGGGCGGCGCCGACCCGCTGGTGGTATTGCAGGATCTGCTCGACCTCTGCCATTTCGTGACCCGGCTGAAACTGGTGCCGAACGCCGGCGACGACGACCCGATGGAGGAGGGCGACCGCGCCCGCGCGCGGCCGCTCGCCGCGGCATTGTCGATGCCGGTGCTGGCGCGCGCCTGGCAGATGCTGTTGAAGGGGATCGAGGAGGTGCAGTCGGCGCCGGCCCCGGCGCAGGCGGCCGAAATGGTACTGGTGCGGCTCGCCTACGTCGCCGACCTGCCGGCGCCGGCCGAGTTGGTGCGCAGCCTCGCCGAGGGCGAACCGATCGCGGCCCCGGCGCGACCGCCGCCGCCCAGTCTTGCCGCGGCTCCGGTCGCGGCACGGCCGCTTGCCGCCGTGCCGTCCGGCCCGCGGACCGAGGCGAGCGCGGCGGCCGTTGCATTACCCGAGCCGTCGCCGTCACCGCCGGTCGCCGCCCCCTACGATCCGGTGCCGCGGAATTTCGCCGAGGTCATCGCGCTGTTCGAGCAGCACAACGAGGCGGTGATCCGCGCGCAATTGCGCTCGCAACTGCATCTGGTGGCGTTCGAGCCGGGCCGGATCGAACTTCGCCCGGTGGAGGGCGCGCCGCGCGACCTGGCCAACCGTCTCGGCCAATGCTTGAGCGAATGGACCGGCATGCGCTGGGTGGTCGCGGTCTCACAGGAAGAGGGCGCGCCGACCTTGCAGCAAGCGGAAGACCGGCACGCCAGCCAATTGAAAAGCGAGGTCGCCGCCCACCCGCTGGTTCGGGCGGCATTGGACGCGTTTCCCGGTGCCACCATCGCCACGGTGCGGGAGCGCTTCGCCGTGTCCGAACCGGGGGCCGAATTGGAGACCGATCCGGGCGGCGAGCCGTTGGCGGACGACGAGGCAGGTAGCGGAGAGGATCAATCATGAAAAATCTCGGCCAGCTGATGAAGCAGGCCCAGCAGATGCAGACCAAGATGGCCGAGATGCAGGCCCAGCTCGAAACCATCGAGATGACGGGGTATTCCGGAGGCGGCATGGTCGCGCTGACCTTGAACGGCAAGGGCGACCTCAAAAAGCTCAAGATCGACAAATCGGTGCTCGACCCCGAGGAGGGCGAGGTGCTGGAAGATCTGATCGTCGCCGCGTTCAACGACGCACGGCAAAAGGTCAACGCCCACGCCGAGACCGAGATGCAGAAACTGACCGGCGGTCTCAACCTGCCGGGCGGGATGAAATTGCCGTTTTGACGGTGTCTCCCGCCGCCGGCGGCGTCGTGCGTCCGTCGCGACGCACCCACTCTGGGGCGCACCCCAGAGTGGGGCTTCGAAGGCCGCCCAGCCGAATGTCCGAGAAATGTCCGAGCTCGACACGTTGATCCAGCTGCTCGCGCGGCTGCCGGGTCTCGGGCCGCGCTCGGCGCGGCGCGCGGCGTTGCATCTGATCAAGCGGCGCGAGGGGCTGATGGAGCCGCTGGCCGCCGCGCTGCGCGCCGCCGCCGCCGCGATCCGCCCGTGCGGGACTTGCGGCAACCTCGACACGGTCGATCCGTGCGCGATCTGCCGCGATCCTAACCGTGATGCGAAATTGATCTGCGTCGTCGAAGACCTCGCTGATCTGTGGGCCTTGGAGCGCACCGCGGCGTTTCGCGGGCGCTATCACGTCCTGGGGGGCACTTTGTCGGCGCTCGACGGGATCGGACCGGAGGACCTCAATATCACGAGGTTGATCGCCCGGCTCGGCCCCGACATGGAAATGATATTGGCGCTCAACGCCACGGTCGAGGGTCAGACCACGGCGCATTACATCGCGGACCGCGCCGCCTCGACCGGCGTCAAGGCGTCGCGGCTCGCGCAGGGCGTGCCGATCGGCGGCGAGCTCGATTATCTCGACGAGGGCACCCTGACCGCCGCGCTCAACGCACGCCGGGAATTGTGACGCGGGCGCGGTGTATCGACCCCGCCGATTGAGCTATTATTTCGTCCTCGCCGCCAGGAGCTGAACAAAAATGATCGGGAAATTCCTCGCACCGGCGGCCGTGCTCGCGGTGTGGCTCGCGATATCGCCGCTATCGGTGGCCTTGGCCGGCGACTTTACCGAATCCTGCGTCGCCGGCGGCGGCGGATTGCTCGAGGAAAAGGACTGCGCCTGCATGAACGACAAGGCCACGGGCGGCGACCGCACCGATCTGATCGCCTTTTTCGACGCCAACACGGCCGAGCAAAAAGGCGGCCCAGCCCCCGACGTGTCCAACCCGCAGATGCAAAAAGGCATGGAACTGCTGAACAAATTTATGAGCGAGTGCCTGAAGTAGAGCGCTCCTCAAGCCGCGGCGCGGCGGCCGCGCGGGCCGCTCGCTTCTTCCTCGAACAGATCGGCCAGCCGTTCGAGCATGACGCCGCCGAGCTGCTCGGCGTCGACGATCGTCACCGCGCGGCGGTAATAGCGGGTCACGTCGTGGCCGATGCCGATCGCGGTCAACTCGACGACCCCGGCCCGCTCGATGTCGCGGATGACCTCGCGCAGGTGCTTTTCCAGATAGTTGCCGGGGTTGACCGACAGGGTCGAATCGTCGACCGGGGCGCCATCCGAAATCACCATCAGGATGCGGCGCTCCTCCGGCCGGCCGAGCAGCCGGTTATGCGCCCATAACAGCGCCTCGCCGTCGATGTTCTCCTTGAGGATGCCCTCGCGCAGCATCAGCCCGAGGCTGCGCCGGGCGCGGCGCCACGGCGCGTCGGCCGGCTTGTAGACGATGTGCCGCAGATCGTTGAGCCTTCCTGGGTTGGCCGGCTTGCCGGCGGCGATCCATTTCTCGCGCGCCTGACCGCCCTTCCACGCGCGCGTGGTAAAGCCGAGAATCTCGACCTTGACGCCGCAGCGCTCCAGGGTGCGCGCCAGGATGTCGGCGCTCATCGCCGCGACCGTGATCGGGCGGCCGCGCATCGAGCCCGAATTATCGATCAGCAGGCTGACGACGGTGTCGCGGAACTCCATCTCCTGCTCTTGCTTGTAGGCGAGCGGCAGGACCGGGTTGGCGATCACGCGAGCGAGCCGGGCGGCGTCGAGAATGCCCTCGTCGAGATCGAATTCCCACGCGCGGGTCTGCTTGGCCAACAGCCGCCGCTGCAGGCGGTTGGCGAGCCGGGCGATCACGCTCTGCAGATGCGACAATTGCTGGTCGAGCAGGTGGCGCAGCCGGGATAGCTCGTCCGCGTCGCACAATTTGTCTGCCTCGACGACCTCGTCGGACTGGGTGTTGAACGCGCGATATATCGCGGTGTCGTCGCCGCGACCGCGCGGCAATTGTCCGGGACGCCCCGGGCGGCCGGGATCGTCGTCGCTCGATCCCGGCATCATCTCGCCGTCGGAATCGGCCTCGCCATCCTGCTCGGCGTCGTCGCCGGCGCTGTCGGCGGGGGAGCCGTCCATCGACGGTTGCGCGCCGGTCGAGGCGCTCTCGCCGCTGTCGCTCTGATTGTCGCCCTCGGTCTCGTCGCCCTGGTTCTGCTGGTCGTCCGATTCCGATTCGTCGAGCTCGCCGAGGTCGAGATCCATGTCCTGGATCATCTGGCGGGTGATCCGGGCATAGGCGTCCTGATCGAGGATCGTGCGGTCGAGCTCGGACAGGTCGCGGGCGATCTTGCCTTCAAGCCACGGCCGCCACAGATCGACGACGCGCTTGGCCGCGGCGGGCGGCGGCTCGTGCGTCAACGCCTCGCGGGTCAACAGCCGCACCGCCTCGGCCATCGTGCTCTCGGTGCGCTCGGTGATGCGCTCGAAACCCTGGCGGCGGTACTGCTCGTCGAGCAACGCGGCGAGATTCGAGGCGACCCCGGCCATGCGGCGCGAGCCCAATGCCTCGATCCGCGCCTGCTCGACCGCCTCGAAGACGGTCCGCGCCAGCGGGCCGCCCGGTGCGCGTTTCGAGTGCACCGACGCGTCGTGATATTTGAGCCGCAATGCCAGGCTGTCGGCGGCGCCGCGCAGTTGCGCGGCCTCCTCGGGCGGCAGGTCGCGAGCCGGGTTGGGCAATTTGACCCGCGTCCCGGACAGGCCCGGCGGCTCCGGCCCAAAGGCGATGGTCAGATCGTCGCGCTCGGCGATCGCGCGCAATGCCGACGCGGTCGCCCGTTTGAATATCTCGGTCGGTGTGAATTCCTGCGCCATGCCCAGATTACCGCAACTCTTACATCAAGGTCGCGTTGACGCCGGTCTCGGGCAGGTCGGTGCCAAAGCAGCGCTGGTAGTATTCGGCGACCGCCGGCCGCTCCATCTCATCGCATTTGTTGAGAAAGGTCAGCCGAAAAGCAAACGCCAAATCGTTGAAGATGCGGGCATTCTCGGCCCAGGTCATGACCGTGCGCGGCGACATCACGGTCGAGATATCGCCGTTCATGAAGCCGTTGCGGGTCAAATCGGCGCACGCGACCATCGCGCTGATCTTGCGCCTGCCATCCTCGTTGTCGTAGTCGGGCACCTTGGCCAGCACGATCTCGCACTCGGCGTCGTGCGGCAGGTAATTCAGCGCCGTCACGATGTTCCAGCGGTCCATCTGGCCCTGGTTGATCTGCTGGGTGCCGTGATAGAGCCCGCTGGTGTCGCCGAGCCCGACCGTGTTCGCGGTCGAGAACAGGCGGAACGCCTTGTGCGGCCGGATCACCCGGTTCTGGTCGAGCAGGGTCAATTTGCCGTCGACCTCGAGCACGCGCTGGATCACGAACATGACGTCCGGCCTCCCGGCGTCGTATTCGTCGAAGCACAAGGCCACCGGGTGCTGCAACGCCCAGGGCAGCAGCCCCTCGCGAAACTCGGTGACCTGCTTGTTGTCGCGCAGCACGATCGCGTCCTTGCCGACCAGATCGATGCGGCTGATGTGGCTGTCGAGATTGACCCGGATGCAGGGCCAGTTGAGCCGCGACGCAACCTGCTCGACATGGGTCGATTTGCCGGTGCCGTGATAGCCCTGGATCATGACCCGCCGATTGAAGGCGAACCCGGCGAGGATCGCCAGGGTGGTGTCATGGTCAAAGCGATAGGCATCGTCGAAATCGGGCACATGCTCGGTCGGCGTGCTGAAGGCTGGGACCTGGAGGTCGCTGTCGATCCCGAAGGTCTGACGCACCGAGATCGTGATATCCGGCATGCCGACCGGGGTCGGTGCCAGTTCCGCTGTCTGTACGGTCGGCATTATTGTCGCATTTCCTGATGATGGTGTGAGAGGGGCGGGCCTTCGACCTGTGATTGTTCAGCCGAAATCGCTGGCTTTCAAGGTCGCATAAGCCTGGTTGATGATCTTAAGCTTCTCCTCGGCGGCTTTGTCCCCGCCATGTGCGTCGGGATGGTGCAATTTTACCAGCACCTTGTACCGGGCCTTGAGCCCGACCGAGGTGAAGGGCGGTTCGAGGTCGAACACCGCGAGCGCCTGCTCGCGCGCGGAGGCGGCGCGCGAGATCGCGTCGTCGCCGTTGGCGTGGCCGTTCGTCCGCCCGTTGGTTCGTCGATCGGCGTGTCCGTTGGCGCGGGCATGGGCGCTGGCCGAATAGAATCCGAACGGGTCGCGGACGCACGCCGCAAATGCCGGGCCGTGGCGCTGGCCGAGCTTCCAGCTCGGGCGCTGCCACACGGTATCGTGCCGGATCTCGCGCTCGATCTCGGGCTCGCTCATCCCCGCGTAATAGTTCCACGCCGAATTATACGCGCGCACATGCTCGATACAGAACCAATAGTAGTGGTTCAACTCCAGGCGTGACCGCGGCGCGCGAAAATCGCCGCCGGCCTCGCAGCCGGGGTGGTCGCACAATCGCGTCGGCGGATCGGGCTCGGCCGCGAAGACGGAGTTGGTCGGAGTACGCCGCATCGGCTCCAGTATGGGAGGCTCGCCGCCATGTGACAAGGATTCGCGGTAGCGCACGGGCGCGGCGCGAAAGCGGCGCAGCCCCGCCTCGTCTGCATGACGATGCGGCCGCGAAGCTCGAGCCGTGATCATGCCAGCATCAGCTTCATGCCGACATGGCTGGCACTGAAGCCGAGCCGCTCGTAGAAACGGTGGGCGTCGCGCCGCGACTTGTCGGTGGTGAGCTGGACCATTCCGCATCCTTCGGCGCGCGCCCGCTCGATCGCGTGGCGCAGCAGCAATTCGCCGACCCCGCCGCCGCGGCATCGCGCGCTGACGCGGACGCCCTCGATCTGCCCGCGCTTCGTGCCGCGTCGCGACAGGCCGGGGATCACCGTCAATTGCAAGCACCCGACGATCATGCCGGCGATATCGGCGACAAGCAGGAAATTGCCCGCCTGCGCGACGATCTCGTCGAATGCCCTCCGGTAGGAGGCGGGGAGCGGGTCGGTGTTTTCCTCGCGGGCAGCGCCCAGGAGATCGTCGGCCAGCAGGGCGACGATCGCCGCGATATCGGCATGCCGCGCCGGCCGGATCAGGATCTGTTCAATGCCGGGCTGTTTGGCGCGGGGTCGGTCTGTGGCCATCGGGCCATTCTCGGCGAGCGGCATCGGGGAAAAGAAGACTGCCCGTCCGCACCTAGGTACGGACGGGCAGTCACTCGGTCGAACGCGGTCGGGTCGGGACTAGAAGTCCATCCCGCCCATGCCGCCCATGCCGCCCGGCGGCATCGCCGGCGCGCCCTTCGGCTCGGGCCGCTCGGCGATCATCGCCTCGGTGGTGATCAGCAACCCAGCGACCGACGCCGCGTCCTGGAGAGCATGCCGCACGACCTTGGTGGGATCGATGATGCCCGCCTGGATCATGTCGGTGAACTCGCCCTTCTGCGCGTCGTAGCCGTAATTGGTGTCCTTGCTGTCGAGCAATTTGCCGACGATGATCGAGCCGTCGGTGCCTGAATTCTCGGCGATCTGCCGGACCGGCCACTGCAGCGCCTTGCGGATGATGTCGATGCCGACCTTTTGGTCGGGATTGGCTGGGGTCAGCCCATCGAGCGCGCGGCTCGCATAGAGCAGGGCCGAACCGCCACCGGCGACTACGCCCTCCTCGACCGCGGCGCGCGTCGCATGCATCGCGTCGTCGACCCGATCCTTCTTTTCCTTGACCTCGATCTCGGTGGCCCCGCCGACCCGGATCACCGCGACGCCGCCGGCGAGCTTGGCCAGCCGCTCCTGCAGTTTCTCGCGGTCGTAGTCGGAGGTGGTCTCGTCGATCTGCTGGCGGATCTGGGTGCAGCGGCCCTCGATGTCCTCGCGCTTGCCGCCGCCGTCGATGATCGTCGTGTTTTCCTTCTCGACCCGCAATTTCTTGGCCTGGCCGAGCATGTCGAGGGTGACGCTCTCGAGCTTGATGCCGAGATCCTCGCTGATCACCTGGCCGCCGGTCAGGATCGCGATGTCCTCGAGCATTGCCTTGCGACGATCGCCGAAACCGGGCGCCTTGACCGCCGCGACCTTGAGCCCGCCGCGCAATTTGTTGACCACCAGGGTCGCCAACGCCTCGCCCTCGACGTCCTCGGCGATGATCAATAGCGGACGACCGCTCTGCACCACCGACTCGAGCACCGGCAGCATCGCCTGCAGACCCGACAGCTTCTTTTCGTGGATCAGGATGTAGACGTTGTCGAGCTCGGCCAGCATCTTCTCGGCGTTGGTGACGAAATACGGCGACAGGTAGCCGCGGTCGAACTGCATGCCCTCGACCACGTCGAGCTCGGTTTCGAGGCTTTTGGCTTCCTCGACCGTGATCACGCCCTCGTTACCGACCTTCTGCATCGCCTCGGCGATCTTGTCGCCGGTATCGCGGTCGCCATTGGCCGCGATCGTGCCGACCTGGGCGATTTCCTCGCTGGTCGAGATTTTTTTCGACTGGCTCTTTAAATTGGCGACGACGGCGTCGACCGCGAGGTCGATGCCGCGTTTCAGATCCATCGGGTTCATGCCGGCGGCAACCGCCTTCGACCCCTCGCGCACGATCGACTGGGCCAGCAAGGTCGCCGTGGTGGTGCCGTCGCCGGCCTGGTCGTTGGTCTTCGAGGCGACCTCGCGCACCATTTGGGCGCCCATGTTCTCGAACTTGTCGGCGAGCTCGATTTCCTTGGCGACGGTCACGCCGTCCTTGGTGATGCGCGGCGCGCCGAACGATTTGTCGAGGACGACGTTGCGGCCCTTCGGCCCCAAGGTCACCTTGACCGCGTTGGCGAGAATGTCGACGCCGCGCAGCATGCGGTCGCGCGCGTCGCCGGCGAATTTGACGTCTTTGGCAGCCATGTTTTCAAACTCCTCTAGGCGATGACGCCCATGATGTCGGACTCTTTCATGATGATCAGCTCTTCGCCGTCGAGCTTGACCTCGGTGCCCGACCACTTGCCGAACAGCACCCGGTCGCCCTTTTTCACATCCATCGGCACCAATTTGCCGTCGTCTCCGCGGGCGCCGGGGCCGGCCGCCACCACTTCGCCCTCCATCGGCTTTTCCTGGGCGGTGTCGGGGATGATGATGCCCCCCGCCGTCTTTTCCTCGCTCGCCACGCGCCGGATCAGCACGCGGTCATGCAACGGACGCAATGCCATAAAAACCTCCTCGCAATACCAGTCACTTCGGGTTAGCACTCCCTACCCGAGAGTGCTGCTCAGATAGTCGGGAGGCTGGATTTTGTCAAGCCGGCGACGCACGCCGCGGGAATCGGCGATCCCAGGCTTTTGAAAACAAGGTAGGCGCGGAGCACTCTCGGCGCGCTATAATCAAAACACGCCAATGACGAGCCCGGACCGATGCCACGAAATATCGAGTGGGAAATCCCGACCGAGATACAGCCCAAGCCGGAGGATTGCGCCTTCGACTTGGACACCGCGCTCAATAGCGTTCTCGGCTTGCAGTCGACCATCCCCGAAGATGCGTTCACCGCGCAGACGCTCGGCACCGAGCGCGCCGGCAGCGGCGTGTTGATCCGCGCGGACGGGCTGGTGCTGACGATCGGCTACCTGATCAGCGAGGCTGAATCGATCTGGCTGACCTCGAGCGTCGGCGGCGCGGTCCAGGGCCACCTGCTCGGCTATGACCAGGAGACCGGGTTCGGGCTGGTGCAGGCGCTCGGGCGGCTCAGCGTGTCGCCGATCGAGCTCGGCACCGGCATGCGGGTCGGCGCCGGCGACAAGGCGATCATCGCCGCCGAGGGCGGGCGGCGCCACGCCATCGCCGCGACCGTCGTCGCCCGGCAGGAATTCGCCGGGCATTGGGAGTACCTGCTCGACCGCGCGATCTTCACCGCGCCGGCGCACCCGTTCTGGGGCGGAGCCGCGCTGATCGCCGCCGACGGCAGGCTGATCGGCATCGGCTCATTGCATGTCCAGCATTCGAGCGGCCGCCAATTGCGGCGCGACGTCAACATGGTGGTGCCGATCGACCTGCTGGCGCCGATCCTCGACGATCTGTTGACCTATGGCCGGCCCAACCGGCCGCCGCGGCCGTGGCTCGGGCTCTACGCCGCCGAGGTCGAGGACGACAACGCCGTCGTCGTCGCCGGCATGTCCGAGCGCGGCCCGGCGATCAAGAGCGGGCTCAGGCCCGGCGACCGCATCGTCGCGGTGCGCGACGAGCCGGTATCGACCCTGGCTTCGTTCTGGCGCCGGGTATGGGCCAGCGGCCCGGCCGGCAGCGAGGTGGTGTTGCAGGTGGTGCGCGACAAGGATTCCAAGACCGTGCGCATCGCCTCGACCGACCGCACCCGCATGATGAAGGCGCCCCGGTTGCATTAACGGGTACGCGGCTACCTCCCGCCGATCAGCGCGGCGCAGCCTGGCGGCAGGTCCGACAGCAGCATCGGTGGGCGCGGCGGCGACGGCTTCGGGGTTCGCGCCTCGGCGGTGAACCACCAGTCGAGTTCGCGGCCGCAGCCGTCGCCGGGCGGCGGGGGCGGCTGATCGTCGCAATCGGGGCTGCCGCGCGGGCACGACACGCGCAAATGCAGGTGATCGTCGTGGCCCCACCACGGCCGCACCAGCCGCAGCCACGCGCGGTCGGCCCCGGCCTCGCGGCACAAGGCCCGCTTGATCGCCGCGTTGACGAACACCCGCGCGGTCTCGGGCAGGCGCGCGGCGGTTTCGATCATCCGGCGGTATTCGGGCCGCCACAACGCCGGATTGACGTCGTTGCCGTCGGCGGCGACGACGTTGACCGCCGACATGGTCTCGCGCTCGCCGGCGCTCAGCCGGTGCCCCGGCATCGGCGTCAGCCAGATATCGACGTCGAGGCCGATCTGGTGCGAGGCGTGGCCGGTCAGCATCGGCCCGCCGCGCGGCTGGGCGAGATCGCCGACCAGCAGCCCGGGCCAGCCGGTCGCCGGCAATCCCGCCGCGAACCGCTCGATCACCGCGATCAGCAGCGGGTGGCCCCAATTGCGGTTGCGCGACGGCCGCATGACCTGCCAGCCCGGCCCGTCGGCCGGCAACGCCACCGCGCCGGCGAGACAGCCCTTGGCGTAGGAGCCGATCGCCCGCGCCGGTCCCGGCGCCGGGATCGCGACGAGCCCGAACACCCGCTTGGCCGCGTCCTCGGGCAATTTGGCGAAGATCGCCTGGCGGCGGGCGGCGTCCTGCGCCGCGGTGTCCTGCGCCGCCGCCGGCATGGCGATGACGATGCCCAGGGCGAGGCAGGTGGCCGACACCGGCACGCGCATGTTCGATGCCTCCATGCGGTGGATGAGCACGCAAAAAACCCATCCGAAACCATATATTTTACGCAATTAACCACTAATTTCGCGTCATATCCGACGCAACCGGGCTAAGCTTCTCCCGATGGAGCCAGGCAATGCAGTTGACGGTATCTCTCGCGAGCCACACCGCTTTGTCGTGATGCTGGGCGACGAAATATCGCATCCCACGGCGAAGACGATCCTTATCGTCGAGGATAACGAGCTCAACATGCGCCTGTTGAACGATGTCCTCGAGGCGCATGGCTACACCATTCTAAAGACCGACCACGGCGCCGTCGCGATCGAGCTGGCGCGGCGATACCATCCCGATCTGATCCTGATGGATATCCAGCTTCCCGACATCTCCGGGCTGGAGGCGACCCGCCTGCTCAAGGCGGACGAGGCGACCCGCTCGATTCCGGTCATCGCGGTAACCGCGTTCGCGATGTCGGGCGATGAGCGCCGGACCCTGGCCAGCGGGTGCGACGCCTATATCGCCAAGCCGATTATATTGCAGGACTTCCTCGCCACGGTCGAAAAATTCGCCGGGGGTCCGGTTGCGTCACCCTAGAACACATCGCGGCGATTTGCCGCTCGTCGCGCGCCGGGGCCGGGGATGAGGCTGGTCTCGGCCATCGTCGTGTTCGGCCTCGCGGTCGCGACCGTGGCGGCGGTCACGCATCCGACGCGGGTGTTCGCGCTCTACGAGGAGCTCTACCCGGCCGACCCGGCGCGGCGGCAGGCACTCGAAATGTGCTTTATGCGCGATCACAAATTCAACCGGCTCGACACCGCCGAGCGCGACGCCTGCTACAAGCTCCAGCTCGCCCCGCCGCCGCCCGTCGCGATCCCGGCCGGATTGGCGCCGCCGCCCAGCGCCGGCGCCAATTTCGTCGATCTGTGGCGCGCCGCGGGCCAGGGCCGCCTCCCCGCCAACGACGTGCGCGCGCACGAGCGCAACGACCGCTATTTCCACCCCTCCGGGCCAGGGCGATAGTCGGGGCGATAGCGCCCGGGCGGATGGGGCAGGGGCGGATGGGGCAGGGGCGGATAGGTCCGGGGCGCTCAGCAGGACCGCTCGATAGCGACAAATCCACCCCCGCCGGGCGGCCTTCTTCCCGAGACGGCGGCAGCGGAGTAACGTCGCGCCTCCCGTCGTGACGATCTGCGGCGCGGATTCGTCGACAGGCGCCATCCATGAAGCTCCACGGGTATTTTTCATCTTTCGCCGCGTTTCGCGGGTCCACCGCTCCCAAGTTGGCCGCGCTGAGCCTGGCCGCGCTGGCGCTTACCGGCTGCGCGGCGGCGAACTCGGGCGGCCCCGCCGATCTCGGCCTGATCGACGCGGTGATGAAGGAGGTCGACAAGAGTTACGTCGTCCCGGTCAAGCCCGACCGGCTGGTCGGCGGCGCGCTAAAGGGCATGCTCAGCCGCCTCGATCCGCATTCCGACTATCTGCCCGAGCGCGAGTATCGCGAATTGATCGCGACCACCAGCGGCCAGTTCGGTGGGGTCGGCATCGAGATCTCGGTCGAGGACGGCGTGCCCCAGGTCATCACCGCGATCGACGGCACTCCGGCGGCCGGGGCCGGGATCGAGCCGGGCGACCGCATCATCAAGGCCGACGGCCAGCCGACGGTCGGCATCGACATCGAGGAGGTCGTCCGACGCCTGCGCGGCGCCCCCGGCACGCCGGTGGTTCTGACCGTCGCGCGCGCCAACCGCGCGCCGTTCGAGGTACCGATCACGCGCGCGATCATCCGGGTCGAATCGGTCAAATCGGCGATGAAGCCGGGCCGCGTCGGCTATGTCCGCATCAGCACGTTCGACGAAAACACGCCGAGCGAATTGCGCGCGTCGATCGGCCGGTTGCGGCGGGAATCCGGCGGCAATCTCGCCGGGTTCGTGCTCGATCTGCGCAACGACGCCGGCGGGCTGCTCGATTCGGCGATCGAGGTCGCCGCCGAATTTCTCGACGGCGGCACGATCGTGACGACGCGCGGGCGCGACCCGGACGAAAACCGCGCCTATGTCGCCGCCCCCCGCGGCGATCTGCTGCGCGGAACCCGGATCGCCGTATTGATCAACGGCGCCACCGCCTCCGCCGCCGAGATCGTCGCCGGGGCATTGCAGGACAACCGCCGTGGCACGGTCATGGGCACGCGCAGCTTTGGCAAGGGCTCGGTCCAAAGCATCATCCCGATCGCCGGCCACGGCGCCTTGCGGCTGACCACGGCGCTGTACTACACGCCTTCGGGTGATTCGATCCAGGGCAGGGGTATCACCCCCGACACCGAGGTGCGCCTGCCCAAGGAGGCGCAGGTCGCCAACTCGATCATGGCCTATGAAAGCGATCTGTTCGGCACGATCGAGGCGACCGGTGCATTGGCGCCGAAGGAGGGCGCGCCGCCCCGGCGGCGGCCGGTGCGGCCGCTCGCCGATGGGGGCGACCGTCCGATCAACCCCAAGCTTATCGGGACCCCCCAGGACGCCCAGCTGAACGCGGCGCTCGATCTTCTAAAGGGCGATGTTCAGAAGGGTGGGCGTCCGTCGCTGACGCGCTGACCGGCCCGGGTGCCTGGGCCGGCGGCAAGCGGAGCCGGCGCGGCCACAGATCGCGCAACCCGCCCCACAGCCAGCGCAGCACCGCGCCGGGGCCGCGCAGATGGCCGTAATCGTCGAACTGGAACAATACGAACAGCGCGTAGACCTTGCGCGGATCGATACGCCGCATCAGTCGGATGCGCACGAACATCGTGATGCCGAGATCGGACAGGTGGTCGTTGCGCAATGCCTCCTTGATCGTCAGCGCCGGCACCGCGATTTCGAAATCGCCGACCCGGTCCGGCCCGCCCTCGCCGATCCGGCCGCGCCGCGGCCGGTAAAAGAGCTGGCGCTCCCCGAGCCGAAACGAAAACCCGCGCGGAAACAGCGGCCACAGCAACCACCGCCAGGCGTTGAGCTTGCGCTCGAGCCGGGCGACGTCGTCGTCGTCGACCCGCGCATCGGTCTCGGCGGCGAAGCGCTCCGCGGTCAAGGCGGCGCGGGTCGCCGGCGCGGCCGGCCGGTAGTCCTCCGGCGCGGTGGCGCGGTGGCTGAAATCGCCGAGGTTGAGGTTGGTGTAGGGCGGCAACAGCCGCGCCGGCGCGTTCCAGCCGTGTTCGAGATCGGCGAATTCGGTGCGGTGCGGGTTGGCCCAGGCGCTGTCGGCGCGCTCGAACACCGCCTGGCTGGCGAACGGGATGTAGAAATCGGCGCCGAGCCGCTCGCATAGCCGGCAGATAAAGGCGACGTAGTGCTCTCGCGACCGCAACGAGACGACCCCGCGCTCGTCGAGAAAGCTGTTGACCAGGCTGGCCGGCGAGTAGCTGGCGAGCAATACCCGCGGCTTGCCGATGCGGTCGCCGAGTCGACGCAACGCGCGCAACACCGGCGGCAGCGGCTTGGCGTCGTTGAGGTTGAGGATCAGCGCGTTCGGCGTGTCGATCAGCAACAGGCTGTCATCGTTCCACAGCGGGATCGACATGATCGCGACCCCGGTGCCAAGCGCGTGCCAGCGCCGCGGCGGCAACGCGGCGGCGCGATACCCGCGCTCGGCCAGATAGGCGAGCCAGCCCCGCTCCGCCAGGGCTGGAAACAGATAGGCGGGGCGCGCCCCCAGCCGGCGGATCGACGGCGTGTGGAAATGGTCGGGATGCTCGTGCGTGACGTAGACATGGGCCGTGTCCGCCAGCCATTCGATCTCGGCCGCGCTCGGATAGTGCCGCAGCCACCAGCTCCGCCAATATACCGAGCCGACCAGCCACGGGTCGGTGACCAATAGCGGGCTTTCCCCATCGCGATAGAGCACGATCGTGGCGTGGCCGATCGTTTCCAGCCTGAGACCCTTCATGCCCCCTCACCGCTGCCGGCCCCTCCCCCCGACCCTCTCCCCGCTCGCGGGGAGAGGGAGCGCGACCGCGAGGCCGCGGCCTTATAGCCCCTCGCCCCGCGTGCGGGGAGAAGGAGGGGCCCGCCGCGCAAGCGGTGGGAGGGTGAGGGGTCGTTCGGGTCCCCTCCTCACACCGCCCGGGCGACGAGCGGCGCCAGGAATTCGCGCAGGGTCGGCGACCATTTGGCGTGCTCGGGGCCGCTCGACGAATGGCCGAGCTCGCTGTCGAGCTCGAAATAGCGTGCGTCGACCCCAGCATCGGCTAGCCCTCGCATCACATCCGGCGCGATGTGGGGCGGGAACAGCGCGTCGGTGCGGCACAACACATACAGCACCTTGGCCTTGATCCGGGCGAAATCGGGTCGCGTATCGAAACCCAGCAATGCACGGCGCAGGATGATCAGCGAGTTGGCATCCCACTTGGCCGCCCAGTTCGCAGCCGTCTCGCGGATCGCCGCCTCGCGCTCGGCCGGGTCGGGGAAACGCGGCGCCAGCGCGGCCTCGATGCCGTAGCGCTTCAACGTGTCGACCCGGATGTCGGTCAACGCCGCCTTGGCGCCGCCCTTGCCGTAATAATGCCCACCGTGCCACTCCGGGTCGGCGGCGAGCCGCGCGGTGACCTCGGCGAGCTGCTTGTCGGTGTTGACCGAGGCCCGCGGCGCGGTGTTGACCGGCACGATCGCGTCCATGTGGTCGGGATAGGCGACCGCCCACTGGAACGCCTGATAGCCGCCATAGGACGGCCCCGCCACCGCGACCAGGTGGGTGATGCCGAGCCATTCGATCAGCGCCTTTTGCGCGGCGACGATGTCGCGCACCGTGATGTTCGGGAAATCCGGGCCATAGGGCCGTCCGGTCTTGGGGTTGTGGCTCGAGGCGTTGGTCGAGCCGAACGACGAGCCGAGCATGTTCGAGGCGACGACGAACAATTTGTCGGTGTCGATCGCCTTGCCCGGGCCGATCAGCCCGTCCCACGCGCCGGGCAGATTGCCGTTGACCGGGTTGCGCCCGGCCTGATGGTGGCCGCTGGTATAGCCGTGCGTGATCAACACCGCGTTGCGGCCGTGCCGCTGCAGCCGGCCATAGGTCTCGTAGGCGATCGTCGCCTCGGGCATGATCTCGCCGCTTCGCAGGCGAAAATCGTGGATCGTGAAAAACCGGTCCTCGACGGTGCCGATATCGGCGGTCTTCATGTCGTTCTCCTCGAGACGCGGCGGATCGCGCGGTGCCGGGGATTGTCCCGGCCCAATTCTGCCCTCTTCCGGCGGCGGCGCCAAACTGCAAAGATGATTTCTTCCCGCGCCCGGAGGTGTGATGCGCCGCGTTCTGCCAGCCCTCCTGCCGCTGCTCCTGCCGCTCGTTCTGGTTGTCGCGTGCGGCGGTGGAGGGCCGGCGCCGCTGCCGACCGCGTCGGTGCATACCGGGTTTCCGCCGCGCGGCATCGCCGATTTGATCGTGATCGACGCGACCGATCGCCTGCCGTTGCGCCTGGCCGAGCTGATTGCTCCCGACGGCACCGCGACCCCGGCCAGCACGATCGACGTCAACCCGTCGCCGCGCCGGGCCGGCGGGCAGTGGGTGGTCGGCGATCCCTGGCGCGGCAGTCTGCCCGAGGACGGCAATGTCGCGATGAACGCGGCGCAGGGCGGCGGCTTCGCCGCGCCGGCGGTGCTCAGCCAGAGCCAGTTATTGATCACCCTGTCGAGCGCCTCGATCCCGCTGCCGGACCCGATCGCCTACCGCCGCGACTGGGCGCGATACCGTATCCGCCTCGGCTTCGGCACCCCGCCCGGCGCGGTCGAAACCCGCGAGATCGCCGCCCCCGAGCCGCCGCCGCCGGGGTAGGGCGTACATGTTTCGTTCTTGACTAGTAAAGACCGGATGCTTCACTCTTCCGCGTGAAATGTGGTTAGAAAGGGCAACCTGATGCCGGCCGCCGTTTCGCTCGCGCCCTACCCTTCGAACGAAATATGCGAGCTTCATCTTTCCGATGCGCTTGATTGGCTGAAAGCGCGTGCGGCGAATTCCATACATGCGATAGTCACCGACCCACCATATGGATTGAAGGAATATTCGGAATCCGAAAAATTCAAATTGCGGGAAGGACGTGGTGGCGTATGGCGTATCCCGCCCTCATTTGACGGTTGTACGCGTAGTCCGTTGCCTCGCTTTACAATATTAGACAAAACTGATCACGACGCATTGCGATCTTTTTTTTCAAATTTTGCCCACGAGGCGATGCGTGTCCTAGTTCCTGGCGCCCATGTGATCATCGCGACAAATCCACTATTATCGCATCTTGTTTATTTGCCGCTAATCGATGCTGGCTTCGAAAAGCGGGGTGAGATCATTCGTCTCGTGCGGACTCTTCGGGGCGGCGATCGGCCGAAGAACGCCCACGCCGAGTTTACGGGCGTAACGGTGATGCCACGCTCAGCGTGGGAGCCGTGGGGTCTGTTTCGTAAGCCGTGCGAAGGTCGGGTACAAGACAACTTGCGCAAATGGGGAACTGGCGGACTGCGCCGCGTGTCGCCCACGGAACCATTTGTTGATGTGATCCGGTCCGTGCCCGCGCGACGCCATGAGAGGGACATCGCACCCCACCCATCCCTCAAACCCCAAGCGTTCATGCGCCAGATCGTCCGCGCTGCGCTCCCGCTCGGTAATGGCGTTGTACTGGATCCCTTCATGGGATCGGGCTCCACGATTGCCGCCGCCAGGGCCGTCGGGTACAGAAGCATTGGGATAGAATTAGATTACACGTATTTTGAAGTCGCGCGACGAGCAATTCCCGCACTTGCGGAGCTCGATTGCGAAGGACCATGTTCCGCAACCCGCTCGGAGTAAGCGCACCTTGCCGCTGCCAGCGGGACTCGAACCAATCCATGTCAGCCGCGCAGTTGATTACATCGAGGAGCGGACGGGCGAATGGGCTGATCTTTATTTCGAGCAGGCTAATATCTTCAGTGCCATTGTCGGGATGGCTGGCATAAAGGCCCTCGATGCCATCAGCCCATACAAAAAACACAAGCACCCTGATGTCGCGCAGCAACGGTTTCCCGATCTGTCGTTAGGCGGACGAATCGCCCCACCTCCCGAACTCGCCCTAGAATCGAAAGGGAGCCGCCGACCCTGGGCGATCCAATCGCATTACAATCACGCCGGTTGGTACATTGTGTGGCGATACCTCGTCGACCCAACAATGACGATCAAGCAAAATCGGGCGGTCGTGGTGTGGCGCGTCGACGTCGTATTTTTGCTTGCTGCCGATTGGAAATACGAGGGTAGCAGCGCCGGCGCGGGTCAGGGGGGACGCACTCACACTTTCGGCGTGATCCGCGCGGCTGAAAAACTTAGAGCTGCGTGCGCCTATTCCTTACCAGGAGTCATCCTTCGCGGTGGTATCCCAATCCTGGCGCCGTCAACGGGTGAATAGGTTCAGCCCTCCCCCCGCCGTGCCCAGTCGAGCAGGCGGTCGAGAAATGCCTGGCCGGCGGCGAGTTCGTCGCGGGTGATGAATTCGTTGGGCTTGTGCGCGACGTCGATCGAGCCGGGGCCGCAGATGATCGCCGGGATACCGGCGGCCTGAAACAGCCCGGCCTCGCTGGCGAACGACACCGTCGTGGTCGTGTTGACCCCGGTCAACCGCCGCGCCAGGGCCTCGGCCGGCGACCCCGGCAATGGCACCAGCGGCGGCACCGCGACCATAGTCTCGGTTTCGATCGCCGCCTCGGGATGGATCGCCCGCATTCGCGGCAGCAGATCGGCGGCGATAAACCGATCGACCCGCGCCTTCAGCGCCGCCGCGTCCTCGTCCGGCAGGGAGCGCAGGTCCCAGGTGAAATCGCACTCGCGCGCGATGATGTTGACTGCGGTGCCGCCGCTGATCGTGCCGATGCTCAAGGTCGTGTGCGGCGGGTCGAAGCCGCTGTCCGGCCGCCCATGCGCCCGAGCCTCGCCGGCGATGCGGGTGATCTCGGCGACGATTTCGGCGGCGGCGGCGATCGCGTTGACGCCGCGCTCTGGCGCGCTCGAATGCCCCTCGCGGCCGGTCACAATGGTGCGGAAAAAGCAGCAGCCCTTTTGCGCGTTGGCGACCTGCATCAGGGTCGGCTCGCCGATGATCGCCAGCCGCGGCCGGGCCGAGCCCTCGGGCAGCGCGGCGATCAACGCCGGGGCGCCAAAGCAGCCGACCTCCTCGTCATAGCTCAGCGCCAGGTGCAGCGGCACCGCCAGCGGATTCGCCACCGCCTCCGGCACCAATGCCAGGGCGAGCGCGATAAACCCCTTCATGTCGGCGCTGCCACGGCCGTGAAGCCGTCCGTCACGCTCGCTCAAGGTGAACGGGTCGGTGTCCCAGGCCTGGCCCGCCACCGGCACGACATCGGTATGTCCGGACAAGATTACGCCGCCGCGGTCGGTCGGTCCGATCGTCGCGTAGAGATTGGCCTTGCCGGATGCGGTATCGCCGGTCAGCGCGCTGGCGATACCGTGGCGCGCGAGATAGGCCCCGACCCACTCGATCAGCGCCAGGTTCGAGCGCGACGAGATCGTGTCGAACGCAACCAGTCGCTCGAGTATGTCGAGCGCTGGGGCGAGCGAGGACTCAGACGTACTCGCCGTCCCCGCCGCCGGGCGTGCCGATCATGCCGAGCACCTCGCGCCGGCTCAGCGGGTCGGTGCGAAACACGCCGAGCATGCGGCTGGTCACCATGTTGACCCCGGATTTGTGCACCCCGCGCGTGGTCATGCATTGGTGCGCGCCCTCGATCACGACGGCGACGCCCTTGGGCTGCAGCACCTCGTCGATCGTGTTGGCCACCTGCGCGGTCATTTTTTCCTGGATCTGCAGCCGCTTGGCGTAGACCTCGACGAGCCGGGCCAGCTTCGAGATGCCGACGACCCGGTTGTTGGGCAGATAGGCGATGTGCACCTTGCCGATGATCGGCGCGATATGGTGCTCGCAATGCGATTCGAACCGGATGCCCTTGAGGATCACGATTTCGTCGTAGCCGTCCATCTCCTCGAAGGTGCGCTGCAACAGCGCGACCGGATCTTCCTCGTAGCCGCTGAAATATTCCTCGTACGAGCGCACCACGCGATCGGGCGTGCCCAGCAGCCCCTCGCGCCCGGGGTCGTCACCCGCCCAGCGGATCAGGGTGCGCACCGCCTCCTCGGCTTCCTCGCGCGACGGCCTGCGGATTGGCGTGGGCCGTCGTTTGGCGCGGAGGTCCTGGACCGAGGCTGACGGCAATGTCCTGGGCGGATCGGCGACTGGCATGGCGCTCTCTTTCCCGGCGGGAGGGGCATCGTTGCCGCGCCCGCCGACCATTGGCGGAAGAATCGTTGCGGAAGATCAGTTCAGTCGAATTTGCTGCCGCGGGCTGTCGAGCGAGAATGCCGGGACGCGCGCGAGAAAGCGCTCGCCGCCCTGGGTGCTCATCTCGTAGTCGCCGACCATGATCCCCGATGGGGTCGGCAACGGGCAGCTGCTGGTATATTCAAAGCTCTCGCCCGGCGCGAGCACCGGCTGCTCGCCGACGACGCCGGGTCCGCGCACTTCCTGGAGCCGCCCCGCATCGTCGGTGATCCGCCAGTGGCGGTTGCGCAATTGCACGGTCTCGGCGCCCTCGTTCTCGATGCGGACGTGGTACGCCCACACGTAATGCGACTCCGCCGGCGAGGAGTGCTGCTCCAGATAGAAGGGGCGGACCGTGATCTTGATCGCCCGGGTGGTCTCGGAATACATCGAATCGACCTTCGCTGCGGCGCCGGCGCGGCCCGTCCAGGCGGGCGCGCGGCTTGACCGGCTCACTACAATGTCGGTTGCGCGAGCGGAGGCGTCAAGATCGCCGGCGCCGCGGCTCAGCTTCCGCCGGGCGCGAGCAGCGCGAGCAGCTGCTCGTCTGGCTGGCGCGAGCCGTCACCGCGGATGGTCTGAACGCAGACATGATCCGCCCCGGCATCCCAGTGCTGCTGGATGCGCGCGCGGATCTTGGCCTCGTCGCCCCACGCCACGTTCTCGTCGATCAGCCGGTCCGAGCCGCCATCGGCCAGTTCGTCATCGCCAAAGCCGAGGCGGCGCCAGTTGTTGGCGTAATTGTCGAGCCGCAGATAGGGCGCCAGCGCTTGGCGACCCGCCCGCCGCGCCGCGACCGGGTCGGTTTCGAGCAATACCCATACTTCCGGGCACAGCAATTTGCCGGGCCCCATGATCCGGCGCGCTTCGGCGGTGTGCTCGGGCGTGACGTTGTACGGATGCGAGCCGTCGGCGGCCTCGCCCGACAGCGCCAGCATGCGCGGGCCGAGCGCGGCGAGGATGGTCAGCGGCTTCTCGGCCGGCTCCGGCGCGGCATAGGGCGCGGCGTTCATCGCCTCGAGATAGCGCCGCATCGTCCCGATCGGGCGCCCGTAGGTATGGCCGCGCAAGCCTTCGACCGAGGGCGCGTGCGAAACCCCGATACCGAGCAGAAACCGGCCGCCCGATTGCTCGGCCAGCGCGCGCTGGCCGTTGGCCATCGCCATCGGGTCGCGGGCGTAGATGTTGGCGATGCCGGGCGCGACGATCAGCTTCGTCGTGTTGGCGAGCAGCCACGACGACGTCACCATGACGTTGCGCCCGCGGCTTTCCGGCAGCCACAAGGCGCTATAGCCCCACGCCTCGACCCGCTTGGCGAAGGCGGCGCAATCCGCCGCGCTCATCGTGTCCATCGGCGACCACACGCCGAGCTTGCCGAGCTTCATACGCGATCCCTCCGCCGGCCGGCGCGCCGCCGAGCCGGCGCGGGCATTCGCGCCAGTCTAATCGAGATTGCGGCGGCGTCCAGGCGCGGGCGCGCGGCCGGGCCGATCAGAGCTTGGTGGCGGTCGTGTCGAAGTCGCGCTGGGATTGGCGCCGACCGTGCCCATCGCCACGACCGCGGCGATCTCGGGCGGAGCATTGGTCGAGACGCGCTGCCCACACCGAGGCGGCGCGGCGCCGGCCGCGTCGATCGCCTATTGTTCGGGGTCATCCCGGCGCGGTATCAACAATCCGGCCATGCCCATCCTCTTTCTCATCGTCTTCGTCGATCTCGTCGGGTTCGGTCTCGTCATCCCGCTGCTGCCGTTTTACGCGGAGCGGTTCGGCGCGTCTCCGCAGCAGGTGACGCTGCTCGTCGCCGTGTTCTCGCTGATGTCGATGCTGGCCGCGCCGTTGTGGGGTCGCCTCAGCGACCGGATCGGGCGCCGCCCGGTGTTGATGGCGAGCATGGCGGCGGCGGCCTTGGCCTATCTGTGGCTCGGCTTCGCCACCTCGCTGTGGATGCTGTTCGCGGCGCGGGCCTTGGCCGGGATCTGCGCCGGCAACATCGCCGCCGCGCAGGCCTATATCGCCGACGTGACCCCGCCCGAGGGCCGGGCGCGGGGCATGGGCATGATCGGCGCCGCGTTCGGCCTCGGCTTTATCATCGGCCCGGCCCTGGGCGGGGTGGTGGCGGGCAACGACCTGGCCACCGCCGACCTCAAGACCCCGGGGCTGATCGCGGCCGGGCTCTCCTTCGTGGCCTTTGTCGGGGTCGTCGCCTTGCTGAAGGAGAGCCTGCCGCAGACCGGGCGCGCGCGGCCGTCGCGCAATCGGATCGCCGCGCTCCGCGTCGCGCTGGGCCGGCCGGTATTGTCGCGCCTCCTGGTGGTGTTCTTCCTGGTGATCCTCGCCTTCGCCGGGATGGAGGCGACCTTCGCGCTGTGGGCGATGCGGCAATTTTCGTGGGGACCGGCGCAGGTGGGCTATATCTTCACCTATGTCGGCTTGCTGTCGGCGGTCATGCAGGGCGGTTTGATCGGACCGCTGACCCGCCGTTTTGGCGAGAAGAGCTTGTTGCTGGGAGGGCTTGCCCTGATCGCGCTCGGGTTGCTGCTGTTGCCGCTGGCCGCGTTTCTGGCGCCATTGCTGGTCGCGGTGACCGCGCTCGCCCTCGGCATGGGAGCGATGCAGCCTTCGCTGAACAGCCTGATCTCGCGCCGCGCCGGCCTCGATGAGCAGGGCGAGGTCATGGGGGTTGCCCAATCGGTCGGCAGCCTGTCGCGGGTATTGGGCCCGGCCATCGCCGGCGCGTTGTTCGCGGGTCTGGGGCCGGACAGCCCGTTTGTCGCGGGCGCGATCGTGGTGGCGGCGGCCCTGCTGGTCGGCTTGCGACTGCCGCGCCGCGCGCCGGTTCCGGTCGCGGCCGGCCAGGCGAGTACTCCATGAGCCCCAAGTTATGAGCCCGCGGGGGCGGATGCCGTCACGGGTGCCGGGTGCCACGCCGACCGGAGGACGCATGGTCGACGGGCTGCGCGCCCTGACTTCCCTCGGCCCTTACCTGTGGCCACGCGAGTCGCTGGAATTGCGCGCTCGCGTCGTGTTCGCGATCGCGCTTCTGTTTGCCGGCAAGCTCGTCAATATCCTCGTTCCGGTGTTCTACAAATACGCGGTCGACGCGTTGTCGGCGCCCGCCGTTGCCGCCGTGCCGGTGGCCCTGATCCTGGCCTACGGGTTCGCGCGGGTGATGGCCCTCGGCTTCAACGAATTGCGCAGCGCGGTGTTCGCCAAGGTCGGGCAGCGCGCGGTGCGGCGGGTGGCGCTGTCGGTATTCCGCCACATCCACGATCTGTCGTTGCGCTTTCATCTCGATCGGCGCACCGGCGGCCTCGCGCGCGCGGTCGAGCGCGGCACCCGCGCGATCGAGTTCCTGCTGTCCTTCCTGATCTTCAACGTGCTGCCCACCGTGTTCGAGGTCGCGGTGGTATGCGGGATCTTGTGGCGGCTCTACGATTGGACGTTCGCCGCCGTCACCCTGGCGACGATCGTGCTTTATGTCGCCTTCACCTTCGCGATCACTGACTGGCGCGTCCGCTTCCGCCGCGAGATGAACGAGCGCGACAGCGAGGCCAACACCAAGGCGGTCGACAGCCTGCTCAACTTCGAGACGGTCAAGTATTTCGCCAACGAGGCCCATGAGGCAGAACGTTTCGACCGCGCGCTCTCGGCCTATGAGCGCGCCGCGGTCAAGAGCGAGACGGCGCTCGCCTTCCTGAATATCGGGCAGGGCGCGATCATCGCCTGCGGTCTGATCGGAGTCATGATCCTGGCCGGACACGGCGTCACGGCGGGCGCGATGACGGTCGGCGATTTCGTCATGGTCAACGCCTATCTGATCCAGCTCTACATGCCGCTCAATTTCCTCGGCGTGGTCTACCGCAACATCAAGCAATCGCTGACCGACCTCGAGCAGATGACGGCGCTCTTGAACGTCGAGGCCGAGATCACCGACCGGCCGGGAGCGCCAGCGCTGGCGGTCACGCAGGGGGCGGTGTCGTTCCGCCACGTCGATTTCCGCTACGATCCGCGGCGGGCGATCCTCGATGATGTCGATTTTCAGGTAAAACCGGGCGGCATCCTCGCGATCGTCGGGTCGAGCGGCGCCGGCAAGTCGACCATCGCCCGGCTGCTGTTCCGGTTTTACGACATCGATGCCGGCGCGATCGAGATCGACGGCCAGGACATCCGCGCCGTGACCCAGGATAGCCTACGCCGCGCGATCGGCGTGGTGCCGCAGGACACCGTGCTGTTCAACGACACGGTCTACTACAACATCGCCTATGGCCGGCCGGGCGCGACCCGGGACGAGATCGAGGCGGCGGCGCGGCTCGCCCGCATCCACGATTTCGTCGCTTCCCTGCCCGACGGGTATCAGACAATCGTCGGCGAACGCGGGCTCAAATTGTCGGGCGGCGAAAAGCAGCGCGTCGCGATCGCCCGGGTGATCCTCAAGGCGCCGCGGATCTTGATCTTCGACGAGGCGACCTCGGCGCTCGACACCAAGACCGAGCGCGAAATCCAGGCCAGCCTCGCCGAGGTCGCGACCGACCGCACCACCCTGGTGATCGCCCATCGCCTGTCGACCGTCGTCGACGCCGACCAGATCCTGGTGCTCGACAACGGCCGCATCGTCGAGCGCGGCACCCACCGTGTCCTGCTCGACCGCGGCGGCACCTACGCGGCGATGTGGGCGCGGCAGCAGGAGGCGGCGCGCCGCGAGGCCGCGCTAGCCGCCGAGTAGCGCGCGTGGCGGGATTGGCGCCTATCGTCCTTCGAAACGCCGCCGTCCTTCGAGACGCCGCCTCACGGCGGCTCCTCAGGATGACGAATTTGCTTAAAGCCACTGAAGCCGTCCGTCATCCTGAGGAGACCGCAACGCGGGCGTCTCGAAGGACGCAACACAGGCATGCCGCGCGAAATGACGGTCGATGACCTCACCGCCGCTTTGCGCGGCGGGGACCGGCGGGCGTTGGCGCGGGCGCTCACCCTGGTCGAATCGACCCGGCCCGATCACCGCCAGGAGGCCGAGACGCTGGTCGATGCGATCCTGCCGCTGACCGGGGCGGCGACGCGGATCGGCGTTTCCGGCCCGCCGGGCGCCGGCAAATCGACCTTTATCGAGCGTTTCGGCCTCGACGGCATCGCCCGCGGCCGACTCATCGCGGTGCTCGCGGTCGACCCCGCGTCGAAGCGCGGCGGCGGCGCGATCCTCGGCGACAAGACCCGCATGGCCGAATTGTCGCGTGCCCCCGCCGCCTTCATCCGCCCGTCCTCGGCCGGCGGGCACGGCGGCGGCGTCGCCCGCCACACTCGCGAGGCGGTCCTGGTGTGCGAGGCTGCCGGGTTCGATACGGTCATCGTCGAGACCGTCGGTGCCGGCCAGGCCGAGACCGCAATCGCCGAGATGGTCGACATGTTCATGCTGATCCTGCCGCCCGCCGCCGGCGACGAATTGCAGGGGCTGAAGCGCGGCATCATCGAGCTGGCCGATCTGATCCTGGTCAACAAGGCCGACGGCGACCTTGCCCCGCATGCCCGGAACACCGCGAGCGAATACGCCAATGCCCTGCGGCTGATCCGCCGTGCCGTGCCGGAATGGGAGGTGCCGGTGCGCGCCGTCTCGGCGCTGATCGGCACCGGAATCGATCAGGTCTGGGACGACGTCGCGCGGTTTCGCGCGCTGCTCGAGGCGAGCGGGGTGTGGCGCGAGCGCCGCGCCGAGCAGGTCCGCGCGGCGTTGTGGGCGGAGATCGGCGACGGGCTGATCGAGCGCTTCCGCGCCGCTCCGGCGATCGCCGCCCGCCTCGCCGCGCTCGAAGCCGAGGTCATGACAGGCGCGGTCACCCCGGCCGCCGCCGCGCGGGAGTTATTGGCGTTGTTTCTGGGCGATGCCGCTCATCCCGCCGCGAGCCGATAATTGCCGCTCACCACACCCCCGCCGGATACAGCCCCATCCGCCGCGCCTTTTCGATGACCAGCGCGGTGACCGAATCGACATGCGGGGTCGGCACGTTGGCGGCCCGGGCGAATTGCTGCACCGCGGTCAATAGGCCGTCGATCTCGGGCGGGCGGTTGCGCTCGAAATCCTGCAGCATCGAGGATTTGTGAGTGGTGTTCGGCGGCATCGCGTAGACCCGCTCGGGGTCGAGGTCCGGCGCGACACCGTGCGCGGTGCACACCGCCAGCCCCTCGCGCATCAGGTTCTTGGACAGCGCGAACAGTTCCGGGTGACGCGCCAACACGCCGATCGGCTCGCCGGTCATCGCGCAGATCGGGCTGGTGCTGAGGTTGCGCAACAATTTGTCCCAGATGTCGATTCGGATCGTCTTGCTCAGCGGGGTCGGGATGCCGGCCCGCTCGAACGCCTGCGAAATCACCTGCAGGCGCGGCGAAATCGTGCCGTCGGGCTCGCCGAGCGTGAACTGGTTCTTGGTGCCCGGCGAGTTGCGGATCACCCCCGGCTCGGCGATCGAATTGGCCGAGTTGATCATGCAGCCGACGACGCGCTCCAGCCCGATCGCGCGTTCGAGCACCCCGCCGGGGTCGAGGCGCGACAGGTCGGGGCGGGGGACGCCGCGGTCTTCGAGCCGATAGAGATACCACCACGGGATCCCGTTCATCGCGAAGATCACCGTCGTCTCCGGGCCGATCAGGGTTTGCAGATGCGGCGCGGCCTCGGTCAGCACCGACGATTTCAGGGTGACCAGCACGACGTCCTGGTGGCCCAACGTCTCCGGTCGGTCGGTGGCGTGGATCGGAGCCGTGGTGCGGTCCTCGCCGATCCACAAGGTGATGCCGCGCTCTCGCATCGCCGCGAGCTGGGCGCCGCGCGCGACCGCCGTGACCTCGATCCCGGCCGCCGGCCCGTGCGCCGCCATTCGCGCCGCGAGATGACCGCCGACAGCGCCGGTGCCGAAGATTACAATCTTCATGTTGTCCCCGCCTGATGTCTCCGTGATGCAGAGTGTCCGTTATCCGCGCCGGCGCCAAGTCTCTCTCGCTGCTGGCCTACTGTTAGCCGCCGCGATCTTGCCGGCGCCGGCGCTGGCGCAAAGCCTGTTCGTCGAGCACGTCGTCGATGTGCAATTCGCGAGCCATGATGGTAAGCCGCTGGTCGGCGCCGAGGTGCGCGTGTTCGCTCCTGGCAACGCGACCCGGCCGGTCGTGACCGGGCGGACCGACAAGGACGGCAAATTCTCGTTCGAGGCCGATCGCGACGGGATGTGGTCGGCCGAGGCGCGCGACGCCGACAACCAGATCGCCCGGCTGACGATCCGGGTCGGCGGTCGCGAAAAGGGCGGCGAATCGATGTCGCCCTATGTGATCATCGGGGCGCTGTTGATTTTTCTGGTGATGGTGGTGTGGTTTCGCGTGTCCCGTGCCCGCTCGCGGCGGGGTTAGCGGCGCCGCCCGCTATGCCAAACCAGTGGTGGAACCCCGGCTCAGCTCATATCCATCAAGGTGCCGATCAGATCGGCAGGCCATACCAGGCTCGTCGGCGCACTGGTCAGCGCCTCGATCAGCGACGGGTCGATTCCCACCGGCAGGTCGAACGCCATGTGGTGGCTGAAATGCGCCAAAACCCCGGCGAGATAGAGGCCCGCGGCCCATTTCCACACCTGCTGGCGCGCGCGCAACTGCGTCGGCTCCGACGGGCGCGAGGAAAAGATGCGGCGTCCCAGCTTCGGCAATCCCGGCGGACCGATCATGATCTGATCCAGGCAGCGATGACGATCGTGTCAAACATACGCCTAACCCCGCCATGCCATCCCCGGCGAACCGTCGCGGTCGTGCGCAGCTGGTGTGGCAATAGCATGGTAGCCGGATTTGCCCACGCCGTCACCGCCCCGCGGAAGCATGGCGGCGTCCCGGCGGCGCAGGGCAGCGGCGCTGGGCTTCTCGGTCAATAACCCGAACCCGGCGGTGGCGGGAGAGCCGCGCCGGGTGCCGGCGCCGCGTAGCCGGGCGGGGGCGGGGCGACCGAACCAGGCGCCGGCGGGTAATAGGTCGCCTGCGGCGGATAGGCGGGCGGCGGCGGGGTCGTGACCGCGCCGGTAACCGCGCCGGCGGCGCCGCCGATCGCGGCGCCGAGCGCCGCCCCCTGTCCGCCACCGGCGGCCGCGCCGATCGCCGCGCCGGCGCCGGCACCCAGCAGCGCGCCGCCGAGCGTGCGCTGGGCCGGGTCATAGGGGTTGGTACAGGCGGCGAGCGTTCCGCCCAGCGCCACCGCGAGCACGCCAGCCCTTATCGCACCAATCATGTTCGCTTCTCCACTGCGCGGACTCCTCGCCGCACGGAGGATACGGGCGACGCGCCCGATCCGTCCCCGCGCTTGCCTAAGCGGGGCGTTTCCAGCCGAGCCAGTCGCAGAACGCCTGCCCCATGACCATTTCGAGGTCGCGCCCCTTGAGCCACGGCAATTCCTCGGTGAACATCGTCACGCATTGACGATAGCTGCACGGCATCCGGGTGATGTCGGTGCCCCAGAAGCAGCGCTGGGAGCCGAACGCGTCGAAGATCCGCTGCAGATAGCCGTGGATGTTCTTGTACGGGTACGGGGTGCTCGAATAGCTCGGCGCGCCCGACATCTTGACCCCGACATTGGGCAGTTTGGCGAGGGCGAGCATCTCGGGCAGGTCGGCCCAGGCCGCATCGTCGGTGCCGCCGGCGCCGCCGCCGTGCCGGCCGAGATGGTCGATATGCATCTTGAGGCCGGGATGGCGCTCGGCGATCTTGCCAAAGGCGGCCATGTGGCCGCCGGCCAACAGCCCGACCGGCAGCTTTTCCCGCTCCGCGGCGGCCCAGAACCAGTCGAGCGAGCCGTCGGTCCACCAGCTCTGCTGGCTGGGCTGGTTGAACGTGAAGCGAAAGCCGAGCATGCCCGGCCGCGACCGCCAGTTCTTGACGATGTCCTCGCGGTTCGGCGCCGACAGGTCGAAATGCCCGAGGATGCAGAACTTGTCCGGGTAAGCCTTGACCGCCTCGACCGCCAGCACGTTGACCGCCTCGCCGAGCGACGAGGGCGGGTGGATCACCGCCGCGTCGACCCCGGCCGATTTCATCTCGGCCAAGGCGTCGTTGACGTCGTAGGTCGGGATCTGTCGGTGATGCGCCGACATCTTGCCGTTTACCCAGATATGGATTTGTGAATCGACGATCTGCATGGGGGTTCCTCCGCCGGAGTCTTCGTGGCTGACATCAGTCTAGGGCGGATCGGCGCTGGATGGAAACCGCGCGGACGCGGCTCCTCTCATGCCGATACGCTATGGCCGCGATAAAATACCGGCATTTTGCATATCGCAGCGAAGCCGTTACCCTGGCCGCGATCGACAGAGGAGCATAGACCCATGCGGTTCGGACTTTTCGGCAGCGCCCAGGCGCGGCGCCCCGAGCCCGGCACGGAATTGACCGACAGCAGTCAGGGTTTCCGCGAGTGGATCGAGAACAACATCGAAGCCGAGGCGCTGGGCTATCACAGCACCTTTGTCGTCGAGCATCACTTCACCGGGTTCGGCCAGGTGTCGGCGAGCCTCAACCTGCTGACCTGGCTCGGCGCGCGCACGACGACATTGCGGCTCGGCACCGCGGTACTGGTGTTGCCCTGGCACAACCCGGTATTGCTCGCCGAGCAGGCCGCGACCCTCGATCTGCTGTCGGGTGGGCGGCTCGATTTCGGTGTCGGCAAGGGCTATCGCTGGAACGAGTTCGACGGGTTCTGCACGCCGATGGAGGAGGCCGACGAGCGCTTCGACGAGTCGCTCGACGTGATCACCAGGGCGTTCGCCTCCGACACCCCGTTCACCCACCGGGGCAAGTTCTGGCAATACCATAACGTCATCGTCGAGCCGCCCACCGCGCAGCGGCCGCACCCGCCGTTCTGGATGGGCGCCGGCAGCGTCCGCTCGGTGCGCCAGGTCGCCGACCGGGGCTACAATCTGCTGCTCGGGCAGTACGACCTGCCGGACGACGTGATCCGCCACGTCGCCCAGTTCCGCGGCGATGTCGAGGCGCGCGGGCGGGTGTGGAAGCCGATGGAGGCCGGGATCGCCCGCGCGGTGCATTTCGCCGACACCGCCGAGGAGTTGGAGGCTGCGCGGGTGCGGCGCTTCCAGGGCCATATGCGCATCAACAAGCTGGCCGAACGCCCCGATGGCGAGACGCGCGAGCGGTTCACCCACGAAACCGACGCCGAGGTGCGCCACCTGTGCGATGAGACCGCGATCTTCGGCACCCCGGACCAGATCGCCCGCAAGCTCGAAGCATTGCGCGACAATGGGGTCGAGTACGTGATCGTCAATTTCGGCGGCTCGCGCCAGAACATCCGCCGCTTCGCCCGCGAGATCATGCCCCATTTCGCCGGCGAACCGAGACTGGCGGACGCGGCGAAGTGATATTGGTAACAATGTCATCCCGGCGCAGGCCGGGATCGCAGCCTGCGTCCTGTGTTGAGAGGATCTGCTGGGAAAAGCGGCGATGCCCGCCGAATCGAGGCAAGCGCTGACTCAATGGGCGACTAGTGGTGAAAATCAGACGGACGAGTCCGCGTCGATCTGAGGCGTGCCGCGGCTTTGCGGCTCATTCGGAGGGTTTCATCTGTCGGATTCGCTCCACTAGCTAGTGGATCGACTCCAACACTTGATCCCTCCTGTCGTCATGCCCGCGAAAGCGGGCATCCAGGGCAACAAGTATCGCGTCTGCTGCTCCTGGACCCCCGCTTTCGCGGAGGTGAAGAATGAAGGGCGGATTCATCTGTCTGAGCCGTACCACTAGGGCGCAAGGCCGGCGTGCAGGGCAGACCCGCGCCCCGTCCGGCGGCGGCGCGGGCTGGCCGGCTTGCCTCCGCGCCCACCGGCCTTTATCTTCCGGCGCTTTCCCAATGCTTTCCGGCGGCGTATGGTGGCCGCGTGCGAGGATGACATCGATGGCGAAGATCAAGGTGGCTCAGCCGGTCGTCGAGCTCGACGACGACGAGATGACCCGCATCATCTGGAGCTTATCAAGAACGAGCTGATCCTGCCGTATCTCGACATCGAGCTGAAATATTACGACCTCGGTATGGAGAGCCGCGACGCCCTCAAATCAGTACGACAAGACAGGCCATAATCGTCAATAGATCAACTCAGCCGAAACGAAAGCGGCGCGCGGAGGTGCAAGCATGTCAGATCTCGAAATTGTCTGGACGAAGGTTGATGAAGCACCTGGGCTTGCTACGTTTTCCCTTCTACCCATCGTCGAAACCTTCGTCCGCGCGGCCGGCGTGAAGATGAAGCTGAAGGACATTTCGCTGACTGGCCGCATCATCGCCAACTTCCCCGACAAACTGACGCCGGCGCAAAAGATTAACGACGAGCTCGCCGAACTCGGCCAACTTGCGCTGCGCCCCGAGGCCAACATCATCAAGCTGCCCAACATCTCCGCCTCGATCCCGCAGCTAAAGGCCGCGATCAAGGAGTTGCAGAGCAAGGGTTACGATGTGCCGGACTATCCGGACAGCGACGCGACACCAGCGGATAAGGAAATCCGCGCCCGCTACGGCAAGGTGCTCGGCAGCGCCGTCAATCCGGTGCTGCGCGAGGGCAATTCCGACCGCCGCGCCGCCGGCGCCGTGAAGCAGTACGCGCGTAATAATCCACATAAGATGGGCGCCTGGAACAACGACTCGAAAACGCGCGTGGCGCACATGTCGGGCGGCGATTTCTACGGTTCGGAAGTCGCGACGACCATCGCGGCGCCGACCAATGCCCGTATCGAGTTGGTCGGCAGCGATGGCGCGGTCACGGTGCTGAAAGCGAAGACGCCGCTTCAGACCGGCGAGATCATCGACGCGGCGGTGATGAACCGTAAGGCGTTGCGCGCCTTCTTCGCCGCGCAGATCGACGCCGCGAAGAAGGACGGCGTCCTATTCTCGCTGCACGTCAAGACGACCATGATGAAGATCTCCGATCCCATCATCTTCGGTCATTGCGTTTCCGTGTTCTTCGCCGATGTGTTCGAGAAGCATGGCGCTACACTGACGCGCCTGGGTGTTGATCCTGACAACGGCGTCGGCGACATGCTGACCCGGATCGAGGTGTTGCCGGAGGCTGAAAAGGCGGCGATTAAGGCCGATATCCGGGCCATCTACGCGAAGCGGCCTGGCCTGGCCATGGTCAATTCCGATCGGGGGATCACCAATCTGCACGTACCGAGCGACGTGATCGTCGATGCATCGATGCCGGCGATGATTCGCGAATCCGGGCACATGTGGGGCCCCGACGGCAAGCTGCACGATTTGATCGCCGGGATCCCCGATCGTTGCTACGCGACGCTGTTCCAGGCCGTCATCGAGGACTGCAAGGCGCATGGCGCCTTCGACCCGAAGACGATGGGCTCTGTGCCGAATGTTGGGTTGATGGCGCAGCAAGCCGAGGAGTATGGCTCACACGACAAGACGTTCGAGCTCGGCACGGGCGGAACGGTGCGCGTGGTCGCCGATGACGGCACGGTTCTGCTGTCACGGCCGGTCGAGACCGGTGACATCTTCCGGATGTGCCAGGTCAAGGACGCGCCGATCCAGGACTGGGTCAAGCTTGGGGTGCGCCGCGCGCGCCTGACCCGCACCCCAGCGGTGTTCTGGCTCGACGCCAAGCGCGCGCACGACGCGCAGTTGATCGCCAAGGTTGAAACATACCTGAAGAACGAGGACACATCGGGTCTCGACATCCGCATCCTGGCGCCGGTCGAGGCAATCAAGTTCTCGCTCGATCGCATCCGCAAGGGGCTCGACACCGTCTCCGTCACTGGCAATGTGCTGCGCGACTACTTGACCGATCTTTTCCCGATCATGGAACTGGGCACGTCGGCCAAGATGCTGTCGATCGTTCCGCTGCTGGCGGGCGGCGGGTTGTTCGAGACCGGGGCCGGCGGTTCGGCGCCCAGACATGTGGAGCAGTTCCAGCACGAAGGCTATCTGCGCTGGGATTCGCTGGGCGAGTACCTGGCGCTTGGCGCTTCGCTGGAACATCTGGCGCAGACAAGTGCGAATAAGGACGTGCAGGTTCTGGCCGAGACGCTTGATGAGGCCAACGCCAAGATCCTTGAGGACAACCGTTCGCCTGCACGGAAGCTTGGCGAACTGGATAATCGTGGCAGCCATTTCTACCTGGCGCTGTATTGGGCACAGGCGCTGGCCGCACAGAACAACAGCCCGGCACTGGCAACCCGCTTCAAACCGCTGGCGGCGGCGCTGGCGGCCAACGAGGCCAAGATCAATGCTGAGCTGATCGCCGCGCAGGGTAAGCCGGTGGATACTGGCGGTTATTATCTGCCCGATCAGGCTAGGGCATCGGCGGCGATGCGGCCGAGTGCGACGCTGAACGCTGCGCTCGCCGCTCTGTGACGCGGCGTCAGGTGGAGCCGCCCAGGGCGGCCCACCGACGACAAGGTGACATCGATGGCGAAGACGCGGTCAAGCAATACGGCGTCGGCGTCAAATGCGTCGGGATCACCCCCGACAAGGGGCGGATGGACGAATTTCCTCTGAAGCGCATGTACAAATCGCCGAACGGCACGTTGCGCAACATTATCGGCGGCACGATTTTCCGCGAGCCGATGGCACCGTCACCCGCCACTACCGCCAGCACGGCAGGGCCGCGAACCCGATCGCCTCGATCTTCGCCTGGACCCGCGGACTGCGCTATCGCGGCATTTTCGACAACACGCCCGACGTGGTCAAATTCGCCGAGGCATCGGAGAAGGTGTGCATCGCGACGGTCGAGAGCGGCGACATGACCCGCGATCTCGCCATCCTGATCCGTGCCGACCACCCGTGGCTGACCACCAACCAGTTCCTCGACAAGCTCGACGCCAATCTGCAGAAGGCGATGGCGTAATCGGCGCTTTCCGGCAGGGCGGGCGCGCCCGGGAGGGCCGCGCCGCCGCCGGTTCCGAAAAGTGAGGTCGGGTCGCCACGGCCTTGCGTATATCCCCGCGTAGCCGGTGCAAAAAAGCCGCGCCGGCCTTTGGCGAAGGGCCTAAACTACAGTGGCCTAGACCGAGGGCTTTGCGGTGCGGAGGCCGGCTTCATGTGGCGGCGGTGCATAGGTAGCGGCGGGGCGCTCGGACCGAAATGGCGGCGCCTCGCGGCATTCGTCATTCTCGTCCTCGCCGCGGGATCGCCCGGCCCCGCGCTGGCGGCGGACTCGGTCGCCGCCGAAGCCAACGCCGCCGGCTGGGCCGAGCGCATCATCACCCAACTTGAAGCCGAGGCGCTGGCCGATCTCGATGCCGCACCGGCATTGTGGACGGCGATCGAACGTGAATGGCGGTCGTTCGATCGCGAAGGCTCTTCCCTGGGCGCCCTGGTCAATCTCGGCTGGGTTGCGCTCGTCGCCTGCGTCGCGATCGCCGCCGAGCATCTGGTCGCGCGCGGGCTCAGCCAGCGCCGGCGGCGCATCATGCGGGCACGCGAGGACGGGCCGAGCCTGATCGGCCTGTTGCTGTTGCTGCTGTGCGATTTGGCCGGGCTGGCGGTGTTTGTCGGCGTCGTCTCGTACGGCCGCCGGCATTTCCTGCCGAGTGTCGGCGTCACCGCCAATCTCGGGATGTTCGCGGCCTATGTGTTGATCCACTGGCGTATCGCCGTGCTGATCATCCGCATGCTGCTGCGCCCGCATGAGCCGATCGCGCGGCTGATCGAGCTATCCGACGACGAGGCGCGCCGTCTGACGCGGTTTCTTTCCGGCATCGTGCTGACGGTCGACATCCTGATCTCCTTCGGCCGGATCAGCCTTGCCGACGAGGACAGCGGCGCGGCTCATGTCGTCGGCCTGGTTATCGCGATCCTGGTGTGCGCGCTCTATGTGGCGACCGTGTTCCGCGCCCGTGGCGCCGCCCAGGCGCTGATCCGCGGCCGCCAGGGTGGCGGCATCATCGCCGCGATGCGGGCCGCGCTGGCGCGCGCCTGGATCGCGATCGGGCTTACGGCCGTCGGTCTGCTGATGTTGTTTTTCGTCTTTGGTCTGTCGCTGAACCTGCTGTCCTACTATCACGCCTTCGTCTCGACGCTCGGGATCGTGTTCCTGCTCCTCGTTCTCGATCGGGTAGCCGAGCGCGGCTGGCCCGAGGCGGGCTCGGACGCCGCGGCACCGCCGGGCGGCATCAACCGGCTGGTCGGGCGCGCGCTCTACCGCGTCCTGCGCGGGGTCGTATTGCTGGCCGCGCTGCTGATCCTGTCCGCCACCTGGATCGACGCGGTCGAGATGTCGTCGGCCGCGTCGGTGCGGGTGACGCATTCAATCACCGGGGCGGCGACGATATTGTTCATCGCCTATGTCGCGTGGGAGCTCGGGCGACTGGCGATCGACCGCCATCTGCGGCCGCCTTCGACACCGACCATGCCGGGCGAGGCCGACGAAGTCGAAGTCGCCACGGCGAGCCGATTGCAGACGGCGTTGCCGTTCCTGCGCGCCGCGCTGGCGATCGCGATCGGCGTGCTGGCGGTGCTGGTGACCTTGTCGCGGCTCGGCGTCGACACGGCACCGCTGATCGCCGGCGCCGGTGTGTTGGGCCTCGCCATCTCGTTCGGTTCGCAATCGCTGGTCAGGGACATCATCTCGGGACTGTTCTTCATGTGGGACGATGCCTTTCGCGTCGGCGAATACATCGATACCGGGCGATTGCGCGGCACGGTCGAGGGAATGTCGATCCGCTCGGTCAAATTGCGCCACCATAACGGGCCGTTGCACACGATCCCGTACGGCCAGCTCGGCTCGGTATCCAACCTCAGTCGCGACTGGGCGATTCTCAAATTCAATCTGCGCCTGGAGCGCGGCTCGGATATCGAGGTGGTGCGCAAGACAATCAAGCAGATCGGCATCCAGATGCAGGACGACCCGGAAATCGCGAGCGAGGTATTGCAGCCGCTGAAATTGCAGGGGATCGTCGAGTTCGCCGACACCGCGCTGGTGGTGCGGCTCAAATTCACCGCGCGCCCGGTCAAGCCGAGCTGGATACAGCGCCAGTATTTAAAGCGGATCTATGCCGTGTTCCCGGAAAAGGGGATCGCCTTCGCTTCGGGCGCCTTGACCTTGCAGACTTATACGCCGGTGGAGGGCGCGACCGCCCCTGTCCCCGGCACCTCACCTGGCACTTCCCCTGTCGCCGCCAATCCGATCCTGCCCCTGGCCGCGCCGACCCGAGTCGCCTAGTGGTGCGATGCCGAGGGATGATTCCCGTCCATCGGCTGAATCTTACCACCAACGGTTTGATCTGGTGGGTTGATTCATCCAAACGCTTGGTTCCCAAGCGTTTGGATCGGACCACTCTAGCGCCGTTTCCCGGGCCTCGCCCCGCCGCGCCGGCGTGATATGCTGGTCGACATCGGGGTTTCGCGCTCACGGGAGGGGTCACATGCGGCTGGGCGTCTTCTACTTTCCGACCGATTACGGCATCAACATCGCCGAACTGGCGCGCGCGCTCGAGGAGCGCGGGTTTGCTTCGCTCTATGTCCCCGAGCATACCCATATCCCGACCAGCCGGCGCACGCCGTTCGGCGGCGGCGGCGAATTGCCGAAGCGCTATGCGCATACCCACGATCCGTTCGTCGCCTTGTCGTTCGCCGCCGCGGCGACGAAAAAGCTGTTGCTCGGCACCGGCATCTGCCTGATCCCCGAGCGCGACCCGATCGTCACCGCGAAATGCGTCGCCAGCCTCGATCAGTTGTCGGGCGGTCGCTTCATCTTCGGGATCGGCGGCGGCTGGAACGTCGAGGAGATGGAGAACCACGGCGCCCAATACAAAACCCGGTTCAAGCTGATGCGCGAACGGGTCCTGGCGATGAAGGCGCTGTGGACCGAGGAAGCGGCCGAGTATCACGGCGAGATGGTCGGGTTCGACCCGGTCTGGTCCTACCCCAAGCCGGCGCAGCGGCCGCATCCGCCGATCCTGCTGGGCGGCGAGACCGACTATACGTTGCGGCGCGTCGTCGAATATTGCGACGGCTGGTTTCCGCGCCCGACCCGCGACTACAGCCCCGCGCACGAGGTCGGCCGCCTGCGCAGGATGGCCGAGGAGGCCGGCCGCGATTTCTCGACCCTGTTCATCTCGCTGTTCCGCGCCCCGGCCGAGCAGGCGGCGCTGGCCGAAATCCGCGCCGCCGGCATGCACGAGGCCGTGCTCGAAATTCCCGACCAGAGCCGTGACGAGATATTGCGCGTGCTCGACCGCTACGCGCCGCTGCTCGCCTGAACGACGGCAGCGGCAGTCGCTTTTCCATTGAACCAAACTCCGCGAGACGCTGATGGCGCATGATTCCGGTGGCCTGCAGTCGCTAAGACCGACGGCCGAGCGATGGCTGGAAGCGACCCTGTTCGCCTCGCGCTGGCTGATGGCGCCCTTTTATCTGGGCCTGGTGTTTTCGCTGGCGGTGTTGCTGTACGTGTTCGTGATCGAGCTTGCGACCGAGGTCGTGCATATCACGCATCTAAAGCCGGAGGACGCGCCGGAAGCCGCCATCCTGCTGGGGCTGTCGCTGATCGATCTGTCGCTGGCCGGCAATCTGATCCTGATCGTCGTCTTTTCCGGCTACGAGAATTTCGTCTCCAAGATCGACATCGGCGCGCATGAGGATCGCCCGGCCTGGATGGGCACGGTGGATTTCTCCGCGCTGAAATTGAAATTGGTCGCCTCCATTGTCGCGATCTCGGCGATCTCGCTGTTGCGGACCTTTCTGAAGATCGGCGACGGGCCGTTCGATGAAGCCCAGCTGAAATGGCGGGTGATCATCCATCTGAGCTTTGTCGCATCCGGGGTTCTCCTGGCGCTGATGGACTTGCTGTCGTCGCGCTCCGCGAAGCATTAGCCCGCCGTGGACGGGCCGGTGGCGAGTGGCTAGAACTAAACCAGTCATGCAATCACCTGGTTAGGGAGGACGCTCATGCGGCTCAGTATTCTCGATGATTATCAAGGCGTCGCGCTGTCGATGGCGGATTGGACGGCGGTCCGCGGCCGCGGGGTCGAGATCGCGGTCGAACGCTTTCCGTTCGCCGACGAGGACGATGTGGTGCGCTCGCTCGCCGACAGCGAGATCGTCGCGGCGATGCGTGAGCGCACGGTGTTTTCGAAAAGCGTGGTCGACCGCTTGCCCAAGCTGAAACTGCTGATCACCACCGGCATGCGCAACGCCTCGTTCGACATGGCGGCGCTGAAGGAGCGCGGTGTCACGGTTTGCGGCACCGGCGGGCCGGGCGGCGGCAACGAGGATACCGCCGAGCTTGCCTGGGGGCTGATCCTTGGCGCGGCGCGGCGCATCGCCGAGGACCACGCCTTCATGCGCCAGGGCGGGTGGCAGACTCGCGTTGGCCATCGGGTTGGGGGCAAGACCATCGGCCTGCTCGGTCTCGGCCGGCTGGGCAGCGCGGTCGCTCGGGTCGGCATCGCCTTTGGCATGAAGGCGATCGCGTGGAGCCAGAACCTGACCGCCGAGAAGGCCGCCGAGCAAGGTGTCGAGCGGGTCGAGAAGGACGAGTTGTTCCGCCGCGCCGACGTGCTTTCGGTGCATCTGGTGCTGAGCCCGCGCAGCCGCGGTCTGGTCGGCGCCCGCGAGATCGGGCTGATGAAGCCAAGCGCCATCCTGGTCAATACCTCGCGCGGACCGATCACCGATACCGCCGCCGTCATCGCGGCATTGAAGGAGGGGCGGCTCGCCTATGCGGGGTTCGACGTCTACGATCAGGAGCCGTTGCCGATCGATCACCCGCTGCGTACGGCCCCGAACGTGATCCTGACCCCGCATATCGGCTATGTGACCGACGAGAATTATCGCGGCAGCTATCCCCAGATCGTCGAGAACGTCACCGGCTTTCTCGATGGCAAGCCCCAGCGGGTTATCGGCTAGGGGCGATCGCAAGGTAGCCGAGACCGGGATGAACGGCGGCGCGGTCACGATCCGCCCCTCGCGCGACGAGGACGTCGCCGCGATCACCGCGATCTACGGCTATCACGTATTGAACGGGGTGTCTTCGTTCGAGGAGGTGCCGCCAAGCGAGGCGGAAATCGCCCGCCGGCGTGGCGATATCCTCGCGCGCGGCCTGCCCTACCTGGTCGCCGTGGACGCTGCCGAGAGCGCCGGAAGGGTCGTAGGCTATTGCTACGCCGGCCCTTACCGTGCGCGCTCGGCCTATCGCTTTGCCGTCGAGGACTCGATCTACGTCGCCGCCGACGAGGTCGGACGCGGCGTCGGTCGGACCTTGTTGCGGGCCGTGCTGGAGCAATGCACCGCGCTCGGCTATCGCCAGATGGTCGCGGTGATCGGCGGCAACGAGACCATGGCGTCGATCCGGCTGCACGAAGCGCTGGGGTTTACCCATATAGGAGTGTTCACGGCGGTCGGGTTCAAGTTTGGCCGCTGGGTCGATACGGTATTGATGCAGATCCCGCTCGGACCGGGCGCGAGCGCGCCGCCAGCGTGACGCATTTGCCGTGCCGAGCCGGTTTTCGGGGAGATGGTTTCGAGGAGATGGTAATGACCGACCACAATGCGGACCCGGCCGCGATCACCGGCTATCACGCGCATGTCTATTACGACCCCAGCGCTACCCGCGCCGCGGCGGGCCGGTTGCGCGACGCGATCGCGGCGCGGTTTCCCTCGGGTCGGATCGGCTCGTGGCATGACGATCCGGTCGGGCCGCACGGCGTCGCGATGTATCAGGTGGTGTTCGAGGTCGGGGAATTTCCCCGGTTCGTGCCGTGGCTAATGCTGAACCGCGACGGGCTCGACGTCTTGGTGCACCCGCAGACCGGCGATTCCTATGCCGACCACACCGCGCACGCGCTATGGCTAGGCACCCCCCAACCGCTCCGTCTGGAGGTATTGCGCCGCGGGCCGCGCCCGAACTGATCTGTGCCGAACCGATCGGTGGTCGAAGGTAGCTAGGCTTTAGCTACCAACGGGCCTTGGCTACCACTGGCGGACCGGGCCGCAATCGACATGCACGAAACCGGAGCGCGGATAGTACCCGACACCGCCGCCGCTAATGCTGAGCGCTGCGTTGTAGACATGTGACAGGTCGCGTCCCTCGGCGCGCAGATCGATCGCCATGCCGTGGATGTGATAGCTGTTGCTGGCGACGCCGGAACCGCGCGCATACATGCGGCTGTTGGTCGTCGGCGAGCGATACCCGCACACCACCAGGAACGGCTTGTGGCTTTCGAGACGGGTGCGCAGCATGCCGAGCACGTCGAGCACGCCGGCATTCATCGGGCGCACTTCATCGCTGTGGTGGTCGCGCAATATCCAGTTGATGTCCTTGACCGCCTCCCGGATGTAATGGCCGTCGGCCCAGTAGACCGTGCGCAGCCACTCACCGGTATGGGTGTTGTAGAGCGAGACCGATCTCGGCGCGAAGGAAACCGCCGGAGCGGGTCTGACAAAGCCGACGGTGGCAACGGCCGCCGCGGCGCCAACGAGCCGGCGCCGGCTCAGCAAGGACGACGATGGCAATGGCTCTCCCCCAAAAACCAGGGGAGGCCATAGCATCCGAGATACGATCAAACAACCCGATAAGTTTCAATCGGGACGAAACCGCGGCGAATTGTTCCGCCAATTCGCGATCAGGTTGATCCGAGATCCGGGCTATCTAGCCTTTGCGTTGGGTCCCCGGCTCCTGCCCGGCGAGCGGCGGCGGTTGCGTGCGCTGCAGCCGTTGGCCGACCGCGTCGTCGCGCAGGTAGGCGTCGCGGCGGAAAGCGAGCGCCCCGTCGGCACCGATAAACGCGGTCTGATAGACGATGTATACCGGCACCGGCGCGGCCAGGCTTCGCCGCGTGGTGGTGCCGGGCGCGATCCCCTTGTTGATCACCTCGACCGGCTCCTGGATCAACAGCGCGGCGAAATCGCGCGGGTTCTGTACTCGCACGCAGCCGTGGCTCAGGCGGCGGTTTTCGCGCGCGAACAGATGCCGTAACGGGGTGTCATGCAGATAGACGGAGAAACGATCTTCCATCTCGAACTTGATCCGGCCGAGCGCGGTGCCGGCGCCCGGAAGCTGATGGATCGCGCCGCTGTCGCGCATCACCATGTTGTGGCGCTCGAGATAGTCGGGCTCGGTCTCCAATTTGGGGAGAATTTCCTTGGTCGCGATCGAGTACGGCACATACCACGGCGGGTTGTACAAAAGGCTGTTGATCGTGGTCGCGAACTCGGGGGTCGGGGTCGTCGGCTGGCCGACGACGACACGGGTGGTGAAGATCGGCCGCGGCGTGCCGCGGTAGTATTCCAGCTGCATGCTCGCGGTGTTCACCCACACGCGCTCGGCTGGCAAATTGCGCGGCAGCCAGCGCCAACGCTCGAGATTGACCGCGATCTGCTGCGCCCGGGTATCGGCGCTGACATTGAGCTCGACGATCGTCGCCGGACCCAATTTGCCGTCGGGTTCGATGCCGTGGCGCTCTTGAAACGCGCGCACCGCCTGGAGCGTCGTCTCGTCGAACTGACCGGTGCCGTAGCCCGAGGGGAGATACCCTTCGGCCGCTAGGCGCTGCTGCAGCAGCCGAAACCGCTCGGCCGGCGGTTCGGGGCGGCGCGGGTCGGCGAGTCGGGGCCAGCCGCCTGCCTTGGCCATCGCCAGATAGGTCGGATAGGCGCCGCGCAACGCGGCGTATTCGGCGGTGCGGGGGGCCAACGCCGCGAGCGCGGCGGCCGGGTCGGGGCTGGCGATCACGGCGTCCACCGCCGCGACGATGTCGATCGCGCCCGGCGACAGATCCAGGATGTCGACCCGCGCCTCGACCGGCATCGCGCCGCGCGCCAGTGCGTCGGCATAGGCGAGCACCGCGTCGGACAGCAGCAGGTCGCGATCCGTCGCCGACAGGCTCGCCGCGTTGGCGAGCGTGGTGAAATGATACATCTCGGGATCGAGACCGTGCTCGCCGGCACGCGACACGGCATTCCACAGCGCCCTTGCCTGCGCCTGGCGCTGCTCCCACACCGGCTGGTAGGAATGCGCGGCGTAGAAGCGGCGCAGCACCGCCGGGCGCAATTTCTCGCCGGCGATCGTCAGACCGTCGCCCTTGTCGAGGCGCGCCTTGATCTCGCTGTCGCCGAGCGCGGCGGCCGCGCCCGGCGCGGCGCCGGGCTCGAGCGACGCCGGCACGATCATCGGATTGCCCTCTCCAGCCGCGGCGAACGCGCCGGGAGAGGCCAGCACCAAGCCGCACGCGGCGAACAGGCACGCGGCGGCGCGATTGGGCCAGCACTGGCGCCGAGGGCGGATTAGGGCGGCGGAGAGGCCAAGTGTGAGCACAGTGCCCTCGTTTTCTGCGTCATCGACGCGCGGACCGCGCACACCGCGATTAGAAGCCGCGACGTCAAACTTGAGGAAGTACCTATACCAGCGGTTACCAACCGTGTCGTCAAACCGGGCGGCTCACGCGATTCGTTCGCCGGCGCGGATACTTGGCAGGATCATCCATCTTGGTCAACCTAAAGGCGATCGGTTGGTATTCTATTAACGATCCCTATGTCGTGTCGGTTGAATGCGGTCATCAACGACGCTTCCGCAACGCGGGTCTGCGTTGCGCGCATGACTTTATTTCATTTCGGACACCGGTTGGCTTTATGCCAGCCTCAAGCAGCCGACCTCAAGTAAACAGGCGGCAGTCGTGATCGATCCGGCTGTGCTTGAGGGGCCGGGGTAGCGGCTATTTCTTGTCCTGGTGGTCCAGGGGGCGATCAAGACCGAACGCGCGGGCGAACCGCGCCGCCTCGTCGGTACTGCCGAATGTTCCACGGAATATGACTTGGCTCGCGACGACGCGGACAGCGACCAGTTCGCGTGGCACGATCCCGGCTCGCGCCAGCCAGTCCCGCATCTCGCCAAGTTGTTCGGCGATCGCGCGGTCGCCGGACCGGGTAATCTCGACATCGGGCATGTCGACCCCCCTCAATGTTCGTGTTGCTCGCCCGATCAAACACCATCGCGCTTACGGGGATATTACGAGGGGCGAAATCGAGCCGGTAATATCCGCGGCAAACTCAGCGCGTGGGATCGGTAAATCTCGATTCGCCAAAGATAAATCCCGGTGTTATCTTTCGCGTACCCCTGGATTATGGAGGGAGGCGATGGTCGTCAGTCGCTTCTCGATCGTGGTAGCGTCGGTTCTGTTGTCATGGAGTGCGAACGCCGTCGGCGCCTGCCCGCCGGGTCATGCGCGCAACTGCGTCGACTTCGGGATGATCCCGCAGATCACCAACCAGATCGTCGCCGCCGAGAAATTACCCCCGGCACCAGACAAATCGCCCCTGGCCGAGACCGCGAAATCCTATAGCGGCCCGACCGTCGGGCTCAGCAACATGGTCCGGCGGGCGCCGACCGTGGGTTATCGCTGGGCGCTGGATTAAGTTCGCTCGCCCTCTCCGCCCTCACAAATCCGCCGGGGCCGACGCTGGGCGCGGGCCGATATAGGCCGAGGAGGGCCGCACCATGCGCCCGGTTTTCTGCTGCTCCATCGCATGCGCGAGCCACCCGGCGCAGCGCGCCACCGCGAATACCGGCGTGAACGCGTCGCGCGGCAGCCCGACCGCGTCGAGCAATAATGCCGCGTTGATCTCGACATTGGGCTGCAGCGGCGGCCGGCCCGGCTTCAACCGGGCGAACGCCGCGCCGACCGCGCGCTCGACCTCGGCGGCGAAGGCGAGCCGCCCGGCGCCCGGGCCAAGCCGCGACTGCAACCGGTCGAGCGCCTCGCGCAGGATCAGCGCACGCGGGTCGCCGAGGCGGAACACGCGATGGCCGAACCCCATCAGCCGCTCGCCGCTGGCGAGCTTGCGCTCGGCCCAGGCCGCGACATCGCCGCTCGCCTCGGCCTCGTCGAGCATGTCGAGGGTGGGTCCCGGCGCGCCGCCGTGCAGAGGCCCGGTGAAGGCGCAATACGCGCCGAGCGCGGCCGAGACCAGCGACGCCCGGCTCGACGCGACGACCCGGGCGGTGAAGGCCGAGGTATTGAGCCCATTGTCGATGACCGCGGTGATATAGGCGTCGAGCGCGCTCGCCATCGCCGGGTCCACCGGCGAGCCATGCGCCGTGCGCAGCAGATCGTCGGCGGTGGCGCGGGACGGGTCGGGGGCGAGTGGCGCGGCACCCTGGCGCTGGCGCAGTAACGCCCCGATCGCCACCGGCAGTGACGCGAGAATGTCGGCCGGGCTCGCCACCTCCGGCAACGACGCCAGGGATAGCCGCACCCCCTCGATCAACGACATCGCGGCGGCCCGGTCGAGCCACCTGCCGAGCCGGGCAAAGGCGGCTTCGCGCCCGACGCCGAGTTGGGCGCGGACGCTATCGCGGGTCAAACCGTCGCCGGCGAACCCCTCCCACAACAATCCGACCGCGCCCTCGTAGCCGAAATCGGCGACCAGCTCGGCGAGGGTATGCCCGCGCACCCACAGGATGCCGCGCGGCCCGTCGCTGTGGCTTAGCACCGTCTCGGCCGCGATCAGTCCGGCAAGCCCGCTATCCATCATGTCGCCCATCGTGTCGCTCATCGGGCCGCCGCCATCGCGCGGCGGCCCGGCACCGCTCGCGGCGACATTAGCACGCCGGCCCGCGTCGGCGATTAGCGCCGGGGCGCGTCCGCGGCGGCCGCCTGACGGTGATAATAAGCGCGCTGCTTGTCGTGCCAAACCGAGCGTTCGCCGCGGTCGATCTTGCCGTCGTGATTGGCGTCGATGCGGTCGAACCGCTCGCGGAACCGGCGGTCACGCTCCGCCGACGGCATCGCAGCCTGAGTGTCGTAATAGGCTTTTTGCCGGTCGAGCCGTTCGCGCTGGGGCGCGCCGAGGCCGGCGGCGGCGAGCTGCGCCGCGATCTGCCCCTGGCGCTGTTCGATGAAGTGGAGCCGCCAGTCGCGGTACTGCTCGAAGGTGATGGTTTCGGGATCGCTTCTGGCGGCGGGTTCGGCGGCCTGGCTCGGCAGCCAGGACATCGCGGCGAGAATTGCGGCGGCGGCGAACAAGGACCACTTCATCACGGTCGCTCCCGAGAGGGTTGGGACACACGCGTAGAACAAACCAAGAAAGCCTGGCTCGGGGGATTATATACTTGACTGACGGATGCGATAGGCTTATCTTTTGGATCAAGGAGATAGGCCATGCGCACCCCCGAACTGCTATCCGATCCGGTCTACCACGATGAGGAAGCCGCGCGGCTCTATCTTCAAGAGGTGCGCTGGTCGGATGGCGTTTATTGCCCGTTCTGCGGCGCACTGGACGATATCAAGCCGCTAGGCGGCGAGAGCATGGGCGCGGGCTGGTTCTACTGCCCGGCCTGCCAGGACAAGTTCACGGTGCGCGTCGGCTCCGTCATGGAGCGCAGCCATATCCCGCTGACTAAGTGGTTGCTCGGCTTCCGCCTCATGGCGTCGAGCAAGAAAGGCGTCTCGGCGCACCAACTACACCGCACCCTCGGGATCACGTACAAGTCGGCCTGGTTCCTCGCGCACCGTATCCGCGAGTGCATGGCTGTGACCGATCCCGCTCCGCTCGGCGGCGAGGGCAAGACCGTCGAGGCGGACGAGACCTATTTCGGTCGCGCTGGCGATCCCCAGGATACGATCTTCATCACCGGCAAGGGCTGGGTACGCCGTGGCGGCGAGGAAAAGATGAAGGTGATGACGCTGGTCGAGCGCGGTGGCGGCGCCCGCTCGATCCATGCCGATCGCCTTACCTCCGCAGAGGCAACCCGCTTCCTCGTGCGCAACGCAGACCGCGCCAGCGAACTCAACACGGACGAGTCGCACATATACGAGCGCGTCGGTCGCGGCTTCTCCGCTCACGACGCCGTCAACCACGGCAAAGAGGAATATGCCCGCTACGAGAAGGCCAAGGACGGCAAGAAAAAGGTCATCACCACGAACACCGTCGAGGGGTTCTTCTCCATCTTCAAGCGCGGGATGCGCGGCGTGTATCAGCACTGCGGCGAGAAACACCTTCATCGCTACCTTGCCGAATTCGATTTCCGCTACAGCAACCGCAAGGCCCTTGGTGTGGAAGACCCGGAGCGCACCGAGCGCGCGATCAAGGGCGCCGCCGGCAAGCGCCTCACCTATCGGCGGACTAACAGCCAAGCGTCAGAAGGCGCCGCCTCCCATACCGCTCGGCTCGCCGCGCGCCGCGCTCGTCGGGCCGCAACTCGTGCTGGATTTGACCCCCGGTTCTCCCACTAGGCCGGGCGCGGATTACCGCGAGCCGGTTCAGTTGGAATTGCGGCTGGAATAGCAGATCGGCGCGCCGCTGCGCGCCGTGTTCGTGCTATGCTGGAGATTGGGTTTGGGGTTGCAGCCCCGCGCCTGGAGATTTCGATCGCCGCCGATCGTGTAGCGCACGTTACACGAAACGGGAGCGGTTGTCAGCAAGATGTGCGACCTAGGTTTTAGATGGCGAGGGGCCAAGCAAGCGAGGACCACGTTGCTAACCTTGTCGATCGCTTGCTCCTCGCCGAGAAGCGTCTACAAGGTCGCGGCCAATGGCGCGAGGCAAACCCTGGCGCGATGAGGATACGATGGCCCCTTCTCGTCGAGACAAGCATCTCTGACGCTTTGCTGCATCTGATGTATTGGCCGAACTCGGGTGAGCTTCGTTTCAGCATCGGACTGAACTTCCGCGTCCAGATCGCCCGCTTGGATTTCGTACCGAATCATGAATGGCACGATAACCCGATTGACCGGGCGCGGATGCTTGGGGGTGCGCGGATTCGCGGGCCGCACTACCACGCGTGGACAGACAACCGGCATCTATCCACGGCCTCGGCGCTGTCTCGCGAATTGACCTGCGCGCGTCAACTCCCCGCCCAAATCAGGCGTTGGGATCAGGCGTTCCGCTGGTTTTGCGGTGAGGTTGGGATCGTTCTTGATGAAACGCCCGCCATCGAACCGCCTCCCAGGTCTACCCTGCTATGACCTGCCCGCCATTCATACGCGAAGCGCTCTCGCAGTTCGCCGTTTGCGTTGACGTGGGCGGCCGGATCGCTGTGCCTACCCAATGCCTCTACCCCTCAAACGGCGTGGTCACGGTTTTCGTGACTGGCGGTCCGCATCAATGCGTTGTGTCCGATGAGGGTGGAGCAATCGAAGAGATCAATTCGCACGGTCTCGAAATCCGCAATCCTGAGCCGTACCTGCGACCCTTCTATCTCCCGCGCGGCTTGATTATTTCCGGCTCCAAAATCCACACCGGCCCTATACCTGCCGATGCGTTGCCGACGGCGATTTCATTGGTTGCTACGACAGCCAGCGTCGCTGCGTTTTTTGCGGTCCGCACCTTTAAACATAAAGCGAGACGCGACCTGAGACGAGAACTGCGAGAGCTCTTAGAGGCCCGCTTCTCTCCCGGGCAGGTCAAAGAGGAAATTCACCTCAACGGCCTGAGTGGCAGAAGCTACCGCTTCGAATTTATGGTGGAGATTGGACAGAACCGAAGCTTGGTTCTCGACAGCATCTTCCCTGAAGCCACAGCGATAAATACGCGAACCATTGCGCATTTTGATCTGGCTCAGGCAAAGAATCCGCTTTTCGTGCAGCGCATCGTTTATGACCAAGCCGACGACTGGACTGCTGCGGACATGAACCTTTTGCAAATGGCCGCCGAACTCGTTCCTCTCACAAGTTTCAGCCAAAATTTAGACAGCGTGACCCCATGAAACGCTCGGACAATCTTCCGGAGATAAACGACGAACCCGGCATGGCCGAGCGGTTCCAGCGCGGCCTACAACGCGCCCTCAACACCCCACCGCGGCCGCGAGGTAAGCCGATACCGAAAAAGCGATCGGCGTTGAAGGGGCGAGTGCACAAAGGAAAGGCGCGGGATTAAGCTCCGCGCCAGCGCCGGCCTGTCTCGGCTCAGATGGTCCCGAGGCGCATTTCAGTCAAGTATATAATCCCCCCTGGCTCGTCAAGCATAATGTTCATGGTTTATTCGGGTTGGCGATCGAGGCTGCGCATGGCACAAGCAAAACCGGGCCAGCCGGGGGGCGGATGCCGAGTTTCGCGATCGAGGAGACCTGCCCGGGCGTCGTGTGCGGTGTCGACGAGGTCGGCCGGGGGCCGCTCGCCGGGCCGGTCGTCGCCGCGGCGGTGATCCTCGACCGCCGCCGGTTCGCCGGCATCCTCGTCGATCGGCTCGACGATTCAAAGGTGATGACCCGACCGGCCCGCGAGGACTGCTATCGGGCGCTCTACGCCTGCGCGCGGATCGGCATCGGCGCCGCCAGCGTGCGGGAGATCGACCGGGTCAACATCCTGCGCGCGAGCCTGATCGCGATGGCGCGGGCCGTCGCCGCGCTCGGCGCGCGGCCCGATATCGCGTTGGTCGACGGCAACGTGGCGCCGACGCTGGGCTGCGCGGTGCAGACCGTGGTCAAGGGCGACGGCGCCAGCTTTTCGATCGCCGCGGCGTCGGTCATCGCCAAGGTCACCCGCGACCGATTGATGGCGGCGCTGGCTCGGCATCATCCCGGCTATGGCTGGGAGACCAACGCCGGCTACGCCACCGCCTTTCACGCCGAGGCGATCGAGCGGCTCGGCATCACCGCGCATCACCGGCACTCGTTCGCGCCGGTGCGCCTCGCCGCGAGTGGCGGGGCAAACCAAAGGAATAATTGACGAATTCCGCGCTCGCGCGCAGATTGGGCGGCATGGACACCGTGACCCTGCCGCCCCGCAACGCCGTCATCGAGGGCGATTGCCTCGACCAGATGGCGCTGCTGCCGGACGGCATGGTTGATCTGGTATTCGCCGACCCGCCCTATAATCTGCAACTGAGCGGCGAATTGCACCGGCCGGACAACAGCCGGGTCGACGGGGTCGAGGCGGATTGGGACAAGTTCGCCGGGTTCGCCGAATACGACCGCTTTACCCGCGACTGGCTCGGCCAGTGCCGGCGATTATTGAAGCCGGGCGGCGCGTTGTGGGTGATCGGCAGCTATCACAACGTGTTTCGCATCGGCGCGATCCTGCAGGACCTGGGCTTCTGGATCCTGAACGACGTGGTCTGGCGCAAGGCCAACCCGATGCCCAATTTCCGCGGCCGCCGCTTTACCAACGCGCACGAGACCTTGCTGTGGTGCGCGCGCTCGCGCGAGGCGCGCTATACCTTCAACTACGAGGCGATGAAGGCGCTCAACGACGAATTGCAGATGCGCAGCGACTGGCTGATCCCGATCTGCGGCGGGCCCGAGCGGCTCAAGAACGGCGACGGGCACAAGGCGCATCCGACCCAAAAGCCCGAGGCGTTGTTGCATCGCGTATTGCTGGCCTCGACCCGGCCGGGCGACACCGTGCTCGACCCGTTTTTCGGCACCGGCACGACCGGCGCGGTCGCCAAGCGGCTCGGCCGCAACTTCATCGGCATCGAGGCCGATCCCGACTATGCCGCGCTGGCGCGGCGGCGGATCGCGGCGGTCACGCCGGCGGCGGACGAGTCGGTCGCGCTCGAATCCCGGCGCGAGGCGCCGCGCATCCCGTTCGGCAATCTGATCGAGCGCGGATTATTGCAGCCTGGCGAGGTGTTGTGCGACCAGCGCGAGCGCTGGACCGCGCGGGTGCGCTCCGACGGCAGCCTGATTTCCGCCGAGCACAAGGGCTCGATCCATTTCGTCGCGGCCCGGGTGCAGGGCGCGCCGGCGTGCAACGGATGGGCCTTCTGGTATGTCAGGCGAAGCGGTAGGCTGGTGCCGATCGACCACTACCGCCAGCAGCTTCGCGCCGAGCTGGGGTAGGCGCCACTGCCCCGCGCCAACGACCGAGAGAAGCGATGGCATACGATCGGAGCAATGTCTTCGCCCGCATCCTGCGTGGCGAATTACCCTGCGGCAAAGTCTATGAAGACGAGCACGTTCTGGCGTTCCGCGACATCAACCCGCAGGCGCCGACGCATATCGTATTGATCCCAAAAGGAGAATACGTCTCGGTCGACGATTTCTCGGCATCGGCCTCGGAGGCCGAGCTCGCCGCTTTCATGCGCGCGATCGGCGCGATCGCCAAGTCGGAAGGGGTCGCCGCCGCCGGCTATCGCATCCTGTCCAACCACGGCGCGGCGGCGCATCAGGACGTGCCGCATTTCCACCTGCATCTGTTCGGCGGACGCGATCTCGGGGCGATGTTGGTACGCCCCCGCTGAGCCGGATGCCGCAAACGAAACCGGGCCGGCCGGTTTCGCCGCGACGATCCGCCGGTTATTCCGCCGGCGCGCGGCCGCCGACCTCGTCCCAGATCTTGACGTTGTGCGTCGGTTCCCGAATGAAGCCGAGACTGACGACGACGCCGACCGCCGATACCATCATCGGGTAGATCAGCCCGCCGAGCGCGATACCCGTGGCCTGGGTGATCGCGGTGCCGATGAATGGCACGCCGCCGCCGAACCAGCCGTTGCCGATGTGATACGGCATCGACATCGAGCTGTAGCGGATGCGTGCCGGGAACAGTTCGACCAGGAACGCGGCGATCGGCCCGTACACCATGGTGACGAGGATCACCAGATAGAAGACGAGGACACACAACACCACCGGATTGTCCTTGAAGGTGGTGAACCAGGTGAAGACCGGCCAATAGGTGACGATCGCCAGCGCGAAGCCGGCGGTCATGATGTTGCGGCGGCCGATCCGGTCGGAGAGCCAGCCGAAGAAGATGAACCCGAGCGAGCCGACCGTCAGCGCCACCATCATGATCGTATAGACGGTTATGTAGTTTATCTTGAGCGTGCCCAGCATGTAGATCAGGGCATAGAACTGGCCCGTGTACCACACCACGCCCTCGGGTGCGGTGGCGCCGAACAGCGCAATCGTCATCAGGCGCCAGTTCTTGCGGGTGCTATAGGTTTCCTTGACCGGGTTGGCCGAGGCTTTGCCCTGCTCCCGCAGCCGGGCGTAAAGCGGCGACTCTTCCAGCTTCAGCCGGATGTAGACCGACAGCGCGACCAGCAGCGCCGAGATCAGGAACGGGATGCGCCAGCCCCAATCCTCGAAATCCTTGGCGTCCATCGACTGCCGGCAGATCAGGATGATCAGCAATGCCAGGACGATCCCCATCGTCGCCGTGGTCTGAATCCACGAGGTGTAGAGCCCGCGCTTGCCGTCGGGCGCGTGCTCGGCGATGTAGGTCGCCGCGCCGCCGTATTCGCCGCCCAATGCCAGACCCTGCATCGCCCGCATCAGCAGGATCAGGATCGGGGCGGCGATGCCCCAGCTCTCGTAGCTTGGGATCAGACCGACGACAAAAGTCGCCGCTCCCATCATCAGCAAGGTCAGCATGAAGGTGAATTTGCGGCCGATCAGATCGCCCAGATGGCCGAAGAAGATGGCCCCGAAGGGACGCAGGATGAAGCCGAACCAGAACACCGCGAGACTGGCGAGCAAGGCCAATCCCTCGTTGCCCGACGGGAAGAAATGTCTGGCGAAGAACGCCGCCAGCACGCCGTAGAGATAGAAATCATACCATTCGATTAGGGTGCCCAAGGACGAAGCGCCGATGATGAAGGATAGGCTCTGTCCCCCCGAGTTGGCCGGTGCAGACGCCTGTGCCGAAACTGCCATCGCGGGTCCCTCCCCCTGCGCGCTGGTTACCGTCGTTGCGAACTGGAATTACTATCTGAAAAGGCGATAAAGGGGAACGCGGAGATTCGGGGCCGGTATAGATTCTCCCGTGATCAACCGGTGGGGCTCGCGGTGCGCGAGTGCTTCGCCCTAACTGGCCCTTTACGCCTGCGAATCAGCGCTTGAGGCGGGCACGCAGCTCGGGTGGAATGTCTTCGTCGAGAATGTGATCGTAAAGATCGTGTAGCAGTTCGGCGCCGTCGCTCTCGCCGTCCAGGAACGCGCGGATACGTTCCGCGACGGGTTTACGTTCAACCACCGGTTTATCTCCATTGGCACCGTCGGTCACGACCTTCCCCGGTGCGGTATCTGCCTCGTTCATGGTGCCGCCCGTCATGGGGGGAGTGGCCGCGAGTGATTTGCCCAATTCCCCAACTCACCTGATGTTGACTGCAAACATTGTGTAATACGGCGAGTTCCCAGTCACAATTGCTATTCAACGAGGCAAATTACCTCCCACCCCCGGGTTTGCCGCGGCGGCGATCGAAGCCGGTGCGCCGCGCGGCGCTTCCGGGTATGATCGCCACCGGCCGGCGTCGCGGGGGTCGGCCACGAGCGGCAGACGAGGTGCGTTCGATGAACGACGTGAGCACGGTGATCGGTTCCCTGGCGACTGACGAGTTTCTCGACGCGTTCCGCGCCCGCGGCGCGGCGATCGCCGACGCCTGTACCCGCTGCGGCGATTGTTTTCGCGCCTGCCCGATGACCGAGCCGGCGGGCCTCGCCGAGGCCGATCCGGCGGCGACCGCCGGCGCCATCGTCGATCTGATCACCGGCGGCGAGGGCAATGACGCGGCGATCCGCTGGGCCAATGTGTGCAGCGGCAGCGGCAATTGCATTCCGGCCTGCCAGCACGGCATCAACCCGCGCTTCATGGTCCAGCTCGCTCGCGGGTTCGCCCGGCGGCAAGCCGATGGGCCGCCGCTCGCGACGCGTTGGCGCAAAGGCTTCCAGAACATGAGCCGCGGCGTGCGGGTATTGTCGCGATTGCAAATGCCGCCCGAGACGCTGGCCCGGCTCGCCCCACCGAAAAGGCAGCGGGCGTCGCCGCCCGATGTCGTGTTCTACACCGGCTGCAATGTCGTCAAGACACCGCACATCGCGCTGTTGTGCCTAGACATTCTCGATCTGCTCGGGGTCGATTACGAGGTCATGGGCGGGGTCGGTCAGTGCTGCGGCGTCTACCAGTATCGCGAGGGCGATTTCGAGGCCAACAGCAAGGTCGCCTACGCGACGATCGACGGACTCGCCTCTGCCGGCGCCAGTACGGTATTGGCCTGGTGCCCGAGTTGCCAGATCTCGATCGGCGAGGTGTCATTGCCGAACTACGAGTTGCAATTCGGCTCGAAACCGTTCGACCTCAACCCATTCCTGACCTTTCTCGCCGCCCATGCCGACCGGCTCGCGGCGATGATGAAACGCCGGGTCGACAAGCGCGTCGCGCTGCACGAGCGACCGGTGTTCCCGGAAGTGATCGCCGCGGTGAAGACATTGCTGGCGATCATCCCCGGTGCCGAACTGGTCGAGATTGACGTGCCGCGGGTCGGGACCCAGGCCAACAGCCTCGCGCAACTGCCCGAATTCAAGCGCGGTCTGGTGCGGCGCGAGCTGGCGGCGGTGGCCGATGCCGGGGTCGACACCTTGGCGACGATCTATCACGCCTGCCATCGCGAGATCTGCGACGCCGGCGACGGCCGCAGCTTCGAGGTACTCAATTTCATGGAATTGCTGGGCGAGGGCCTCGGCCTCGACAGCGAGGACATGTTCAAGCGGCTGAAGCAGATCCGCGATGTCGACGACATCATCGTCGAGACCGCGCCGCTGATCGCCGAGCATGGGCTCGACCTCGACACCGTGCGCGACGCGCTGATCTTCGAATTTGGCGCCGGCCCGCCCGCCGCGCGAAAATGACCCGGCTCAGCGTCAACCTCAACAAGGTCGCGCTGTTGCGCAACTCGCGGCACACCGGGGTCCCGGACGTGCTCAAATTCGCCGTGATCGCGCGTGAGGCCGGCGCCGACGGGATCACGGTGCATCCGCGGCCAGACGAGCGCCACATCCGCGGCGGCGACGTGCCCGCCCTGGCGGCGTTGATGCGGCCCTGGCGGCCGGCGGTCGAACTCAACATCGAGGGCTACCCGGACGCGCGGCTGATCGACATCGTCCGCGCGGTGCGGCCCGAACAGTGCACCCTGGTGCCCGACCTGCCCGACGCCTTCACGTCGGAATCGGGGTGGCGACTGGGCAACGCCGAAATCGCGCTGCTGCGCCCGGCGATCACGGCGCTGAAAACGGTGGGATGCCGGGTGATCTTGTTCGTCGACCCGGACTGCCCGGTCATCGACCGGGTGGGCGGCACCGGCGCCGACGGCATCGAGATCTATACCGGCGCCTATGCCGCCGCGTTCCGCGCCGGCGACCCCGCCGCCGCGCTGGCCGATTGCGCCGGCACCGCGCGACTTGCTATCGCCGCCGGCCTCGCGGTCAATGTCGGCCATGATCTGAGCCTCGACAATCTGCCCGGGTTTGTCGCGGCGATGCCGCCGTTAGCCGAGGCCTCGATCGGCCACGAACTGACCGCGGACGCGCTGGTCATCGGGTTCGCCGCGGCGGTAAAGGCCTATCGCGCCGCGTTGAACCCGGGTTGAGGGAAGAAGGCCAAGGAAGATCGGAATGGCGACCAACCAGCCGAGCGTCTTCATCGACGGCGAGTCCGGCACCACCGGTCTCGGCATCCGCACGCGGCTCGAAAACCTGCCCGAAATCGTGCTCAGGCACATCCCGGCGGAGCGGCGCAAGGACCCTTCGGCGCGGCGCGACATGATGGCCGAGGTCGATCTCGTCGTATTGTGCCTGCCCGACGACGCGGCTCGGGAATCGGCTGCGCTCGCCGACGGGCTCGGCGCCGACGCGCCCAAATTGCTCGATGCCAGCACCGCCCACCGGGTCGATCCGAACTGGGTCTATGGTTTTCCCGAGATGGAGGACGGCCAGGACCGGCGTATCGCCGCCGCCGGCAAGGTCGCCAATCCGGGCTGTTACCCGACCGGCGCGATCGGGCTGATCCGGCCCCTGGTCGATGCCGGCGTGATCCCCGCCGACTACCCGATCGCGATCAACGCGGTCAGCGGCTATTCCGGCGGCGGCCGGTCGATGATCGAGGCGCATGACCACGATGGCGGCCCGATCTTTGAGTTGTACGCGCTCGGCCTGGAACACAAGCACGTGCCCGAAACCCAGCTTTACGCCGGCCTCTCGCGGCGGCCGATCTTCGTGCCGTCGGTCGGGCATTTCCGTCAGGGCATGCTGGTGTCGGTGCCGCTCCATCTCGACACCCTGCCGGGCAAGCCGAGCGGCGCCGATCTGCGCGCGGTACTGGCCGCGCGCTACCACGGCCGCGCCCTGGTCACGGTCGTCGAACCTGCCAAGGACGGCAAGCTCGAACCCCAGGCGCTCAACGACACCGACCGGCTGGAGCTCTACGTGCACGCCAACGAGACCCGCCGCCAGGCGGTCTTGGTTGCCCGGCTCGACAATCTGGGCAAGGGCGCCTCCGGCGCCGCGGTGCAGAACATGCGCCTGATGCTGGGGATCGACCCGGCGCCATAGAGGTCGGACGCAATGCGGCGCCGCGATGTTCTCGGCGGAATTGCCGCTGGCGCGATCGCGATCCAATACCGAGGGCTCGAAGCGATGGCCGCGCCAGCAATGATCACCCGTCCGATCCCGTCGACCGGCGAGGCGATGCCGGTGATCGGGCTGGGTACCTGGCAGGTGTTCGATGTTGGCGGCGAGGCCCAGGCGCGGGCGCCGCTGCGCGAGGTATTGCGGCTATTGATCGATGCCGGCGGGCGGATGATCGACACCTCGCCGATGTACGGAAGGGCCGAGGGTGTCACCGGCGATCTCGTCGCCGACGCGGGGGCGCGGGCGGGCGTGTTTCTCGCCACCAAGGTGTGGACCAGCGGGCGTGACAGCGGCATCGCGCAGATGCGGCAATCGGCCCACCTCTTGCGCAGCGAAGCGATCGACCTGATCCAGATCCATAATCTGGTCGACTGGCGCACCCAGCTCGCGACCCTGCGGCAGATGAAGGAAAAGGGCCAAATCCGCTACCTCGGGATCACCCACTATACCACCGGAGCCTTGAGCGAATTGGCGCGCATCATCGAAACCGAGCCGGGCATCGATTTCGTCCAGCTCGGCTATTCTCTGTCGACGCGCGAGGCCGAGACCCGGCTGTTACCGGTCGCCACCGCGCGCAAAATCGCGGTCATCGTCAACCAGCCGTTCGAGCAAGGGAGCCTGTTCCGCCGTGTCCGCGGCAAGGAACTCCCGCCCTGGGCGGGCGAGTTCGACTGCTCCAGCTGGGCGCAATTGTTCCTGAAATATCTGCTCGGCGACCCGGCGGTGACCTGCCTGATCCCGGCGACCAGCCGCGCCGACCACATGGCGGACAACCTCAAAGCGGGGTTTGGCCGCCTCCCCGACGCCGGGCAGCGCGCACTGATCAGGCGGCTGTGGGATGCGCTGTAGCGATCTCATTTGGCGCGGCAGACGAGCGGCTGGTCGCGGCCGCTCCACGGCGTGATCCCGTCGGCTTCGAATGCCTGTCGTCCGGCCGGGCAGACGGCGATGACGAGGCCGCCGGCGCGGTCGACCTCGCCGTGGGTATAGCGGCGCGGTGCCGTCGGGCCACGAGCGATCGACGGCGAGAACCGGACCTTGGCGGGGTCGCCAATGTCGGATTTCAACAGGTAATAGATTCGCACCGCCAGCTGGCAACCACTGTCGATCGTCAGTAAATCTTCGGGATCGTAATATTGCCGGGCGCACTCCGAGAGGCCCTGCGCGTCGGCGTTCCCGGCGAGCGCGCACAGCACGGCCGCCACCGCGCCGGCGCGGCGGGCCGCCCGCCTCACTTTCCGCTCATCGGCTGGGCGGCGCCACCGCCGCCACCGCGGCGAATAATCGCTCGACCTCCGCTCGGCCCAGATCGCGGGTGATGAAGACGAGGCGCGAGCGGCGGTCTTCGGTCGGCCAGTCCTCGAGCTCGACCGGACGATGGGCGACGTGCTGCACCGCGTGGACCACGACCGGGCCGCGGCAGCCCGCGACCGCGACCAGGCCCTTGACCCGCAACAGATCGGGGCCGCGCAACCCGGTCAGTACCGCCATCGCCTGCTCGAACGCCGGCCACGCCAGCGGGCGGTCGAACAGCACGGTAAAGCTGTCGAGCCCGTCGCCGTGCGGGTGGTCGTGATGATGCTCGTGCTCCGCCGCGCGCGCGGCCAGGTCGAGCCCCTCGTCGAGGACGAATGCCGGGTCGATCACGCCGTCGCGGGCAAAGCCGATCGGGGCCGCGGTCACGGCGCGAATCTGCTCGGCCAGCGCGTCGGTCGCCACGGGAGGCGCGAGGTCGGATTTGGTGACGACGATCCGGTCGGCGAGCGCGAGCTGGTGCCTCGCCTCCTCCATCCGCGCGAGGTTGCCGGCCCCGCTGACCGCGTCGATCACGCCGACCAGCGATTGCAGATGGAACTCGGCGCCGAGCGCGCGGTCGCTGGCAAAGGTCTGCAACACCGGGCCGGGATCGGCGAGCCCGCTGGTTTCGATGATAACGCGCCGGAAACTCGGCACCGCGCCGCGGCTGCGATCGGCGAACAGGGTGCGCAAGGTCTCCTGCAGATCACTGCGCATCAGGCAGCACACGCAGCCGTTGCCGAGAAGCACCGTCGTGTCGCTCGACGCGCGCAACAGGGCGTCGTCGATCCCAACCTCGCCGTATTCGTTGACGATGACCGCGGTGTCGGCGCCCTCGGGCGTCGCCAACAGGGCGCGGATCAGGGTGGTCTTGCCCGAGCCGAGGAACCCGGTGACGATCGTCACCGGGACGCGCGCGCCGCGCGGACGGCGCTGCCGCCGTCCGAACGGGGACGCGTCGGCGCCGGCGAATGCCCAACCCGTCATGCCCGGCCCGTCATGCCCGGCCTTGTGCCGGGCATCCACGTACTATCGTCGATACCGGCGAGGCGTGGATGGCCGGGTCAAGCCCGGCCATAACGGCCGAGAGGGGGCTCTGCGTCACCCGATCAGAAATCCATTTCGAGGACATAGAGGCCCCCGACATGGCGGTCGACGGTAAAGACGATGCCGCGATCGTCGATGAACACGTCGTTGAGCTGGCATGCCCCGGTCGGCGCGCCATCGACTTGCGGCACGAAATGGGCCACCTCGGCCGGCTGGTACGGGTTCGACATGTCGTAGGCTCTGAGGCCGCCGTTGAAGAAGGTGCCGAACACCACGTCCTCGGATTTCCAGCACCCTTCCTTCGGCAGGTTTTCCCACAGATTGTGCGCGCCGAAGCGGCCGCCGCGCCGGCCGAAAGTCTCCACCGGCGGCAAGGGACAGGTCGAGATCGGCACCGGGTTTTCCTCGTACCGGTTGTCGACCACCCAGACGAGCTTGGGCCAGTCGGCGCCGTCGTTGCGGGTGCTCTCGTCGCTGACGATCAGCAGGTCGCGCGAGAATAGCGGGACGACCGTATGGGTAAAGCCGGGGTTGGGCGGATGGTAGTCCCACCGCGACACCATCTTGGGGTGCGCCTTGTCGGAAATATCGAGCACGATCATGCCGCCATCGAGATAGCCCATGTAGCAGCGGTCCGGCCGCTCCGGGTAGACGTTGGTGTTGTGCGGGCGAAACCCGCTGTCGCAGCCTTCCGGGTGGCGTTTCGGCGGCGCCTCGTTGTCGCCCTGCATCTGGCCGGGCAGCCACCAGCGGCCGATCTCGGTCGGCTTTGACGGGTTGCGCACGTCGAAGCTGCGGTAGAACTGGTCGTCCTTGGGGTGGCTCGGGGTGAAGTCCGGCGCGCCGGAGCTCATGTGGATGGTCTCGCCGTCGCTGAACCACAGCTGGTGCACGCCGCGCGAATGCGGGCCCGAACAGTCGGTAAACGAAATCCGCCGCGGGTTTTCCGGGGTCGAGATGTCGAACAATTCAAATCCGGCCGGCTGCAACCCGGGGCGCTGGGTTTGGTAGGCGACGGCGAGCACGTCGCCGACCGTCTCCAGCGAGTTCGAGCGCATATGCGATTGCGGCAGGTCGGCGCGGGCGACGATTTTGGGGTTGCGCGGGTCGCTGACATCGACCGCGGTGAAATTCTTCGGCGCGCTTTCATGCGCCAGCCACAGGATGCGCCGGCCGTCCTTGGCCAATTGCATCGACATGCCTTCGCCGATGCCGCCAAATCCGTCGAGCGTGTTATGGGCGATCTGTTTAAAATTCCAAATCATCGAGCCGCTAGAAGCTGTTGCGCTCTGGGCCAAGGCGTGCCTCCCTCCTGGCGTGTTGCCGCGGGCGGGCGGTTGGCGGAAGCCCTCCGCCGCTCGCGTGACGCGACAATTACTCCGTCCGCCGCGATGAAGTCCACACGCTGTCGGAAATCGCCGGACTATGCCGGATGCGGGCGGCGCCTGGGCATGCCCGCGGTTGCCTTGCGCACAATGCCGGCGGCGAGCACGACGAGGCCGAGGCCGAGCACGATGACGGCCGGACGCAAGCCGGTCTGCAACGACAGATTGACCCCCAGCACCCGGGTCGGGTCGACCCGGAACGCGAGCCGGAAATAGGCCGCCTCGCCGAGCGCGGTCAATAACGCGACGACCGGGCCGAGCGCGGCCACCCAATAGAGCGGCAATTGCCCGCGCACGGCGAATTTCCAGGCCAGCAGGCGATAAAACATCAGCCAGAAATAGATGCCGAAAAAGATCGTCGGCTCCCACACCTCGAGCTTCGACTGCATCCAGTAATGCACCAGCCCGAGCAGCGCGACCGCGTACACGATGCGATGCAGTTTCCGCCAACGCCGGCCGAGGCGGCGGACCATGCCGTCTGTCGAGGTCGCCGCCAAAACCGCGAGCCCGATCAGCGCGACGAACCCGATCGTCAGATAGATGCGCGACACGATCTCGCTCGCGACCTTGGCGAGGTCGAATGCCTGATCGCCGACAAACAGGCAGAAATGCATCAGGATGTAGGCGAACGCGGCGACGCCGATCATCCTGCGCACCAGGATCAGCCGCTGCCATTGCAGGACCGAGCGCAATGGGGTGATCGCCAGCGCGATGGTCAGAAACCGGATCGTCCACAGCCCGATCTGGTGGATCGCCTCGTTGAGCGGGCGCGACCCGAGCAGGTCGAACGCGAACGCGGTCGCCGTCCACCCCGCCGGGACGAACAGCGCGACAAAGACGATGAGCTTTAGCGGCGACAACCGGCGGCTGTAGTCGTACCAGGGATACATCACGCGCTATTACGCACCGCCGCCGCCGGCGGGTCCAGCGGCGAGCGGACTTCGCGCTACATCGGCGGCTTGACCCCGTCCTTCTCGGCATAGAGTCGGGCGGCGGTGATCGTGCCGTCGGCCTTTTTCAGCGCGATCACGAACACCGCGGCGCCGGGTTTGACCAGGCTCATGTCGCCATCGGCGTTGGCCAGCACCGGGCATTCCGGCCCGACGATCAATTCGGATTCGTCGCCCTTGTAGGTGACCTTGAGCACATTGCCGGCGGGCGCCTTGGTGATCGTGCCGACGGTGGCGTTGGTCATCACGCTGTCGGGGGTCAGATCCCACGGGCGCTGCCCTTCGCCGACGCCGCGCATCGATTCCGGAAAGATCCGCAATTCGACCGAATGCAATTTGCCGTCGGTGCCCTTGACCGCGGTCGAGGCGACATAGTCGCCGGCCTTGATGTCGGCCAGGGTCTTTTTGACCAGGGTGGAGACCGTGACCTTGTCGGCGAGCGTGATGTTGACCATGGCGCCGTCGCGCGCCTTGACCACCAGGGTCTTGCCGTCGAGCTTTTCGACGGTGCCGCGAACCCGGGTCGGCGTGCCGTCGGGCGGCGGCGGGGCCTGGGCCAATGCCGGCGCCGACAACACGGCGGCGAGCGCGGCCGCGAGAAATGAAATCCGTCGCATCGGCAATTCTCCCTGTTCTAACGGTTGAATTTTTGAGAAGCCCACAAATGCGCCTCGCACCGGCCGCTGTCCCCTCACTTCTCGGTGAGCCGGTGATGGTGCGGTCCGCGCCCAGCCGCTAAGGTCGCTATCGACCGCCGCAGCGAGGGGGAGTTTTCCGTGTTTGCCGCACCGCCCGTGATCAAGACCGAAATTTTCGCCCGGGTGCCCGATTCGCTGCGCGCCCACGCCGACCCGCGCCACCAGAGCGGCGTGCCGCGCGACTGTTTTCTCGAAGGGCCGTCCTTCGACCGGGCCGGCAACCTCTATGTCACCAACATCCCCTACGGCCAGATTTTTCGGGTGTCGCCGGCGGGCGAGTTCGCCCTGGTCGCGACCTATGACGGCGAGCCCAACGGGCTCAAGATTCACAAGGACGGCCGCGTCTTTCTCGCCGACCACAAGCAGGGGCTGATGGTGCTCGACCCGGCGATCGGGCGGGTCGAGACCTATTTCGATCGGCCCCACCGCGAGCGGTTCAAGGGGCTCAACGATCTGATCTTCGACACCCACGGCAATCTCTATTTCACCGACCAGGGCGAGAGCGGATTGCACGACCCGACCGGGCGGCTGTGGCGGTTGCATCCCAACGGCCGCCTCGACCTATTGCTCGACAATGTGCCGAGCCCGAACGGGCTGGTGCTGACCCCGGACGAGCAGATCCTGTATCTCGCGGTGACCCGCGGCAACGCGGTGTGGCGGGTGCCGTTGAACCCCGACGGCTCGGTCGGCCGGGTCGGCATCTTCATCCAATTATCCGGCGGCACCGGGCCGGACGGGATGGCGATGGATGCCGCGGGCAATCTCGCGGTGTGCCATGTCGGCATGGGCTCGATCTGGCTGTTCAGCCGGTTCGGCCGGCCGCTCTACGAACTGCCGTCCTGCACCGGCCACGCCACCACCAACGCCGCCTATGGCGGGCCGGACGGCAAGACCATCTACATCACCGAAAGCGAGACCGGCACGATATTACAGGCAAGGCTGGAGGTGCCGGGGCTGACCCTGTTTTCGCATCGATGAGAGGGATTCGGGCAATTCCGCGCCGGACGACTGAACCCGAGGCTCGCTTTCGCCGGCGCAGTCTAGCCGAACGGCGCTACCCGCCGAAATCCACGCCGTAGATCTCGCGTGGCTCGCGTACCCCGCGCAGGGCGTGGCGACCGAGCGGGGTGAGGCTACGGCGATCGCCGATCGCGTTAGCGAATTCGGCGGAGACAAGCAGGTTGCGGCCCAGCTGGTCGCACAATGCCTCGATCCGTGCGACCTCGTTGACCGCCGGCCCGATGACCGTGAAGTCGAGCCGGTCGACCGTCCCGATATTGCCGTAAAGCACCTCGCCGAGATGAAGCGCGAGATCGACCGCGGCGGTCGGCTTTCCCACCGCGTCCCGCGCATTGTTGAGTTGGTCGATCGCCATCATCGCCTCGGAAGCGGCATCGAGCGCGCGCAGACAGGTCTCCCCCTCGGTCGCGGCGCCGCAGGCGAATTGCGCGAGAATGCCGTCGCCGAGGAATTTCAACACCTCGCCACCGCGCGGGCGCAAGGGCGCCGCAAGCGCCTCGAATACCTCGTCCAGCAGTTCGATGACGGCCAGACCCGGCTGCGCGTCGGCGATCGCGGTAAAGCCGCGAATGTCGGCGTACCACAACGCGGCCCGGATACCTTGAACCGAGCCGCGCTCGACCGCGCCGGCATGGACGCGCCGGCCGGCATCGGCGCCGAGATAGGCCCCGAGCAATCCGGCGGCGATCGTGTGGCCGGCATGCGCCATGATCGCCAGCGAAACCGCAGGCAAGGCCGCCTCGATCAAAGCCAGATCGCCGTCGCTGAAGCCGCCCGCCCGGTCGGTGGTGAGGGAATAGCCTACGCCCGTGCCGCGCGCCGGATCGCCCCCGGCGCCAAACCCGACGACCTGAGCGAAATAGTCGGTCGCGCCGGCGGCTGCGAGCTCTTCGAGCACGGCGAAATCGAGGTGGATTTCGGGGCCGGTCAGCCGGCGGCGCAAGCTTGGCCAACCGCCGCCGCCCTCGCCCCGTTCCAATTGACCGATCAGGGCGGCAAAAGGGCTGGTCCGTATCCGCCCCTCATAGGCGGCTCCGCGTTCGAACAGCGCCGGCTCGCTCGTGCCGACATCGCGCTCCCAGGTGTAGGAGTGGCCCGCCCATTGCGGGTGCAAGGTTCGCCCGCCGGCGAACGCCCTCCACAGCGGCACGCCCGCCGCGAGGAGGCGGCGGCACAGCCCGTCGAGCAGCACATCGACACCCGCCCCGCGCAGCCCCTGGCGAACCGCCCAGCCCTGCAGCTCGGCGATCTGCGGGTCTGCGTCGCCGCGACGCTGGCTCAGCGGTCGATCCCGCCCAAGCACAAATATTTGACCTCGAGGTAATCCTCGATGCCGTATTTCGATCCCTCCCGCCCGATGCCGCTTTCCTTGACCCCGCCGAACGGGGCGATCTCGGTCGAGATGATGCCTTCGTTGATGCCGACGATGCCGTATTCGAGCGCCTCGGCGACCCGCCACACCCGGCCGATGTCGCGGCTATAGAAATAGGCGGCCAACCCGAACTCGGTGTCGTTGGCCATCCTGATCGCCTCGGCCTCGGTCTTGAAGCGATAGAGCGGCGCGACCGGGCCGAAGGTCTCCTCCCGGGTGATCAGCATGTCGGTGGTCACGTCGGTCAGCACGGTCGGCTCGAAGAACGTGCCGCCCAGCGCGTGACGGTGGCCGCCGGCGACGATCTTGGCGCCCTTTCGGACCGCGTCGGTGATGTGCGCCTCGACCTTTTCGACCGCCTTCATGTCGATCAGGGGTCCGATCACGATGCCCGCCTCGAACCCGTTGCCGACCTTCATCGCGCCGGCGGCTTCGGCGAGGCGCTCGGTAAACGCGTCGTAGACGCCGTCCTGCACCAGGATGCGGTTGGCGCAGACGCAGGTCTGGCCGGCATTCCGGTATTTCGACGCGATCGCGCCCCTGACCGCCATCTCGATGTCGGCGTCGTCGAACACGATGAACGGCGCGTTGCCGCCGAGCTCGAGCGACACCTTCTTGACCGTGCCGGCGCATTGCTCCATCAGCAATTTGCCGATCTCGGTCGAGCCGGTGAAGGTCAGCTTGCGCACGATCGGGTTCGAGGTCATCTCGCCGCCGATCTCGGTGGCGCCGCCGGTGACGCAGGAAAACACCCCCTTGGGCACCCCGGCGCGCTCGGCCAATTCACACAATGCCAGGGCCGAATAGGGGGTCGCGGTCGCCGGCTTCAGCACCATCGTGCAACCCGCCGCCAAGGCCGGGCCGCATTTGCGGGTGATCATCGCCGACGGGAAATTCCACGGCGTGATCGCGACGCAGACGCCGATCGGCTCCTTGATCACGACGATGCGCTTGTCGGCGCCCTGCGCCGGGATCGTGTCGCCGTAGATGCGCTTGCCTTCCTCGCCGAACCATTCGATGAACGCGGCGGCATAGGCGATCTCGCCCTTGGCTTCGGCCAGCGGCTTGCCTTGCTCGGCGGTCATCAGCGCGCCGAGATCGTCCTGGTTCGCCATCATCAGATCGAACCAGCGGCGCAAGACCTGCGCCCGTTCCTTGGCGGTCTTGGCGCGCCACGCGGGAAGCGCGCGGTCGGCCGCCTCGATCGCGCGCCGGGTCTCCTCGGCGCCCATTTTCGGCACCGTGCCGAGGGTTTCGCCCGAGGCCGGGTCCTTGACCGGGATCGTCGCCCCGCCATCGGCGTCGACCCATGCGCCGTCGATATAGCATTGCTGCCGGAAGAGCTTTTCGTCCCTGAGCTTCATCGCACCCTCCCTGTGGCGGCGGCCCGAGGGGTCGCGCTTCTGGGGGATAGGTACGAGCCAAAGCCGCGGTTGACAAGGTGGTCGCCCAGGCGATGATGCCCGGCCGTCGCACCGGCGGCACGACAACGGAGGCCGGCATGCCGACCCGCTTGCAGCCGACGACCAAGACGCTGACCGTCAGCGGGTTGCGCCTCAACTACCTGGAGTGTGGCAAGGCCGAGGCGCCGCCAATCGTGTGCGTCCACGGCTATACCGGCAGCGCCCAGGCGTTCAACGCGCTGGCCCGGCATCTCCAGGATCGGTATCGGATCATCGCCCCCGATGTGCGCGGCCACGGCGACAGCGCCTGGGCGCCGGACGGAGCCTACCAATACAGCGATCAGGCCGGCGACCTCGCCGCACTGGTCGACCGGCTCGAATTGGCGCGGTTCACATTGATCGGCACCTCGATGGGCGGGATCATCGCGATGGCTTATGCCGCGGCGCACCCGGAGCGGCTCAACGGTCTGGTCATCAACGATATCGGTCCCGAAGCCGAGGTCGGCACCCAGCGCATTACCCAGACCGTCGGAGCACGGCCGGAGAGCTTCGCGACACTCGACGAGGCAATGGAATATCGTCGGGGAATCTCGCCGATTACCGCCGCTCGCCCCGCGGAGGATCAGCACGAGCTGGCGCTCGGCGTGCTGAAGCAGGCACCAGATGGACGCTGGGTCTGGAAGATGGATCCGGCCTACATCACCCAGCGCGTCGCGCGGGGGGCGCCGGTGCGGCCGGTACTGTGGCCGGCATTGGCGACCCTGCCGTGCCCGACCCAGGTGATCTGGGGCACCGACAGCGACGTGTTGTCCGAGGCGCAGGCTCGGCGCATGGCCGAGACCCTGCCGCACGGCGAGCTGGTGGCCGTGCCCGGCGTCGGTCACGCGCCAATGTTGATGGAACCGGCCGCGCGGCAGGCGATCGACCGGCTACTGGCGGCGGTCGCGCGGTAGCCGACCAAGTTTATCCCCAGGAGTTCGTCACCCCCGCGAAAGCGGGGGTCCACCGGGCATCGGCGCCGGCGGTATAGCGGCTGTTGCCGCCGCGCTCGTCGAACGGCGCCGCCTCGAGCACCAATACCCGCGCGCCCTGCTCGCGCGCCGCCAGGGCCGCGCACATGCCGGCATTGCCGGCGCCGACGACGACGACATCGTATTCGCCCGCGATCATCGTGTTTCCTCCGCTGCGATTCGCTGGGGACACGAGTAGCGCGAGGAGGCGGGAGGGGCAAGGGGCGCGGCGCTCATAGCGATTGAGGCCGATACAGTTGGAGAGCCGGCGTTCATACGGTATCGTTCGGATTGAAGAGCCCGACAATATGTTTAGGCGGGATGAACCTAAATGAGCTTCGACGCAAGCACTGTTGCGGCGATAGCCGCCTCGCTAAAGTCCGGTCACTACAACCTCCTCCTGGGCGCCGGCGCGAGCATGGACTCCCGTAACACGGTGGGATTACTGCCGGGCGGCAACAGCTTCAGACTCGAAGTATGCCGTTTGAAGGGCGCTCATGATAACTCACCGTTGCAACGAGTATTTTCGACGCTATCACCGGCCGAAGTGAAAGAGTATGTCGTCGGTCGGTTCAAAAATTGCTCAGCCGGACCCTCCTTAACAAGGCTCACTAAATTTATATGGAGACGTGCATTCACGTTCAATATAGACGATGCGCTCGAAGCTGCTTATACTGGCTCAGAGGCACGACAAGACATTATCGAGTATCATTTTAATGATGATCTCGGTGATTCTGAAAATTTGGCTAGCCTTCCCATTATACATTTGCATGGCTCGGTAGGGGCTGCAGACAAGGGTTTTGTATTTTCAAGAGCCGAATATGTACGGCAAATACAAAAAATTAATCCGTGGATGGTTATATTAACGCAGTTATTGCCAGTTGAACCATTTATTATTGCAGGAACATCTCTTGATGAAGTGGACCTAGATTTCTATTTAGCTCATCGAACGGCGGTGACGGCACGTGATGATAGAGGTCCCTCAATATTAGTCGAGCCAAATCCGGATTCTGTTACAGAGAATGACTGTAAAAAATATAACCTCCTGTTATATAAGGGTACGCTTGAACAATTTTTCGAATATCTTGATGCGGCTATTCCCGAACGCCCGACACCCTTGGAACTGATTCCACGCGACATCAGACGGCTGTTGCCTTCCGGTGTCTCGAAAGCGGCAGCCCTTTCGTTTTTCTCGGATTTTGAAATGGTACCGGGATTAGTTGAAGGAGACGGCAGTGCGTCTCGGTTTCTATATGGTCATCCGCCCACTTGGCAAGATTTAGCTGGCAATGTCGATATTGGCCGCGCCGCATCAGCTATGTTAATTGACGCTGTAGAGTCTGCTCTGAAAGATGACTCCCCAGGTGGGAAGATAATCTTTCTCAGCGACCAGACTGGATCTGGAAAAACCACTGTGCTTCGGCGTTGTGCGTTTGAGCTTGCGCGAAAGAATATTAAAACGTTGCTATGCTCGGCATTAAGTAGAATTGAACCACTAAGCACTGGAGATTTGCTCGATCAAATAGATGAAAAATTAGTAATAATCGTCGATAATTTCGCTGACCAAGTGAACGCAATAGAAGATCTGGCAAACCGAATCGAGAAGCCAGATGTAGTGTTTTTATGCGGCGAACGTAGCTATCGCTCGCGCTATGTAGAACAAGTGCTTTTGGGAACAGAATTTGAAACTGTGGGTGGATCCTTAAGAGCCTGACTGAAAAAGAGTTGAGTGATCTCAACAGGTTGTGATTCCATCGTTGTTGCGACACAAACGGTGGGGTTCACGATGGCCTGGACTGAGATCACTCGCCGACACTATCGGCGCGACGGGTTGCGCTACGCAAGCGATACGACCGATGCCGAGTGGGGTTTGATCGCGCCCTTGA
>Ga0080064_1000469_pt1 | contig 106672 bp, 103 predicted proteins | sample Subgrocontami54m_FD_69260 | JGI IMG/M metagenome (GOLD analysis project Ga0080064, IMG submission 69260) | Subsurface groundwater microbial communities from S. Glens Falls, New York, USA - GMW46 contaminated, 5.4 m (SPADES assembly) (version 2) ...
CGTCCGATGGTCGCTCCGCGACACATCGGCCAACTGCGGCTATGCGACATCCCGCCTTCGCCCAACTTCGTTGGTCTTGGACGGGACGATCGCATAGCCGCCGCCCGTTGTGTGAAATGTCAGCCACAAAGACCTATCTAATATTCAATTGAAGTCACAAGTTATTATCCTTAACAATATTCTATGTTTAATTTTAAGAAGCAACAACTTAATTTGCCTCCTATCGCGAAAGAAAAAGGCAGCCAAGAGATACTGCGAGTTTGGTCTGGCACGAACTTACCAGTGGAAGTAGTGATCGAAACTTTTTGGGCTGACCCGGGTAATTGGGGTATAGCCCTTGTTGATATTGCTCGGCATTTGGCTAAAGCTTATGTGGCACGAGGTATCAAGACGACAAGAGAAGAAGTTTTATCCGAGGCAGATGTCTTAGCGCGGATTCGCGAACTTTTTGATGCTGAATGGTCAAGTCCAACAGATACACCTAAACAATTGCAGTAATCTTATCTACCATGAACATCCATGCGTGGCTGACACATCACACAACAGCGCATAAACGGCTCGGCTGAGGCCTCGCCCAAGTTGTGCAGATGTGGCCTTCGGCATATTATACCAGCGCCAAACATCGCTTATACCGGACGTCAGACGTCATAGTGAAAAGCCACCCCGCTGTGGCGGGGTGATATTTGGGGAAATTTATATTTGCCACACCTGAATATCACATGATACAATTCACCTATGAAATTCAATTGATCTTTATGTTATTAACTAACCAATACATATTATGAAAACTCTAAAATGTGATTTATGCGAAGTAACGGCGGAAGGTGAAACATTCGAAGAATGGATGAAAGCACTTCACCCTCATTATATGAAGGATCATGCTGATGTAATGAATGACCCTAGCCATGGCAAGGGGGACATGGAGAAGTGGATGGCTGAAAACAAGAAAAGATTTGATGCTGCATACGCATAAATCCCTCCGAATACAATGTTGCCCAAGCAGCGACATTGCTTTTAACTACAGCACGTAACACTGCATAGCCGGCTCGCTCTTTCCGAAAGAGCTTGCGCAAATTGACAAAATGGGGTGTACGGTTCCATATCAAAGTGAGCCGTTAAGTGAAACAATATGCCACAATTTATTTTTTCGCACACGGGATATGTAGCGCTTGCGCTTGTGGTGGGAATTGCGATTGGATATATGGTATGGAAATGGCGCCGCAAAGGAGCATTTGAGGAAAGGAATCAAGAAAGGCGGGAGGAGATTGAGCGGAGAAAAACACGGATACTTGCGTATATGAGTACGCGGCAGGAGGTGGCACATCGCGATATACAAGAATTGCTTTCCGTTTCCGACGCCACTGTTATACGGTATCTTGACGAACTTGAGCACGAAGGAAAAATCACGCAACAAGGTACAACCGGGCGGGGGACCGTATATGTCGTCAAATAGCTAAACACCTCACACGATCGTGTGAGGTGTTCATGGCGCTCCCGCTGGGATGATGTAATTGTATTGAAATGGTCCCACCGGGATTTGAACCCGGGTTACATGGATGAGAACCATGTGTCCTAGACCAGGCTAGACGATGAGACCATGAGGGTGGATATTTGTTTTGCGGATGAGCGATTCAATTAATTTCTTACTTTTCCATCGCTTGATTTGATATTCTCGCTTTTGCGCCTCTCCACGAGTGGGGTAATATTCACTATATACCAGCTGAACTGGAAGTTTTGATTTTGTGCTTTTTACTTTACCGGTTGCGTGTTTTGTCAATCTCGATTCAAGATCATCTGTACTGCCTACGTAGTAATCGGGCTTGCGTGTAAGTAAGATATACATGTGGGCCATACTAGAGATTGTCTCCCGACAAGCCGACCGATCGTCGGCTGTCGGGATCCCGACTGAAACGTCGGGACTAGACCAGGCTAGATGCCGACACTTCGGTCGGCATCCCGACCCCCTTCATGGGGTGTCGGGACGATGAGACCATGAGGGGTGGTGATAATGCCCGCGTGCCTGATCAAGATATCATGGTAAAGCGAGTATGTCAATTGCTCGCTATTTAAGTTCTGCTATGCTATCATAGTACAGTCGTATAGTGCACTATGTATGCCCGCGCTAAGTTTTCCCGCATACAATGGTCAATGTTCTATGCATAGCGTAATTACAAAAAAAGCACGTATAAAGCATAACTCGTTTACTGCCTTTGGCAGAAGCGGGAAAATTTAGGCGGGTATGTCTGAAACACGTTGGGAAACACAATTAAAGAAGGAGGGTTTTTCACAGGTGGCTCTTCATGAGGATCCGCCAAGTTTTTCTTATTCGGATCATAGCCATCCGATAGATACTGCGTATGTAGTACTCCACGGGGAAATGCAGGTTTGGCTTGATGGAAAAGAACATGTGATCAAGGAGGGTGGGCGATTGGACATTAAAAAACATGTGGTGCATTCCGCAAAAATCGGACAGGAGGGTTGTAAGTTTTTGATTGCAATTAGAGTTTAGAGTTATCCACAGTTGTGGTAGCAATCCGAAATCTTTGCTATACTTATAGTGATGTTATTTATGAAATTGCGATCACTCTCGTTTTCAGTGATTACCGCGGTTTTTTTGTTACTTGTAGGGGCTTTTGTGGTGACTGAGGTGAGAGCGCAACGCACATGTGCAAGAGATGCGGATTGTTTGCCTGATGGAGTCGGATTGCGATGTACTGGTGCGGCCGCAGGAGTAAGCGGTCGTTGTAATACCCCTCCGCCTCTGTGGGATGCAAGCAGTGGTAGTTTTTCCGCAGCAGGAGGGCAAAATGTTGGATTTGATGTACGACTGAACAGCACCGTGCGCGGAAATCTTACCGTGGGGAGCGGAATGACCGGTGCGCTTTTTACCAACGCGATTTACGGCCGTGGCACGGCTATAGATACGATTTGGATAGGAGATGGGGCGCTTAATGATATAATTCATATTCAGGGCGATCTTGTGATTGGCGGCGCTGACGCAGTCCCTTGTACTGCCGGTCAGATTTTGAAGCGCAACAGTGATGGTTCGCGATGGGTTTGTGATTTTGATGTGAGTGGTGGCGGTGGTGGCGGTGGTGGAGGAGGCGGAAGTTTTGATCCTTGCGCGGTCAATTTATATCGCAGTGTTTCACCCGCAGTTTTGAATATGAGCACTGTCGGAGGATATGTCGGAGGGAATGGGCAATGTATCGGAGATGATCATGTGTGTACTGCTGAGGAGATACTTCATACCATTGCATGCAGCAAAGGGCGCGCAACGCCATTATTTCCGGCAAGCGGTGCGGGTTGGGTCTCCGGCGGCCCTCCGGGAGATATTGCAACGGCAAATGATTGCAATGGATGGACAAGTAATCGCTCAACCGATCTTGGAAGGGTCTGGACATTTGCAAGCATCGGAGGATATGGGAGTTTGAGAAATTGTAATGACGATACGCTTCCTTTCTTATGTTGTCGATGACCTCACGTACACAACGATTTGGTTTGATAGTCCTGCTTGCGGGATTATTTATGGTGTCTCCGGCGTATGCATCGCATGACGGCAGTCCTACTGACGGAGCATGTCCGGGAAGTTGGTACCCGCAGTATAGTGTGAATTGCGCAACAGGACGTTTTGCCTGTGGTACTGCAAGTGGGGTGCCGCAGTGTGTTTCCTCGCTTCCTTCTGGCAGCGTAACCGGACAAGCGCTTAATTGTGATACATGCAGTTTTGCTTGTCCTTCCGGACAACCGATTGTGTGTTCCGGCTCATGCGCTCCACGACAATCCTGTCCCACATCTCAGAATCGCGCTACAACAAACGAGTGTACGGGAGCATGCGGAGCGTGCCGTGACGGATTTGTGCAGAGCGGATCCGATACTACAGGACCTTGTGTGCCGGAACCCTCAAGGGCATATCTGAATTTTGATAACACGGGCGAGTTGCGCGCGGTAAATGCGTTTCGTGTTTTAGGAACTGATGCGGATGTAAACGATGTATATTTAAATTCAGGCCGCGCAATTAGCGTACAAGGAACCGGAGCAACTCGGCTTGATGTTATCGGAGCAGGTACGGGAAATTTTGGGTTGGTACTTCGCGCGCCGGGAGCGGGAACCGTTGCAGAATTGCGACTTGCGCAAGGGGACGTTGAACGGTGGGCGCTTTCGCTCCGCGATACTACGGGTAATTTTGCAATTTGGCGTCAAAGTGCGGGTGGATGGGACAGTGCGCCGCGATTGCGGATTGATTATACAACCGGTGAGGTGCGTCTTGAAGATAGCATTTCCGTAGGCGGAGGCGCTGCGTTTGGACGCGCAATAAGCGCTCCCGGGGCAACATTTACCGGAGCGGTTGAGGTAACCGGTCTTTCCGCGGCAACGGGTACGGTTACGGGGGCTCTTGCCGCAGGAAGCATAAGTGTAGGCGGCCGTTCGGTGCTTACTGATCCTAGTCCATGTGCCGGGGGTCAGGTGATTATTCGCAATGCTTTAAATACAGCATGGGAGTGTGGTATAATTGCAGGAGGTGGAGGTGGAATTCTAGCAGAGCAGGACCCGATCTTTAGTGCATGGCAAACAACGGGTCCGCGTACGCTTCCTGATCTTACTGTTACCGGCGCGTTTACCGCAGGAGCGGTAACTGGAGCGACAGTAAATGCTACGGGCTGTTTTGGGCCGACGTTTGTAGGTCTTACTGACGCAACAGTAAGTGGCGACAATGGCGGGAGCCCTGGTTACTTTGTTGCGGATGATCGTTGCGGCGTACAATTTGCAGCAAGTCATGTATGTACTGTTTCAGAGATATTAAATTCGAAGGGATGTGATGCGGCGATTTTTGTCGGAAGAACAGCAGGAATTGGATGGATTTTAAATGGTCCTCCCGGATTTCCGGCCAATTCGAATGATTGTGGCGGGAGAACGAGCGCAGTAGGAGATGATTTCGGAAGTATTTGGGTATTTAGCAGTACCGGGGGTCAAGGGCTTTTAACACCCTGTAGCACTAATCGTGCATTTGCATGTTGCCGCTAAGTATCGTGTTGCTATGAAAACGGATTGCTTACAATTACATAGGACAAGATGGACCTTCGCATTTATTGTTGCAGCGTTTGTATTTTTCATTTCAGGAACCGCAAACGCCCAAGTAGGATGTCTGCAGACTGCACGCGGAGTACTTTGTGAAACTGGTCAGGTGGTATGGGGCAGCGGTTCGAACGCCCGTTGTCTTGATTCAGACGATCTTGCGGATACATGTCCTGCGCCTGGTGTGGCTAATTGCGCGACTGCGACTTGTCAGTGTTCTTCTCCCAATGTGACTTGCGATGGAAACTGTCAAGTGCCTAGTCCGCTCTCTAGTGAAGCTTGTACTGATCCGGCGGGACAAGGACGTGTGGCTTCTGTAAATTCGTGCGGCGAGTGTGTAGCAACCAGTACCTGCGCGGACTCAACTCAGGTGCAGTGCGATGACGGTTGTCAGAATCCTGCTGACGAGTGTCTGGCCGGTGCCAATCGTACCTACAATGCATGTGACGGTTGTGGTGGATGTGCTTCCGGATTTAGTAACTGCGCTTCCGGTGGGGGATTTGATTGTCAATCAGCGACTCGTCCACAGGACGGAACTTGTGATGCTCCGCTTGTCTGGGATGCGTGCTCGCGAACTTGTTCTAACTATGTGCAGGTAAGTCCGGCAACTCCGCAGCCGGGATATGTCCATGTGCGGGATGATGTGCGGCTTTCCCAAGGAAATTTGCGCCTGGAAGGAACAGGCATGGGACAAGGAGACATTGTCTTGAATTCTGGAAAAGCGTTGCAATTGGAAGGTGGAGTCGATGACATTGCGCGTCTGAATATTGGAAGTTGGGAAGGACGACAGGCGCAATTGGTGCTGCATAGCTCAGACGCCGCTCAAATCTCTGAGATTGTGCTTTCTCATGGCGCGGGCACGTTTGATGATACGTCGCGTTTTTCTCTTGGGTTGCGCCCAAGCAGTAATTTTGAAATTTGGAGAAATAATGAGGGATGGGGCACTACGCCGATCTTTGGTATTAATTACGGAACGGGAAATGTAGGGATTGGGACAGAGAATCCTGCCGCGGCTTTGGAGGTTCGCGGTCCTGCAGGGAGCGTATTTGACATTGTAAAAACTGCCGGCCTACAGACGGATCCTATTTTGCGTATTTTTGGAAACACGAGTGGTGGTGTTCCCGATCAAGAGCGATTGAGAATTTTGAGAAGTGGTAATGTTGGTATCGGGACGGTGGCTCCTGCACAGAAACTTGTGGTCAGTGATGGTTCCAATAATAATATTGAGTTTGTGCCCGGAGGAACTTCGATCATCCAAGGTTACAATAGGGGTACTGATACGTATCTTCCATTGCGATTCGATACAAATCGTTCCGGGACAATGTTTCTTTCAACTGCTGGCAATGTTGGGATCGGCACCACCACTCCGGAGGGTCTATTGCAGATTAATCAAGGCAGTGGGCTCAAAGCCCAGCAATGGTCATTTGCAAGCGAACCGGGGGTATATAATTTAAGTCTACGACCGGTTGATGAAGGCGAATCAATGGTACGTTGGGATTTTGTCCAGCGCAATGTGAATCGCGATTCAAATGTGTTGACTTTCCGCGATGGTAATGTAGGGGTAGGAATTACTAACCCTGCTTCGCGATTTTCAGTTGGACTTACTGATACTTCCACCAATCAGGTGGCTAACCTTTTGCGTCTTGAACATGATACGAGCGGAGCAGTAGCCGCAGGATTTGGAACAGGAATCTCATTTTGGAACGAGCGAGTCGGTGTGGGTGATGTTGTACAGATGGGACAAATTGACAGTGCTGCCGGAGTAGATGATGGAAGCAGATTTGCAATCAGAACTCGTGTTTCCCCTGGTACACTTACTGAGATTTTGAACATTAATGAGGGAGGGAATGTAGGAATTGCTCGTGATCTTGCGGTTACGGGTGCGCTTACAGCAGGAAGTGCGACCGTGGGAGGCGTAGACGTGGCAACTCTTGCGCCGCGACCGAGAGCGTGTACGGCAACACAATTTCAACGCTGGAATGGAACGGTATGGGAATGTGTTGATTTACCGACTCCGACTGGTGTCGCAGGAATTACCGGTCTTACTCAAGGAGATGGAATTACCGTAACCGGCACCGGAGCAACGCGGACTATTGCAGTGACTGATGATGTTATACGTGAGAGCCGCACCTACGCTGATCCCATCTGGCTTACCAGTTTAGCTTGGTCAAAGATTACGGGATTTGGCGGAGGCAGATGTGCCCCCGGACAATTTATGAATCGACTCGATCCCAATGGTGATATTACTTGTGATGTGATACCTGCCCCTGATCTTTCAAGCACACTTACCGGTCTTACTGCTGGCGCCGGTATTGCCATAACCGGTACGGGTCAAACCCGAGAGATTTCTGTGGCTGATACCGTGATCACTAGTCCTGCAGGATGTAGTACTGACGAAGTGTTGCGCTTTGACGGTGAGGCATGGGAATGCGCCGATCTACCCGCCCCTCTTACGCTTCACAATGATCTAACCGGCCGCGATGTGGCTGATGCTCACCCGCAGTATTATTTACAAACCGGAGATACACGTGAACTTAGCGTAGGCGGGGGTCTGACCGCCGGCACGTATTGGGACACTGCCCCCGCAGTTGATCGCTTTGCTCCTCCTCGGGTACTTTCTGCCGGACAGAATTTGCTTTATGGCGTAGTGAATACCACCTCTACAGGGGGTAACGCTTTGCTGTTGCAACGGGCCAGTGATGACTACACCACAGTGGCCAATTTGCTTCAACTTGATGAACAGGGAAATCTTACGCTACGCGGGGGTCTGACTATTCGCAGTGGCGGGTTGGCAGTGGAAGCCGGAAACATTACTATTGCGCCTGGCGCGACAGTAGGCGGAGTTGACCTGACAAACGTGATACAAACCCCTGGTACTTGCGACCCGGGTCAGATATTGCAGCGTGTGGGCAGCGGTTGGGAATGTACGGACATACCCGAAAGTGGAATCCAGGAAATCGCAGAAGGGCGCGCAGGAGGGGTACGGGTAGAAAGCGATGGGAGAAATCGTGCGGTAAGCATTATGGCATGTCCTGATCCTGCGCAGATGCTTATGTGGGATGGCTCGGCATGGCAGTGTACGAGTGATCTGCGTCCTATTGGGGCAGTTACCCAACCCACTGGTTGTGATGCCGCGGAAATGCTTATTTGGGATGGATCTGCATGGCAATGTACGAATAATCTTGCACTCGCAGGTGCGGTAACTCGTCCCGCCGCGTGTGATCCCGGCGAGCTTTTGCAATGGGATGGGAGCAATTGGCTTTGTACGGATCGATTTGAGACTGCGGTAATTCCCGCGGGTGCATGTTCCGAAGGGCAAATCCTGCAGCGAAGCGCTGCTGATCAAAGCTGGCAATGTTCAAGCGGATTTGTTTCTCGTGAAGTCGATCCGGATTTCCGCGGATGGTGGAACGAGGGTAGTCCAACGCTTACGAATCTTACTGTGGAGGGAGGATTATCCGTAACGGGTACTTTCAACGGTGTACCGGTTGCTGATCTCCTGCGCGGTACGACAACTTTGCCCTGGGAAAGCATTGCGGGAAAGCCAGGTTGCCCGGATGGATTTTTCCTCAACGATCTTGATGATAATGATGATGTGGCAGGAGGAGGATTACGATGTGTTGCTTTACCGACTGATATGATTCGCGCTACTGGTGGTACGCCCGGAACTATACCGTTGTTTCTTGCGGCCGCTCAAGAACTTGGCAACTCGCCGCTTACCGTAACCGGTACTGCAGTGCGGGCCTCAGGTGATGTGGCGATTGGTGGTGCCCTGACTGTAGCTGGCATTACAAGGACGAATACGATTCTTTCACTGGGCGCTCCTCTCATTGTGAACGAGATTTCGATTGGAGATGAAAATGACACGGTGCTGTTTCCTGGCAATGTAAATATAGGAGAGAGTTTGAATGCGGGCAGGATTCAAGGTAATTTTCTGGCAAGCAATGGTGCCCCGTGCGCCGAGGGACAAATACTGCAAAGGACTGCTACAGGATGGGCTTGTACTGGACTCCCTGCTCTGCCTGCGCCTCCTGATCTTTCCCCATACTATCGGCAAACCGGAGATGATCGGGATTTGAATGTGGGAGGGTTATTGCGTGTCGCTGGAGCGACAGCATCTTTTAACGGGAGCGTAGGGGTAGGAATTGATACTCCTGAGGAACGGCTGCATGTAAGTGGCGGCAATGCACGAGTTGATGGAAACCTCTTGACTAGTGGAGCGCTTCGTATGGGCAATGGCCAATCAATTCAAGCAAATGGTACTGGCAATACCGGACTTAATATCGGCAATTATGCCGCTGATGCGAGTAATTTCGGCCTTACGCTCCGCGCGGGCGAACGAGGTATTGCCGATTTGATTTTTAGGCAAGCAATAAATGACAGTGGAACCGTAGTGGACAATGATCTTTGGTCAATTTCCCTGCGTCCACCTACTGAAGTGGTAGATAGAGATGGCAGAATAGGTTTTACCGGCGGCAATTTGGAAATCTGGCGCGCGTTTGAAGGAGGATGGGGGACGGAGCCGATACTCAGTTTTAATTATAATACTGAGGATGTTGGTATTACTCGCGGTTTAAATGTGGGCACGCGAATTACTACGCGAGATTTAACGGTTGAAGGAGCGTTCCAAGTAAACGGGCTTTTGCAGCTTGCGCGTCTTGATGCGGATCCTATTGGTCGTGATGCGGGCGCTCTGTATTTCAATACTAATCCGGATCCTAGTGTAGGTGGGTTGCGGGTGTATAATGGAAGTGCATGGGAGGCAGCAGGTGGTGCGGGCGGCACAGGAACAGCCAATACGCTTGCTCAATTTAACCTCGATGGGACACTCGGTAACTCGCCGCTGGTTCTCGATGGTGGTACACTGAGAGTAGGAACAGCTGGGACGTCGGTAAGTGTAGCAGTGACGGGGAATGTTTCTGCAACCGGATGCGTAGGCCCTGTGTTTGCGAGTGCAAATCTTGGTGCTGCAAGTCAGGGAAACCCGGGAAATTATGCGGCCGCAAACGAGCTTTGTCCGGCGGGAACTCATGTATGTACTACGGCAGAGGCATTGACCACGATTAATTGTGGATCGGTTGCTTCTTTCGCGCCCGGTCTTGATGAAGTGCTTTGGATTTCCAATGGCGCGCCTTCACTTCCGACTCCGACCAATGATTGTCGCGGATGGAACTCAAATGGTACGCGTTCATTTGGAATCGTGTGGCGGTATCAAGTCGGAGGAGGAGAATTCTTGGCTGAGGCATGTAATAATGCTCATCAATTTGCATGTTGTAGATAGACGAATATGAAGAATCGATTTCTCATCATCTCACTTTTTATCGGCGGACTGGCGCTTGTAATTTTCGTTGGGGCTTCTGCGGTTTCGGCGCAGGGATTGTGTGGCGCCGGTCAAGTCTTTAGCGATGCATGTGAGCGCTGTATCTCCGCCTCGTTTTCGGTAGGGGCCACATGTGCTTCCCCTGCGGGCGGTCAATTGGACTCTTGTGGTGATTGTGGATGTACCGGAGGGGAGGTAAATTGCAGCGGAACATGTAGTGATAATCAAAGCGGAGATTCGTGCGACGCGGGCGGCGGGCGCGCAGGGACATTAAATTCATGTGGCACCACTTGTACTGCAACCCCGCGGCCACCGGTAACGCTGGCCCCGTTTGGCTCCGATACTGATAATACGGGTAACGCTTCGATTTGGGTAAATAAGGTTCCGCGTACAGGGGAGGATGTAGTGGTAAATCCATTGGCCCAGTTGCAAGAGAGCGGTTCTGATCGCTTGCGAGTAGATCCAAATGGTAATCTTCGGATTATTGGTCGTCCGACAGGTGATGGAGGCGACTTGTATTTGAATTCAGGTAAATCAATCCGGGTGGATGGAGCAGGGATTGGCGATTCAGGTATTACTTCGTTTAATTTTCAAAATTTGGGGACAGGACGAGGGGTAGTAGTGGCTAGCACAATGGGGATGTTTGGGGCTTATATAAATGAAGCAGGTCCCAGTTTGACTACCCCGATTAATCTTCGGGATGGTGAGAATTTGCTGTACGGAGTAGCTGATCCGGCTGGCTCAGCGGGCAATGCAATTCTTCTGCAGCGATGGAATGGCACGGCTACGGGAGAGGCAGAGGATCTTTTCCGTGTGGGAATCAATGGTGATATTACGATGTCCGATAGTTTGATTCGAATCACCTCGGGAACTCGGCGGATTGATGTGGGCGCAACCGGATCTTCGGCGACTCTTGATGTAGAAGGAGCGGTAAGTACGGATACGCTGGTAGTACAAAGCCATGCCGAGCCGTTTACCGTAGGAAATCCTCTTGATCCTCCCGGACTTACGGCTGGTCAAAATCTTATACGCGGAATCATCGATACAGAGTCTTCCGGAAGCGCAAACGCGCTGCTTCTGCAAAGTCGTAGTGCGGACGATGGAGAACTATTTGATATTTTCCGAGTGAGTTCGGGGGGTAATCTGGTAGTGGGCAATGGCGGGAGCGCAACCATTAATGGGCAACTTAAAATTTTGCATAGTGCTACTTCTCCCACTCCGGTTCTGGGCGGTACTAATCCCGGTGCGCTTTATTACAGTACAGATGCAACGGCTCCTGCGCGTCCAGGGCTTCGAGTTTGGGATGGAGATTCGTGGGAGGGGTTGGGTGGAGGAGGGGATTTGCTTGCGACATTGAATCTTGGTGCGAATGCTGCTGCATTTACGAATTTGACTACGGTAGGCGGTCCAATTTCAGTAGGAACGACTGGAGTAGACCTTGTATCGGGAAAATGTCCTACTAATTATTCTTGGCGGGACGCTGATGGGGATCGCTCGATAGAGAACGGAGAATGTTTTGGAAATGTTATTGGTAGTGGTAATCTTGCGCTGTCTGCGCCTTCTTCTGCTACAGGCGCTGGTCACATTACACTTAATTCCGGCAAATCAATTTTTGTACAGGCCCCAAGTGCGCGATCATCGCTTAATATTTCTAATTCCGCGACTGGTTCACTCGGTACGCAACTTAACGTAGGGGGAAACATTCAGATAAGCGAGCGCGGGGCATTTGGCGGGTATGGGATAGATTCCAATTGGTGGGTAACCACTCCCAGTATCTATGTCGGGGCAGGAGGGGTTGGTACTATTATTGGCGCCGGAGGTAGGCAAGGAGCAGGGGAAGTGACTACTGATCGGCGATTGACTGTCGGCGGTACGTATGGAAATCCAAGTGCCCCGGCTGGGTCTCCGGACGCTACGAAAGTAGTCTGTCTTACTGCCGGTTCAGTAGCCGTTGATTTTGATGGGGACGGGGGCCAGGGAACTGTTGGACTTCTGGACAACCCTGCTGATTTAGGAGAGTGTTATATCCCGCCGGGAAGTCCGGCTTTTGAGGTGGTGGGTGGACAATTGCATGTAGTAGGTAGTGGCCGCGTTACGCAATCTTTAGTGGTCGGCGGTAATCCTCCACGTTCATCCGGATCTGGCAGAGGTGAAGTTGGTATTGAAACACGACTCACGGTTGGAGGATCTTACAGTAATCCGATTGCCGGTGCATGTATACCTCCGCAAGTCCATTTAAATTTTGATGAGGATGATCCGGTGGTGATAGATGATGGTGAATGTTATTGGCCACCTTCAGGAGCGGCTGGTGTTGCGGTGGTAGGAGGGGATTTGGCAGTGTTGCGCGGTGCAAGGGTGAAGGAGGACCTCTTTACTACAGGTCGAAATAGCTTTACCGGCGGCGAAGGTGTGCCGTTTATCCTTGGACTTGGACCAATTGAGGGTGATGAAGATACCGCCGCCGCGCAATTGGATAATTATCTTTTGATTCGCAATATGGACGTAGATGGACCTCCGGCTGGTGGAACCACCACAAATCCCTCTGAGCAATACGCAATTAGAGTGATGGATGAAAATAATCAAGAGTGGTTTAGCGTACGGCGAACAGGATATATGGCAGGGGAGCTTACTCCGGTTGAAGTGCGAACTTCAGGGGGTCTGAGTTTTGCTGGCACTCTAAGTAGTACGAGTTCGATCAGTACAACCGGCCCGCTCTCGGCTGGTCCTACAACCTTAGGCAGTCTTACTGTTACGGGAGTTACTAGTCTTGGAACTTCTGGAGTAGGTACTTCGATTGTCGGTAATCTAGGGGTGAATGGGAATACGATCTTGGGTAATGCATCAACTGATACCACTACCATAAATGGCGCGTTTTCAACCAGCGGTGGGGCAATTGACCTTGGAGGAACTACTACGGAGACTGTTACTGCGAGTGGTGCACTTAGAGTAGGGACAAATTTGACTGTGTCTGGCGCTGCCGCGGTAGGTGGGAAGCAGATTGCAAATTCAAGCGGTGAATTGCGTATGCAAGATATTGCTGGTACGGATTTTGATACCCATAATCCTGCTGCATCCGCCGTGGAAACCGAGGAAGGATATCTTATACTTGGACTTTTGGGGTCAGAGCGTGGTACATGTACAAATGTTTGTGCACGGCACGGGCTTGTTTGTAAGTATGCAAATCAGGTTGGTCTTACACTGTCAAGTACGCCAACTGCTGGAGCAGGTTGCACAGATGGAAGCAATAGCATGAATTGTTGGTGCGGCGGGTAGAATGATATATTGCACGAATCATCAAAGACTGTCCTTTGGGTGGAGGACAGTCCTTTTGTTTATCAATTTGATGTGCTACAATTAGGAAATATGTTGCGTCTCTACGATTCCTATACCAAACGCAAAGAGGCATTTCGTCCACTTCAGGGCAAGACGGTGAAGATGTACAACTGCGGGCCGACGGTGTACGATTTTGGGCATATTGGAAATTTAAGGTCGTTTTTGTTTTCCGATGTATTGCGGAGGTATCTTGAGTATCGTAAGTACAAAGTAAAGCAGATCATGAATATCACGGATGTGGGGCACATGGTAAACGATGCGGATGCGGGGGAAGATAAGATGAGTGTAGCAATGCGGCGAGAAGGAAAAGGGCCGGAGGAAGTCGCGCGGTTCTATGAGGGGAAGTTTTTTGAAGATATCCGCGCGCTTAGTATCAGGCCGGCATTTAAGTATCCGCGCGCGACTGAACATGTCCCAGAGATGATCAAGATTGTGAAGAAGTTATTAAAACGAGGCCATGCGTATTTCGTCCCTGAACAAGGCGGTGGCAATTCAGTATATTACGATCTTTCCACTTTTTCTTCTTATGGCAAACTTTCCGGTAATAAGGTTGAGGATCTTATTGCCGGCGCCCGGGTGGAGGTAGCGCAAGGAAAGCGTCACCCGTATGACTTTGCGCTTTGGATCTACAAACCCGCCCATATGCTCAAATGGCCTACGCCCTGGGGTGCGGGGTACCCGGGCTGGCACTTAGAGTGTTCGGCCATGTCGATGAAGTATCTGGGGGAAACGCTCGATATCCACACCGGTGGCGAGGATAACAAGTTTCCGCATCATGAGTGTGAAATTGCGCAGTCAGAGGGGGCAACCGGCAAGCAGTTTTCGCGTTTCTGGCTTCACGCAAAGCACTTGCTGGTGGATGGCAAAAAAATGTCCAAGTCGTTGGGAAATTTTTATACGCTGCGCGATTTAATGGGAAAAGGATATAGTGCCCGCGAGATTCGGTATGTACTCATTTCAACCCACTATCGCGAGCAATTGAATTTTACACTGCAAAGTTTAGATGCGGCAAAAAGCGCGCTTGGGCGGGTGGATGAGTTTGTTGAGAAACTTCATAACCCACCCCAACCCTCCCTTACCTTAAGGGAGGGGGCAAAACGGGTTCTCCCCCTTAGGGTAAGGGGGAGTGAGAGGGGGTTACGAGCACTAGTTGCACGCGCCCGTCGTGATTTTATCGCGGCCATGGACGACGATTTAAATGTGTCAAAAGCTCTGTCGATATTGTTTGGATTTGTGCGCGAGGTAAATCGTGAGGTTTCAGGTGCTAGCAGTCAGGTATCAGTGCTTGAGCGAAAGGAGATTACGAAATTGTTGCAGGAATTTGACGAGGTGCTCGGATTGGGAATTGGTGCGCGCAAAAAAACCGCCATACCGGCGGAAATAACGATGCTTGGACAAAAACGGGAAGAGGCGCGTAAGAATAAGGATTGGAAATTAGCCGATGAACTGCGTCAAACGATCAAAGACAGGGGATTTGAAATTGAAGATACGTCAAACGGTCCGCGGGTTAAAGATACCGCTTCTTCTTGAAGAACCAAAGTGTAAGCAAGGTCACAAATCCCATGATGCCGATAATTGCCCAGAAGTCGTTTTTGGTACCGATAATCGGGATAGAAACCGCCGGAATAATGAATATATTTGCGATGAAGGTAAGCGAAAATATGATTACCGAAAAGATGGTTAGTGTTTTCATGATTTCGCTAAGCCGAAACGAGATGAGTGTTGAATGAGTATCTTCAACCGCGTCAATCGCGCTGTGGTAAGTTTCAAGATGGTCCCAAATTTCCTTGGTGTGATCAATAAGACGATTGATGGCGATTGCCTCAAAATCTCCAATTTTAAAGTAGTGGGGGATCATCGTGAGAATCCGTTTGAGCATGTCCCGATGCGGCTGCATAGTTTTTCGAAACGCGACGATTTCATTTTTAAGCCGCAGAATTTCATGTACCGTCTGTCGACTATATCCACGGAGTACACTTGTGCTCAGCACGTCTATATCGCGGGAGATGCGGTGCAAAAGCGGAAAACATGAGTCGAAGAGTTCGTCAAGAATTTGAGCAACAAAGCGAATGGGTTGCTTAAAGTAGGTTTCTTTGAGTTCGGGATTAAGTTCGAGTAGTTCGAAGAAATTTTTTACTTCAATTAAGCTCCCGTCGTTGACTGTAACCACCAAATCTTTTGAGATGAAGAAATCAATTTCTTTGGTTTCAATTTCCTTCAGCAGTTCGTTATAGCACGGGAATACAAAAATGGCGAAAAGATAGTTCGGACGAGGCACTACTTTCGGCCGTTGGACAGGGGGTTGGCAATCCTTGATATCAAGGGGATGAAAACCGAAAAGCCGTTCGAGGTACTGGAGCTCGACTTCGCCGGGGTGCACGACGTTAATCCAGCGATACCGCTTACTTGGTAGTGTGTGGACTGTGGAAGGAATCATGTAAGTATAGTATACTATATCTATATGGCACCTGACAAAAGAGATATCCTCAAGCAGCCCCTTTCCGAACCCGTTCCATTGAGGGAAATAAAGAAATCGACTGAAATCCCTCGGGAAACGCCCTCCCGCCAGGCAGAAGAGCGGCAGGTACCGAGGTCAAAGGAAGACGTCCCGCGTGCTCCCGGGCCGATACCGGTTGCGATCCCGGCTCCGAAAACTCCTAAGGATCCTGTGCTTGCACAGATTGAAACAATCCTTGAGGAAGACCTGAAAGATATTTATAATGAGTTGCCTCCGGAATTACGTCCCAAATTTAAGCAAAAAGGTGAGGAGGCGGCGCGTGCTATCAGTGAGATGGTTGCACGTGCAAAGATTAAGGTGCGTAAGGTATTAAAGCTGATTGTCGGGTGGTTGAAGATCATCCCTGGCGTTAATAAGTTTTTTCTTGAGCAGGAGGCGGCTATAAAGGCGCAAAAGATTTTAGCAATGGCAAAGGAGAAAAACAAAAAGCATTAATGTTCCTACAAATTACAAATGTTGATACAAATATACAAATTTGTATATTCGCAATTTGATTTGTAATTAGTAGTTATATGTTTCCATTTGGACTTGAAATCACCGCGCCGAACGTTCCTTCGCCGCTACTTGTTTCAATCGCGCTCGTTGTTGGGTTTTACGGCGGAATTATTGTTGCGGTATTTGTAGCTCGCGCACTTCTTCGGTATTGGTATAAAAAAGTGATCGGGCTCAAGAAGGTGATTTTTTTGGTGCGTGTTCCCAAGGAAGCCGCGGAAAAGAAATCAGAGCTTGAAAAGCAAAAGACGTTGCAGGAGATTCAAGAGGAGATTGCCTCGGGCGAGAAGTTATTTGCCGCGATTGGTGGATTGCGTGCCGAGCGCGGCGTTATTCGGTGGTTTCTGGGGCGAATCGATCTTTTTTCTTTTGAAATCGTGGTGCGTGAGGGGTTGGTATGGTTTTATGTTGCAACGCCGCCAAGGTACGCGCAGTATGTAAAAGAGCAAATTCACGCGCTGTATAATAATGCCCAGATCGAGGAGGTGGAAGATTACAATATATTCAGTCCCAAGGGGATAATCGAAGGAGGATATTTGACATTAAAGCACGCAGCGCTGTTTCCTTTGAAGAGCTATCGCAAACTCGAGGCAGATCCGCTTGATGCGATTACCAATGCTCTTTCGCATATTGATAAAGCCGACGGCGCCGTAATTCAATTTGTAGTACGCAGCGCGCGCAAGCATTGGCGAAAATACGGCGCGAAAGTGGCAATTGAAATGCAGAAGGGGAAAACCGTGCATGAGGCAATGTCATCCACATCTTCATGGAAGAGTTTTTTCAAGATATTCAGTGTACTGAAGAGCAAAGGGCCGAAAGGAATGCCGGAAGAGGAATCCTCGAAACGCTTTCTTTCGTCCATGGAACAAGAACAGCAAAAGGCGATTCAGGAGAAAGTTTCCAAGGCAGGAGTTGATGTTAATATTCGGGTAGTGGTTTGTGCAAAAACCGTGGAGCGTTCCCATGAGTATTTGAAAGATATCATGAATGCGTTTACGCAGTTTAACATGTATGAGTATGGAAACCAGTTTGCAAAATCGTATCCGCACTTTACGCGATTTTTGATTCGAGATTTTATTTATCGGGCATGGCGGGAATCTCGCAAAATGACTGTAGGATCGGAGGAAATGGCGTCACTTTGGCATTTGCCGCTTCCAACTACTGAGACTCCTAATATCTCCTGGCTTTTGTCGCGCAAAGCCCCGGCGCCGGTAAATATCCCGAAAGAAGGATTGACTCTCGGATACAATCGTTATCGCGGGACCGACACGGTAATTCGCATTAAGCGGGACGATCGTCGTCGGCACGTCTACATTATCGGTAAATCCGGTACTGGAAAATCTGTGTTTATTGAGAACATGGCGATTCAGGATATTCGAAATGGCGAGGGCGTATGTGTGGTTGATCCGCACGGTGATTTGATTGAACATATTTTGGCCGCAGTGCCGAAAGAACGAATTGATGATGTTATTTTGTTTGACCCATCGGACACGGAACGACCGGTTGGGCTTAACATGCTTGAGGCAAAAGACGAAAGTGCCAAGGATTTTGCGGCTCAAGAAATGATCGCGATCTTTTATAAACTCTTCCCGCCGGAAATGATCGGGCCGATGTTTGAACATCAAATGCGCAATGTAATGTTGACCTTGATGTCGGATCCCAATGAGAACGGCACCATTGCGGAAATTCCGCGTATGTTCTCCGATGCGGAGTATCAGAAATATTGGGTCGCGAAGTTGAAGGATCCGGTCGTGCGCGCGTTTTGGGAAAAAGAAATGGCCAAGACGAGTGATTTTCACAAATCAGAAATGCTCGGCTATCTTATTTCAAAAGTCGGACGATTTGTGGAAAATGCGATGTTGCGCAATATTATCGGACAGCAAAATTCCGGATTTAACATTCGTGAAGTAATGGATAAGAAAAAAGTGCTGCTGGTAAACCTTGCAAAAGGGCGCACAGGTGAAATCAACGCAAATCTTCTGGGTCTTATTATTGTGTCAAAACTTCAGATGGCTGCGCTCTCGCGGGCGGACTTGCCGGAGGAGGAGCGGCATGATTTTTATCTGTATATTGATGAGTTTCAGAATTTCATTACCGATTCAATTTCGACGATTCTTTCAGAGGCGAGAAAATATCGCTTGGAGCTTATTATTGCGCACCAATATATGGGACAGTTGACCGGCGGAAAAGAAGGCGCGCAAGATGCAAAGATTCGCGATGCGGTACTTGGAAACGCCGGGACTATGGTATCGTTTCGCATTGGCGTTGAGGATGCGGAAATTATGGCAAAGGAATTTGCGCCGATTTTTAGCGAGTATGACGTGATTAACATTGAACAGTATACCTGTTATCTAAAACTTCTTGTTGATAATCAGAGCACCAAGGCATTTAACATGCACACCTATCCGCCAATAAAAGGTGATCCGGCAATTGCCGAAGCAATTAAGCAGCTTTCCCGTCTCAAATATGGACGTGATCGCGCGATTGTCGAGGCAGAGATCCTGGAACGCTCGCAATTGGGAGAAACCACATCTTCGCAAGGACCGCTCGTAGGCGAGCGAGGACTCTAGAAATTCTAATTTACCTAGTTCACCTAATTTCTGATGCTACTGTTGCTTATAGTCCTTTGCATCCTTATTGTGGCATTGGGATTTTTTTATTTTACCTTACTTTTTACCCTTTTTTACGACGCGCCATATATACGAACCCCTGCACGTGATATCCCTCTGATTTTCAAAGCGGCGGGTATTAGGCCGGGGGAGGTATTTTATGAACTTGGCAGTGGGGACGGGAGAATTGTACGGACTGCGGCAGCGCAAGGCGCGCGTGCATTCGGCGTGGAAAAATCTCTTCCTCTTATATGGTGGTCGCGTTTCATCACGTATATTGCGCGTAGTGCGAGGATTTATCCTCGCCGGGGCGACACTAAAGTGTCGCACTACTCATTGCCAAGTTATATTCAAAGGAATATTTTGGATGTTGATCTTTCAAACGCGGACGTTATTTTTTGTTATCTTTTGCCCGGGATTATGCCGCGGCTCAAGGAAAAATTTGAAAGAGAGCTTAAATCCGGAACCAGGGTTATTACCTATGCATTTTCGGTTCCGGGCTGGACCCCGATTGCACGCCTCAAACCAACCCCACGCAAGGTAATTCATGTGTATGTGAGGCAGTAGCGAAAATATCCCGCAGCGGTAATCTAGGGCAAAGTATTCAAATCTATACCTCTACGCACATATACGCATCGCGGTGAATCCTTGACGATCGTCAGCAATTCACCGCGCGAGCATATTGTGATTTTCGCGTGTCTATAGTACGGTATAGGTAGAAGGTTTCTCTATCGGCCCTGTCGTATGGTAATTGATTGGAATATATGAACAAGGAAAAGAAAAAACGTTATCATCCGGCGCATGTGAAGATTAAGCATTACGTAAAATACGGGTTATCCGGCGCAAGAATACTGCTTCAGGATATTGGAAATACCATAGGGTGGATTATGAAGCGCGGGCATTATAGTATGGGGTGGGAGGAGTATGAAGATCGGAAGGAAAGTAAGCGGGCATATGAAGAGCGTGAATGGCTACGCGCACTTGAACGGTATAAATGCATTGAAACAAAACGGATAGGCGAGAAGCTCATGGTTCGGCTTACTGCAAAAGGATGGCAACAGGCATTGCGGGATAAAATACGGTGTGCACCGAATGCGCGGGCGGGTGGTGAAATTTGTATTGTGATTTTTGATGTTCCGGAATCCGAGCGGCGCGTACGCAATATCTTGCGCTATATATTACGGGAGTGTCAATTTACTATGTTGCAAAAGAGTGTTTGGATAAGCAAAAAAGATGTCCTAACGGAACTTTGTGCGCTCCTCCAAGGTGCAAAACTTGAACGTTGGATTCGGATCATTACCGGTCAGGAGCAAACCGTATCATTATTGAGGCGTAGTACTACACGATTTAGGGCACGAATTGGGGCATGATCGGGCACCTAAAATTTTTCAATTCCGACAACATGACTAAATACGGCTAAAAAAACGTTGCGGTGAATCCCTGACGATCGTCAGGGATTCACCGCATAAGAAAAGTTACTAGTTGCTGTGATTTTATATGACTTGAGGAGAGGGGATATATTGAACAAATGATCTTTGAAAATTATCGAGATTACAAAAAAGAAAAAACGGCGCGGGCGAAGGCCACGGGCCGCGGGGGGGTTGAAAGGGCGTGTCTGGTTCTGCGGGTGTGTAGTGAAGATTCTGGCGGGTGGAAGCGAGGGTTGGCGTAGTCGAACTAAGCGACTACTTGTTGGCGGGCTCGCCGGAGGGCTTCGTCTGTTTCTCGCGCTTGAGCGGGTGGTAGACCAGCGCCTGATCCTTCGTGAACATGGCGGCAACTACGGCCTGCTCTTGGATCTCTCCACGGTCGAGAGCCGCCTGGATCTCGGGGCGCACGGCGATGACGATGTCAGCCACCTCCGTCATGGAGACTTCGAGTTCGTCCTCGTCATTCGCGTCGGACAGCTTCCCTTCGCCCAGCCGCGTGGAAACATTGTACGCTCCGTCCATGACGTAGCTCACCCCGATCACGACGCCGTCGATCGTGGCGATGTCCAGCACGAAATCCCATTCGGTCCCCGAGTCGTCCCAGGAGGAGAGGCAGTTGATCACGCCCACGATCTCGCGTTTGTTGCCCTCCTCGTCGATCGCCCAGAAGGCGACCTGATGACGGGAGTAGTGGGGACGAGCGGACGGCTCGGCTTGCCGGAACATCAGTGGCGGTTCGTTTGCCTCGTCTCGCCGGTAGATCAAGCTGAGTTCGAGATCGCGACGCGAAGGACCACGTTCGATCGTAAGTGCCATACGGCACCTCCTTACAGAACACTCCCTGAGTTGGTGCAAGAAGTAGACACCCTGAGCACGACCGCAAGGCCGTACTGACCTGACCATACGGGCAGGAATTACACTTACGTTAGCACTTAATTGCTTGCATGTCAAGGGCGTTTATGGTACAGTAAAATCAATCGATAAAACAAAATGTATGCAAAACAAAAACGACAATTTGGAAGCGGAGCTTTTGAAGATGAAAGAGTCGGTTGAGCAGGCGCTTGCACTCCTTGCGCAGGGGAATGTGCAAGAAGCGCAGGAGGTTGCCGCGCGCGGCCTTTCTGCGGTTCAAATTCAGAGTTTGGTTGTTGCTCCGCACGACCATCGCACTGAGCCGGCAAAAGTTCCTGATGGTAGTCGCGTGATCGAAGGAGTATTTGATGGACAGCATATGATAGGAGCAGACGGTAAGCAATATCTTGTGCCTCAAAACTATGCGTCAAAGTCAAAACTCGTGGAAGGCGATTTGATGAAGCTCGCGATTACTCCGGATGGCGCATTTGTATACAAGCAGATCGGACCGATTGATAGGCGTAGGATAAAGGGGAATCTTATTCAGGATGAGCAGCAATTTTGGCATGTAAGTGATGGAGTACATTCATGGAGGATACTTACTGCATCGGTGAGTTTTTTTAAGGGCAAGGCAGGCGATGAGGCCATTATTATGATTCCCTCCACCTCGTCGTCAAAATGGGCTGCGGTTGAGAATATAATAGCAAAGTAAATTATCTCGCGGATCACTGAGCGGATAGTAAACGGATATTGAGCAGATGTAAAAAATCCGTGCATATCCGCTACAGATCCATCCTGTTATCTGTGAGAAGCAATATGGCCCTCGCACTCTATAGAAAATATCGTCCCCAAGCATTCAAGGATATTACCAATCAGAATCACATCAAGATTACACTTGAAGGTGAGATTACGAGTAAAAAGGTAGCGCACGCGTACCTTTTTTCAGGCCCGCGAGGTACGGGTAAAACCTCGATCGCGAGGATTTTTGCAAAAGCGGTGAATTGCGAGAAGCGGAAAGAGGATAAGGGTGAGCCATGCAACGCATGCGCGGCGTGTGAAGAAATTACAAGCGGGCGTGCGCTTGATGTACTTGAAATTGATGCTGCTTCACATACGGGAGTGGACAATGTACGCGAAACCATTGTTGAAACGGTGAAGTTTGCGCCAACCCGGCTGCGCTACAAAGTATTTATCATTGATGAGGCGCACATGCTTTCCACTTCGGCGTGGAATGCGCTTTTAAAAGTCATGGAAGAACCCCCGTCTCATGTGATATTCATTCTTGCAACTACGGAATCACACAAAGTGCCCGCAACGATACTCTCGCGGTGTCAACGGTTTAATTTTCATAGGGTCAAAGCTCGCGATATGGTTGAACGGCTGAAATTTATCGCGAGTCAAGAAAAAGTGAAAATCGCAACGCCGGTTCTTGAGAGCGTTGCGCGGCTTTCAGAGGGGTGTGTGCGCGACGCGGAAAGTTTACTTGAGCAACTGTTTTCGCTTCGGGAAAAGGATATTACTGAAGATGTCGCATCCTTGATTTTGCCGCGCTCATCGCTTCCGATGGTGTGCGATCTTTTTGAGGCGATACATAGCGGAGCGGCCGCTCGCGGTCTGATGCTTATTAGTAAGGCGGTTGAGGAGGGAATTGATTTACAGCAATGGTCCCAGGATATTTTGGAGCTTCTGCGGAAAGTTCTTCTTATTCGCGTAAGTGGGGTAGAGACGGTGCAAGAGCAAGTTGATGGCGCGATACTTGAACGAATTCGTCATTTTGCAGATGTGATGAGTACGGAGCGGATACTTGGATTGATTGATATTTTTGTTGAGGCAAAGCAGCAGCTTAAAAATTCCGCTATTCCGCAGCTTCCTCTTGAGGTGGCGGTGGTGGAGGGGTGTGGGGTGGTGGGTGGCGAGGCACGCGCGGGTGGCGCGATCTCGCAGCTGCAAGGGTCCTCTTCCGCCCCGCCCTCAATTTTGGGTCAGAAAGGGAAAATTGAGGCGAGGGCTGCAGACGCTCCCAATGCTGCGCGCCCACACCACCCGCGCGTGCCTCTTGTTGGAGAGATGAAGAAAAGTTCGGCCTCCGCAACACTTTTGCCGCAAGCCGCGACTGCGGATCAAACCAAGGATGAAAAAGAAGGGAAAAATCGGCGCGAGGGTTTTCAGCAGGACCCCCGCACCCCCGCCGCCACGGTGCGTTTTTCTTCCGGACCGTCGTCTGCACCTTCCTTGGATATTATAAAAGAAAAATGGCCGGAGGTGTTGAAGCAGGTGCAACAGGAAAATCATTCTTTGCCGCTTTTGCTTTCTACGAGTGAGGTAATGAGCGCCGAAGGGGATACGCTGCATATCGGGGTGCAGTATCCGTTTCATCGAGATAAGTTAAACGAAGTCAAGCCGCGCGGAGTACTTGAGAAAATTGTAGCTGAGATATATGGTATGCCACTCAAAGTTTTGGGAGTAGTGCGTCAGGTAACGCAGCAGCCATCCGAGGCGGTTGATGACATTTTAAGCACTCTTGGGGGAAGGGTGGTTGAATAGTTATATCAAAATCATCATATGCATGAAGGACGAGGTACCCCTGAGCGAATATCCCCTCACACAGAACGTACCAGTGACGAGGATTTGATCACTCTTTTCAATGAAATGGGTGATGAATCTGCATTTCAGAGGTTGATGGAGCGGTATCATGGAAAGGTCATCGGGTATGTGACGAAACGCATACAAAATCCCGCTGATGCGGAGGAAATTGCATCAGAAGTGTTTTTGAAAGCATCTCGCGGCTTGAAAGGATTTGACGGAATTGATGCGACATTCTCAACATGGTTGTATAGTATTGCTCGTAATGCCGTTATTGATTTTACGCGAAGGGTAAAGACGCGGCCTACGCCAGACTACGGAGTCGATGTGAGCCGCCTCGCAGTACCTCCTGGGCAAGAGCGAAATCTTCGAATGCGTGAGATTCGTGAAAAAATGAATGAGGCATTGAAGCTCTTAACTGCGGAGGAGTTGGAAGCATGGATTTTGGTCGAGATTCAGGGTCTCACCGCAGAAGAGATCGGTGTCACGCAGGCAATACATGCCGGTACCATAAAATCAAGATTGCACCGGGCTCGCATAAAACTTCGCGAGGCGTTAGGTCCTCTCTTTAGGGAGGTTATTGCGGACGAAACCGCGGCGTAGTATTACATATGAATTCTCAGTTTCATAGTCTCAAATTTCAAAAGAAAAAATTGGCAGGTCTTGTGGTAAAGCAATTCGCATCTGAGGATCGAAAAAAAGTAATCGCCGCAATTGCGTTTGCCGTGCAAAAACATAAAGGCCAACGTCGGGACGAGGGTACTGCATATGTAATTCATCCAATACGCGTAGCGGTTACCCTTCTTGACAATGTTGGCACGTGGGATGCTGATATTGTTGTTTCAGCGCTTTTGCACGACGTGGTTGAGGATTGCAAAGTTCGGGTCTCTACCATTGAAGCACGCTTTGGAAAACGTGTTGAACATTTTGTACAACAGCTTACCAGAAAATCGAAAAAAGGAGAAACCGATCCGGAAAAGGAAAAGCGGAAGATTCAAAAACTCGGTCAATTGGAACACGCCGCAATCGAGGTGCAGCTTATCAAATGCGCGGATATTCTCGATAACTTGCGTTGTGCTTCTGATGTACCATTTTGGGCATGGACACCAATTGCGCGGAGGAAATTTCCCCGATGGAGAAGGGAATTTCATGTCGCAGTCCGGTTTGCTTCGCGTGTTCACCCGGTACTTGCCAGTGAGATCCGCAGCGCACTGCGCGCATTTGAGGTAAAACGTATTGTCCGAGGTATTGTACGACTAGGTTTATGATGATATAATGACATGAGCGGTTTGTAGGAATAGAGAAATAATTTTTTTATGAATATGCGCTGGTACGGTATATTATTTGGAGTTTTAGTGTTAGTTCCCGGCACGCTGCGCGCCGTGGGATTTCAAATTGATTTAGGGATACGTCCGGAAGATATTGTTATTACTCCGCCACCCTCGCAGCTTACGGCCGGGCAAAACGCTCGCATTTATGCAACGGTTCACAATTTTGGAGAGCGTGACGCAAAGGGATTAGTCGCATTTTATCAAGGACCAATTCTCCTTGGTGAACCGCAGCCGGTTTCAGTACGTGCGCAGGGATTTGCCGATGAAGTATTTATGGATTTTATAGTACCTGACGGGCCATTTAATATTCTTGCAAAATTGCAGGCAATACGTCTTTCAAATGCCCCTGGGTCTGCAAGCGCTAATTCTTCTGACGAAAATTCTTCCAATAACGAGGCAGTTACTCCACTTATCGCACCTCGTCCTGATCAAGATAAGGACAGTATTTCTGACGATCTGGATAATTGTGGTTCGATTCCCAATTCTAGTCAACTCGATACAGATAATGATCGTGTAGGCGATGAATGCGATCCGGACGATGACAACGACGGTCTTGCGGATATTGATGAAACTGCACGCGGAACAAATCCCAAAAATCCCGATACTGATAACGACGGAGTAAGTGATGCAAAAGATCGACGGCCGCTTATTGCCGACGTGTCTCCGCTTACTGCAAAGGACGCAGTATCAGTAGTACCGCTTACTGCAAAAGATGAAGTGAAGAAAACCGGAGTACCTGTGGTAGTAGCGCCGGAGATACCAAAACCGATCGAAATAGCAGTGACCACAAAAGTTGGAGTTGTTGCCAAAGCCGTAAATAAAGTTCCTGAGGTGGCGTTGAAAAAAAAGGAAGAATCGGTTGTGGAAAAATTGCCGGAGGATATTGCTGAAGAGTCGGTGATTGTTGCTCAAGCACCTGCGTCTAAGATACCTCCTAGCGCGATACCAAAATTGTGGGCGGTTGCCGGATTTTCCGCGATTTTTGCCGGAGTATTTTCGTTTCTCGCATTGCGGATGAAAACGCCGCGGGAGTAAATCACAAACCACAAATTCCAAGTCACAAACAAATGTCAAATACCAATATCAAAACTTGTAATTTGTAACTTGGTGCTTGTGGTTTCAAGCTATTATGGTCCAGTGGTTCAATTCTAAAATAGAAACCATTGCCGGTGCCGCGGTGATTCTTGCCGGGGCATCTTTTGCATCGAAAATCCTTGGGCTTGTGCGCAATCACGTACTTGCCGGGACGTTTGGTGCGGGCGATACGCTTGATGCGTACTATGCCGCGTTTCGGATTCCGGATGCGATTTTTCAGTTTGTGGTCCTTGGTGCGTTATCTGCCGGATTTATTCCGGTATTTGTTGAAGTTATGGAAAAGAAAGGGGATCACTTCCGCGTTGCCGCAAGCGTGTTGAATATTATGGTGGGTATTCTTGTTGCGATATCAGCAGTGTTTGTTATATTTACGCCAAAACTTCAAATGCTCATCGCACCGGGGTTTAGTGGAGAGAAATTAGATATTACCATTCAACTTGCGCGCATTATGGCGCTTGGCCCGATATTTTTGGGCATCTCGGCGGTGTTGTCGGGAATACTCCAATCATACCGGCGTTTTGTGATATATGCGTGTGCGCCCCTATTCTACAATCTTGGAATCATAATTGGTGCGCGATGGTTGGTGCCGCATTTTGGGATACAAGCTCTTGCGTGGGGAGTAGTTCTTGGAGCATTTTTGCATATGCTTGTGCAATGGCCAACCGTTTACTCGCTCGGATTTCGCCCACGATTGGAGTGCGATATTAAAAACTCATCAGTGCGGACAATCGGTTGGCTTTCGTTGCCGCGTATTGTAGGGCTTGCGGTAACGCAGATCAATCTTTTTGTAATTACGATTCTCGCATCAAAACTTAACTCCGGAAGTCTCTCGGTCTTTAATCTTGCAAATGACATACAAAGCGTGCCGATAGGTCTTTTTGCGATTTCGCTTGCCACTGCCGCATTCCCCGCATTTTCGGAGTTCTCCGCGCGCAACGACAAAGAAGGATTTCGAAAAAGTTTTTCCTCAACTGCGCGGTTAATTCTTTTTTTTACGATTCCATGCGCGGTGATTCTTCTTCTTTTGCGCGCACAAATTGTGCGCATACTTTTGGGATCCGGGCAATTTGATTGGGAAGATACTGTGCTCACTGCCGACACGCTCGCATTTTTCAGTTTGAGTATTTTTGCGCAAGCGCTTCTCGCGCTTCTTGTCCGTGCGTTATACGCGATGAAAGATACTGTTTCTCCTCTTATAGCGGGCGCGATCGGCGTAGCGGTCAATATCGTGCTTGCATTATATTTTCGTGCAGCGCTCGGGATTGCGGGGCTTGCGCTTGCATTTTCAATCGCGACTCTTGTAAATTTAGTGATACTTTGGCTTATGTTGCGTCTGCGTGTCGGATCGCTTGATGAAGCGCATATTGTTCCTACGCTTATGAAAATTTCTTGCGCGGCAGTTGTGATGGCGATTGTGGTCCAATCATCAAAGTATGTGGTCGCATTGCACGTAGATATGGAGCGAGTGTGGGGAATTTTAACGCAAGGAGCTGTTGCCGGCGGGCTTGGTATGTTCGCATTTCTTGGTATCGCGCTTGCAATGGGATCAGAAGAAGCCCGTAGTATTCGAGACGCGTTTGCTAAAAAACTTTTCCGCGCAAAAGAAGCACGACCGATGGAGATTGTCGAGTAATAGTTTCGCCTTTTCACGCTCTGTGCTAGGATTAGGAACACCTTGAAATATGGCCGCTCAATCACATATTAGAAATTTTTGTATTATTGCGCACATTGATCACGGAAAATCGACGCTTGCCGATCGGCTTTTGGAAATTACCGGAACCGTGGAAAAGCGAAAAATGCAAGAACAGTTGCTTGATTCCATGGATATTGAACGCGAGCGGGGGATTACAATTAAACTCGCACCCGTACGGATGCGAGTTCAATTTCCAATTTCCAATTTCCAATTTCCAATCAAATCCCAAATTTTCAATGACGAAAAGGCTTACATATTAAATCTCATTGATACACCGGGCCATGTTGACTTTACTTACGAGGTAAGTCGATCGCTCGCGGCGGTTGAGGGTGCGGTGTTGCTTGTAGACGCAACTCAAGGCGTGCAGGCGCAGACTATCGGAAATCTTTATTTAGCGATTGAACAAAATTTGACAATTATTCCGGTGGTAAACAAAATTGATTTGCCAAACGCTGAAGTTGAAAAAGCAAAAGCAGAGCTTGTGCATTTGATTGGCTGCAAAGAAGAAGAAATTTTGTGCGTATCAGGAAAGACCGGACAAGGAGTGCCGGAGCTTTTAAGGGCGATTGTGGAGCGAGTACCACCGCCACCCGGAGCCGTCATTTCGACCGAAGCGACCAAAGGGAGCGCAGTGGAGAAATCTCATGCCATGCAGATGGTAAGCGCTCGCCATGCGGAAGGTGTGAGATCCCTCGACTCGGCTCGGGATGACGAAAGTAGAGTGCCACTTCGCGCACTCGTCTTCGATTCAACCTATGATACGTATCGTGGAGTAGTCGCGTATGTGCGGGTGGTTGATGGATCAGTGAAGAAGGGCGACAAGGTCGTATTTATGGCAACCAAATCGCAAGGTGAAGTTTTAGAGGTTGGATATTTTACGCCAAAACTTGTTGCGTGCGAAGGGCTTGCCGAAGGCGAGATGGGATACATAGTAAGCGGGCTGCGCGATTTGGGAGGATGTAGGGTGGGAGATACAGTGACAGGTGTTAGGGACCAGGTGTCAGGTGTTAGGATTGAACCGTTGCCGGGTTACACTGAGGTGAAGCCAATGGTATTTGCGGGATTGTTTCCGAAAGAAGGAGATGAGTATTCGCAGTTGCGTGAGGCGATTGAGAAATTAAAATTGAATGATGCATCGCTTTCGTTTGAGCCGGAACATTCAACCGCACTTGGTCTTGGATTTCGGTGTGGTTTTTTAGGGCTGCTCCATCTTGAAATCGTGGAAGAGCGTTTGCGGCGCGAGCATGGCATCGAGCTTATTACGACCGTTCCCTCTGTCGCATATCGCGTAACCAAAACAAAGGGCGAAGTCATAGTAATCAAAGGGGCGCAAGAATTACCTGATCCAACGTATATCAAGCAAATCGAGGAGCCATGGGTTAAAGTCGATATTGTCTGTCCGAAAAAATATATTGGCGGAGTTATGCAGCTTGTGCAGGAAAAGAGGGGAGTATATGAAAATACGGAGTATCTGCTAGGGGGACATCTTGGGGCAACCGAGCACGATTCCACGCGCGTAATTCTTCATTATGAGCTTCCACTCGCGTCCATTCTTGTTGATTTTTATGACAAACTAAAAAGCGCCTCTTCCGGCTATGCATCGCTCAATTATGAGCTGACCGGGTATCGCGAAGCAGATGTCGTGCGACTTGATATTCTTGTTGCCGAGGATTTAGTAGAAGCACTTGCAGTCATTGTATATCGCGACAGTGCGGCGGATTCGGGGCGCAGAATTGTCGAGGCGCTTAAAAATACCATTCCGCGGCATCAGTTTGATATAAAAATTCAAGCCGCGCTTGGGGGGAAAATAGTTGCGTCCGAGCGCATCGCGCCGTTTCGGAAAGACGTAACGGCAAAACTGTACGGCGGGGACGTAACTCGCAAAATGAAACTTCTTGAAAAACAGAAGAGGGGAAAGAAAAAAATGATGGCGCGCCTCAGTAACAGTTCGGTTGAAATCCCCTCCGAGGCCTATCTGGCAGTGCTGAAGCGATAAATCTGTCCACAACGTACGAAATTCGGTACAGAGAATGCTCGCTGTCGCATGGTAATGACACTGACGTAGTTTACTAAGGGCATTCCATCAATTACCCTATTTTGCACGTTGTCCACACGCGGCTCTAGCAGAGGATTGTAGGGCGTGGTATAGTTATTTCCTTTATAATGACTCAAATCGTATGACTAGGAAGACAATGGAAAAAGTATGGAAGGTAGTGGTTGTGGTAATGATCGCGGCAATGGTAATGTTTACGATCGTGCCATATTTATTTTAGGATATGATATGCCCGCGCTAAGTTTTCCCGCATACAATGGCCGATTTCATATGCATCATAACTTCTTACTACAAACCACAGTGAACATAATTAACGCCTCGTTTGCTGCCTTCGGCAGAAGCGGGAAAATTTAGGCGGGTATGGAAAAGAACTGGATTCTTTCGGAACCCGCGGATTCGGATTGGCAGAAGCAATTTTCAGATGTACACCCGGTTGCGCGTCAGCTTTTGTGGAACCGACAGGTGCGTGAAAAAGAAACGGTTGCGAGATTTTTAAATCCAAACTACGAAACGGATCTTCATGATCCTTTTTTGTTTAATGATATGGAAAAAGTCGTGGCCCGTCTTTTTAAGGCCATCGAGTTGAAAGAGAAAATTTTCGTGTATGGCGATTATGATGCGGACGGCGTACCTGGCGCGGCGATTATTAAGAGCACGCTCGACGCGCTTGGCGCAGTTACGGGAATTTATATTCCGCACCGCGAGCAGGAGGGATACGGACTCAATAGCGGGGCGATTTCGTATATGCTTGATCAGGGTGGGAAAATTGTTATTACCTGCGATTGCGGAATCAGCAATGCGGCAGAAACTGCGGAGGCAATGGCAAAAGGCATGGATGTGATTATTACGGATCATCATCGCATTCCTGAAATAGTGCCAAAGGCGTTTGCAATTCTTCATCCGCTTATTGAAACAGAAAAATACCCTAACAAATATCTTACCGGCGGGGGAGTGGGGTTTAAATTGGCGCAGGCATTGGTGAAAAGGTGTCAGGTGTCCACCGCCGAGGCGGGGCAGGCAGGTGTCAGGTGTCGGAAGGTTGAGGAGGGGTTTGAGAAGTGGTTGCTTGATTTGGTGGCAATATCAACCGTGGCGGATGTTGGTAAATTACTCGGAGAAAATCGGACATTTGTAAAATATGGGCTTAAGGTTTTAAATAAAACTCGGCGCGTGGGATTGCAAAAACTTATCGAGATCGCGGGAATCAAAACGGGCAATCTTGATACCATGTCGATTGGATGGCAGATTGCGCCGCGGATCAACGCTGCGGGCCGCATGGATCATGCAAACGTTGCATTTGCGCTTTTAACTACGCAGGATCCGCAGGAAGCCGAAAAGCTTGCCGGGCAGCTCAATGCCGCGAACGTAGAGCGTCAGAAAGCAACGGAAAAGGCGCTCAAAGAAGCCCGCCAAACTTTACTTCAGCAAGGGGAAAAGTTAGGTGAGCAAGCCCCTTACTTGCTTGCCGCGTATAATCCGTCGTGGAATGCGGGGGTTATTGGGCTTGTAGCGGGAAAGCTTATGGACGAATTGCGGCGGCCGGTTATTATCGGTACGAAAAATGAAATGGGTCTTATGGTTGCTTCAGCCCGATCAATTGGTGAGTTTAATGTAATCGAAGCGCTTGCCGCATCAAAAGAATATTTGTTGAAATTCGGCGGTCATCCAAAAGCAGCCGGATTTTCAGTTGAGAGCGAGGAAAAATGGGCAGCGCTCATTGCACATCTGCAGGGACTTGCGCACAAGCAGCTGCATGAAGCTGATATACGACCCTCACTTAACATTGATGCGGATGTAGCGCTTACGCAAATAGATTGGGATTTTGTAAATGCAGTACAACAGCTTGAACCGTTTGGCGAGGCAAACCCGCGCCCGAGATTTTTAATTCATGGGCTTGAAGTAGTCGGATTTGACGGAGTGGGAAACAACGGTAAACATTTGCGGCTCACCGCGACCGATGAAACACGCCGACCCCGCAAGATGATTGGATTTAATTGCGGGACTTGGTGCGCAAAACTTAAACGCGGAGATTCAATTGACGTGGTAGTTGAAGTGGGAGTCAACGAATGGAACGGCAACCGTGATATTGAACTTCGGATTGTTGATCTACGATTTCATGCCGCAAAATAAGGGCCACGGTTAGAGTGCTTTACTTATATAATAATCCACGGGCGCATAATCGTCAGTCAAGATTGGCATGTCAGTAGCTATCTCCTTACTCCAGCGATGCTGTAAGTATTCGTTGAGCTTGGGGTCGCTGTCGTCCTTAAACATATTTTCTCGGGTAACTTCCGATTTGAGTGCAACAAGCATTATATTTTGTACCGCATATCCATCGCGAGAGTCTTGTACCGGGAATATATAAACCTGTGGAAAGACACTTTTATACGTCGCATATTCTGCCCGCAAAAATTGGCCCCGTTCTCCTTCTATTGCTGAAATAATGTTTTCGATAACCACTCCCGTAGTATGTAAGGCGTCAAATTTTTTCTGTATAGTTTCCTTTGTTGTTAATTGGTAGGGTATTGAGTAGTGCGAGCCAAAGGCATCACCAAAAATTACATCGTACTTTTTCCTCGTTTTGTTTAAATATACTCTGGCGTCTTCATGATATATGGTGAGCCGCGAATTTTCCTGCAGCTTAAAGTATTTTTTCGCAAGTTCTGTGATTTTCGGATCAATTTCAACCACGTCGATTGTTGCTTCGGGATAGCTGCGAAGGAAATCTTTTGGGTATGAGTAACCTGCGCCTCCGAGCATGAGCGTTGTTTTAAAGTCGGGATTGAAGTGTCCTGCGAGATGATAGTAGTTTGTGTATTCGTTGGCGAGTTCCTCACTATCCAAAAACATTGAGGAGTGATTTTCGCTATTGATCCCCATTACCTTTACGGGTTTATTGGTTTTTTGTTCAATTCCGTTATAAATCCAAATGCGATTATATGCGGTATCAATATCGATAAATTGATTTTTTCTAAGCGGATCGTTGAACCCGTTAAGTACAATTCCGTCAATAATCATCACAATAAAAACCAACAACCTGATTTTAATAAGTTTTTTTGCAGAAAGTAAAAAAGAAACAACAATTAACGTGAGGGATAAGATGACCAACATCTTATTCGTGCCAAAGTTTGGGATTAAATAAAATCCGGATAGAAATGTACCGACAATACTTCCGGTCGTCGAAATCGCATACAGATTTCCCACCGTTGATCCGGAAGTGTTCAAATTTTCTATTTTCAACTTAACCGCATACGGTGAAACAATCCCTAATAATATGCTGGTAGGGGAGAATAAAAGTATGGAGGCAACGACGGAAGCAATTCGAATGTCGGCAATGTTTGCCTGCAAGATCGTAAGTACATAGCTTTTGGCAAAAATTGTCAGCCCAACAAAAACTGCCGACAAAAATATAATGAGCGATAAAATATCAAAATTGGGTTTTTTATCGGAAAGTTTTCCACCAAGATAATAACCTAAACTCAGACTTCCTAAAATAACACCAATTAAACTTGTCCAAACAAAAATAGATGTTCCCAAGTATGGCCCAAGCACTCTTGAGCCAACAAGTTCAAACACCATAACCACCGCACCGCATACGAATACCACAATTTCCAAGATGTAGTTACGAATTTTCATTTCTCGATTTTTTCAATTATTAAGGAGAAATTTTGATTCCAATTGGCTGGGCGCAATCCTGCCCGCCGAGCATGCGGGTGCCACCGCACCGCAGCGAAGCGGAGGTATGTGCGTTGGTGAGAGAGGCGGGAGGGGAATTAAAGGGGTGCCACAGCACCAGAGCAAAGCTCGGTGTTGGGTAAAAATTGCGCCCCGCCAAATCGTTTCCGTTCAGATTTTTTTGTATCTTGTCGTTCTTCCCAATCCAATGCGCTCAATCTTTTTCAGACGCAATAATTTATCCAACGCTTGATTTATTGTTGGTCTGGCGACATTGGCGTGCTCGGATATTTCCGCTGGTGTCGCTTCTGGGACAGTTATCAAATATTTCCACACTGCCAGTTGCTTGGGTGAGAGTAGTTTTTCAATATTTTCTTTTGACAACAATTCCACCGCTCGTTTTGACTGCTCCAAAAAGATATCCAAAAAGAAATTCAGCCAAGGTGTAATATCCTCCTTTTCCTTTTTGATCGTCTTTTGGCTTCTGCGAAGTGCGATGTAGTATTCCGGTTTGTTATCTTCCACTAATTTTTCATGCGAAACGTATGGCATGTATTCATAACCGTTTTTGAGCAACAGTAGATTTGTAAGTACTCGTGAAATTCTGCCGTTACCATCAAGAAATGGGTGGATGTTTAAAAATTCAACCAGAAAATTGCCTATTGCCAACAGTGGATGATAGGTTTTATTTTCCAGTGCGCTAATTGTCCATTCTACCAATTCCAACATTTCCTTCGGCGTCAAATATGCCGGTGTGGTATCAAAAAGCACGCCGACCGATTCTCCAGCTTCGTTAATCATGTGCACTTTGTTTTCTTGCTTTTTGTATTCGCCCCGATGTTTTTCGTCTTTCGTTACGTACTTTAATAATTCGCGATGAAAATGTTTAATGGCGCTCTCATTGAATTTTATATGCTTCCACGAATCAAAGACATTATTCAAGAGTTCATAATAACCTTTCACTTCTTGCACGTCTCGGTCCGTGAATTTTTGCACGGACAAACCACGCATCATTTTTTCAATGTCTTCGTCAGACAGTTTTGCGCCCTCAATGCGAGTGGATGCTCCGGTTGAGGTGATCAAAACAGAGCGTTTAAGACGCCCTAAAACTTGGGAATCCAGCTTTGCCCCAGAAATCCATTGTCCGTTTAGTGTTTCGATTTGGTTTATTTTCAACCAAATTTCAGACGGAACTGCCTTTATTCTCTTATCTAACCTGTTTTTAGCCATAAAATAATCTTATACATTAGCTATATAAGATTGTATAAGATTAGGAATCTGCTGTCAAATTTTGGTTCGCGCAATATATCGTACAGAGAAGAGGCAGAAAATGAGCGGTTTCGGCTAACGGGCGGCGGCTATGCGATCGTCCCGTCCAAGACCAACGAAGTTGGGCGAAGGCGGGATGTCGCATAGCCGCAGTTGGCCGATGTGTCGCGGAGCGACCATCGGACGACTGCGGGAACCGCCGCCCGTTGGTCAAAATGGAGCGAAGCGACATTTTGGCCAACGTTCCAGAATATGCGATGTTTGGCACTGGTATAATTTGGAGCGAAGCGACCCACCAGTGCCAAATATGGGTGTAGCGAGGTGCAACCGAGCGAAACCGCATATTCTGTGTTAGCCGAGGCGAAGCCCGAGCCAGAGTGCAACATCCCGAAGGGCTGGCGAGCGTAATCCTCAAAAACCCGCTATCTTTAAAAAGTTTTTAAATAATTGCCGTCCCACTTGTATGTACTTATCTCGAATTGCCTCAAAGTTTGCTCGAAGCTGTTCTTTGTCGAGTTGGAGAAGGTCCGGGTCTTCGTTTATCCACATCTCAAACATTTCTGGCGTGAGTTCAAAGTGGCATTGGATTCCATAGGCATTTGCACCAACTTTGGCTATTTGGTTTCGGCAAAATTTTCCGATCGCTAATAAAGCCATGTCATCTGTAAGTTCGACTGTCTCGCCGTGAAGATGGAAAACGTTGAACGTGTGGTCGAGGCCTTCAAACAGTGGGTCTTGTTTGCCCTCGTCAGTAAGTCCTACTGTAAAACTGTTGCCTCCAGGATCAATAAAACCGACTTCTTTTGTTGGACTTTTGACGACTTTACCGCCAACCGCTTTGACGAGAGTTTGAAGGCCAAGACAAATACCGAGATATGGAATATTTGCCGCTATTGCTTCACGAATACGAGCTAACTCGTTTTCCATCTTCTCGTTTTCATCATTGGCACTGTCGGGTCCACCGAGAACTATGACTGCTCCATAGTTTTTTACAGGAGGAAAATTTTGCCCTTGATCGAGGTCAGCAACAGTGTATCCAATGCCACGTTCTTTCAGCTCTTCCTCCAGAAGACCCGGGCCTTCGCGGGTTATATTTTTGACGATGAGTATTTCTTTTTCCATGATGCTGTGAATTTAGGCAATTATTTAAAACTTTTCTATAAAAGAGTTTTTGAGGATTATGTCGGCTAACTACTCTTATCTGCAGGGGTGGGGATTGTCCTTTAACCATGCTATAATAGGTAAGGATAATGTGCAATCGGTAGGGGGTATGAATACACCATATCAAATACAAGAGCGGACGACAAGGGAAGAGCGCGATCCTTTCTATAACCTTGAGCGTGAGCTTAAAATTCGCGGGTTAAGTAGGAAAACCATCAAATCCTACCTGCTTTACAATCGTGCTTTTGTTGCATGGATCAAAAAGAGCTCTCGGGATGTGGGGCAGGAGGATGTGAAACGATATTTAGAGCATCTTGTTGATCGCGGTTTAGCGGCATCTACGGTGAACGTTGCAATCAATGCCCTGAAATTTTACTATTCTCAAATTCTCCATCGAAAGTTTTTTCTTGATATAAAGCATGCGAAGAAATCAAAGTATTTGCCAACGGTATTGAGCAAAGATGAGGCAAAGCAATTACTTGCCTGCATTAAGAACGCAAAACACTATTGTATTGCGGCATTGCTGTACGGCGCGGGGTTACGGGTAGGTGAAGTCGTACGGATTCGCATGCAAGACATTGATGCGGGTCGGGGATTGCTTAAAGTGCATCAAGGAAAAGGCAAGAAGGATCGCTATACGCTTCTCCCCAAACAACTCATGCCACATTTCGAGGCGCAATTAAAAATAAAACCCGTAGATGCATATTTATTTAGCGGGGCGCAAGGGGAGGGACATTTAACCGAGCGGAGCGCAGAGGCGATTGTGCAAGATGCGGCGCGTAAGTCAGGGATCGTCAAACCCGTATCGTGCCACACGCTTCGCCATAGTTTTGCCACTCATCTGCTTGAGGCAGGAACAGATATACGGTACATTCAGGAACTGCTTGGGCATGCGAAACTCGCGACCACGCAGATTTACACTAGAGTCAGCTCGCAAAGTTTAGGCGCGATTAAAAGCCCGCTGGATTAATTTGACATTGTGGCGCGGATTGGTGTATACTGTCACATATGACAATGGAATTGCAGAAAAATTTACGCATTATCAATGCACATCGCCGGATACTGAAAAAGAAGTACCATGTCGGTCAGATTGGTATTTTCGGATCAGTTGCTAAAGGGGTTTCCCGCGCAAAAAGCGATGTCGATATTGTAGTCCAGCTTTCCAAACCGATTGGCATGTTTCAATTTCTTGAGCTTGAAGAATATTTGGGCGATATGCTGGGGAAGAAAGTTGATCTTGTTACCAAGCAATCACTCAAGCCCCTTATTAAGGAAGAGATTTTGCGTACCGCAGTATATGTCTGAACGATCCGCTCAATTGTATATTCAGGACATCGTTGATTCCATTGATGTTATTGTGGATTATATAAAAGGGCTGGAGTATGATGATCTTTTGGATGATCGCAAAACCGTTGATGCAACGGTGCGAAATTTAGGCATTATCGGTGAGGCGGCGAATCAAATGCCACAAAAGGTAAAAGCGAGGTATCCGGATATTCCGTGGGAGAAAATGATAAGCATGCGCAATAAAGTGATTCACGAATATTCCGGCATTGATTTGCAAATTTTGTGGCAAACGATTAAAAAAGATTTACCGCATTTAAAAAAGCAAGTTCAACAGATAAAAACAGAATCCATGTAATACGAATCGGCTACGGGAGACTCATATATGCGTCTCCCGTAGTTTCGTAAATGAATGCCTATGCATTTGATTATCTACACTGACGGGGGAGCTCGGGGAAATCCCGGGCCGGCAGGAGCCGGAGTTGTTATATATCAGGAAAAAGGGGATGGGGAAGAATTGGTTGAAGAGTTTGGCAAGTACATTGGCGAGCAAACAAATAATGTCGCGGAGTATACTGCGCTTTTGCTTGCGATACAGCGTGCGCGGGAAATGGGAGCTACAAGTATTGATTTTATGATGGACTCTGAGCTTGTAGTTAAGCAGATGCGGCGGGAATACAAGGTAAAAGATCATGGCCTTGCGGCACTATTTGTGAAAGTCTGGAACGAGATGCCCCATTTTAAGAAAGTAACATTCACCCATATCCCACGTGGGAAAAACAAACAGGCGGATAAGATGGTGAACGAGGCGATTGACAAGGGGGTTGAGCAGTAGTGTACCGCTGATCCACGCAAAAACCGTGCTCGGTTTTCCCGGCGAGAAAACCGGCACTTGTGCTCACCCTCGCTCTTCCCGCCACGGCGGGAATCCATGCCCGCTCGAGCTCCGCAACATTTTTGCAGCGGACCGTCGATACACTACTACTAGTGGAGGGAGGAGAAAAAATGTGCTATACTAAAGCTATGAGGAGGTTTCTCTCGACCATTACTACGAGAAGCCCATATTTGCCTTATGCAGGCATACTTTTTGGGTTTTTATTGATTTTTGCCCTGTGGATAGCAGGGCCGCGTAGCATACCGCACCTTCTAGTATCTTCTGCGCACGCCCAGAGCGAACCAATACCTCTTTCCGGTTTTTGGTGGTCTGATTCTTTTGGATGGGTAAGTTTAAATTGTCAAAATGACTGGAACGGAAGCGGAATAATCGCACTTCCGGACGAAAACAGATGCGCGCAAGGGGATTATAGCGTGGTTCTTGATTTTGATACGGTTGAGCACTCCGGAGAGCTTCATGGGCGCGCATGGTCTCCGAATGCGGGATTTATTTGCGTTGGTCGGGATTGTCCGGGAACTCCGCCGGGTGGTGCGTCAAAAAATGTAGTATTTGATTTGGATACTACCACGCTTGTAATTCCTCCCACCGGGGGAGTTGCGCGGGAAATGGCGCTTCTTAGGGGTTTTGCGCGCGCTGAATCTCTTGCAACAACGGATGACGGATGGATTGATTTTCGAGGTAGTGACGCAGGTATTGCGGTTCCGCGTAGAGCACAATTTGGGGGGGTCGCGATGGAGTGCAGAGAAAATACCGTAATTGATGAAACTACGGGACGGCCTCGTGTGGTACTTGATTGTAATTTGACCGGAACCGCATGGCAGAGAAATTCCGACGGGACCGGCATGGGATGGGTAAATATTGGCGCGTCTCCTCCGGGGAGTACTCCGAATGGACGTTCCGGTGATTCTACTACCGGACAAGAAACACGCACGTATCCTTCGCGCGGCGAGGATTGTGCGACCCCGCAAGATGACGATGCGGATGATGGTCGCAATGGCGATGACGGCAACGCGCTTACCGGAGGAAATTGTCAGGACTATGATTGTTTCGCCAGGCGCGCGGACATCGGATGTGTGGTCAAAGAACAAGCGGCACGATGCTTTAATGGGGTTGATGATGATTTGGATGCATGTAACTGGAGTGATACACGCGGGCGATATGTATTGAGTTCTCAAGAAGCCACGGATTGTCCAATAAGAATTACTGCCGGTTCCAGCGCAACAACAGGGATTGATTGTGGGGATTCGGATTGTCGGAGTCAGATAAACCCTGCAACCGGGCAGCCATGTATATCCTCGGAATTTTCCGCGACAGATGAATACAATTATTGTCATGATAACATTGATAATGATGGCGATGAGTTACCAGATTGCCTTGATCCGGATTGTCGTGCGTTTGTTACCTGCGATGTTGCTAATCTTTGCTTTGGTCATGATCGCAGGGCTGGTCCGTGCCCTCCCGCGCCCGCAGGATGTTGTCCGGCAGGATGCAATGATATGGATGGCGATTTTGTATGCAATGGTCCGGGGAAAGATAACTGCCCGGATGTAAGAAATTCAAATCAAGCGGATATTAATGCAAATGGAATCGGCGATGCATGCGATGCGTGGTTGCAAACGTCCCAAGGAACTATTTATGCGCGAAGTATTCGCGGAATTACTCCGCCGGCAGAGGCGGTTTCGCAGGGAAATTATACTGCAACCTATTGTATTTTGACCTCAGGGGCGCCGGTGCCTTCCGGCTTTGCATCGCCCAGTTGTTCGCTCCCCAGCTTAAGTCTTGATCGTCCGCGGTTGATCGAAGAATTCAAATTGCGGCAATATCCTGATTCAGTCGCGCTTCTTACCGACACGCTTCGCACGCGGCTTAATATCAAAGCCATGAAAGATGGGCGATATGGAGCGGTTGCCACTATTGAAGGGGATACACTTGATATAAGTAATAGCGATATTTTGGCCGCGGGTGCAGCGGCGGTATATGTTCATCGCGGCCCGCTTAGAATTACCGGAGGAGATCGTGCGTTATTGCAGAATAGTTCTTCTTCGAACAATCATGCGGCACGCGTGGTACTTGTTGAGGGCGGTTCTCTTACGATTGCGAGTAACATACGCTATGATAGTGTACCTCGAGGACTTTCTCCGTCTAACCTTGCGTCAATCGCGTTTATAGTGATCGGTGGTGATATCACGATTGAAGGATCAGTAACAAGTTTGGTAGGTACATTTTTTACCACCGGTACACTATCAACCGGAGAAAGCGCCACTTCACTCGATGTAGCAGGACTATTGGTCGCCCGACAATTTAAGCTTGATCGCACGTATCGTGATCAGAATCGGGGTGCGGAACGGATTGTATACGATGGCCGCGCGGTTTTGAATCCACCGCCGGGGCTAGCCGATTTTGTAAAGACATTTCCACGATTCCGCGCGGTTGCGCCTCGATGATAGAGAAGACCCTTTGGGCCTATGAGCATATTTCGACGAAAACAAAAAGGAATTCTCGGGATTGATTTCGGCGCCGGAGGAATGAAAGTAATACAACTCTCTTCCGGAGACGGAAAGGGTACTCTTTTTACCTATGGGTTTGCCGAGTTTTCTCCGGAAGATACAAGCATGGAATATCTGGAAAACCCTCAAGGCGCGGGAGCGCTTTTGAAGCGTGTTTGTCAGCAGGCGAAAACCACCGTTTCTATTGCGGTAGCGGCGCTTCCGATTCCTACGGTATTTTCGGCAGTGGTGGCGATCCCTTCAGTACCGCAAAAGGAACTTGCCTCTGCGGTACAATGGGAGGCAAAAAAGCTTATTCCGCTTCCTCTTGAAGAAGTAGTGCTTGATTTTAAAGTTTTAAAGCGCCCTTTGCCGCCGAAAAATCCCAATACACCTGCCGGAGCAGAGACGGGTAAGGCAAAAATGCCGGAGAAAACGATTGAATGCTTGCTGACTGCGGCGCCAAAGAGTATTATAGAGAAGTACATTGCTACTGCAAAAGGAGCAGGTATTACACTTGTTTCGCTTGAAACCGAGGCATTCGCCCTTATTCGCGCGCTTCTGGGAAATGATCCTACCCCGAGCGTTATCGTAGATATCGGAGCGTTGCGATCAAATATATTAATGGTGGATCACGGAATTCCTATGCTTTCGCGATCGGTAGAGGTAGGTGGTAAGAAGTGCACTGAGGCGATTGCGCAAAGCTTAAAGATAGGTCTTGGACAAGCTGAGCAAATGAAACGCGATGCGGGTACTTCTCCGCTGTCGGGAACCAGTCGTGGTGTGTTGCCTGAGATTGTCCGGGAGGTGTTACAGCCGCTTATAAATGAGCTGCGATACAGTTTCAATGTATATCGTTCGCGCGCTACGATTGCACGTCCTCCTGAGAGAATACTTTTGACCGGAGGCGGGGCAGGAATTCCTGGTCTTGCGGAATTTATGGGGAGTGAATTTAACTTGCAGGCATTTTTGGGAAATCCTTGGGAGCGTGTTACGTTTCACCCGGATTTGAAGGACACGTTATACGGATTCGGAACAAAATTTTCAGTCGCAATCGGACTGGCACTCAAAACTAATTCGTAGTATTTGTATCGTATGGCAGAAAGCAAGCAAATTTCATCTGGAGATTTCGGAGTGAGTCTTTTGCCGGGAAAGAAGGGGTCGCGACAAGAAGGAACAACACACAGCGCAATCGGTCCGATGGTATTTGGGATCGTATTGTGTGTGGTGCTTGGTATTGGGGGTTATTTGCGGTTTGGGGCAAATAACGCACGTCGTGCTGCATCTATGCTTGATCAGACGCTTTCTGCGACGCAGGAACAGATACGACAGCAGGAAGAGCTTTCCAAAGATCAGATTGGAGTGGGCAACGTAATTGGGTTTGCCAAGAGCACCCTTGGTAGTCATGTCAGCACCATTGATATGTTTCAGGTTCTAGAACATGCCGCCATTCCGGATGTGGTCACTCTTGACCAACTTGCGCTTGAAACGAAAGGTACTGTAGTGCTTGCCGCACGGGCGATTCATTATGAGGCAGTGATACGACAATTATTGGCATGGAAACAAGAGCCCACCATAAAAGATATGCGTGTAACTACAGTATCTGCGCGGCTTGATGAGCTTGGTAACGTGGTTGGAATTAATTTCAATGTGACATTAACATTTATGCCGGAATTATTTTCATTTAGAGTAACTCCATAAGCGTATGCGTATTCAATTTTTACAACGACACACCATGGTTTTATGGATTGTTCTCACGGTAGTGGTGGGAAGCTTGGGTACTACCTTTTGGATTCGGCCAAGTATCGCCGCATTTGGTCAGGCGCGTGAAAAATTACATCAAACGCAACAGGAATCTCAAACTGCGGCGGAGCAACTGGCCAAGATCGACGAAATTGGTGCGCAGCTTTCCACAATTGCACCGGAGGACATCGCAAAAATTAACAACTTTTTTGTTGCCTCTCCTGAGTTGGGTTCAATACTCGGAGTTTTGCAGCAGAAAGCAAACCAGACGGATTGGGTTTTAACCTCTCTTGATATCGGAAGAGTGGAGCAACGCAGTGATCGTGCGCAGGGTCCACTTGGCGATATTGCTATTACCGCGCAGCTCAAAGGAGGTGGGTATGAGCAATTGAAAGCATTACTTACCGCTATCACGATGAGTGTTCCCGTATTTGATGTTACCTCGCTTTCATTTGACCCGAAAAGTGCAAGTCTTAGTGTAAGCATGAAAGCACATCGTGTTGAAATACAAGGTATGCGTGCGGTACAACCCATTGATCAGTCCTTTTTTAATGACCCACGATTTAAATTGTTGCACGCTCCTGTTGCGCTTCCTACGGTTACTCCCGTTGGCTCTCTTAATCCATTCCGAGAATTTTCCGGATCCTCTGGCCCCGAAGGATCAAGCGCCGTACTTGACGGGGCGAGATAAGCCGTAGTGTATATATGCCGGCTTCGACTCAATTACAAAATGAATTTCTGAAGTTTTTGATTGATGAACATGTAGTAACACCTGCACAAGTGCAGGAGATTGAAGAACATGCGATTAAGGATGGGATATTGCCGGAAGACGTTATCATACGTGAGCGAATTCTTTCGGAAGAAGAACTCACAAAGCGCAGGGCGACATTTTTTGGATTACCCTATATTGATCTAAGCGCCATGCGTTTGAATGCCGCAATTTTGCAGATGATTCCGAGAACGGTTGCGGAGAACTATCAGGTTGTTGCGTTTGATCGTGACGCAACAGTGCTTAAGGTTGCTCTTGCTGATCCGAGAAATTTTCAAGCAATGGGGGCCCTCGATGTGCTTGCCTCAAAGCAGAATTTTCGCGTGCAATATCATGTTGCCTCGCGCTCAGGTATTGCGCTGGCCTTTAAGTCGTACGAGGAATTAAAAGGAGAGGTTGCCGAGAGCGTTGAGGTTGTGCGCAAGGAACTTGCATCGGAGGAAAAGGTTGCCCCTGTTGACGAAGTGCTCAAAGGTGCACCGGTTTCTCGTATTGTTTCCGTGATCATGCGACACGGATACGAAGGCCATGCCTCTGATATTCATATTGAGCCGCATCAAGGAGGGGCACGTGTGCGATATCGCATTGATGGCGTACTCAAAACGACTCTGACGTTGCCGGTAGAGCTTCTTTCTCCAATTGTGGCCCGCATTAAGGTGCTTGCCAATTTGAAGTTTGATGAAACACGCATTCCGCAAGACGGACGTATTACGGAAGCAATTGGCGGTCGGCCGATTGATTTTCGTATTTCCACATTGCCGCTTCAAGAAGGTCAGGAAAAAGTGGTGATGCGTATTCTTTCCACGGAGCACGCTCCTACTCTTGAAGAGCTTGGATTTCACCCGCTTCATATTGATATTATTAAACAAAATATTATTCGTCCCCATGGACTGCTTCTTATTTCGGGGCCCACAGGTGCCGGAAAGTCGACGACTTTATATACCGTATTAAGCCTGCTTAACCGCGAAGGAGTTAACATTGTTACGCTCGAGGATCCGATAGAGTATTTTATCTCCGGAGTTAACCAGTCTCAAATTCGAGCCGAAGTGGATTACAATTTTGCGACCGGGCTTCGCGCTATTTTGCGTCAAGATCCAAATGTAATTATGGTGGGTGAGATACGCGACTCTGAAACCGCGGAGCTTGCAGTTCACGCCGGGCTTACGGGTCATTTATTGCTTTCGACTATTCATACCAATGACGCGGTGGGCGTGATTCCACGTCTTGTTGATCTCAAAGTTGAACCGTTTCTTCTTGCGGCGACTTTTAATGTGGCGATCGCACAGCGATTGGGAAGGAAAATTTGTCCTGACTGCAAAGAAGAAGTCGCAATTCCGGAGTCGGTCATTGCGCAGGTGCGCAAGGAAATTGCAGGAATTCCAAAACGATATCTTCCGGTAGGATTAAATATCGATGGGCCCTTGACACTGTATCATGGACGGGGGTGCCCAAGATGTGGTACAACTGGTTATAAGGGACGCATTGCAATTGGCGAAATTCTCCAAGGTACGCCGAGTTTGCGACAGTTGATTGCGGGTGGATTTAATGCTGAACAAGTTGCGAAAGAAGTTCGTGATCAGGAGATGATTTCAATGAAACAGGATGCAATGCTCAAAGCGCTTGCGGGACTTATAACGGTTGAAGAAGTTTTGAGAATTAGTAATGAGTGATTTGTATATTAAAGTATTGAAATTTTCAAGATATATGCCACAGCCAACAAAGCTAAAGATTCTCATTGTTGAAGATGACACCTTCCTTGCCGGGATTTATGCAAATAAATTTGAACGGGAGGGGTTTCAAGTATTTTTGGGGACGGATGGCGAGATGGGACTCAAAACCGCAAAGAAAGAGCTTCCCGATATTGTGCTACTTGATATTTTGTTGCCGCGATTGGATGGATTTGAGGTACTTGAAAAACTTAAAGCAGATGAGCAAACCAAAAAAATACCCGTAATCATGCTTACCAACCTCGGGCAGAAAGAAGACGTTGATAAAGGGTTAAAATTAGGTGCAGCTGATTATTTGATCAAGGCGCATTTTATGCCGGCTGAGACGGTTGAGAAGGTAAAGAAAGTGCTTGCGGCGAGTGGGAAGTAGGGTACTCGGAGCATGCTCCGTCAGTGCGTGTTCGTCCGCCTGAGGCGGACAAGGGTCCTCTTCCGTCCCTATGCAATTTAGGAGCAAAAGGATATAAATTGCACAGAGGACTGCAGACCTGCCTACCGCAGGCAGGCGCTCCCAATGCTGCTTACCCACACTGCCGTCGCATGCCCCTTCGTTTGTATAAGGGGTGGGAAAAACTATGCCGACATTTTTTTATAGAGCAAAAGACCACGAGGGACGGATGGTAAAAGGAAAAGTTGAAGCGGTAAATCCCGAGCTTGCCGAGGAGGTACTTACCGAGCGAAATCTTGAAATTATCGTACTTGAGGAAACGCGCACACACTGGGCATTGCCATTTACGACAACGCGCGTGAGTGCGCGTGATCTCGTTATTTTTTCGCGACAGCTTGCAACGCTTGTGGGGGCAAACGTGCCGCTGGTTCAGTCGCTGAGAACGCTTGTTGATCAGACTCCACAGCGTGAGCTCAAGCGAATCGTGCGTGAAGTTGCCGATGACGTGGAAGCAGGAACGCGGCTCTCCATCGCATTTTCGCGCCATGAGCAGGTGTTCAATACTTTTTTTGTGAGCATGGTTAAGTCCGGCGAAACCGCGGGACGTTTGGGTGATGTATTGAATTATCTTGCGGATCAAACGGAAAAAGAGTATGACCTTACCGCAAAAGTGCGCGGTGCAATGATGTACCCCGCGTTTATTGTTGCGGGTATGATAGTGGTAGGGGTAATTTTACTCGTATTCGTAATCCCAAAACTTACAACAGTTCTTATTGAGAGCGGTGCGGAACTTCCATGGACTACGCGCGCGTTAATTGCGGTTTCCGGGTTCGCGCAGCATTTTTGGTGGATCATTCTTACTGTAGTAGTGATGGCCATTGTCGGATTTCGGCTTGGTCTGCGAACGCAGTCATTTCGCGAACGAGTTGATACAGCGAAGTTGCGTTTTCCCATTATCGGACCGTTGTTTCAGAAAATTTACCTTGCGCGCATTACCCGAAGTTTGCAGATTCTTTTGTCGGGTGGCGTTGATGTGGTAGGATCGCTTTCGGTGGTGGGGGAAGTTGTGGGCAATGCGTATTACGAACGACTTATTGAGGAAACCCGCCGGGAGGTTGAGGATGGTAATCCCATCACGTCTGTTATGGCGGCAAGCCCGCTTGTGCCACCTATGGTAACTCAAATGCTTTCGGTAGGAGAAGAGACAGGAAAACTTACTGCGATTTTGGAAAAACTCACCTCATTTTACACGCGAGAGGTTGATAATGCGGTTGTGACGCTTGTATCAATTATCGAGCCGCTTTTGATGATTGTAATCGGACTTGGGGTCGGAGTAGTAGTCGCCTCAATTATTCTGCCGATGTACAAGCTGGCAGGACAGTTTTAATCTGTGGTATACTAGGTATATGTGGATAACTAAGAAGGAAAAAATAAAAGGTCTTGCCCGACTGAAATTTTTGTATGGCAAAAATTTGGGCGGGTTTACCCTGATCGAGCTTTTGATTGTCATAGCCATTATTGGAATTTTAGCATCGGTAACAACAGTATCGTTGACTGCGGCACGACGACGCTCTCGAGATACAGCGCGTATATCGAATATCAAGGGGATTCAGAACGCCTTAGAATTATATTTGAATATGCGCGCCGATTATCCGCCCGTCTCGGGGACTGAGCCAACCAGTACGGTGCCCTGGGTATTAGGCGGGTTGACTACGCAATGCTTGGATAGCTCGGATCAAGGTTTTGTTGATAGTAAGGATTGTAAAGATACCATCTTTATGCAAAAGGTTCCGGGTGATTTTCCCGCAGTAGGTTCCGGATTCAACTATTATAAACGCGGAGTTCGTGATTATGCTGTTGATTTTAATCTTGAAGGTGAAGTCGGTAATCTGATGGATACGAATGACAATGATGTAATTGAGTGCAATGGGACACCCCAAGGAATAACATGTCAATAATCATAAAAGGTCGAACAGCGTAGCAGTGCGACTCTTCAGGGTCGCTGAAACGGCTATCGTTATAGCAAGGAGAGCGAAACTGAAGCTTCGCACTACAAAATATTAATCATTATATTCAATCTATGAAACAATATAAAAAAGGATTTACCCTTATCGAACTTCTTGTGGTGATCGCAATTATCGGAATTCTGTCAACCTTGGCAGTGGTGTCGCTTGGAAACGCACGCGTGCGCGCTCGTGATTCAAAGCGACTTGCCGATATGCGAGCACTCCAGAGCGCGGTTGAAATCTATTACACTGATCAGCAAGCGTATCCTTCATTCGCGGGGGCAGGCGCAACGCTGTGTAATACAATTGGTGCGGGTGCAGGACCGGGTAATATTGAGGGATGTTGCTTGAATAACATCGCAACAACTGGTGGATGGCAAGGTTCCGGGTGTACTCCAGGTTCAACCCTGGTCACTACGCCGCAAGATCCTACAACTATTAACACTTACAGCTATACGCGAACCGATACAGGAGCTAGTTTAGGCACGGGATACAGTATAGGGTTCACGCTTGAAAATGATCCGGACGGGGCTGGCGTAGGACTTGCGGTTGGTTCAAATTGCGTGATGCCAACTGGCATGACTGGAGGAACTTGTCCGTAACCGGTATTAGCGTGAGTTGATTGATAAACGAACCGCCTTTGAGCGGTTCGTTTTGATATGTGATATAATAGGCGGGTATGCCCTTGATATCATTTTTTCTCGGTCTTATAGTGGGCAGTTTTTTGAATGCGCTCATTTTTAGGATGCGATCAGGAGATTCAGTTTGGCGCGGACGATCGTATTGTCCAAAGTGCAAAAAAACGCTTTCATGGTATGAGCTTATTCCAATCGTGTCTTTTATCGCGCAGCGTGGACGATGCCGCGGGTGCAAGGAAAAAATTGACTGGCAATATCCGTTGGTTGAATTTGCAACAGGTGTAGTTTTTCTCTTAGTGTATTGGTCATTGAGCATTGGGAATTTATTGGAAATTGGAAATTGGAAATTGGAAATTGAGCTTCTTGTATCATGGTATCTCTTTTCAGCCCTGATCGTACTTTTCATGTATGACCTCCGCTATAGTCTTGTGCCGGATCGCGTGGTGTTGCCGGCAATAGCTGTCGCTCTGGTGTATCGCATTGCGACGATCGTAAGCCAACCCGGACCGCAATCCGTTCCAGTAGCTATTTGCTATTTGCTATTAGCCACGATTGTGGGTGCATTATTTTTTGCGGTGCAGTATTATCTCTCCCGCGGTCGTTGGTTGGGGGACGGCGATATACGTATTGGGGCGCTTATGGGAGCAATGCTCGGGTGGCCTCAACTACTAACCGCGCTTGTGATATCATATATAATTGGGGGAGCATGCGGGGCCTATGTACTTATTAGTAAACGTAAAAAATTTGGTCAAACCTTACCGCTTGTAACATTTCTCACGCTTGGAACCGCGATTACATTTCTATACGGCCCGCAGATTTTGAATTGGTATTTTGGATTATGAAAAAATTTCACATTTCACGTTCCGGTTTTACCTTTCTTGAGCTTCTTGTCTCGATTGGGATTTTTACCATCATCACCATGACCGTGGTTGCCGGATTCCAGTCCGGCGCGCAATCAGACACGTTGCGACTTGCCGCGGATAATGTTGCCGCGCAGTTGCGCGAGCTTGTGGGAATGGCCCAAACAGGAAGACGAATCGGTATTTGTACCGAGACACAGCAAGTTGGAGTCGTATGCGAAGGCGCCGCAAGGAGTGTGTGTTCGGACAGTTGTGTATCACAGGTGCCTCAAGGTGGATACGGAATTCACATTGATCGTACCATGCAGCCGGTCCAGCTTTCTTTTTTTGCCGATGGGATGCCGGGTGGTACTTTACACAGCTATACGATCGGCGAAACCATACCGGGTGCAGGTATCGACTTGCCACGGTTTGTGGTAATTGACGATATACGCATTGTGGGAAGTCCAACTCCTGCCGAGACGCAGCAAGGGATTACAACTATGGATATCGTATTTGAACCGCCTGAGCCGGCCATATGGTTTAATCAGTTGCAGCAAGGCATTGAAACTCGTATCCAAATGCGGCATGAAAAAACCGGAAGGACACGGACGATTGTCGTGCGGCGCTTAAGTGGTTTAATTGAAGTCGAATAATATTTGGCGTGTATGCCCGCGCTAAGTTTTCCCGCATACAATGGTCAATTCAATATGAAGCATATACTCACCCTTTCTACTACCATGAATATAATTAATAGCTCGTTTACTGCCTTTGGCAGAAGCGGGAAAATTTAGGCGTGTATGAAGCGAGTTCGCGCATTTGCTACGGGGCAAGGACTTTTGGAAACCGTTGTTGCGATCGGAGTTATTATGACAGGCCTTGTCTCTGTCATGGCGCTTGTGGTTTCAAATTTGAACACTGAGCGAGAAGCCGGGGTTCGATATCAAGCTATTAATATCGCGCGCGAAGGAATTGAAATTGTGCGCAACCGGCGCGATAGCAACTGGCTTGTCGATAGAACTTCATGGGATGGATTGACAAGCGGTATTTCAAGGGAATTCGAAACCTATATTGCGTTTAATCCGGAAACAACTGCTGAGATTTCGGCGCTTCCGACATTATTTTTGCCTGATAGTAACGGAGTGTGTCGTACTGCAACAGGAGTACGGATCCAGCAAGGAGGTGGCTGTGAGGCGCTCGATGCAAATCCTACTTTCACGCGCACCATTACGCTTACGCTACTTGACTGCAGCGAGATAGAGGAATTTGTAAGTAGTTGCGAGCAATTCGCTGTGCAGAGCGGTATTGCGATGAATGTAGTATCAACCGTTGATTGGGAGCAAGGCGGTAACCGGCATCAAATAAAGCTTGGCCAGATGTTGTATGATTGGAAATAAGCACGGTCCTCAGTGCACGGTCCTCAGTGCACGAAGGGGGTTTACACTCATGGAAACGCTTGTGGCGCTCGGATTGTTTGCGGTGGTAGTAACGATTGCGACTGATCTGTTTTTGGCATTTCAACGAGTGAATCGAAAAACTGAAGGGCTTGAAGCGCTTGTAAGGAACGGGCGATTTACAACAGAGCGAATTAGTCGCGAAGTGCGCGAAGGCATGATTGACTATGGTCGCTATGTAGGCAGCGATCTGAGCTCCCCACGTAACCAAGCAGCCCTTTATCTGCAAACAAGCGGGCATGATGCGATTGCATTCCGATTCACTGATTGTAGTCCAGAGGTTACTGGCTCTGATTGTATACAGCTTAATGGTCCAACCGGTACCGAGCGTCTTACCGATGCCGCGGTACGGGTGCGAGATGCGCGTTTTTATATTTTTCCTTTTCAAGATCCATTTACATTTGTATCATCCGGAGCTGGCGCGGGATCTTATCCCAGCGATGAGCAACCACGGGTAACTGTATTTTTATCATTTGATAATGGGCGGCAGGAGAGTGCGCCTGACTATGTACGATATGATGTTCAGACAACTATTTCGAGTCGCGCGTATGCACGATAGAAAGGGGTATAGTTTATTGCTTGCAGTAATCATTACTTCTGCGGTGCTTTCAACAGCCACCGCGCTTGCGGGAATTATTTTGTCCGAGGTTCGTCAAACGCGTGAGGTCAGCTATGCGATTGCCGCGCAAATTACGGCAGAGGGCGAGATTGAAGCGGGATTGTTTGTATTGCGGAAGGGAAGTTTTGAACTATTGCAATCCAATCCCGAATTATGGACGAGTGAGGAGGGGCATGAAGCACGTGAGGAGTCTCCACTTCGCCCTTTTCGTATTGAGGAGAACGATTTTATCTCGTTACCAATTAGTTCATCCGATCGGCCGATGAAAATTACCAGATGGGATCCCGCGGATACTTGTGAAAATGAAGGTGGGGAAAGCTGGATTGAGGTTTCAACAATCGCGTGGGATCCGGAAAATACTACTAGTCCGTTCCAGACGTCACATAGTCCTCGTGCTCACTCTGACTATGAACAAAACGATTCAGTGCTTGAGATTCCGGTTCCTGTGCATACCGTTGAAATACGCGTACGCGCTCTCTATTGTCCGATTGAGGCATTTAACGTTGATCTTCCAACCCGCGTTGTTTTGCGCGCAACTGCGACGCACGGCAGTGTACGCCAAACCTCGGAGGTAACCGTACCGCGTTCAACGCCTGTATCCGGATTATTTGATTTTGTTATTTTTTCAGAGTGCGAGCTTACAAAAGGCGTACCGGTATCAGGAGATTGTGAATAAGAGTCGCGCCCTATATTATGAACCACGTCGAAGCTAAAAACCGTATTGCTAAGCTACGCCAAGAGATTGATCATCAGCGATATCTCTATCATGTGCTTGACCGACAGGAAATCTCGGATGCGGCTCTGGATTCATTGAAGCACGAACTGTTTAAACTTGAGCAGCAGTTTCCGGAATTGATAACTGCAGACTCGCCAACGCAGAGAGTCGGGGGAAGGCCCTTGCCGGAGTTCAAAAAGGTGCCACATCGGACACCCATGCTCTCGATGGAGGATGTTTTTTCTCCTGAGGAGCTTTCCGGATGGCTTGAAAGAATTAAGCGCGTATATCCGCAGGGAGAATACGTTTTTTATTGCGAAATAAAAATGGATGGTTTGGCAGTCTCGCTTTTCTATGCAAAAGGTATGCTTGATATCGGCTCTACCAGGGGGGATGGTCGGGTAGGCGAAGATGTTACCCAGAACTTAAAAACGATCGAAGCAATTTCGTTGCGGTTGCGTGAGCCAACTGAGGCAGAGATAAAAAAGATAGGGGCAGATTATCAAAAGGTGAAGCGTGCGCTTACTAAGGGTGAAATCGAAGTGCGAGGAGAAATTTATATGGAGAAGCGCACCTTTGATGAGCTAAATCGTGTGCAAAAGAAAAAAGGCGAGGAGCCGTTTGCCAATCCGCGTAATGCCTCGGCAGGCGCTATACGTCAGCTTGATCCTGCGATTGCTGCTTCACGACACCTTTCTTTTTTCGGGTACGCGCTTTTGGGTGATTTTGGTATTGAAACTCACGCACAACAGCACGAGTTGATGAAACTGCTGGGTGTGCCGATTAATCCATTGAGTGAACATTGCGGGACCCTTGATGAAATCATGGTGTATCATGCAAAGATTGAAAAAATCCGTGAAAAGCTTCCGTACTGGGCTGATGGAGTGGTAGCGGCGATAAACAATGATCATACGTTTGAACGGCTTGGGGTAGTGGGAAAAACGCCACGTGGAGTGGTGGCGTATAAATTCCCGGCAGAGCAGTCAACTACTAAAATTCGCGAAGTCCGCTGGCAAGTTGGGCGTACAGGAGTTCTTACACCAGTGGCAGTCATGGATCCGGTATTCGTCGCCGGGACTACGGTCAGGCATGCGACGCTTCACAATATGGATGAGATTGAGCGGCTTGGACTTAAGATTGGAGATACGGTAATTCTGGAAAAGGCAGGTGACATCATTCCGAAAGTGATTAAGGTTCTTTTGAAATTACGTACCGGGAAAGAAAAAATTATTCATACGCCAACGCATTGTTTGGTATGCGGAGCAACGGTTGAGCGGGCCGAAGGGGAAGTGGCAATCATGTGTTCAAATAAAAACTGTCCGGCGAAGCATTTAGAGCGCATTTCACATTTTGTTTCAAAAAAAGCGTTTGATATTGATGGCTTGGGATACAAAATTGTCGAACAGCTTACTGACGTAGGTTTGCTTTCCACTCCTGCGGATATTTTCAAGCTTACGAAAGGCGATTTGCTGGATCTTGAACGGTTTGGCGAGAAATCCGCGGACAATTTAATTGCGGCAATCGATAAGGCACGCCACGTAACACTCCCTAGGTTTATTTTTGGGCTTGGTATTAAGCATGTCGGAGAAGAAACCGCAGCTGATTTGACAAACAAGTTCGGTACACTCAAAAAGATACGTGAGGCAACTCTTGAGGAATTTTTGGCAGTATCTCAGATTGGCGAAGTGGTGGCGCATTCTTTGCATGAATATTTTTCCGATAGAAACAATCAAAAACTCATTGATGATCTTCTTGCCACAGGTGTACAAGTACAAAGTCGCAAACTATCAGTCATGCGCCAGATCCTCGCAGGTAAGACGTTTGTCTTGACTGGCGGTCTTGAATCCATGACCCGGGATGAAGCTAAGGAGAAGATTCGATCGCTCGGTGGCGATATCTCAAGCTCGGTTTCAAAAAATACGGATTATGTGATTGCCGGTAGCGAACCAGGGGAGAAATTCGACAAGGCAAAAAAATTGGGAGTGAAAGCAATTGATGAAAAGGAGTTTTTAAAGCTGTTGAAAGGATGAGCTTGTGAGATATGTTAAAATGAGGTAGAGTGGTATTCTATGGCACTCACTAAAGAGGAAGTATTACATATTGCAAAACTTGCTAGGCTGGAACTCAAGGAAGAGGAAGTGGAAAAATTTCGGACGCAATTGTCCGAGATTTTGGAGTATGTGGGGCAGCTTTCGAAAGTGGATACCAAAGGGATTGAGCCGATTTCGCAAATTACCGGTTTGCAAAATGTAGTAAGGGAAGATCGTGTAGCGCCGTTTGAAGATCGTGAAGCAATGTTAAAGCAGTTTCCAAAGAGGAAAGGGGATTTATTGGAGACGTTGGGGGTGTTTGAGTAATAAAATTTTCGTCATTTCGACCGAGCCTCGAGGCGAGTGGAGAAATCTCTTTACGGTGCATGGTGTAGAGATCTCTCGACTGCGCCCTGCGGGGCTTCGCTCGGGGATGACAAAAAGGAAGGGAATATGAAACTAAACGAACTCACCATCACTGCCGCCCATGAAGGGTTGAAGAAGAAAGAATTTTCGTCTGAGGAATTGACGTGGGCGTGTCTTGATCGTATTGCGGAGGTTGATGAAAAGATCGGCGCGTTTTTGACCGTGCTTGATAAAGAGGCGATCGCGCAGGCAAAAGCCGTGGACAAAAAAATTGCCGCGGGGGTAATTCCCGATTCGCTCGAGGGGATTCCGGTTGCGCTCAAAGATAACATGCTGTTGAAGGGTGCGAAGTGCACCGCTTCTTCCCGGATTTTGGAAAACTATGTTGCTACCTATGACGCGACGGTGGTGAAAAAACTCAAAGCCGCGGGCGCGGTGATTCTTGGAAAAACAAATCATGATGAGTTTGCCATGGGATCTTCTGGGGAAAATTCCGCGTATAAAGTAACAAAAAATCCACATGATTTGAATCGCGTGCCAGGCGGTTCCTCAGCCGGCTCTGCGGCCGCCGTGGCGGTCCACGAGACAATCTACGCACTCGGATCTGATACAGGAGGTTCCATTCGTCAGCCAGCCGCGCTATGCGGCGTGGTTGGTCTTAAACCTACCTATGGCTCGGTATCGCGGTATGGTTTGATTGCCATGTCCTCCGGTCTGGATGTAATTGGACCGTTTACAAAAACGGTTGAAGATGCGCGGATTGTGTACGATGTGATAAAAGGAAAGGATCCGATGGATGCAACGACCATTGAAGGTGTTAGGGATCAGGTGTTAGGGATTAGTAGTGATTTGAAAGGCGTGCGAGTTGGGGTGCCGAAGGAATATTTTGTTGACGGCATGGACAAAGAAACCGAAGCGCGCGTACGTGAGGGGATTACACAACTGAAAAAGCTAGGCGCAGAGATTGTAGAAATATCTTTGCCTTATTCTCCTTACGCGCTGGCCGTGTATTATATTCTTCAACCAGCAGAGGTCTCGGCAAATTTGGCACGATACGATGGCATTCGTTATGGATATTCGGAGAAGAATGCAAAAAATTTGCAGGAACTTTACAATAAGTCTCGGGGAAATGGCTTTGGACCGGAACCGAAACGGCGCATTATGATTGGCACGTATGTACTTTCGGCGGGATATGCAGATGCGTACTATAAAAAAGCGCAAGCAGTGCGGACGCTGGTGAAGAGGGATTTTGACGACGCATTTACAAAGGTGGACTGCATTGCTACTCCGACTTCGCCAACTCCGGCATGGCCTATTGGAGAGAAAATGGATGATCCGCTCTCAATGTATCTTGCTGATATCTATACGGTCTCTGCAAACATTGCTGGTATTCCAGGAATTTCTATTCCGTGTGGCACTGCCCATGGATTGCCTGTCGGATTGCAATTACTTGCGCCACAATTTGGCGAGGGCATGTTATTTAATGTGGGGCGTGCGTACGAACAGTCGGTTTCCGTATGATTCCTTATTTTCATCTTCCGATATTTCACCTTGGCCCCCTGACAATTCATACGTGGGGGTTTATTGTTTCAATTGGATTTTTAGTAGCGCTCTATATTGCATATCGTCGGGCGCGGCGTGTCGGGTTGGACGGCAATGCAATACTTGACCTGACTTTTTGGATTATTGTCGGCGCGTTTGTCGGCGCGCGATTGTTTCATGTATTCTTGTATGATTGGGCGTACTACAGCGTGCATTTGAGTGAAATTCTCCGGATTGATCAAGGAGGGCTTTCCTCGTTTGGAGGTTTTATTGGATCAGCAATCACTTTTCTGGTGTATGGCAAAATACGAGGATTGAATCTGTGGCGCTACGCAGACGTGCTTATGTTTTGCTGGCCGTTGGGGCACGGTATTGGGCGTATTGGATGTTTTTTGGTTCACATGCATCCCGGGCGGTTGAGTACTGTGCCATGGGCGGTGCAATATCCGAGTGGCGCGCGATTGGATATGGGGCTTATTGAGAGTGTGGTGCTGTTAGTATATTGGATAGTCATGGTATTAGCCACACGAGGCAAACAGCGCTTTGACGGATGGTATGTGATGGCGGGAATATTGTTCTATGGCATGATCCGTTTTGTGTTTGATTTTTTTCGTGCTACAGATATTACAATGTCGGATATACGATATTTCGGTCTTACCCCTGCGCAGTATGGAAGTATTGCGCTTGTGGTGGGTGGAATATATCTGCTACTGCGATCACAAAAGGCAAGGCAGGAATGAGTATAAAAGCTAATAGTCTCCCAGTCGTGCGACTGGGAGACTGATGCGATATGAAAAAAATATTACTGATCACTCTTGAATATCCTCCGCAAAAGGGTGGGGTTGCGTCGTATTATTTTGGACTTGTGGAAGAGTTGCGGCGGCAAGGGTATGAAGTGCAAGTGATTTCACAGGCGTTGCTCTCAAAATGGTTTTGGCCGCGGTGGTTACGCGGATATGTTACCGTGCGTGCGGCAGTAAAAAGGGAAAAACCGGATATGTTTTTTGTGGGACACATATTGCCGCTTGGTACGGTGGCCTATTTATTGCGCAAGCGTGTACCGTATGTGGTGTTTACGCATGGGATGGATGTGCTTATGGCGCAGAAGTCCTGGCGGAAGCGATGGCTTTTGAAGAAGATTTTGGTACACGCGAAGTTGATTGTTGCGAGTAGCGAGTTCACAAAGGCAGAAATCGGAAAAATTGGACGCGGTGAAAAGTTGACGATCGTCAACTTTTCACCGCAGTCGATTATCGTGTATCCGTGCCCGAACACGATGCAAGATGCGACACTCGAAGATGTCGAGGCCTTACGGCAAAGACTAGGGCTTGGCGGGAAAAAAGTTTTGCTTACTTTGGGGCGAGTGGTAGAGCGGAAAGGACACGATCTCGTAATCCGCGCGCTTCTTGAAATTTTGAAGCATGTGCCGGAAGCAGTGTATATAGTTGCCGGGGTGGGGTCATATCTCGGGAAACTGGGCAAAATGGTGGAGGAATTGAAATTGCAGAACGTAGTGCGTTTCGTTGGCGCAGTATCTGATGAGGATCGTGCACTGTATTTTTCGTTTTGCGATCTCTTTGTCATGCCTTCGAGACAGATCGGATCTGACGTCGAGGGTTTTGGGATTGTGTTTTTAGAAGCGGCGATGTTTGGCAAGCCATCAATCGGCGGTCGAAGCGGAGGAATTCCCGAGGCGATTTTGGACGGAAAAACCGGCGCGTTGGTAGACCCGAATGATCCGGCTGCGTTTGCGCGCATTGTGGTACAATTGTTACGCGATGATGCGCTGCGCCATGAACTAGGACAAAATGCTAAAGCGCGAGTGATGCATGAGTTTAGGTGGGAGAAGCAGGTGGGGAAATTGAAAATGTAAAATGTAAAATTAAAAATGGACGCATTCCCCGATTCCTAGGAATCGGGGATCGAGGCAGCACAGGTTACAATGACTAACCCGCCTCTCGCAGCGCCGTGCATGCCTCCGTCCCGCTGTGGCGCGGGACTACGGTTTAGCGGCACCCACAAGCTGGCGGGTTTGTAACTGACAGCGAAATTTTTAACAAAATTTCGGTCCAGTTACAAAAAAAGAAGCCCGCAGCGCGTGGAGCAGAAGTGCGCGGCGGGTGGGACGGAGGAGCGGTGGTTGGTCAGGCCTTGACACGCGGGCGCGACGGAGGGATCGCCTCATCGTGCTTCTGGAAGGCCAAGGTGCCGACGAGGACCAGTACGAGTCCGTTGGCGGCGAAGCAGATGGCGGCCGTGATGCGCGGGCCGCCTAGCAGCGTGGAGAGCGGGACGGTGTTTGCACTGACGATCCATATGACCCAGAACAGGGCTACCCCGACCAGGAGCGACACGCACCCGCTCGCCAAGCACAACTTGCCGCGGTTCGAAAGCCCCTGGAGATTGATGACCTGCATCGTTTTCCTTTCGGTATGAGTACGCGGGTGGCCGTGGACTTGCCCACGACCTTGCCATTTTCGTGTGTTAAGTGTATCGCAAAATTGGGTTTTTGTCAAGTGAAAATTGGCGATTTGTGCTAAAATAAGGGAAGTTATGCGGCCTGTTGATAAAAAGGATTGACCAGAATCGGTTGGCGGGGTATACTAGCTAAATTTTCAAAATTGGAGTAGCGCACGTAGAGTGCGCGCCAATTTCGAACATTTGCGCGTGCTTTCGCACGCTATTCCAAGAGTTACTATGGAAAATGATAAAAAAGATAGTTCTCGACTACGCTCGAACGATAAGGAGGGTGGCCTTTGGGGTGCCCTAGGCCTGGCATGGGAAATGGGGTATACTATTGCGGTACCGTTGGTGCTGTTTGCTCTTGGAGGAAGGTTTCTAGACCATAAATTGGGCACTTCTCCCTGGCTGCTTCTTACCGGAGTAATCGTTTCCATACCGATTAGCACAATAGTGATTTACTGGAAGATGATGAAAATAATTGGGAAGAAGTAACGACGCAGTCGTCATCCCGAGCCGAGTCGATGGATCTCATTCCTTGCCATATATGTGGTGTGAGATTGCCACGTCGCCTCACGGCTCCTCGCAATGACATTGAGTTCATATGAACATATCCTTAGCCGCTGAACCTATTTTTCACATCGGGACGTTTCCGTTTACCAACACGCTTCTTATGGCATGGGTGGTGATGGCGGTGATTTTTCTTATGGTGCTGGTGATCCGCAAAAAGTTTTCCGTGGTGCCGCGGGGACTTCAAAATCTGCTTGAGACGCTTTTTGAGCAAGCGTTGAAGATCATGGATAGTATTACTGCCAGCCGCGCGTTGTCCTACAAATTTTTTCCGGTGGTGATGACGATTTTTCTTTTTGTGCTCTTATCAAATCTCATCGAGGTGGTGCCGGGTCTGGGCACGATTGGCATCTGGGAAGTGCATCATGGTAAGACAATACTCATCCCGTTTATTCGTTCATCCTCGGCGGATCTTAATGTAACGCTTGCGATTGCTATCGTGTCGGTGCTTGCAACGCAGATTATGGGTATTGCGGTATTAGGCGGCATCCAATATGCGGGGAAATTTTTTACCCCGCCCTGGAAAAAGCCATACCTTATCGGTACCTTTGTGGGCATTCTCGAGTTGGTGGCGGAGATTGCAAAAATTATTTCGTTCTCGTTCCGGTTGTTCGGCAACATTTTTGCCGGTGAAGTCTTGTTGACTGTTGCGCTATTTCTGGTACCATATATCTTGCCATTGCCGTTTCTTTTGCTTGAACTTTTTGTGGGACTGGTACAAGCAACGGTGTTTTCAATGCTTACCATTGTGTTCATGAAAATGGCAACGATGGGGCATGAAGGACATGAGGAACATGCGCATTGAGGGACTAGGGACTAGGGACTAGGGACTAGAAAATGCTAGTGCCCTAACCCCTAACCCCTAACCCCTAAATAACGCCGAACGCCCACGTTAAAAACCAATTACCACGTGGCACGCAGTAGGCGAAAAGGTCAAAACAATATGGAACAAGAAGCAACACAAGGAATTCTTTCCAATCTAGATGCAGTCAAAGCAATGGCGGCGGCATTTGCCATTGCAGTAGGCGCGATTGCGCCAGCAACGGCAATTGGTAAGCTTGCCGGAAAGGCAATGGAGGCAATCGGCCGTAATCCGGAGGCGGCATCCAAGATTCAAACGCCGATGATCTTGGCGATCGCGTTTACGGAAGCGATCGCGATCTACGCGCTCGTCGTGGCATTAGTAATTAAGTTTGCCTAACCGAGTTATCAGTTCTCGGTTCATAGCCCCGACGTTTCGTGGAGTCGGGGCTGACGACTGTGAATTAATAATTGAGAATACATATGGAACTTTTATCTAAACTTGGAATTGATTGGCGGCTTTTAATTGCACAGCTTATTAATTTTGGCATTTTGCTTGCAGTGTTGTATAAATTTTTGTACAAACCGGTTTTGAAATTGCTCCATGAGCGCTCGACAAAGATTGAGGATGGGTTAAAGAATGCGGAGGCAGTAGAGGTAAAGTTAAAAGAAGCGGCAGCATTGTATGAAACAAAAACGCGGGAGGCGCGCGCGGAAGCGGTAAAACTTTTCGATGCGGCGAAAAAAGAGGTAGATACGCTGCGCGGAGAACTTGTAGCAAAGGCGCAAAAGGAGTCGGAACAAATTATCGAAGCGGGGCGGCAGCGTCTTGCAGTAGAAAAAGAGCGCATGATGCATGAGGCAGAGCATGAACTTGGTGATTTGGTAGAGCAAGCAACACAGCATGTATTGGGGCAAGTAATGACTCCTGAGATGGATAAGAAACTTATTGATGAGGCAATAAAGAAAGTACGTATCGGGCGAGCGTAATGCATGATATGAAGGTAACGCCAAAACAATACGCCGTGTTGCTCTACGAAATGACAAAGGACAAAGAAGAGAGCGCGGTGAAGAAAACAATGCGATCGTTTGTTGAGTTACTCTCCCGGAATCGTTCGCTTTCACTTTTACCCCGTATTGAACGGGCGTATATACAATATTACAATGCACAGGAGGACGTCCTTGATGTTACGATTATCGGCGCGCGTGAATTATCTCATCACACACTCAAAGTATTGAAAGACGCGCTGAGTGAACATGACGTAGAATGCAAGGCGCAGATTGATCCGAGCGTGATCGGGGGTGCTCGGATACAGGCGGGAGACTATATGATTGACGATACATTACGAGCACGATTAACAAGATTAACCCAGCATCTCTATGGCAACCGATAAATCAACCGTACTCGAAATTCTTAGAAAACAAATTCACGAATTTAAATCCGACGCGAAGATGGAGCATGTCGGAACCGTGCTTGAAGTTGGCGACGGCATTGCGCGCATCTCCGGGCTTTCGGAAGCGGTCGCGTCCGAGATGCTGGAATTCGCGAGCGATGCGAGCGCCCGGTCGAATGACCGGGTGGGGCCTATCTATGGCGTAGCGCTCAACCTTGAAGAAGGAATGATTGGCGCCATGATTTTGGGCGATTTCGCCCATATCAAAGAAGGCGACACGGTAAAAAGCACGGGTAAGGTGCTTTCAATTCCGGTTGGCGATGCGTTTATCGGCCGGGTTGTTGATCCGCTTGGAAATCCGATTGACGGCAAGGGCGCGATCAAAGCGTCCGCGAGTTATCCGGTTGAAAAAATCGCCCCTGGCGTTATTTATCGCGAGCCGGTAAACCAGCCGCTCCAGACCGGTATCAAAGCGATTGATGCGATGATTCCGATTGGCCGTGGTCAGCGCGAACTTATTATTGGCGATCGTCAAACGGGAAAAACCGCTGTCGCGGTTGATGCAATCATAAACCAAAAAGGGCAGGATGTAATTTGTATCTATGTCGCGATCGGACAGAAAGAATCAAAAGTGGCAAAAATTGTGGCGAAACTGGAAGAAGCCGGCGCCATGGATCATACGATTGTGGTGGTGGCCGGCGCGTCAGCTCCGGCCGCGCTTTCGTTTATCGCGCCGTATGCCGGTTGCGCGCTTGGAGAATATTTTATGGATCACGGCAAAGATGCGCTGATTGTTTACGATGATTTGAGCAAACATGCTTGGGCATATCGGCAGATTTCGCTTTTGCTCCGTCGTCCTCCCGGCCGCGAAGCATATCCCGGAGACATTTTTTATCTTCACTCGCGGTTACTCGAGCGCGCAGCGCGCGTAACGAAAGAGAAGGGTGGGGGATCATTGACTGCGCTTCCAATTATTGAAACGCAAGCCGGGGATGTGTCTGCGTACATCCCGACTAATGTAATTTCGATTACTGATGGACAGATTTATCTTGAAACTGATTTGTTCTATCGCGGTATTCGTCCGGCTTTGAACGTGGGATTGTCTGTTTCGCGTGTAGGCGGTTCGGCACAAATTAAAGCCATGAAAAAAGTTGCCGGACGGTTGCGCCTTGACCTTGCTCAATTCCGCGAGCTCGAAGCGTTCGCGCAGTTCGCATCTGAGCTTGATCCGCAAACCCGCGCGCAAATCGAACGCGGACGACGACTTGTGGAAATTCTCAAACAGTTGCAATACACACCTTTGGCAGTTGAGAATCAAGTCGCAATTCTGTATGCAGCAGTCAATGGTTATCTTGATGATGTGCCGGTAGAAAAAGTCGCCGAGTTTGAGGAACGGCTTCACAAATATCTTGGAACCGCGCGGAAAGATGTAATGGATGCGTTGCGGAAGGCGAAGGAAATAAACGCTGAGGTTGAGGCAAAGTTAAAAGGAGCGATTGAAGAATTCAAGAAAATGTAATCTATGGCAGTAAGTACGCGAGTCATCAAAAGGCGAATCAAATCCATCGGTAATACAAAAAAGATTACCAAAGCCATGGAGCTTGTTTCGGCATCCAAAATGCGCCGGGCGGTAAATGCAACGCTTGGTACGCGGCCGTATGCAACGCTTGGATGGGAAACAGTAGGGGAACTTGCAAAAGTTGCTGAAACCGCATTGCATCCGCTTTTGCGTGTTCCGGAGAAAATGGAGCGCGCATTGGTGGTTCTCGTTTCGTCCGACCGCGGGCTTTGCGGCGGTTTTAACGCGCAGATGGCGAAGAAGGTGGTTGAGTTTGTGAAAACCACCAAATCCGTCATTTCGACCAAGCGACCAAAGGGAGCGCGTGGAGAAATCTCACACGGTGCAAGTAGGGAGGGTGTGAGATCCCTCGACTCGGCTCGGGATGACAAAAGTGGTTTGGCAATCGACTTCCTCACCATCGGCAAAAAGGGTACTGACCTTGCCCGCCGACTTGGTTGGAACATTGTTGCGACATTTAATAATTTGAGCAACAATCCGCGGATTACGGATGTGCGGCCGGTTGCACAGTTGGCCATTACCGACTTCACCGCAGGAAAATATGATGCAGTCTATCTGGCCTATACCGATTTTATTTCATCTCTTAGGCAGGTGCCGAATGTGAAGCAGTTGTTGCCGTTGACGAAAGAGGTGGTGGCAGGCGAAACTCATAACCCACCCCAACCCTCCCTTACCTTAAGGGAGGGAGATCGATCGGTTCCTCCCCTTAGGGTAAGGGGAGGTGAGGAGGGGTTACGAGCGGCGAACTACGACTACCTTTTCGAACCAACCCCGGCCGAAGTGCTTGACGGAATGCTCCCGCGGCTTGTTGAGGTACAGGTATATCAGGCGATCCTTGAATCATCCGCATCTGAACATTCCGCGCGCATGGTCGCAATGAAAAGCGCCTCCGACGCCGCGCGCGATATGATTGACGATCTAACCTTTACGTTTAACCAGGCAAGGCAAGCGACGATTACTCGAGAGATCGCAGAAATTAGCGCGGGTAAGGCGGCGTTAGAATGATCCTATGAGTTCTGATCCTGAGGTACCAATTAAATATACTCGCGTCGGGACAGGTATCATTGTTGTGAATAATAAAGGGGAGATCTTAATGGGAAGACGAAAAGGAAGTTTTGCTCCTTATTTCTCACTTCCTGGCGGGCATCTTGAGCCGGGTGAAACATTTGAGGATAATGCAGTCCGGGAAGCTAAGGAGGAGACCAATCTCGATATCAGTAATCCAAAAGTGATTGGTGTTACCAATAATTTAGAGACGTATCGCCTTGAAGGAAAACCATATGTATCAATAGTAATGTGCACGGATACATTTACCGGTGAACTACGAAATAGGGAGCCGGAAAAATGTGAGAGCTGGGAATGGTATGATCCTCGCCAGTTGCCTGAGCCCTGTTTTGATGCAAGTAGGCGAGGGATTGATTGCTATCTCCAAGGTACATTTTATAAAAAATATGAATAGTGTCTAATAATATAATGTATATATGAGCAGTAACACAGGAACAATTAAGCAAATCATCGGTCCGGTAGTTGACGTGGAGTTTGAAGGGGAGTTACCTAATATTTTAAATGCACTTGAAATTTCTCGTGAAGATGGGAAATTGGTGCTTGAGACGGCGCAGCATTTGGGTGCCAATACCGTACGTGCGGTGTCCATGGGATCGACTGACGGCCTTGCCCGCGGTGCAAAAGTTACAGACACAGGCGCGCCGATAACGGTTGCCGTGGGAAAAGAAACGCTTGGCCGCATGTTTAATGTGATTGGAGAGGTAATTGATGGCGGAAAAGAAGTCGTATCAAAAACGCGCTATCCGATTCATAGAAAGGCGCCGCTCTTTTCCGAGCAATCCACAAAAACGGAAATTTTTGAAACCGGAATCAAGGTTATCGACTTGATTTGTCCATTCGTGAAGGGTGGAAAAATCGGACTGTTCGGCGGAGCAGGAGTAGGAAAGACGGTTGTCGTGATGGAGCTCATTCACAACATCGCAACAGTCCACGGCGGCGTTTCGGTTTTTGCCGGAGTAGGGGAGCGCACGCGTGAAGGAAATCAATTGTATCTTGAAATGAAAGAGTCCGGCGTTATTGATAAGACCGCCATGGTGTTTGGCCAAATGAACGAACCTCCGGGCGCTCGCGCACGCGTTGCGCTTACTGGACTTACCCTTGCAGAATATTTCCGCGATCAAGGACAGGACACGCTCTTGTTCGTCGACAACATTTTCCGTTTTACGCAAGCCGGCTCCGAGGTGTCCGCACTCTTGGGACGCATTCCGTCAGCCGTAGGATATCAACCAACGCTTGCAACGGAAATGGGCGAACTTCAAGAACGCATTACTTCAACGACGAAGGGCTCAATTACATCCGTGCAAGCGGTGTATGTTCCGGCAGACGATTTAACTGATCCTGCGCCGGCAACTACTTTTGCTCATTTGGACTCAACCGTCGTGCTTGCGCGTTCGCTTGCAGAGCTTGGAATTTATCCCGCAGTTGATCCGTTGGATTCGACCTCGAGCATTTTGGATCCGCAAGTAGTAGGTAAAGAGCATTACGATGTTGCGCGCGGCGTTCAGCGTGTGCTCCAGAAGTATCGGGACTTGCAAGACATTATCGCGATTCTTGGAATGGAAGAATTATCCGAGGAAGACAAACTCACAGTGAGCCGCGCGCGCAAGATTCAGAAATTCTTGTCCCAGCCGTTTTTCGTTGCGGAACAGTTTACGGGTCAAGCGGGAAAGTATGTTTCGCTCAAAGATACCGTGCGGAGTTTCAAGGCGATCCTCGAGGGGCAGTACGACAATGTACCGGAGCAAGCATTTTATATGAAGGGTGGGATTGAAGAAGTGAAATAAATGCGAATGTATACGAATGGCATTCGAATGAATTCGAATACGGATTAGCAGCAATTAGCATATGATTACATTCGAAATTGCAACTCCCGAACGAATTGTCTACAAAGAACAGGTAGACAGTTTAACGCTGCCGACAAAAGACGGTGAGATTACGATATTGCCGAATCACATTCCGCTGGTAGCCGTGCTTGTTCCCGGAGTTGCAGTGGTTCGAAAAGGTGGGCAGGAGAGCTACATGGCGGTCTCCGGCGGTTTTATTGAAGTCCAACCCAATAATCGTGTTGTAGTGCTTGCAGACACTGCCGAGCGGGCGGAGGAGCTAACTGTTACAGCAATTGAAAAAGCCCGAGCCGAAGCCGCGCGCGTACTTCATGAAAAGCGCAGTATGGACGATGAGTCATTTGCCGCTGCAGCGGCCGGGCTTGAACGCGAGCTCGCTCGCCTCAAAGTCGCACGTAGGCATCATCATGGTCGCGGAGGACCTACTGTTTTAAACGCGCCGACAGAATAAAAGAGTTGCACGTATTCACAATGCGGCCGCATTTCAAATACGTGCATAGTACAAAGATTCTGAGGCCAAAGTATGGTCTCTTTTCGTTTAATGGCAGATGTGCTATGATGTGTTGACTATGGCACAACCATTTTGTTCTGCGTGTTATCCGCTTAAAGTGCGTTCCCATTGGAACGTATATTTTGAGGATTTTCTTGATATATTTTTGACACGCATGTATGCCAGCGGGATCAAAGCACAACTTCCGCGATTTCCCACGTGGTTTTCATTAACATATTTCTGGTATCGTATCATGGAGCTTCTCCATATTGTCCGGTTTACGAAGGAGTTTGAAAAAAAAGATCACTGGCCGCGTAGCTGGGCAGTTATTGAAGAAGCAAGACGGCGGGGAATTCAAATTGAGGCCATTCTCATTCTTGGAAGAGTTTCCACGTATTATCGAATGAAATTCGGGAGTAAGTATTACTATTTCGATTCGCTTCCAAGTCGTTTCCTCCATTTCCGTCTTGATGAAAAGGCCTATGTAAAAAAGAAACTTTTGAAAGCGGGTTTTCCCGCATCAGAAGGCCGCCTTTTTTGGAATATGCTTCGCGGCCTGCATTACGGGAAAAAATTGGGATTTCCGCTTGTGGTAAAGCCGGCCCGCGGTACTCATGCGTATCATGTTACTGCTCCAATCAACAATGTCGAGGAGTTGCGGAGCGCAATCGCACTTGCAAGGCAATATCAACCGCGATTTATTGTTGAGCGATATTTAACCGGCCAGCTTTATCGCGTGACGGTTATTAATTTTCACCATGTGTATGTTGCGCGCCGTATTGCGCCAAATGTAGTGGGGGATGGCGCACACACGATCGCCGAACTTATCGAAATAAAAAATAGCGATCCTGCGCGAGGCGAAACCGGTCAGCGTGATACCACGCTTCATAGAATTCCTTTGCACGGCGCAACAGATGCTGCACTTTTACGGATTGGACGTACCCATGAGGATGTTCCCCAGAAAGGCGAGCACATAGTTCTTCACAGCAAAACTTCCATTGGTTCCGGAGGAGATATTTTTGAGGAGACTGCGCTTTTGCATCCGGAAAATAAAGAAATGTTTCGCCGCGCCGCGCGACTTTTCGGTACTGATTTGGTTGGATTCGACGTGATTGCTACAGACCTTGCGCGTTCATATACTGAGCAGGTGTGTGGTATCATTGAGGCCAATTCAATTCCCATGATTGATTTTCATCACTATCCGTCATTTGGGCCGCCGCAGAATGCCGCGGGTGCGCTTCTTGATGGTATTGTTGCCGACAAGCGCGTACGATATTTATATCCGGTCATGTTGCCACAGCGTTCACTCGGGACTCGTTTCATGTGGCATTTGATTGATATCGTAATACCGCTCATGCGTCCGCTTGTTGAGGGTTGGATTCTGCCCTGGAACTTAAAACGGCGGCAACCGTTTTCCGTAGGTTGGATACGGCGAGATACCGTTCCAGAAGCGGCAATCACACACCTTAAGATGAATGGTTTTGAAGTGGTGCGTCCTGGTTGGCTTGATCGCGGAGAAATTATAGGACTTAGAAAATTGCTTGATCATGAGCGACAATGCCACGTGCGTTTTTTTGACGACGGAGAGGTACGCGCGCATGTGGAGTATGCTCCGGAAGCGAGGCCGATTGCACATTTACTCGAGCAAGGATTTCATGCGGCACATGATATCATGCACGCACTTTTGCATCAGTATCTTGAACGGAGAGGATCGCATTTACGATCCGTCCCCGAGATTGCCAGATAACGGCCTGTGTGGCCTATGGAGTGGAGTGGGGTGAAAACTATTTTTGGCATTGTTGTATAATAAAAAAAGGCCCCCGGTACGCGAAAGCGCAATGTGTGGCGCTACGCGGCAGGGGTCGTCACGGCTCTTGCGAGCCGCTCGTGGTAGTCATCAAGGAACACGGTTCGGTCGGCAACCTCGATTAGGCGTTTGGCGCATGAACGTCGCCATGCTACGACAACCGTGTGCCTTCCAAGCGTCTTCGCCTCTACAAGAACACGGTCGAAACCGTGATCTCCTGTTACGACAATCAAGGCACGCGACGTAGTAGGCAGGGCGTTGCGTATGCCATTCTGGATTTTTTGGTCGGACATGCCGTGGAATAGCTGGAAAGTCCCTCGGCGTCGTCCAAATTGTGGATAGGTAGCGACTTTTTGTGTATACACCTCCCATCCAAGCTTGCGAAGTTGTCGCAATTGACGCCGGGCTCTTGAGCCCGCAAGTGTCGTGCCGTAATACATAAGACGGATGTCTGCGCGCGAAACGCTGGCAATTGCGCAGACAAACGCGGTCAGTCGCTCGAACTTGATCCGCCGAGAGTCGCCACGCGGTCTTCCAAGTTCAATATTGTCGCCGTCAACGGCGACAGTAACGCGATATTGACGCTTTGCCATCGCCGCTTTCTCCTTTCTTTTGCTTTGTGATCACAAGGAACTTTCTCACATTAGTATATTTGGGCGCTCTTGTCAAGGGCGTATAAGTAGACTATGCTGGTGGATGATATGAGTACACAGGTTGAAGAAATCAAAAACCGAATTGATATTGCTGATTTTATCGGGACCTATACGCAGCTGAAGCGCGCCGGATCGAATTTTTCCGCGCGTTGCCCTTTTCATTCCGAAAAAACCCCGTCGTTTATGGTTTCGCGCGCAAAGCAACTTTGGTATTGTTTTGGCGCATGTCAAGAAGGTGGCGACGTTTTTAAGTTTCTGATGAAAATCGAAGGGCTTGAATTTCCCGAGGCCCTAAAAATTCTTGCAGACAAAGCAGGTATTGAGTTGCCCAAATACGATAAGCGCATTGAAAGCAGGCGCAATACGCTGCTTGAAATTTTAAAATCGGTTACGGCCTTTTATCAGCACGAGCTTGCAAGCGAACGAGGAGTCATTGCGCGCGAGTATCTTATAAAGCGCGGGCTTACTGATGCGGTGATCAATGAATTCGGTCTTGGATACGCGCCTGATTCATGGGATGCGCTTACTGGCGCGCTGCACGATAAATTTAAGCCCGAGGATATAGTAGGCGCTGGGATTGCGATTCGCAGCGAACGGAATCAAGGAATATATGATCGCTTTCGCCATAGAATAATGTTTCCGATTCGCGATATCCATGGGAATACGATTGGCTTTACCAGTCGTCTTTTAGACGAGAAGCGCGCAGAAGGGAAGTACGTTAATACTCCCGAGACGATGGTATATAACAAAAGCCGCGCGTTGTATGGTCTTGATCTTGCGCGTGAGAAAATTCGAAAATCCGATTATGTCGTGCTTGTGGAAGGGAATATGGATGTAATTACGTGTCATCAGTTTGGAATGAGCAATGTGGTAGCGGCTTCCGGAACGGCGCTTACTTTTGATCAAATTCGATTGATAAAGCGATATGCCGGAAATGTTATGATTTGTTTTGACGCAGATCCGGCAGGCGAGAATGCGGCAAAGCGAGGAATTGATATTGCGCTTGCTGAGGGTATGCGCGTAAAAGTGGTATCAATTCCAAAAGAATGCGGGAAAGATCCTGACGAATGCATTCGTAGAAGCATTAAAACTTGGGAAGCGGCTGTTCGCGGGGCGAAAGAGATAATGGAATACTATCTTGAAAAAGCGAGTGTACGGTTTGATATAAAAACCGCGAACGGTCGGGCGCAATTCGTGAATACGCTGCTTAGGGAGGTTACAAAGCTGCCGGATCTTGTTGAGCAAGATTTTTGGCTGAAACGCATAGGCGAGATTGCGCACGTGGAGGAAATGACTTTGCGTGAACAGATGCGACGATCGAACAAAGAACAAAGAACAAAGAACAAAGAACAAGACAGTGTGCCCTACGCCCTTGGCCCTACGCCCTTGGCCAAATCTCGGCCCGAGCTTCTTTCCGAACGTTTGCTTGCCATTATGCTTACCGACCCTAATAGCGGACGAAAGATAATAGATTCGGTTCTTCCGGAAATGCTCGTACCTTCGGCGCTTCAGGAGCTTTACACAAAACTGGTACTTTGTTATACTGCATACAATTCTACTTCCCCCACATTTGATGGGGCAAACTTTCGCCAGTTTTGGCGTAATTGGTCCGCTCAGGCGGACTCAGAGGCCGACTTAAAAATGTTATCCACAGCAGACCCTGGTGGTGAAGCAACGTTGAACTACCGGGCAAGTATCCTTGAGCTTTACGGAGACAAGGAATTTGAAGGGTGGGATCCCACCCAATTTAGCAATGAAGGAGCATTTCTCATGCACGAGATTCGTCATGAGTATATAAAATTACGCAGGGGCAAACTTGCGGAAGCAATGCGGCAGGCAGAGCGTGCGGGGGATACCGCGCACGTAAAAAAGCTTGCACGCGAATTTGAAGCGCTCGCTGTACAAGAGTAACCGAGGTCTATTTTTAGTATTTGGTACTTAATTTCGCTATGCCCGCGCTAAGTTTTCCCGCATACAATGGACAATTCGATATGGGGTATAGGTGTACCCTGTCTACTAATAGCGTAAACATAATTATTACCCCGCGTACTGCCCCTGGCAGAAGCGGGAAAATTTAGGCAGGTATGCCAAAAAAGAAAAAAGCAAAAGTAAAAAAGGCATCTTCCAAAAAGAGTGTACGAAAATCGCGCGTCAAAGTCGTTCCTCCTTCGCCCGAAACTATTGAAGCATTGGTAAAAAAAGGACGCATGCGCGGGTTTATAACGGAAACAGAAGTTCTTTATGCATTTCCTGATCTTGAGGAATATCTTGATGTGTACCAAGAATTTGTTACTTCTCTTGATAGGCAGGGGATTGGCATAGTTGAAACGCGCGAGACGCTTCTTGGCGCGCAGCCGCATCTTGACCATGTATTAAAAAAAGTAAAAGGGAAAGCAGCCGATAAGAAACTCTCCGTGAGTGAAGCGGGAGAAATTACTGCGGATTCGGTGCAGATGTATCTTCGAGAGATTGGAAAAATTCCACTTTTGACTCCCGAAGAAGAGGTTGCGCTTGCGAAGCGCAAAGAACGCGATGATAAAGAAGCGGAAAAACGTCTTATCGAGGCAAACTTGCGCCTTGTAGTTTCGATTGCCAAAAAATTCGTGGGAAAATCCCTTTCGCTTTTGGATTTGATTCAAGAGGGGAACGTCGGTTTATTTCGTGCGGTAAAGAAATTCGAATATCGAAAAGGGTACAAATTTTCAACCTACGCGACATGGTGGATTCGCCAAGCAATTACCCGCGCGCTTGCGGATCAATCGCGCACGATTCGCATTCCGGTGCACATGGTTGAAACAATAAATCGTTTCCAGACGATCGAGCGGCAACTTATCCAAGACCTTGGACGCGAGCCGCTGCCGGAGGAAATTGCGGCGGAAATGGGAGAGTCTCTTGAAAAAATTCGCTACATTATAAAAATTTCGCAGGATACGGTTTCACTTGAGACGTCAGTGGGGGACGATGAAGAAGATTCTACACTTCTTGATTTTATAGAAGATATTCGGACGGTGGCCCCGGATCGTTCTGCCGCGCAACAGCTTTTGCGCGAGTATGTACGTGAAGCAATTAAAGACCTTAGTCCGCGCGAACAGAAAATTCTTGAGATGCGTTTTGGGCTTATGGACGGAGTAACGCATACGCTTGAGGAGGTGGGCAGAGAGTTTGATGTAACGCGTGAACGTATCCGCCAAATCGAGGCAAAAGCGCTTGACAAAATCCGCGCGCATACCATGGTTGCAAAATTGCGGGATTATTAGGTGTTGACGGTTGATTTCTTTATGGTAGAGTATACATGGCCAATGGCTCAACCGCGGTTGAGCCATTGAAAATCAAGCTAATAATGACTTCTCTGCTCCGAGGTAGCTCAGCGGTAGAGCAGTGCGCTGTTAATCCTTTGGGTTCTGCGCCGGAGGCGCATCAGCCTCTGGCTGAGAATCCTCAAAAAATGTCTAGCCATTACACATAAAATAAATGTAGGCGGATACTAAGCTCCGGGGTAGCGCAGTGGTAGCGCAGAGGACTGTTAATCCTTTGGTCGAGGGTTCGAATCCCTCCCCCGGAGCTTAGTATCTGAAAATCTGATTTTATGTATTGCGTGTATGTGATTCGCAGTGTAAGTTACGGTACAAGATACATAGGTAGCGCAGAAAGTGCCAGTGAACGATTAATTCAGCACAATGCGGGTAAATGTCGTTATACAAGTGGAAGGCGGCCATGGGAGTTGATATATACTGAGGGATATCCCACACGCAGTGATGCAATGCGCCGAGAGAAATTTCTCAAATCCGGGCAGGGGAGAAAATTTTTGAATCAGGTTCTCACATAAAGTACGTTGGTTCTGCGCCGGAGGCGCATCAGCCTCTGGCTGAGAATCCCACCTTCGGAGCATAGCTTTCCAGCTCGAAAATTCAGTAATCAACTCTCCATCGTATGAGTAACCAATGCCGACAATGTAACGCGCGGTTCGAGGTCACTGACTCCGACCGCGCGTTTTATAGTAAGATCGACGTACCGGAGCCGAAGCTGTTTGGTGTGGCATGTTGTCAAAATGAGGTCGTATAACTCAATATTTTCAATGGCTCAACCGCCGGTTGAGGCGTTGGAGAATAAGTCGCCCGTGGTCTTGTTTTTTAGTTAGTTTAGGGGTATTATAGGTGAAGCATGTGTTTTATAATTTTATGGCGCAACTACAATTCAAAGGAAAGCAATTTGTACAGAATCATCATTTTGGGGTGAAGTATCATGAGCTTATTCCGCGGAAGGAGAAAAGTGTGACGGATAAAGTGAGCTTGCAGGATAACTTGATTATTCATGGCGATAATCTTGCCGCGCTTAAAGCACTACTGCCAACCTACGCGGGAAAGGTAAAGTGCATTTATATTGATCCGCCCTACAATACCGGAAACGAAGCATGGGTTTACAATGACAATGTAAATAGTCCGGCGCATAAGGAGTGGTTGGGGAAAGTAGTTGATCGTGAAGATTTGACAAGGCATGATAAGTGGCTTTGCATGATGATGCCGCGCCTCAAACTCCTCCGCGAGCTTTTGCGCGACGACGGTGGAATTTTTATAAGTATAGATTATAACGAGGAGGCTCATATTAGACTGTTAATGGATGAAATTTTTGGAGAAGAAAATTATCGCAATACTTTCGTTGTATCAAGAGTTAAAAAGAATATCCAAGAAAAAGAAAAAGTCAGAGCTGTAAATTTTGGATATAATTCCATAATTTTTTACGCAAAATCGGATAGCTGCCTTATAAATCCGCCCCAGAAGTATCAAGCGAAGGAGGATAGGTGGCATGCTTTTGATGCGCCCGGACTCCGACCCACCATGGAGTATAAGATTTTTGGACAAGTACCCCCGAAGGGGAGGCATTGGATGTACTCCGAAGAACGGACAAAAGAGTTAATAGAAAAAGGCGAACTCAAACAAAATTCAAAAACTGGAAGTATTCAGTATCTGCTTAAAGCGTCAGATTATACGCTACTTGATACGGATTGGACTGATTTGCAAGAATACGATGCTAAGTGGGGTTTCCCAAACGGCGAGAAAAATATAGAGCTTCTAAAGCGTGTTATAAAAATGTTGGATGAACCAAAAGCTGTTGTTTTGGATTCTTTTGCCGGGTCAGGCACAACTGGGCACGCGGTGTTAGATCTAAATCAGGATGGCGGGAATAGAAAATTTATTTTGATCGAGATGGAAGATTACGCCGATACAATTACGGCGAAACGCCTTCGAAGTGTTGTAAAAGAACTGAATGGCACATTTAGCTATTTTGATCTTGGAAAACCGATTGAGATGGAGGGTATTCTTGAGGGAAAGCGTTTGCCAACTTATAAAGAATTGGCGCGATATGTATTTTATACGGCAACAGGGGAGGAATTTGATGAGAAGGCCGTAAACGAAAAGAAACATTTCATTGGAGAGAGCAAGGAGTATGAGGTATACCTTTTCTATGAACCGGACATTAAGTATCTCAAATCCACTTCACTTACTCTGAAAGAAGCAGAAGCCCTTGGCCCTATCAAAAACAAGCGTCGGCTTGTCTTCGCGCCTACGAAATATCTTGATGAAGATTATCTCGCAAAATTCCGCATCTCCTTCGCCCAGTTACCGTTTGAGATTTATAAACTAGCGGAATAACGATTATGACACAAGAAGAAAAAGAAAAAATCATTAAGGTATTGGAGGAGAAATTTGCAAAGAATCCATGCCCTCGATGTACTAACCAGCAATTTAGTTTGGTTGATGGTTATTTTAATCAGGCCATTCAACAAGACATCAAGAATGTTTTAATTGTAGGTGGTCCGTCAATTCCAGCAGTAGTGGTCGTATGCAATCGATGTGGTTTTATCAGTCAGCATGCTCTTGGTGCATTAGGTTTATTACCACAAGGAGAAGAGAAAAAATCTTAATTCTATGACAGAGGCAGAACAGCAACCAATCCTTAAGGAAGGTCTACATAAATTGATTTTCGAAAATTCCGAGGTAAAGTCTAGCCTTGGCGAAATTATAATTGTTTCAACTGAAGATAAAATCTCCCTTTCTTTGATCCGGCACTTGAGGAGAATTGGCGAAAAACGCAGTTGGATAACGCCATTGAGTCTACTACTCACGATAGTCATAACTTTCTTAACTACCGAGTTTAAAACATGGATATTTGTAAAAGAAACATGGCAAGCAGTTTTTTTAATTGCTGGAGGTATATTTTTCTTATGGTTCATATGGGTTGTGCCTCGGGCATTTAAGTCTGTAACAGAGAATGATGTACTTGATGAAATAAAGAGAGGTTCGCTGACAAAAACGATTGCAAAAAATGGGAAATAATATACATGAGAGTTTTATGCACAGCGTACGCTTAACATTAAATTATAGGGGTGGTATGCTTGTAGTAGCTAAAACCACCCGCTCTATGGCCGTAAGGCCATACGGCGGGTCTTTCGTTTAAGATATGGAGCATAAAGATTATCAACCAAAAGCATTGAAACAGGTTAATATAAAAAGCACCTATATTTTTATTGACGAATCCGGCAAGCCGGAGGTGTATTCGGCACGCGGCGTTAATTTAGTTGAAAGTGGACAAGCGACGAAGTATTTGGTTTTAGCGGCAGTGCGAAGTGGCGACCAATTATCTATCCAGCAACAGGTTACGGATTTTAAGGGCAAGCTTTTGCATGACGGGAATCTCACAAAAATATTTTCATCCGCGTATACTTTGGATGCGTTTCATGCGCAAACCGATTATCCGCAGGTGAAAGAACGATTTTATCAATTTATTACGACGCTTGATATAAAATTGGATGTTGTTGTGGTAGAAAAATTAAAATGTTTTGATACATTAAAGCGAAATCCGGGGAAATTATACGGGGTGATGAGCGGACAATTGCTAAAAAATATTTGCCACCAAACCGAGCGGACCGAAGTAATTTTTTCGCGCAAAGATAGCAAATTAAAACTGCGCCAGGAATTGGAAGTCGAGGTCGAGCGAATACGGCTCGATTATCTACTAAAACATCAAAGCATCGAAGCGAAGTTGGCTATAAATTACCAACATAATCCGCACTACACGCACGGCGGTCTTCAAATAGCCGATTACATTGCCCATGCCGTATTTCAGGTATACGAAAAAGGAAATTGGAAATGGTATGAAATGGTAAAGAATAAGATCGGTAAAATTCAAGATATTTGCAACAAAAAATACTTCACTCGAAGCAACCCGCTAGAACTATCCACTTAAGGAAGTGCGAACTTCGCACGTTTCATTAAGCGGATTGCTTTAAATGAAGTATCTATTACTAGAGTAAGCCAGTTTAGAGATATTGTCAAGAGTTATCCACAGGAGAATCTATCCTCCATGTAGTTATTATAGCACATTTTCCCATATGGAACTTAAGGGTTATCAACAAGCGGCATTGGATCAAGTGAAGCGGTATTTGGAATTGCTTGCAAAAGAACGCGTGGATAACAATGCAAAACATGCAAGTTTGGATGCGTGGCAGGCGATGGAGATAAAGAAGGGATATCAAGAGCGGCAAAATGGCCTTGAGCATGATCTGCCGAATTTTTGTTTGAAAATTCCCACAGGTGGCGGAAAAACTTTTTTGGCAGTGAAAACGATTGATCTAATAAATACTGTATACCGGCGAAAGCGAACTGGATTATTTCTTTGGGTTGTTCCGACTACACAAATTTATAATCAAACGCTCAATAGCCTAAAAGATCGGGCTCATCCGTACCGCCAACATTTAGACATTGCAAGCGGAGGTCGCACTTTGATTTTAGAAAAAGGGGATCGGTTTAGTCCGCTGGACATTGAAGAAAGTCTTGCAGTATTTCTTCTCATGCTTCCTTCCGCAAATAGAAAAACAAAAGAGACCCTCAAATTATTTCAAGACAACGGCGGTTTTCAATCCTTTTTTCCGGCAGAGGACGCATTTGAAGATCAGCAGAAACTATTCAAAGCGATTCCTAATCTTGATATCTATGGCGGTAAGGAAAGTTTGTGGCAAATGCAAATAAAAACTTCGCTTGGAAATGTCCTACGATTGCTTTCGCCTATGATTATTTTAGACGAAGGCCATAAGGCATATAGCGAAGGAGCACAGGAAACGCTTCGCGGCCTCAATCCAGCAATGATTGTAGAGCTTTCCGCAACGCCTACGGAAGAAAGTAATGTGCTTGTTGATATTCGCGGGATAGATTTACATAAAGAAGACATGATAAAACTTGATTTGCATATTACCAACAAGGCCAGTACGGATTGGAAAGACACATTGGTTGCAAGTGTTGATTGGAGAAATTCTTTAGAGAAAAAGGCGCGTGAGTATGAGGCAAGCACGGGAATTAATATCCGGCCAATTAATTTAATTCAAGTGGAGCGGACAGGTAAAGACCAACGAGGAAGCGGTCGTATTCATGCCGAAGATGTACGAGAATATCTGATCAAAGTATTGGGAATTCCTGAAGCGCAGATTGCGGTTAAGACCAGTGAAAAAGACGAACTCAAAGAAGTGGACGATATAGGAGGGCTTATGTCACGAGAGGTTCCGATTCGGTATATCATTACAAAACAGGCATTGCAGGAAGGTTGGGATTGCGCGTTTGCCTATGTACTTACGATTCTTGCCAATCCGCAATCAAAAAATGCATTGACGCAGCTTGTCGGAAGAATTTTACGCCAGCCGAACGCCCGGAAAACAGGAGTTAAGGAGCTTGACGAGAGTTATGTATTTTGTTTCCAACAGAAGGGAAAGATATTGCTTGATGAAATCAGGAAAGGATTTGGTCAAGAAGGATTGGGCGATCTGACGAGTCGTATAGTAGCGGATGATGGATTAGATGATGCAGGAAAAGAAGTAGGAGAGCGGATTTATATGGTACGGGAGAGATTTAAAAAGGCGGCGGAACAAGTAGTATTGCCGGTGTTTGTAATTCAAGATGGAAGGGGATGGCGAAAAGTTAATTATCAGATGGATGTGTTAGCGCAAGTGCCGTGGGAAAGCGTGGATGCTACACCTTTGTATGATTTAGTATTAAGCAAGGAAGAGCGAAGCGATAAGGAACATATTGCAGGATTGGCGGAAGATGTAAAAGAGCTGATAAGCGTAAAAGAAGTGAAACAGTTACGCGAAGGTGGGCTTGAGGTAGATCCGGTCTTTATCGCTCGGCACTTACTCGATACTGTTCCCAATCCTTGGGTTGCGTATGAGTTTGGAGAGAAATTGATCAATGGACTTCAAAAGAAATACGGGGAAGAATTAGTTGCCAACAATTTTGTATTTATTGTAGAGGAGTTGCGAACATATTTAATTAAGGAGCGAGACAGGCTAAGTGAAGAAGTTTTTCGGAAATTGGTCGCAGGCGGAATGGTCAGGTTTATGGTTATTAGCAAAGATGATATTGGTTTTCGCTTGCCCAAGAAAGTAACGATTAAAAAAATCTCAAAGCCATTGTTGCAGAGAGATGGAATTTCTTTGCAGAGAAGTTTATTTGAATTTATTCCGGAGGAAGCCGTTGATGAATTAGAAAAAGAAGTCGTATGGTATTTAGAGGAAAAGGATCGATTGTTCTTCTGGTATCGTAATGCTGCACGAAATGATTACGGTATTCAAGGGTGGCGGAAGCACAAAATTTATCCTGATTTTATTTTTACTACTGACGGAGCGAAAGCAAAAGATTTTGAGAAAGTTTTTATAGTGGAGACTAAGGGTTTACACTTGAAGAACGAGGACACCGCGTATAAACAATCGGTTTTTGATTTATGTAATGAACAAGCAAAGGAAAAGGGTTGGGGTGAGCTCGCGCTTGCGATGAAGGGAAAGCCGGTGCGGTTTGAAGTAGTGTTTGGAGACGAGTGGGAGAAGAAATTAAATATGTTACTTGAGAAATAAACAAAAACTTCTATGTCTCAACTGATTATCTTTTTACTCGGGGTTGGTTTTGGTTTAGTTATAATGTGGGTGGTGATGAGGAATGCGAGGGGCGAGGCGGGGAGTGGAGTTATTAATCCCGAGCAGGTACGGGTGCGCAGGGAGAATTTGGAAAAGGTGATGGTAATGGCGCGGGAGAAAGGGGAGATTGCCAATGATGATGTGGAAAAGGGATTGGGAGTATCGGATGCGACGGCACAACGGTATTTACAGGAACTTGAGTCGCAAGGAAAACTCACCCAAATCGGCACCCGTGGAAAGTATGTGAAGTATGCCATTTCTCACACCTCAACCGGCGGTTGAGCCATTGACCAGTTTCGAACTTCTACTACGGGGCTTGCATGTGGATAAGGGGTTGTAGTACAATAGCGGACATCATAAAAATAAACATATTTATTGAGCTATGACAGACCTTATTTGCGCAACTTGCGGCTCGCTTGCTGAGGGATATAAATGTGCGGAGTGTGGAGAGGAGCATGGAGAATTCGAAGACGGACATCCTTGTGGGGAAGAGAATTTCATGCCAAAGTGCTCGGTTTGCAATGAAGCCGAGGTGCAGTGCAGCTGCGACATGGTGTAGTCGAGCGAAGTGCAAGATGCTAAGTCCGCGGCAACCCCGCGGCTTTTGCGTTTGTGGAGAGCGTGGTATACTGATAATATTCGACCTTGTCTTACTCTAAATGATAATTAGATATATGAATCCGACTTCGAAATTACACTTTCTACAAAGTGCCGCGCTTGCAGTAGGAATTATTATCGTGTTTAATCTGTTTGTAAATTTCGGAGTGCGTACGTTTTACCCGGCGCCCAAGTACGAACAATACTGTGCGCCTGAGCTTGGCACCAAAGCATACGAGGATCGCGCGTCATGTGAGGGTGAGGGGCGTAGTGGCCTATGGTATGAAACCGGCGCATATCCAAAAAACGGGCCCTATCCTGCTCGACCTATGATATCTCCGAATCAGATACCTGAACCCCGGGGATGGTGCGACATATATCATACATGCAATCAACAGTTCAATGGTGTTCAGGAAGTATACAATCGAAACGTATTTGTGATCCTTGTGATTGCCGGGATTATTGCGTTGGTCTTAGGATCGTTTATTCGTGTCGCCGCCGCAGTTTCATCAGGATTTATTTTTGGCGGCATTGTGTCGCTCGTTGTAGGTTCTGTAAGATATTGGTCAAACATGCATGATTATTTGCGCTTCGTTATACTCGGCATTGCACTCGCGGCTCTTGTGGTAATCGGATACATGAAGCTGCGGAAAACAACATAAGTATGCCTACGCGTGAAGTGCCTGCGGCAAATGTAAAAGCAATTCGTCGCGAAGAAAAGCGGCGGATAAAAATGGCAGTGCATGGACGCAGCGTGAAATCACGTCCGGCTCGGGGCATTGTGCGACAGGCACGAACAATATAATTTATGCAAAGATTACAAAATACAATACTTGCGATCGGCATAGTGATGTCTTTTGCGTGGGTTGGTATTCCTACCAGTACTCAAGCCGCCGATGGATTCATGGTTATTTCTCCCGCTCCGGGTGAGGTGGTAGAAGAAGATACCGTGCGCGTGGTTGTACAGCTTCCCGAAGGATTTAAGCTCGTTGATCCTGCGTTGAATTCCGTGAACGCGCAAGGTGAGGGGCATGTGCATTTGTGGCTGGATGCGCTGCCGCGGCACGATGATGCAGTTTCAAAAACACTTGATGTCACGCCGGAATATACCTACACAAATGTATTTTCAGGATTGCATACGCTTCGCGCGGAACTCCTTCGTAATGATCATGTATCATACGATCCGCCACTTGTCGCGTTTGTTGATTTCGAAACCAATGGACACGTATTGACTTCGCAGGAATCTTCCACCCCTCCGGCAACACCGGAGCAGGATGGAGGTTTTTTCTTGCCTCGTGGTAGGGGAAATTCGTTGGTTGCACTTGCTATCATTTTCGCAATTGGAATAATCCTTTGGTTTCTTGTGGGTCGTACCCGAGGCAATAAAACGGGACAATGAAGTACCGCACTCATGGCAATTGATTTTTCGCGCGCACTTAACGCACAGCAGGTAAAAGTAGTATACGAGGGCGATGGCCCTTGTTTAGTATTAGCCGGCGCTGGAACCGGAAAAACGCGCACGATTGTCTATCGCGTTGCGTATCTTCTTGAGCATGGCGTTGATCCGGGAAAAATTCTGCTTGTTACGTTTACTAATAAAGCCGCGCGTGAAATGCTCGGACGAATCGAGACGCTTTTGGGTCACGCCCCTGCGGGGCTCTGGGGCGGTACGTTTCATCATGTCGGACACGCACTACTTCGTCGTTATGGATCGCGTATTGGCATTGCCCCGAATTTTACCATTCTTGATGCAGACGATAATAGCGATTTTGTAACGCAGGTGATGGCAGAGCAGGGGATTTCCGTAAAAAAAGATGACAAGCATTTTCCAAGTCCTGATGTGATTGAAAATTTAATTAGTTTCGCCGTAAGCAGCGTACGCACGCTTCCCGAACTCATTGCGGAATGGATTCCCAAGCATGTGCAACTGACCGGTGAGATTACGCGGATTGCTGAGATATATGAGCAAAAAAAGCGCGCGCGGAATGTTGTAAGTTTTGACGATCTGTTGTCGCTTTGGCTGCGCATATTGCGCGAGCGTCCGGAGGTGCGCAGTCAGCTTGGAGGAAAATTTGAATATGTGCTTATTGACGAGTATCAGGATACCAATCGTTTGCAAGGGTGTATTGTTGAGGAACTCGCGCGAGACCCCGCACCATCCCGTGAAGGCGGGATAGGCGGGGCAGGCCAGCGAAATATTCTCGTGGTAGGCGATGACGCGCAATCCATTTATGCGTTTCGTGCCGCAACCGTTGAAAATATTATGCGTTTTCCAGAGGTGTTTCCCGGGGCAAAAACATTCCGGCTTGAGCAAAACTACCGTTCTACCCAGCAAATTTTGGATCTTGCGAACGCTTCGATCTTGAGCAACCGTAGACAATTTGAAAAGGAATTGCATGCGGTGCGGGGCAAAGGAAGCAAGCCCGAGCTTGTGGGTTGCGCGGATGGCTCGCAGGAGGCGCGATTTGTGGTTGATCGCATCCTTGCGCTTCAGGATGAGGGAGAATCGCTCTTAGAGAGCGCGGTACTGTTTCGCGCGGCATATCACGGCATGCAGATTGAACTTGCGTTGCAAAAAAATCGCATTCCCTATATTGTGCGCGGGGGAATACGATTTTTCGAACAGCAACATATTAAAGATGTGGTCGCATATTTGCGAGTGGTATCAAATCCGGCAGACGAGCTTGCATGGCAGAGAATTTTAAAATTGGAGAAAGGGATAGGAGAAAAGACTGCGGCCGAAATAATAAAATCGTTGATTCATAACCCACCCCAACCCTCCCTTACCTTAAGGGAGGGAGATCGATCGGTTCCTCCCCTTAGGGTAAGGGGAGGCGAGCCACCGCCTCAGCGGGGCGAGGAGGGGTTACGAAAGGTACGTGGACGCGTAGATCACCTTAAAACTGTGGCGCAAGTTGATAAAATGATTGCGTATATTCTCGAGGCGTTTTATGAAGACTACGCTGAAGAGAAGTTTGAAAATGCGACCGATCGCATTGAGGATTTGGAGCAACTTGCCATTTTTGCAAAAAATTATGAAACGCTTGAGCAGTTTCTTGCCGACGCAACGCTTTCGGAGGGATTTAGAGGAGATCGCGCTTCTGCGACTGATCAAAATACCGGTAAAGAGCACCTTGTCCTTTCAACAATTCACCAGGCAAAAGGTCTTGAGTGGAAGAATGTATTTGTGGTTGGCCTTGTTGATGGTCAATTTCCGCACCATAAATCACGCGCTCGACGCGAAGAACTTGAAGAAGAGCGTCGGCTTTTTTATGTCGCCAGTACGAGAGCAAAGGATCGGTTATGGCTGACCTATCCTATTGCTGCGATGGGTTCCTACGGCGCAGCAATGAATCAACCCTCACTGTTTGTTCGGGAGCTTGATCCGCGGCTCTATAAAACAATGATTGAGGATGAAGAGGATATAATTGAAGTGGAATAACGCGTCTTGACATAGACGCAGTGGTCATCTATAATTTCCAAGCCATGAGTAGTAAAAAAATAGTTTATCTTGATCATGCTGCCGCAACGCCTCTTGATTCGAAAGTTAAGGAGGCGATGTTGCCGTATTTGGAAAGCGAATATGGGAATCCGGGCGGCATTTATACAGTAGGGCGTAAGGCAAAGGAGACAATTGATAGCGCGCGGGAAATTGTGGCAAAGATTTTGAGCTGCACTGCTGCGGAAATTATTTTTACCGGAAGCGGAACCGAATCTGATAATTTGGCAATCTTTGGCGTGGCACGGGGCTATGCCGATCATGGTAAACACATCATCACCACCACCTTTGAGCATCACGCAGTCCTCAACCCGTGCAAGGCGTTGCAGAAGGAAGGATATGACGTAGAATTTTTAAAAGTAGATGCGGACGGTTTGATTACGCCGGAGCAACTAAAAGCTGCGATCCGTCCGGATACGATTCTCGTCTCAATCATGTATGCGAACAACGAAGTAGGTACGATCGAACCGATCGCGGAGCTTACCCGCGCACTTCAGGAAAAGAAAAAAGAAATGGGACGAAAGCAAAATGATCCGCCGTTTTTTCACACTGATGCGTGTCAGGCCGCAGGGTATTTAGATATGAATATAAAAAATCTAGGCGTAGATTTAGTTACAATTAATGGCAGTAAAATTTACGGGCCAAAAGGAACCGGTGCGCTCTATGTACGCCGTGGTCTGCGGCTTACGCCACTCATCTACGGCGGGGGACAAGAAATGAAAATGCGCTCCGGCACGGAAAATGTCGCAGGGATAGTCGGGCTTGCAAAAGCGCTTCAAATTGCGCAGGAGGAGAAAGAGAAAGAAGTAGCGCGGCTTATTCCGCTTCGCAATAAACTCATCGCCGGTATCATGGAAAAAATCCCTAATGCCATACTCAACGGACCTGCGGATAATTACAGTCTCTCATTCGCACGACTGGGAGACTGGCAGGGGAGGCGCTTGCCAAATAACGTAAATATCTCTATACTCGATATTGAAGGTGAGGCAATGCTTTTATATCTTGATGAGTATGGGATTTGCGCCTCAACCGGCAGTGCATGCGATTCACAATCATTTGATCCGTCCCATGTAATCCTTGCGCTTGGCAAGCCGCTCAAATTTGCCCGCGCAAGCATGCGGTTTACCCTGGGGCGGTCAACTACGGAAGAGGACATAAACTATGTACTTGAGAAATTACCCGAGATTGTACAAAAACTGGGCAAAATTTCTCATTGAACGTTGATGCGAAATTAAATCATTCATTATCAAACTATATGACAAGAAGTGGAGAACCAGGCGGACGAGATCGCGCTGCTGCACAGGCATTCCGTGCTGAGGGGCGTGATGTATTTCCGAAAGTTGAGATAGGTGCATTGATTGACGAATTTTCCCGTGAATTTGATCCTGCCGTCGCGTACGAAAAATTTAGAGAGCCCTACGACAGAAGTGCGCGAGAACATGGAGATGCGCCAGGACATCACATGGACTGGATTGATCTTGAGGCGTTTATAGGTTTGGCAGAAAAAGGGCTTGAAAGATTGCAGCAACACTTGCGGAGTACGAAAGACGGACGGATGACAAATACCCACATCGCGATGACCTATGAGGAGATAGCCCGTATCGTTATGGGTATGGAGTGGCAGTTTGAGCAAGGGACGTACGAGTTGTTATCAGATCCGTGGGAACCAGGCGGTCCGCCATGGGATGCGGCAGGAGAAATCGCTTTCCACTTTAATAAATTTTTATTGCGAAAATTAGTACAATCGAAAATCGAAGCTGGTAAATAATTTACAAACGATTGATTGAAACTATGAGGATTGGCGATCATATCCCAGACCTTGAACTTAAGGCGTATCATGAGGATCAGGAAAAATTAATTAAGCTTGCGGATTATCGCGGGAAGTGGTTGGTGTTCATTTTTTATCCTGCGGATTTTACGTTTGTGTGTCCGACCGAGCTCTCTGAGATGGCTGAACATTATCCGGAGTTTCAGGCGTCGGGCGCAGTGGTGATGAGCATAAGCACGGACACGGTATTCGTACACAAAGCATGGCATGACGAATCTCCCGCAATTAAGAAAATAACATTTCCCATGCTTGCGGATCGCGCTGGCAACATGTGTCGCGCGTTTGGAACATATATTGAAAGCGAGGGGCTGTCCTTGCGCGGATCGTTTATCATTGATCCTGATGGCGTGCTCAAGGCGTACGAGATCCATGACAACAGCATTGGTCGCAGCGCACGCGAACTCCTGCGAAAACTCCAAGCTGCAAAATATGTACGCGAACACGGTGGCGAAGTTTGTCCCGCAAGCTGGGAGCCGGGAAAAGATACGCTCCGCCCGGGATTGGATTTGGTAGGAAAGATATAACTCCTAACATACAGCTATGTCATACGCCGCAAAAAATTTCGATCACTTACTCGGCACACAGGGGTTTTCAGATACCTTGCTGAAAAATCACTTTACTCTTTATCAAGGGTATGTGACGAACACGAATAAACTTTGCGATGAGCTGGAGGCGCTGAGAACGGCTGGAAAAATGGGGACTCCGGCATGGGCAGAACTGAAACGTCGCGCAGGTTGGGAATTTAATGGCATGCGGCTCCACGAATTGTATTTTGGAAACATGTCAAAAACGAAAACGAAATGTGGGCGCGATTCTGCAATCTGCAAGCAGATGGATAAAGATTTTGGGGAGGGCTCGGACACATGGATAAAAGATTTTAAGGCGTCAGGCACCATGCGCGGAATTGGCTGGACGATTTTATACTGGGATCCGGAAGCAAAACGACTTTTTAATGTGTGGGTAAGCGAGCATGATATGGGACACTTTGCTGGATGCACGCCGCTTTTGGTGCTCGACGTATTTGAACATGCCTACGTAACCGACTACGGACTCAAACGCGCGGACTATATTGAGGCGTTTATGAACGCAGTTGATTGGAACGCGGTAAAACAGCGTTTTGAAAAACAACAAATGTAGCGCGGGGTTTTATGCCCCGCCCAACGGCACATAAAGTGTCGCGCTACGAAATTGAAGACCGCCCTTGCCAAAAGGACGGTCTTTTTGGTAAAGTAAGAATGGAGGTGTTCAAATGTACCATGATGCCCAGTTCGGTTTTCCGACTCTGGTGGTAGCAGGTATTCTGGTCGCGATCGTGCTGGCGTTCGGCATCTTCCACGATGTGGTGCTGAATTGGAATGATCGCCGACGCAGGGCGGGAAAGTAGCCCATGGGTGATACACAAGACGATGGCCGGGCAATACGCGCCGGAATGAGACGGATGGGCGGATTGCTTGCCCGACAGGAACGCAACCGTCCGCCGCAAAACGGTGACTACGGCTACGGACCGGTTCCTCATCGACTGCACACGACGCGCGGTATTGGTGGGGGATTGTTTCACGATGATCCAGCTCATCAAGCTTTGCAGAGGCGGGCGAGAAGACGCCAACGCGTAGACCTCTTTGTGGGCATCTTCCCATGGATCGTCATCCTGGCGTTTCTTGGCGCGGTACTCTGGCAGTATCGCATCTATCTTCCTCAGTGATCTGTTCTTTTGCGGGTTGGTTCTTCGGGATCGACTCTTTTCTTATTTAAGGAAATGTGATAGACTCATTTGATATATGCAATCTGTCTATGTTGTTCACTATCATGAAATCGCGCTCAAGGGTAAAAATCGCCCGATGTTTTTGCGCATGTTGCAGGAAAATATTTGTAGCGCGACAGGATTGCGGAAAACGGATGTGAGGATTGTATCGGGACGGCTTATTGTTTTTTTAAATCGTCATCCCGAGCGAAGTGCCGCGCACGAAGTCGAGAGATCTCACGCCTTGTCAAAAGCACAGGGTGAGATTTCTCCGCTCGCCTCACGGCTCGGTCGAAATGACGATGTGGAGAGCGCGCTCAGTCGCATTTTCGGTATCTCATCGTTTTCGCCGGCGCTACTTGTGGGCGCGGACTACGCTGTTATTGAAAAGACAATGCTCAACTATGCGCGGCCGCTCAAATTTGAGTCGTTTGCTATTCATGCGACGCGTGGTGATAAAAAATTTCCCATGAATTCACAGGAGCTGAATGTAAAGCTTGGGGCTTTTGTGAATGAAACATTTGGTAAAAAAGTTGATCTCACCAATCCAGACGTAACTTTTTATGTTGAAGTGTTTGCCGGCGGAGCGCTGATATATACCGAGCGCATTGCCGGTCCGGGCGGACTTCCGGTTGGAACGCAGTCAAAGGTTGCTGTAATGCTTTCCGGTGGGATTGATTCTCCGGTCGCCGCCTATCGCATCATGAAACGAGGCGCGCCGATTATCGCCGTGCATTGCCACAGCTACCCATTTACATCGCGCGCTTCAATTGATAAAGTAAAAGAGCTAGGAGCAATACTTGCAAAGTTTGGTGGTCCCATAAAACTGTACCTTGTGCCGCTTGCGGATGCGCAAAAAACAGTGGTCCAGAATTGTGAGGAGCGTTATCGGGTACTGTTGTATCGCCGCTTTATGATTCGGATTGCGGAAGTGCTTGCGCGCAGGGAAGGAGCGCACGCATTGGTAACCGGAGAAGCGCTTGGACAAGTTGCTTCGCAAACAGTGGAAAATATCGGAGTAACCGATGCGGCGGCAGATATGCCGATACTTCGGCCGCTTATCGGGTACGACAAGCAAGAAATTATTGCAGAAGCCCGGCGCATCGGAACGTACGAAATTTCAATACTCCCGCACGATGATTGCTGTACGATTTTTATGCCAAAACAAGTAGCGACTCGCGCGCGAATTCAAGATGTTGAGCGGGAAGAGAGTAAATTGGATATTGCGCAGCTAATGAACAATGTAATAGAACATACCGAGATATGGCAACCCTCTATATAGTTGCAACTCCGATCGGCAATCTTGAAGATATTACTCTTCGCGCGCTTCGCATATTAAAAGAAGTGGATTTTATTTTATGCGAAGATACACGGGTTACGAGCCATTTGCTTGCGCGCTATGAGATCAAAAAACCGCTTATTACATATTTTCAACATAGTCGTATTTCACGTGTTGAGGAAATTATTGCCCGCCTCGGGCGGGGGGAAAACGCCGCGCTTGTTACCGATGCCGGAACGCCCGGAATCTCAGACCCGGGAGGTGTTCTTATTCGGCACATCATGACTGCAGGACAACAGGACATCAAAGTTATTCCCATACCGGGACCGAGTGCGGTAATTGCAGCACTTTCCATTTCCGGCCTTCCTACGGATAAGTTCATGTTCATGGGATTTCCACCGCATAAAAAGGGACGGCAGACATATTGGAAAAAAGTCGCGGCATGCGAGGAGACTGTTGTATTTTATGAATCCCCCCACCGAATTATTAAGGCGCTCACAGAATTGCAAGGTATGTTAGGTGTGCGGCCTGTTGTGGTTTGTCGCGAGCTTACCAAGATGTTTGAATCCGTATATCGTGGTACAATAGAGGACGTTTTGCAAATGGTGCAGAAAGATCCGGTAAAAGGCGAGTATGTAGTTATAGTATCGGCAAAATAATATGAGTAAGTTTTACATCACTACACCAATTTATTACGTCAATGACGTGCCGCATATTGGGCATGCGTATACGACGATCGCGGCGGATGTGCTCGCGCGGTATCACCAAATAAAAGGTGACGAGGTATTTTTTTTGGCAGGAACTGATGAAAATGCGCAGAAGAATGTTGAAAGCGCATTGAAGCAATCTCATGCCACGGTAAAGAGATCGCCACGCGCTGCGGGGGCTCGCGATGACGGATCCGTGAGAAAGATTGTTCAGCAATACGTTGACGAAATGTCGGCGAAGTGGCAGGCAACATGGGATACGCTTGATATTTCAAACAACGATTTTATTCGAACAACTGAAAAGCGGCATGTAAAATATGTGGAGAAATTTTGGGGCATGGTAAAAAAAGGAGACATCTATAAGGGAAAGTACGAGGGGCTATATTGTACCGGATGCGAAGTATATAAAACTGAGGCGGAACTTGTTGATGGAAAATGTCCGGATCATAAGCGCGCGCCGGAAAAACTCAGTGAGCAAAATTATTTTTTCAAACTCTCGGCATATCGCAACAAATTGCTTGCGCACATTAAAAAGCACCCGGAATTTATTCAGCCCGAGTCAAGGCGAAATGAGATAGTCGCGTACATCAAGGATCATGCGAAGGACTTTAGCATTTCGCGGAAGAATTTAGAATGGGGGATTCCGGTGCCCGGAGATTCTACACAAACAATCTACGTCTGGTTTGACGCGCTTTTAAATTATATCAGCGCGGATCCAAAACGTTGGCCCGCAGATTTGCACATTGTTGGAAAAGATATTATTAAATTCCACTGCGCATATTGGCCGGCAATGCTTATGTCCGGGGGTCTTGAGTTGCCGCGGACAGTATTTGCCCATGGATTTTTTACTGTGGATGGTCAGAAAATGAGCAAAACAATCGGCAATGTTGTTGATCCGATTGCGATCGCTAAAAAATACGGTAACGATGTGTTGCGTTATTATCTCATGCGCGAAATTTCTTTTGGCGGCGATGGCGACTTTTCCGAGACACGCCTGCGAGAGCGATACAACGGGGAATTGGCAAACGGGATTGGGAATTTAACTGCGCGGGTATTGACAATGGTGGAGAAGTATTCTGAAGGAATAATTCCTAAGTTATCACCCGACAATGTGGTCGGTCATGATGATGGCATCGCGAAGCGGTGGATTCATTACACGGAGTGGATGAAAAAATACCAACTTGATGGGGCTTTGGATGTTGCATGGATTTACATTCGTGAAATGGATACTTACATTGATCGCGAACAACCTTGGCAGATAGCCAAAAAAGGTGACAAGACCCGTCTGCATGCGGTATTATATGTATTAGCCGAATCACTACGTCATATCGGCTGGATGCTCCTGCCCTTTATGCCTGAAACCGCCCAGAAGATATTTGATCAGCTTGGAATTCCACGGGAGACTTCCGAGATAACATATGAGCAGGCAAAAGAGTGGGGGGGGTTAAAAGCGGGAACAAAAATAAACCGCGGAGAATCATTATTCCCTCGACTTACGGAGATATGAGAGAAGCATTACATGAATTACCGGAACCATCCGAGCATCCACGCATTAAGTTTATCGCGGAGTTGCGAGCTGCTCTCGATGAGTACACTAAACGTCCTCCTATTGCCCCTCCGAATTTGGTACGAGAAATTTGTGACACAATGCGTACTGTTATTGCATTGCAGGAGAACATAGCAATGATGGCTGACGCAAAGGCGAGAGAAGTATTGCGGCAGGAATGCGAAACGCGTATGCAGACGCTGCATCGGCTTAATGAACGCTTACTCGCTTGGCAAAACGATCCATTTAACGGATAATCATTTAATATATGATCACACCTTTCGATCTAATTCTAATTCTCATCATTTTTTCGTTCGTGCTATTTGGCCTTTGGTTCGGACTTATTCATGCCCTTGGCGGACTTCTTGGAACTGTAGTCGGCTCAGTGGTTGCGGCAAAATATTATAAACACTGGGGAACTACGAACTTGGGACAGGTAATCGCATTTATCGTTTTGTTTACACTTGGCAGCCGTATTACCGCATTTATTTTTTATGGAATTGAAAAATTACTCAAAGTAGCTAACATTCTTCCGGGGATTAAAACCATCAATCGTCTCGCGGGCGGTATACTTGGCCTTGCGGAAGGAGCAATCATAATCGGGGTAGGACTTGTATTTGCAACGCGTTTCCCGTTCCCGCTTCTTATTACCGCAGTGGGGCGATCGGAACTCGCGCAATTTTTAATCGGCGTTGGTACTACCGTATTACCCTTATTCCCCCAAGCACTTCAACGGATACAGGAGGTAAGTGATGTGCTACCGAATTGACGCTTCTCGACTGCGCTCGAAGAATACACACTTTTATTGTTCGAGCGAAGCGAAGCGGAGTCGAGAACTTATGCTTATCGACTATCACGCTCACGTTAATTTTAACGCGTACAAAGATGATGCGGATGAAGTGATTAAACGCGCGCTTGAAGCGGGCGTTTTTATGGTGTTGGTGGGAACACAAATTGATACAAGCCGCGCCGCGATAGATATGGCCGCACGATACGATAATGGCGTATGGGCCTCGGTTGGTCTTCACCCGGTGCACTTAGAGGAGATGCATATTGATGAAAGTGAAATTGCAGTGCCATCGCGATTTAAAACTCGCGCGGAAGTTTTTGATATTGCCGTATATCGCGCGCTTGCACAGCATAAAAAAGTAGTGGCAATAGGGGAGTGTGGTCTGGACTATTGGCATAGTCAAGAAGCAAAGATACTTCAACATGACACGCTTCGTCAACATTTGGACCTTGCAAACGAGCTTGATTTTCCTTTAATTTTACACTGCCGTGGAAGCAAGGAAGACCCAACTGACGCCTATCGCGACCAGCTCGCGATCCTGCAAGAGTATGTCCAGGCGGGAAAAATCAAGCGCCGAGGATCAATTCATTGTTTTATCTCGACTTGGGAAATTGCGCAGCAATATCTTGCGTTCGGTTTTCATATTGGATTTACTGGAGTGATTACCTTTCCCCGCCCAAAGTCCGCCGTGAGCGGACTTTCAGTCGGGCAGGCAAAAACTCAATGTGCATACGATGAGGTAGTGAAGCAGATTCCACTCGATCGTATTCTTGTTGAAACTGATTGTCCCTATCTTGCGCCGGTTCCGATGCGCGGCAAACGGAACGAGCCGCTCTATGTTCGCTATGTAGCTGAGAAAGTGGCAGAGATTAAAGGATTGGAAATTGAGAACGTGGAGGATCAGCTATTTAAAAATACGCTTGAGACGTTTCCGAAAATTCAGATATGATCTCGATAATCATTCCGGCATACAATTCGGAGAAAACAATCACGCGGTGTCTGGAATCAATTTTTACGCAGACGTTCCTTGATATTCAAATTGTCATAGTGAATGATGGTTCTACGGACGCCACGCTTCAAGTAGTACATGAAACGATTTCACGATTGCGCAATCGTGAAATCGCCGTAAGGGTGGTCTCACAAGAAAATCGCGGCGCACAAGCGGCGAGGAATCGGGGGTGGGAGGAAGTGCAAAAACACCCCTCACCCGATCTCGCTGCGGCTCGATCACCCTCTCCCCGAGGAAGAGGGGAGGGTGAGGGATGCTATGTCTTATTTTGCGACGCGGATATTGTGCTGCGGCCCGACTGTTTAGAAAAAATGGTACGGGCGCTTGAAATGCATCCCGAAGTATCGTACGCCTACTCCTCATTCAAATTCGGCTGGAAAAAATTTAAACTCTGGTCATTTGATCCGGTGCGCCTCCGCCGTATGCCCTATATCCATACCACGTCTCTCATACGTTATTCCGCCATTGAACAACTGATGTCTTCTCCAAAACGTTTCACTTTTCCTCGATCGAGGAAAAGTGAAACGTTTGACAATGGGGAAATTTCGTCCGGCCCGTTTGATGAATCCGTAAAACGCCTTCAGGACTGGGATCTGTGGCTTACCATGCTTGCGGTCGGACACACTGGCGTATGGGTCCCGGAGGTGCTATTTAGGGTGATGGACACAAAGGGAACCATGAGCCGCTGGATTCCTTCGTTCCTTCAGAAATGGCCATTTAAACGGCTCACACTGCAGGTCGAGCCGTTTACGCGCTATAATGAAGCCGTAGCGCGTATAAAAGAGAAGCACGGGCTTAGCTAGTATGAGAAAGTATTTACAAGGCGCAAGCATGAATTGGCAAGTACGCGTGACCTATCGGGCCAATATTTGGCTTGAGACATGTGGAAATCTTATCACTATGATTGTCACAATTGCCGTATGGCTTTTTGCGTTTCAACAAACGGGCAATCTCTCTTTCGGCGGCTACAGCCAAACAGAAATGATCGCGTATCTAGTACTCGCCGGTCTTATCACCAGTACCATGTGGCATACCGCTCAAGGCGACTTTGTAATGAACACTATTCGAAACGGAAACCTCTCGCGCTATCTGATAAGGCCGTATAGTTTTACGGGCGATTATTTAATGTCACAGATGATGAGCAATTGCTTCCGTTTTCTCATTACGGGAACTATTTTTACCGCCATACTGCTGTTTTCTTCTCTACCAATTTTTTCCGCATTCAAGTGGACGCTTGTGCCATATTTTTTTCTACTCCTTATACCCGGAGTTTTAATTCAATATCTCGTATTTTACAATGCCGCGCTTATGGCGTTTTGGATGGAAGAAGGATGGGGCATGACATTCCTTATACGCGTACTTGCTGAAGTTGCCGCAGGAAGTTTTATTCCACTTACGTTGTTTGCCCCGTCATGGCAGACGATATTTAACCTATTGCCGTTCAAGTACATTATTGCAGTGCCCGTGAGCATGCTTCTTGGTCGTATCCCTGTGTCGGATCTGCCATCTATATTTATGGGAAGTATTGCATGGCTCGTCGGACTATCTATACTTACGGGATGCGTTTGGAAAGCAGGTGTACGTCATTATTCGGCAGTGGGAAACTAAAATATATGCGACGACATTTAAGAATTCTTGCGGTTCTTGCCCGCTACAACTTCATTCACCAAACAACCTATCGGCCTTCTTTTATCCTTGCGATTATTGGCAAGGGGCTTAGGGTCGCATTATTTGTCGCATTTGCGGATGCAATTTTTCGAAATGTGCCGGGTTTAGCTGGCTGGACGCCGGAGCGCGTGCCTCTTCTTGTGCTCAGTATGTTTCTCATTGAATTTCTAATTGGAATGAGTTTTCATCGTAATTTATTTTATTATTTCTACGATTGGGTCCAAAAGGGAGAGTACGATTACATGCTTATCCGTCCTGTCAATCCAATTTTCTTTACCTCATTGCGAGTCATTGATTTTTTTGAAGTAATTCCACTTGTCGGTATTCTTATCATGCTCACATGGTATATCGTGCATGTTGGTATAGCACTTTCAACTGTTGCCGGATATGGGTTTTTGATTGCCACATCGTGTGTCATTCTTTTTAGTATGTCGCTCATGCTTTCCGCGATAAATTTTCATTCGCTAATTCCAAACGGCCTTGGACGGTTGTACGAAAGCATCGGGCGGCTTAATCGTTTTCCTCTTGACGCGCTTCCGAAATTTTGGCGGGTCGCGCTGTTTTATGTCGTGCCGGTTGCGGTTGCGGGAAATATTCCGGCAAAATTCTTGATTGGAACATGGTCATGGTGGCAACTTCTTTACATCGTCTGCTTTGCGGTTGTAATCTTTATCGTGGCAGTTAAATTTTGGTATCGCGCGCTGCGGCATTATTCAAGCGTGGCATAACAATACAATTCCTCCCCTTAGGGTAAGGGGAGGTTGGGAGGGGTTACGAACCGTGCATGACTCATAACCCACCCTAGCCCTCCCTTACCTTAAGGGAGGGAAACAGTTGAACTATGAAAAAGTATCTTACCATCATCAAAACCATGTGGGCGCGATCGCTGACGCATCGTGTTTCTATTATTTCATATCGGGCCGGCGAGCTTGTCGAAATTTTATTTTTGATCGTGATGTGGACGGCTCTCTATCATGACCAAGCACTGATCGGCGGGTATACACTGCCGGAGATGATTACCTATGTACTTATCGGAAATTTAGTAACCATTGTTACGCGTAATTTTCTTTCCGATTTTATGGCGCACGAAATCAGAGATGGCACACTTTCGATTTTCGTGGTAAAACCGCTCACCTATTTTCGTTATGCAATGACGCGAGAATTTGGCCGAGTAAGTTTGCCGTTTGTATTTTCCCTTGTCACACAGGTTCTTCTTATCGCCGTATTTTTTAAACATCTTGTGGCATTTTCTTCTTTTGCGCACATCCTGCTTTTTGTGCTTATGGTGGTGTTGGCGTTTGTTATTGAGCTATTAATCGCGTATCTTGTGGGTACGATTGCGTTTTGGACTGACGAAGTGGACGGAATCTATACAACTATTTCTCGTCTTAAGCGCTTTATTTCCGGAGGATATTTCCCGCTAAGTCTTTTGCCGATCGTCTATGTAAAGATTAGTTTGGCGTTGCCATTTGCATATTCATTTTTCGTGCCGACTCAACTGTATCTTGGAAAAATCTCGATTCGGGAGGGGTTGATCGGAATTGGAGTGCAATGTATTTGGATCATGCTCCTCTACCTGTTTATTTGTCTTGTCTGGCGCCGGGGCACACGTAGATATGAAGGAGTGGGGATTTAAATTAGCACGAAACTCCCATACTTCCAAGTATGGGAGTAATGTATGAAAAAATATTGGACAATATTTAAAATCGCACTTGCAAATACGGCGGCTTACCGCGCGCATGCGGTTATTTGGGTCTTGTTCGATATCTTACTGCTCGGTGCCATGCCGTTTATTCTCCTAAATATCTACGACCAGCAAGGGGCGATCGGTTCATTAACGCGCGAGCAAATTATCTCCTACTACTTCACCATGGTTATATTTACAAATTTAGTCTGGATGCGTGGTGAATATGAGGCATCCCGGGAAATACGTGATGGTCGAGTCTCAAATTATTTAGTAATGCCTTTCAGTTACATAGTCGCAAGGTTTCTGCATGAGGTTGCGTGGCAAATAGTCCGATCGGCGATCTTTATAATTCCATTCTGTATCTTCTTGATTTTTGGGCACCAGTTTCTTATTACTCCTTCAATGCAGAGTATTTTGTTCTCTCCTCTTATATTGTTGGGCTCTGCTATAATATTATTTTTGATCGGGTATATTGTTGCACTGACTGCTTTTTGGATTGAAGAAAATTCTGCATCACTCGCACTACTGTACCTTATCAGTGCTTTAGTGAGTGGCTATTATTTACCAATCTCGCTTTATCCATCATGGCTATTGCATGTTACCCGCTTGCTTCCTTGGCAATATGCGGTATTTGAACCAATACAGATGCTTACTTCAAAATCATATCCTGTCGCGGTACTTCTCTTGCAACAACTCTGCTGGATAGGATTATTGTATATTGTATACCGTATTGTCTGGCATTTTGGAGTTAAAAAATATTCCGCGATCGGACGCTAGTATGCGCTTTTATTTTCGAATTACAAAAGTGTTAGTACGATTCTCTATAATACGGGAAATGCTATTTCGTGCTAATTTTGTTACCGGCATGATAATTCAATTCGGTTGGATATGCGCGTATCTGTTACTTATTCATATACTTTTTTTACACACAAATAATATCGTGGGATGGAGTAAGCGCGATATGTTTTTACTGGGAGGAATATGGTTGGCCGTTAGTGATCTCCTAGAAGCAACGGTCGCAACCGCCCTGCTGAAAATCCCGGAGTATGTCCGATACGGAACACTGGATCATATTCTTACCCGACCGGTTGATTCGCAGTTTATTATCTCATTTTGGCGCTTTGATTTTATGCGCTCACTTATGCTACTCGCTGATCTAGGTATTATTGCCTATGCGCTTTCGATTGAGTCAGTATCACTTAATTTGACAATGGTTGTGGCGCCCTTGCTTATTATCAATGGTGCAGTAATCGGCTATGCGATGTCAATCGCTCTACAGTCCCTCGCATTTTGGTTTGTTAAAGTTGATAATCTTTGGGCACTTTTTAATGGTATCCTGGATGTTGCGAAGTATCCGCTCGATATATTTGGTAAGGTAGTTAAATTGATCACGCTTACCGCGGTTCCGCTTGCGCTCATGATTATGTTGCCTGCACAGGCGCTTTTGGGACGTGCTTCTTGGTTGCTTATTGGATATTCCTTTTGCGTGTCGGCGGTGTTTTTGTTTCTTTCCCGAAGGTTCTATCAATTTGCAGTACGCCGTTATAGTTCAGTAGCGTAGTATTGTGTTTTATGGTACACTTAATTTTCATAACCCCTCGAAAGTATGCCCATCATTGAAGTAAAAAATCTTACTAAGCGATACGAGTACTATAAAAAAGCCCCGGGGCTTTTGGCGTCTGTCAAAAGTTTATTTCATCGGGAAAAATTGTTTATCGAGGCAGTAAAGAATATTTCGTTTAGCATTGAGGAAGGGGAGCTTGTCGGGTTTCTTGGTCCCAACGGCGCGGGGAAAACGACTACCCTTAAAATGCTTTCCGGAATTTTGTATCCAACCTCCGGGGATGCGCGCGTGCTTGGCTATAAACCATGGGAGCGAAAAAAGCAATATCAAAAACAATTTTCGATCGTGATGGGGCAGAAGAACCAGCTGTGGTGGGATTTGCCCGCAATGGACAGTTTTATTTTGAACAAAGAAATTTACGAAGTTCCGGATAAACAATTTCACGCGACTGTTGATGAGTTATCCGCGCTTCTCGAGATCAAGGATATTCTTGATGTGCAAGTGCGAAAACTTTCGCTTGGTCAACGGATGAAATGCGAACTTATTGCCGCACTTTTACATAGCCCGAAGGTTTTGTTCTTGGATGAGCCTACGATTGGACTTGATGTGGTTTCCCAACAGAAGATGCGCGAATTTATAAAGACATACAATACGCAGAAGAAAACTACTATCCTGCTTACGTCGCATTATATGGAAGATGTTGAGGCGCTTTGCAAGCGGGTCATTATTATTGATCATGGGGAAATTCGGTACGACGGCGCGCTTTCGGATTTGATGGATACCTATGTGGATCACAAGGTCTTAACGATTACGTTTACGGCACCGGTAGAGAAAAAAGATCTTGAGAAATATGGTGAAGTGCATGAATATGCGCCACTTCGCGTGGTCTTGCATACCACAAAAGACGAGGTTAAAAAATCCGCCGCCGCGATCCTTACGAAGTTGCCGGTTGACGATATTTTAATTGACGAGGTACCGGTTGAGGATGTGATCCGAAAGATCTTTACCAAGGAGGCGCCTCGCGAGTAATTTCAGCACGATAGTTCACTATGAAATTTCGTACGGTTTTTCTTTTGTGCGTGCTTGCCGAGCTTACTTCATACGCCGGATATTTTTCTCCTGCCGTCGGTACCATAGGATTTTTTGTGATTGTTGGTGCGGCGTTTGTGTATTCACTCAAACGACTTGAATACGGACTGTACTTCATACTTGCTGATTTGGTTCTTGGTGGAAAAAGTGGTGCGCTGTTTTCGTTTCAACATCAAGGATTTTTTATATCCCTGCGCATGGCGTTGTTTATTGTTGTGATGGCAGTGTGGGCCAGTAAATTAAAGATTAAGGATTTGAGATTAAATAATTTGAGCGCAGGACTTTTGAAGTGGTGGGGATTGTTCGGAATAGCTGTTGTGTGGGGAGTAGTGGTCGCGCTTGTGCGTCATACTAATTTTGGTGATTTATTTCTTGACCTGAATGGATATTTGTATGCTGCGCTTCTCGGACCTTTTTATTTCGTGCGTACGCGGAAGGATTTTATTCCTCTTGCTACTCCAAAACGGGACAATATCGTCCGGGTGGAGAATGCAAATTTTTTGCGTATGCTCGGGGCGGTATTCTTTGCGACGACCACATGGCTCGGAATAAAGACTCTATTTTCCGTATATTGGTTTACCCATGCAGGAAATAATTTCATCGCGGCGAATCTCATTCCGTTTTATAGATGGGTGCGTGACAGCGGAGTAGGGGAGATTACATGGCTTCCGGGAAATTTTGCCAGAGTATTTTTTCAAAGTCACGTATATATTGTCGCGGCATTTTTTCTTGTCTTCGTATGGTATCTTTACAAACGAAATCATCCGACAATCCATGGATTGTCGGATCGCAAGCTTATTGCGCTACTCGTCTTATATATCTCGGTAATTATAGTTTCTTTTTCAAGGAGTTTTTGGGTTGGAATATGCGCAGGGATTCTCTTGTGGGCTGTTGTGGTAATTATACGCAAACGTAATCGCGCATCCCTACTGACCTTATGCAGTGGATTGAGTGTACTTTTAGGATCGGCAGTGATCGCGGTTGCGCTTCTTGTCGCGGTTGCACGCTTTCCGTTTCCCCGTCCTTCCACAATTGATCTGAGTAGCGCTGCCGCAAGTCGTTTCATTGCGGGAGATGCCGGCGCAAGTCGGTGGAATCTTGTTGGACCGCTTGTGCAAGCAGGACTTCGTCATCCAATTTTTGGAAGCGGTTTTGGTACGACCGTAACATATATTTCAAATGATCCGCGAATTCGGGGAGTCAATGTAACCGGCCAATATACAACGTATGCGTTTGAATGGGGATGGCTTGATATTTGGCTTAAGATGGGTGTGCTTGGACTTATTGGATATGCGGTGCTTATTGGCATATGCCTTCGAGAGTTTCTTCGCAGAGGTATAGCATGTCCAATATGCAATGGCGGACTGCTTGTCATTGTTGCCCTTACGGTTATCCATGTATTTACGCCATATCTTAATCATCCCCTTGGGTTTGGAATACTTCTACTTGCGACTCTGCACTTGACAGACCACGCGTAATGTGATAGTATAGAAGAACGTGGTTTTTTCGAAGAGTAAGTAGAAGGTAGAGATCCCTCGACTTCGCTCGGGATGACAGCTGCGCTGTCAGTTAGAAGGCCACAGATAAAAGGTCGCTTAATTACGTTAACAACCCAAAATCTATGGCCTTTGGTGGTTCACAATTTGGTGGAGGCGGCGGTGGTGGTCAACGACCACAACGTCAGATGTACGATGTTACGGCAATGGGTCTTAAGTGTGCACAATGCAGTGCCGCTATTACCCAGCTTCCGTTTCAACCGTCAGCTGATCGTCCTGTCTATTGCTTTGATTGCAATAAGGGACGTCGCAACGACTTTCGCCGCGATCGGTTCTAAACTTATACTCTAGAACGCAAACCGCTCCGCAATACTGCGGAGCGGTTTTGTTTTGATGTTTTCTGTAATACAAGTCCATTCTGCAATTCCGCAGAATCGCAGAATGAGGAATTATTACTAGTTGAGAATGCAACTAAGAATTTTGGGATATCCGTGGAGGAACTCTTGTCCGGTCATTGGTTTTTTCCCCTCAAGTTGGATTTTCTCAAAAATAACTGAACCGGGATTACAATTGATTGCAAGGCGTCCGTCGTCTGTTTTCCATACATATCCCGGCGTGGCGTTATTTGCGCAACCGATTGTGGGATGCAGAAGCGTGGCTCGGAGTATCTTGAGCCGTTTACCCGCCTTCAAATTCTGCTGTGCAGAATTTGGGGCGGGCCATGTGGTCCATGTTCCGGGCCACAAGTCATAGGCACGCACGATGCGCTCTATTTGCTCGGCTGGCTGCTGCCAGTTAATTCGTCCATCCTCGCGTTCGAGTAATTTAGTAAACGTTGCCTTCGCATGGTCTTGTTCCAATGGCTCAACCGTGCGGTTGAGCCATTGAGGGAGTGTTTTGATTAGTAATTTTGCACCCTCCTGCGCAAGAAGTTTTGATAGCTCAGCGCCGGTTGGTCCCTCACCCGGCCTTCGGCCACCCTCTCCCGCGGGGAGAGGGGAGGGTGAGGGGGAAATTGCCATCGCATGTTGCGTCAAAATCGCCCCATGATCCGTTTCTTCATCTAGCAGCATAATTGTTACGCCAGTTTCGCTGTCGCCATTTGCGATTGCCGATTGAATGGGGGACGGGCCGCGATATTTTGGAAGAAGCGAAGGATGGATATTTAGTACGCCACGGGGAAATAGATCAAGCACGGATTTTGGGATGATCTTGCCATACGCAATACATACGGCGAGATCGATATTTAAAGATTTAAATATTTCAAGCGCGGCAGGCGTTTTGAGCGTGTCCGGTTGCAACACGTTTAGCCCCAACTCCTGTGCCTTTACTTTGACGACCGATGCTTCCATTTTTAACCCGCGTCCAACCGGCTTATCCGGTTGGGTTACAACCGCAGCAATTTTATATCCCGATTTTACCAACGCCTCAAGCGCCGGCACGGCGAACTCGGGAGTACCAAAAAATACAACTGGCACCTTCATACAAATTTAAGCACCTTATCAATGTACAGCACGCCGTTGAGGTGATCTATCTCATGCTGGAAAATTTCTGCCAGGAAACCTTGGGCTTTGATTTCAAACGGTTTGCCATCAAGAGTTTGCGCGCGGATTTTTACCTCGCGCCAGCGTTTAATCAGCCCGAATTTGCCCGGTACCGAAAGGCAACCTTCCTCAAGAATGTATTTGCGAAGCGAGTGTCCCACGATTTTTGGGTTGATAAGTATGAGTGGTTGCGGCGTTCGCTCCACAGTAATCAACTGAAGTGATTTTCCGATTTGCGGAGCCGCAAGCCCGACTCCGGGCGCTTTTTTCATGGTAAGCACCATGTCCGCAGCAAGTTGCACAAGCTCATCCTTGTCAAACTTGTTAAGATCAATCTCTTTTGCCTGCGTGCGCAAAATTGAATTAGGTTCGTGAACGATTGAAAGTAATTTTGGCATAACCCACCCTCGCCCTCCCTTACCTTAAGGGAGGGGATTTAGTTGTTGTTGGTTTTTCCCCGGCTTTCCACACAAACAGTTTCCCTGGGGTTTTTGCACTCGATTCCTTGATCTCCGCAAAAATTCGCTGCGCCTCTTTTACTCCGATTTTTTTGATAATACCCAGGTACATGGCAAAGCGCTTGCGCTCATGAAACGTGCTTGAAATAATATCAGCCCAGTAATGTACTTCTGAGTGAATATTTTTATTGCGTGCTTTCGCGCGCGCTTTGACAATGGTTTTTATCCCCTCCATGTTCGGTTGTCATCTAAAATTAAAATTCACAACCAAATACCCAACACCAAAGGGTCCTTCGTAGGAAAGTGGTTTGGGGGTGCAATTCAGTTCATTCACGATGCCAAGCGTAAGTGCAATAACGCCAAGTCCGCATGCTTTTGCCTCAACTGCTTTTTTCTCAAGATGTAAGATCGCATCACGGCTATCTTTTCGGAGCGCTTGCACAATCGCTTCGTCAAATTTTTTCCCCTCGGGTGAAAAACCGCCGGGCGCTGCGTCGGTAAGAGTATGGGAAAGATCTGCTGAGCCAATCACCGCAACGCGTTTCGTGGTTTGTTTAAGAATCTCGCCGATTTGAATGCCCACGCTAAAATGGTTCTTAATTGAGCGATGCGAAATTCCAAGCGGAACAATCGGAATGTTTGGGATATGCGCAGTCAGGAAGAAAAGCGGAACGGTTGCGCCATAATCCAAAAATTCGTCAGTAACCCCGGTAATCGGCGTAGGGGTTTTTCCAAACCGAGCTCGTCGTAATTTTTCAACAAGCCGAAGATCGCTTTTGAATTCAAGCGACGTAGAAAGATCGCCAAACTCTTTTAGATTCGCCCGGTATTTTGGAGAGATAAATAAGGGAAACGCATCGGGAAGAACCGAGCCGTGCGGGGAGATAATAACAATAGTGTCCGGCTTTGATGCATAGAGTTCTCCCTCGATATGTTGGTATGCGTCAAGAGTCTTTTTTAGTTTTTTTCGATGATCTTTTCCGATAGTGGGCAGTAGAAGTGGGGAATGCGGGGCAATAGCGGTAAATACAATCATAGATGAATCGCACGCGTTAAAACTTGACAAAAAATCGATATAGGAGCTCTAATGATACTAGAGAGTACCATTCCAATCCAGAGTACCAAATTCCGCATAATTGGGCAACTATATGACTGACAGCCCGATAGCATCACCAGGGGAACGAATTGATGGTATTACTGTGGAAGCAGCGTTACCTAATCTCGGAGCGCAGTATTCAAATGCGATTCGCCGACTTAATGTTGCAATTAAACAGGAACGTGATGCCATTACAGTTGATCATAAAACATCCAGCGAACGACTTGAACATCTACTCTGGTTGCATGATGCGCTAACGAGGGGCGATGTTAAACCGCTTGTCCGTGAACTTACCACGAAATGCTACGAACTCGTTCGCAACTTGACCGGAAAAAATTTTGAGTCACGCAAAGCCGAGCTTATTGACCGATTGAGCGTTATCGATGAACTCACACGCACTACCATGAGACCTGGCGTTTAAGAATTCCCGAAAGGGGATTGTTTTTATTTAGGCCGCTACGCCAACTGGAACGCGCCGTGCTGATTCCGCGCGGTCAAGCGTAAATTTTCCATCCTCAATATTTACTTTTAGCCGATCGCCTTCTTTGTATTTTCCTTTAATCAGCTCAAGCGCAAGCACGTTTAAAATTTCATCTTGAATAAGACGTTTGAGCGGTCGTGCACCAAATGTTGCATTATATCCGCGCTCGGCAAGCAATTTTTTTGCAGCCGGAGTAACTTCGATTTTTATGCGTTTGTCTTTTAAGCGTTCGCTCAGTTTAAGCAGTTGAAGATCAATAATATGCGCGATGTGCTCCGGTTGCAAAGAGTGGAACACGACCACCTCGTCAATTCGATTTAAGAATTCCGGCTTAAAGCGGTCGTGTAACATCTTGCGCAATTTTTCATCAAGCCGCTCGTCTACCGTGCTTGTGTCGGTCTCCGAGGCAAAGCCAAGCGTGCCGCGATTGGCCATTGCAAGAATCTCATCAGAGCCAATATTTGACGTCATAATGATGAGCGTATTTTTAAAGTTCACTGTGCGCCCTTTACCGTCAGTCATTCGTCCTTCATCAAGAATTTGGAGCAGGGAATTAAAAATCTCCGGATGCGCTTTTTCAATTTCATCCAAAAGTATTACGCTATATGGCCGACGACGCACAAGCTCGGTAAGCTGCCCGCCCTCTTCATAGCCAACATATCCTGGGGGCGCGCCGATCATGCGAGCGACCGCATGCCGCTCTCCGTACTCCGACATATCCAAACGGATAAGCGATTGCTCCGAATTAAACATAAACTCGGCAAGCGCTTTTGCAAGCTCGGTTTTTCCCACCCCGGTCGGACCCATAAAGACAAATGTTCCAATGGGGCGATCGGTTTCTCCAATGCCCGCGCGCGAACGCCTGACTGCATTTGAAATTGCGCGGACCGCTTCTTTTTGTCCAACAACGCGTTTTTCAAGTTCCTCTTCCATGCGAGTTAGTTTTTCTATTTCGGACTCAAGCATGCGCGTTACGGGAATTCCGGTCCAGCGTGATACTACGCCGGCAATGTCTTCCTCGTTGACTTCTTCCTTGAGAATTCGGTTTTTCTTTTGAAGCTCGGTAAGGCGTTTTTCTTCGGTTTTAAGTTCACGCTCAAGCTCCGGCAATTTGCCATATCGAATCTCGGCGACTTTTTGTAAATCACCGGTTCGCTCGGCAATGTCTGCTTGGCCGCGAGTTTTTTCAATGGTTTTTCGCAGTTTTCGGATATTGGTAATCGAGTCCTTTTCGGTTTTCCAGCGCAATTCAAGTTCATCGGTTCGCTCTTTAAGCTCGGCAAATTCTCGTTCAATTATTTTTAAGCGGCTCTTTGCCTCCTTGTCTTCTTCGGTTTTGAGCGCGCGTCGTTCAATATCAAGGCGCATGAGTTCTCGCTTCATTCGGTCTAGTTCTTCCGGTTGACTATCAATCTCAAGACGCAAGGCAGAAGCTGCTTCATCAATACAATCCACCGCTTTGTCCGGCAAATGACGATCGGTAATGTAGCGGGTAGAGAGTGTTGCAGCCGCAACAATAGCTGCATCAGTAATACGCACGCCGTGGTGGATCTCGTATTTTTCTTTTATCCCGCGCAGTATCGCAATCGTATCCTCGCTCGAAGGTTCTTGCACCATGATGGGTTGAAATCGTCGCTCGAGCGCCGGATCTTTCTCAATGTAGCGTTGATACTCCTTAATGGTCGTTGCCCCAATTGCGTGAAGCTCGCCGCGCGCAAGCGCGGGTTTTAACATATTTGCCGCGTCAATCGCGCCCTCGGCCGCCCCCGCGCCGACAAGCGTATGGAGCTCATCAATAAATAAAATAACTCGGCCGGCAGAACGGTCTATTTCTTTAAGTAACGCCTTAAGGCGCTCTTCAAACTCTCCGCGAAATTTTGTTCCGGCAACAAGCGAGCCCAAGTCAAGTGCAATAATTTCCTTGTCCTTAAGATTCTCCGGAACGTCGCCGGCAACGATTCGCTGTGCAAGACCCTCGGCAATCGCGGTTTTGCCAACGCCCGCTTCCCCGATAAGAACCGGATTATTTTTCGTACGGCGCGTAAGCACTTGCATCACGCGGCGAATTTCATCGTCGCGGCCGATTACCGGATCAAGTTTTTCCTGGCGCGCGAGTTTGGTAAGGTTGCGACTGTAGCGTTCAAGCGCTTGGTATTTGCTCTCGGGCTCTTGATCAACGACGCGCTGGCTTCCGCGCACGGTCGCAAGTACCTGCAAAACCGTATCGTAGGAAAGCCCGTGATGCTCAATAAGTTCTGAGGCGCGGCTTTTTACCGAAATGATTGCCAAGAGTAAATGCTCGGTTGAAATATATTCATCATGTAAACGGCTTGCTTCTTGTTCTGCTTGTTGCATAACTCGCATCATCTCTTGGGTAAGATATACCTGCGCCACATTGCTATTTGTATAGTTGTGGGGAATGCGAGCAAGCAGGGTTTGCACATCGCGATTAAGCGAGGAAAGATCAAGCCCGACTTTTTTCACAATAACGGAAACCACGCCTTCTTCATGCTCAAGAAGTGCGGAGAGAAGATGAAGCGGTTCCATGTGAGGATGGTTCAGCTCGCCCACAAGATGTTGCGCGCGTTGCAGGACTTCCTGTGATTTGGTGGTGAAGTTGTTGAAATGCATATTGGTTCGCTCGTGGTGTACGTCGGCAGTGCGGCTGGCAAAAGCCGCGCCAACCCCCGCCGTCCGGCTCCCTGCGCTCCGCAGATCCTCTCGCGGCTCGCTTTACGCTTCTCCGCAACCATCCCCTTACGGGGTATGTTGCTTCGAAGCTACTCGCGCTCGTCCGCGGTGCTCGTCTACCGAACGCCGTGGGTTGGCGCGGAATGCTCGTATCTTAATTGCCGGCGTGCACCCATCGCTTGGGGGAGGAAGGTGTATTAGCAGTCGGGGTTATTGAGTGCTAATTTGTATACTATCAACATGCTATACTGCTGTCAAGAAGTATTGTATCATAGCATAAATATGGCGTATATTCTTGGAGTCAAAGTTGATGCCGTTACTCGTCAACAGGCAATTGACCGAGTTGCCGAGATGATGACAGGCGGGGAGCAGCATTATATTACCACGCCAAATCCGGAAATGCTGGTTGCTGCGCAAAAGGATGCGGAGTTTCGAGATATATTGAATCGCTCCTCGCTTGCGCTTCCGGACGGATTCGGGCTTATCCTTGCAGGACGGCTGCTTGGAACACCACTGCCAGAGCGTATTGCCGGAAGTGATTTTGTGTTTGACATTGCGCGATTTGCCGGGCGAAATGAATATTCAATGTATTTGCTTGGGGGCAGAGGAGACGTGGCAGAGCGTGCGGCTGAAAAACTCATCGCACGATTTCCTGATCTCAAAATTGTCGGTGCCGAAAGCGGCCCCGCCTTTCCGTCATCCCGAGCGCAGTCCGCCGCGGCGGACGAAGCCGAGGGATCTCACACGAATGTGTGCAAGCGTATCCTCGATGCCGCGCCAGACATCCTTCTTGTCGCCCTCGGCCACGGTAAACAGGAAAAATGGATTGCGGCGCATCTTACCGAATTACCAAGCGTGAAAATTGCCATGGGAGTTGGCGGTGCGTTTGATTTTATAGCAGGCCGTGTGCGCCGTGCGCCAAAACTCATGCGCGCGCTCGGCCTTGAGTGGTTATGGCGACTTTTTCTTCAGCCCTGGCGCATTTTGCGTATTTATAGGGCAGTTATCGTATTTTCCGCACTTTTGCTGCGCAAATACTTGACCCCGCGCCTTAAATGAGCTTGGGGCGTTGTGCAGTTTTAAAATATCCCGGGTGAGGAATTTTTTGTCCCTAGAATACCACACATCCACGTATTTCGTTTATTTTATGCTCAATTTAAGGCGCGGGCCGCTCTAGGCCATAAGTAACGGTTACCGTAGTTCAATTGGCGGTTGTCCGGTTCCGCGCCGCTTTAGTTATCTCGTAAATCTTCTTTCGCAGTGTAGCAATCTTTTTAAGTAGTAGCAAAG